>ERZ781275.646-NODE-646-length-36121-cov-4.531082_pt1 | contig 36121 bp, 37 predicted proteins | sample MGYA00375853_ERZ781275 | MGnify/ENA primary metagenome ERZ781275 (study PRJEB29790, sample SAMN03653691) | human gut metagenome | host: Homo sapiens | place: USA: Dallas, Texas | collected 2012-07-23 | study: EMG produced TPA metagenomics assembly of the Gut...
GCTTGCCACCTACGTATTACCGCGGCTGCTGGCACGTAGTTAGCCGTGGCTTTCTGGTAAGCTACCGTCACTCCCATAGCATTTCCTCTATGAGCCGTTCTTCACTTACAACAGAGCTTTACGATCCGAAGACCTTCTTCACTCACGCGGCATTGCTCGTTCAGGGTTTCCCCCATTGACGAAAATTCCCTACTGCTGCCTCCCGTAGGAGTTTGGGCCGTGTCTCAGTCCCAATGTGGCCGTTTACCCTCTCAGGCCGGCTACGCATCATCGCCTTGGTGGGCCGTTACCTCACCAACTAGCTAATGCGCCGCAGGTCCATCCATGTTCACGCCTTGAGGGGCGCTTTAATATACAGAGCATGCGCTCCGTATACCTATCCGGTTTTAGCTACCGTTTCCAGCAGTTATCCCAGACACATGGGCAGGTTACCTACGTGTTACTCACCCGTTCGCCACTAAGTCTCTTTGGAAGCAAGCTTCCTAGAGACTTCGTTCGACTTGCATGTATTAGGCATGCCGCCAGCGTTCATCCTGAGCCAGGATCAAACTCTCCATTTGATTTAGCTCTAACGCATGACTTGCGTTTGAATTTCATTTTAGTTATCGTTATACCGAGAATATTGTTTTCTCAAATAATTGACGTTTCCTGTTCAGTTTTCAAAGACCGAAATTTCTATTTCGTGCGCCGCTGTTTCTCATCAGCGCTCGTATATAATACAACACATATCCCTATGTGTCAACAGCTTTTTTTATTTTTTTAACTTTTTTATCATATTTCTTTCATATGCCGCATAGAGGCCTTATTTCATCCTTTTATCTTCATCCATATAGCGCAGGTATTTATCATACAATGCAGATATTTCCCGATGCTCAAATGGTGAATTCTGTAGACGGATATCCACCATCAGACGATCTAATCCATGATGAATCGCTTTATCCAGCTTTCGGCTATACCCCATTTCTGCAGAATGCTCCTGATATTCATCCTCATCCAGCAGCGTCGTTTTCCCCGTTGGTGAAACCTTCACATCCAAATCGTAATCAATATTCTTTATCGCTTCTCCGTCATAAAGTGATGGAGATGCCAGATTGCAGTAATAATGGATACCCGATTTCCTGATCATACAGATAACATTGTACCACTTATCCGGGTAGAAGAAGCAGATTGCCGGTTCTCTAGTCACCCACTTGCGTCCGTCCGATTCACTGACGAGTGTTTTATTTGTTACTGCAACGATACGCCGCTCATTTGCTTCAATTACATAACCCTTTGCCCAGGTTCTGTGAAGACTTCCATCATGCTTATAGCTCTGGATATATACATATTCTCTTTCTTGTATTTCCATGACGTCCTCCTGTGAGTATCTATTATAGCAGATAAAACCTTGAAAGCAAATGCATACAAGTGTAATTTCCCTACCATACTATTGTATGAAAGGAGATGTATGGCTTGTACACAGAGTCATACGAGTGAACACTATGCTGACACCAAAAGACGTATTGTATATGGAAGATATTCTGGACCAGACGCTTGTTTTGAATAAGCGTGTCGCCAACGATATCACAATGATTCAAAGTGAAGATGTAAAAACCTGTTTTGAAAACGTACAGGAAAAATTGAAAGAGCATTACCAGACACTGCTGGCTATCCTGGAAAGTGAGGCAAAATAACATGGCAGATAAATCCAAGAGCTATGGCGATAAGGATATCGCTACGAACCTGCTTGTTACACTGAAACACATGAAGGCTGAGTTGAATACCTTTACACAGGAAGCAAGCAATGATGAGCTGTTTACAAAAATCGATGAGGTTTATACGTGTGTATCTACGCTGCAGCGTGATGTATTCAATATGATGACAGAGCAGGGCTGGTATAAGATGACCGCCGATTCAGCCAAGAACATTTCCAAGGCTTATACAAAATTTTCAAAAAGTGAGAGCGAGTTATCTTAATCGATAACTCCTTTTTCTTTTCTCAAATTCATGATACGATAGCTATACATATAGAAGAGAGGTCGGATTATGAAAGAAAAAAAGTATGAGCTGATTGTGCAGCAGCTGAAAGGTTTGCTGGAGGATGAGCATGATATGATTGCAAACATGGCAAATATGGCAGCATTGTTATTTCATGAGCTCCCGGATTTGAACTGGGCAGGGTTTTATCTGCTAAAAAACGACGAGCTTATACTCGGCCCGTTTCAGGGCAAGGTTGCCTGTGTGCATATTCCGCTGGGCAAAGGGGTATGTGGTACCAGTGCAAGGAACCGCTGTACACTGCTGGTCGATAATGTACACACATTCCCTACTCATATTGCCTGTGATGGTGCAAGCAATTCAGAAATTGTAATTCCAATTATAAAAGAAAACACCCTGCTGGGTGTTTTGGATGTCGATTCCCCTGTTTTTGCCAGATTTGATTCTGTAGATCAGCAATATCTGGAGCAGGCTGTAGGAATCCTACTTCAGTCTCTATGAATATGGAAGTAGGCCGTAGCCAGCGTAATTGCTTCTCGGGCGGAGAACATGCGGCAGCGCCCATTTCCGATATAAGAGGTTTTCACTACGCTTCGCTCCTCCATCACTTCTCCGATTGAGGAGAAGTTTTTTGTTTGATAATCAAGATCCAGCATATCCTTCCATATGGTCTGTTTATTATTTTCTATGGGAGCACTGACCAGACGAATAGGGAGCTGATCTCCTGAATAGCGGGCCAGATGAAACATGCAGCAGCTCTCATATTCATTTCCAAGCAGTACAGTATAGCCGTTAAATTCTACAATTTTACCAAGTGGTGAATCTTTACTGAGTCCAAAATGCAAAGGATGACGATCACAGATCAGCTTTGCATATTTCCCCCATGCCGCGAAGCTGTACAGCGGATGATAGGAGCGTACTACTCCCTCGTTGCGAAGAAACTGCAATGCAAGCGCATCCTGAGGTGCACTCAGCTTTCGGTCAAATGGGAATGCAGAAGCGCGCACATCATCCCAGTAGACACGTTCCACTGTTTTTTTCTGGCAGGCTGGATCGAGAAGCTGAGGGGTAAAGGTCGGAAGAACAAGAGTACCTTCATACCCGACAGTATCCATCAGTGCTTCAATCAGCGCCTGTTCACCGCCAATCAGATAGCCCAGTCGCTGCGGGTCTGCCTGAATCAGAAGAACCATTCCCTTCTGTATCCCTAGTGACGTAAGCTGCTGTACAATTTCTTCCTTTGAAGAAACCGTTGCAGTATCCTGATTTAATGTAGTAAATGCAGATCGTTCAGCCATTTTAACAAGTCCTTCTTTTCCAGATATCCTTCTTTTCTATTTTCAGGCAGCAGACTTCCCTGATAAAAGTAAAAGGTTGACGGCAGGCTTTGTATTTTCCCTGTCGTTATTTGCAGCTCCTCAATCACCTGTTTGACATCTGTATCTTCTTCATTGGTATCCATCTTGAGATAATAGATTTCAAACGGTGTTTCTTCTTCGATTTCCTGTATCACTTTTTCATATTCGTCACAGGAATAGCAATTATCCGAGGTGATGTACAGCATGAAGGAATTCTTTTTGGAATCCTGCAGTCTTACTAAAACTTCCTGAGCAGTGAGTTCAATGGGTTCTCCCTCATGATTCTTACTGCAGCCCTGTAATAGAAACATCGTACAAAACAGACAAAGCAGTATTTTCTTCATGAACAGCTACACCTCGCTTTCTTGTATTATTTTACCACAGAATATGCATTCTCTGCTATGTTTTTCAGCAATACATAGAAAAAGTCACTCTGCGTTCGTTTTTGGTGGGGAAATGAATGCGCAGAATGACTATCTGAAGTATATCATACAATGGGGGATGAAAGAAATCATTTGCCCGGGAGATAATGACTTAAAGGGAAGCATCTGCTTTTGAGCAGTAGTATGCTCCATGTAGCTGGCACACTCAGCCTTATATGCTGCCTTTTCCACACATGGTCATCCTTCACTGTTTTCATCAAATGCTCTTACGATATCAGGGGTAATGAAGTAAGGACCAAATTTACCTTTGTTAATACGAAACAGAGTGTTTCCATATGGAGGCAAAGCAGCTTTACGGTATTTCAACATAGTGATAAAGCTTGACCCTCCTGCTTGCGATACATAATGATTTCACCTTAGATTGTAAATAAAGCCCCGACCGTATGAATCCAACAGCAAAGTAAGGAAGGTGCAGGCTTGCAAAATATTAAAAAAGCCTTTTCGCAAAGGCTTCGTTATTTTCCTGGTGCCGGTACCCAGAATTGAACTGAGCGCTGAGCATTACCATTGCTCTGTATTACCACTATACTATACCGGCAGTTATGCTTTATGATTGGAAAGCTATTATATTATAATAGGCATTGCCGATTTTTTCAACCATAAAACAAAATTTTTTAGTTTTTTTCCAGATACGCTTTCAGATGACGGTAAACTGCAGCAATCGGCAGTCCCATAACATTGAAATAATCTCCATGCAATTCTCGCACAAACAGCTTCCCCATCCCCTGTATACCATAGGCCCCCGCCTTATCGTATGGCTCACTGCTGTCAAGGTATCGATTCAGCAGCTCTTCATCAAGCTCATAGAAGGTGACGCTTGTTTCTTCATGAAAAAGCTCGGCTTTTCCTTTCCAAACAATAGCTACTCCACTGACAACCGTATGCGTTTTACCGCTTAGCTGCTTCAACATACGGTAAGCATCCTTGCGGTTCTCCGGCTTTCCCATTGCCTGATTTTCGTAGCACACCATGGTATCCGCACCAAGAACAACTGCCTCGGGGTGCTGTTCCCATACGGTAAGGGCTTTGCGGCAGGCAATCTGTTCAATCGCAGAAGCAATCGGCAGCGAGTGATCAACATATTCCTCGCAATTCGCAGTTACGATATCAAAGGGATACGATAAATCCTGTAACAGTTCGCGCCTTCTGGGAGATGCGCTTGCCAGAATCAAACGCCTAGTCATGATGCAGTTCTCCGTGAAGCTTGTGAAGCTGATGTCTCAGGAAGAGATAGCAGAACACAAACAGTCCGATAAATCCGGTCGCAAACATTCCCACGATGCGGAATACCATGGAGGAAAAGAATTGTGATGGAAACAGATTGATCATCAGGTCAGTTGCCGGATTCAGCAGCCATAAATCATTGCGAAATGCCAGCTTGTGAAAGGTTGTCCAGAATGCATCGAAGTCAACATATGCCCAGCCTGCCAGCATGGCGAAGAACACCGCTGCCAAAATCGCCGTTTTCATATAATTGATACTGAAAATTGTCAACGTTCCGCTTTTCAGACGAACTGTCATGTAAACCAGAGAAAGCACCAGCAGAATAATCGCAACATTTCTTAAAACCATGGCAAAGCGATACAGGTTGCGCACATCCACCATATGGGAGGATTCTCTCGCGTTGAAGGCCTTGGTTTCCGTCCCCTTAACCGCTACGGTAACATCAATATTATCACGGCGGTCCTGCAGATAATCGAGCAGGGCGTCTGTCGCCTTATTGAGGTCCTTCTCCGTCATCCCCAAAGACTGTGCTGTTTCCAGGGATGCATATTCAGTTTTATAAAAATCCTTATTGAAGCAATTTATGTTTATACTCGTAACCAGCAGAATTACGATTGTGCAGACAGCAGCAGTATATGCCGCCAATGTCGTTAGTTTTTCTAACAGCTGTTTCATAGGATACTCCTTATATATATTAAATGACTTTTTATATCGTATCATATTTCAGAAAAAAAGAAAATCACCTTTTTATATTTTAAAACAACGACCTTTATGCAAAACACCTTTATCCACATGATAGAAGCAGAAAAAGCGAGAATCCCCGCTTTCTTATAATTCAGTGCAATGATATTATCAACTTGAAATGCCTTCCCCCGTTATTCTACCGCAATCAGACGCAGATTGCTTACACCGCGGCAGCTGCGCAGACGCTCCAGAAGCTCATCGATGGATACGGCCATTTCGCATAAATCAAAGGAGAGTACCACAGATGCCCATTCATGAATCGGAATATTCTGATTGATCGTAAGAATATTGGCATTGACGCTCGACATCGTGTTCAGCACCTCTGACAAAATTCCTTTATCATGATGCAGCATAAGGGAGATTACAGCCTTGCGCTCACTCATTCCCTGCGCAGGCAAAAAGACATAATCCTTATATTTATAATACGTTCCGCGACTGATGCCAACACGTTTTACTGCCTCACTCACCTGCTTTACCTCACCGTTTTGCAGCAGGGAGCGTGCTTCGATAACCTTATCCAGCACATCCGGCAGGATCGTACTGTCTACAATATAGTATTTCTCCATCAGCACACCTCACTTTGCACACCGTCATAGGTTGCACGCAGAATGCGAACATCCCAGAACGGATACTTGTTTTTTATCTTTTCTTCAAGAATACGGGCTGCACCTTCCTCCTGTGTCAGCGCAATCATTGTCGACCCGCTTCCGGATATATACATGGTGATCATATCCGTTTCCTCACACAGGACACGGACATCCCCGTATTCCGCAATCAGCTTTTTGCGATACGGCTCCTGCATCTTATCGCTGCAGGCTTTTTTCATGATCATGGCATTGCCGATTTCCATCGCCTTTGCCAGTGCTGCGCAGCGTCCCATCTGATAGACGGCATCCTGATAGCACATAGTATTTGGCAAAACCTCCCGCGCTGCTTTGGTGCTTACCTCATAATCGGGAATCATCGTTACAAACAGTAAATCACGCTTTACGCCATAGCGGATCATATTCGGCTTTCCGTCTTCCGTAAAGGATACACACAGACCACCAAAGATAGCCGGGGCAATGTTATCCGGATGTCCCTCCATCTGTGTTGCCAGATCGAAAAGCTCATAGCGGTTCATGCGGTTATGAAACAGGGCATTTGCCCCTGCCAGCCCTGCAACAATACAGGTAGCGCTGCTGCCAAGCCCCCGGGCATAGGGAATATCCGTTTCGACCGTGATGCGAATTCCCGGCACACGTTCCCCCATATACTGAAGACCCTTTAAAAATGCCTGATAAAACAGATTCTCTTCATTGCAATACGCTTCCTCACAGCCTGCAATCTCCAGACCCTCCGCTATCACCTCAAAGGTTACCGTCGCAAAATCGTCAAGCGCCAGTCCCAGACAATCATAACCGACCCCCAGATTCGCACTTGTTGCAGGTACGCGTACCTTAATCATGAAACATCTCCTCCCCAATGGTTTCCACAAAGGTAGACATAGCATTCTTATCAATCAGGTGATTGTGCAAAACCTCCATTTTCGCAAGCTCTGCCAACGGCTTTGGCATTGCGGCACCGCTTTTCTGTTGCAGCTTTTCCATGCAGGCAAATTCATCCAGATCTGTTTCTTTGAACAAAGCCTCATAAACAGCAGGAGCAAATTTATACGGACTGGCAGTGGAAAGCAGTACGCATTTATGCATCGCATCCTCTTTTTCATAGTCCTTCATCACCTTGTAGGCGATTGCTGTATGCGGGTCCATGACATAGCCGCTCTGCTCGTAAAATTCACGCATGCTCTGTGCACAGGCCGCATCATCGCAATACCCACCCGCAAAATCATCACGGATAGAGGTGAAAATATCCTCGCGCACCTGATAGCGTCCTGTTTCTTCCAGCTCACTCATAAGCTGAGCAATATAAGCAGCATCCTTGCCACTCTTGTAGTAAAGCAGACGCTCCAGATTGCTGGAAATCAGAATATCCATACTTGGGGAAATCGTTTTATAGAACGGACGGTTGCGATCATAGACGCCATCCTTTAAAAAGTCAAAGAGTACATTATTGGAGTTGGATGCCACGATAAATTTATTGACAGGCAAGCCCATCAGCTTTGCATAGTAGCCGGCAAGCACATTTCCATAATTTCCTGTCGGTACACAGAAATTCACTTTTTCACCGAATGCGATTTCCTTTGTCCGAACCATTTCTTTATATGCATACACATAATATACAACCTGCGGAATCAGCCTTCCGATATTGATGGAGTTGGCACTGGATAAGCTTATCCCCTTTTCCTTCAGTCGTGCAGAAAGCTGAGCATCCTGAAATATCCTTTTCACATTGGACTGGGCATCATCGAAGTTTCCTTTGATTGCACAGACACAGGTATTGCATCCTTTGGTGGTCACCATCTGCAAACGCTGGATATTGGATACTCCATCATCCGGATAGAAGACTGTGATTCCGGTGCGCGGTACATCCAAAAAGCCCTCAAGAGCAGCCTTTCCGGTATCGCCGCTGGTTGCGGTTAAAATCATAACATGCGCATCGGGGTGCTGCTGCAGGGATTTGCTCATCAGCTGTGGAAGCATGCGCAGACCCACATCCTTAAAAGCACAGGTAGGACCATGAAACAGCTCCAGGATATTGGTATCCTTTGCCTTGTGCAGCGGAGTGATGTGTTCATCCCTGAACTTACCTTTATAGGCTTTAAAAACGCAATCCGCTACCTCTTCCTTTGTGAAATCCGGCAACAGCAGCTGCAAAATTGTTTCCGCCATCTGCTCATAGCTCATCTGCATCATATCCTGCAGCGGCAGGTGCAGAGTATCCAGGGCATCATAGACGAACAGACCGCCATCCTCAGCAATTCCCTTTAATATCGCTTCCTTTGGTGTACGCGCCAGCGCTTTATTTCTCGTACTTGTATATATTTTCTCCATGTTCTAATCTCCTTCTTTTTCGTCTTGCAATTCTTTTTTTACTATGATACAATGTTCGCAATAAAAAAACAAGTGTTTTTGAAACAAAGACACAAAAATTTATAGAGGAGGAACTATATGAATATAGCAATACTCGGTTATGGAACTGTTGGCTCGGGAGTAAAGGAAATTATTGATCACGCGGTAACAAAAAGCACCAAACAGTTACACGTATCTTATATACTGATTCGCAAGGGGAAAGCCAAAACGCTTCCTTATATGTGTGATGATATTCAGACGATTCTGGAGGATGCTTCTGTAGATGTCGTCGTGGAAACCATGGGTGGTCTTGAGCCTGCCCACACCTATATTTTGCAGGCATTAAAAAGCGGAAAGCATGTCGTGACAGCCAACAAGGCGGTAATCGCCGCTTATCTAAAGGAATTCACAGATGCAGCAAGAGAGCACAATGTCCGCATTTACTATGAAGCAAGCACAGGAGGCGGAATTCCCTGGATTGAAGGATTGGCAAAGGCGATGCGAATTGACGAGGTTGACCGCATTCACGGTATTTTCAATGGTACCAGCAATTATATTCTGGATCACATGCAGCGCTATCATGCATCCTTTGCGGACATTCTGAAGGAAGCGCAGGAGCTGGGCTATGCAGAGGCAGATCCAAGTGCTGATATCGACGGCTATGATATTTGCAACAAGCTGCGTATTTCTGCCAGCCTTGCTTATGATTATCATGTCCCGGATACCTTCCCAGTGTTCGGCATCCGCAATATCACAAAGCAGGATGTATCCTATTTCTCCTCTTTGGGCTATGCGGTACGCCTGATTGCCAAAACGCGGCGCAACGCCAATCGCTACGGCTGTGTTGTGGAGCCGGTGCTGTTTGAAGCCGGTTCTTTGGAAAGCAACACACAGGACAATTACAATTTGATCACGCTGCATGGAAAAACTATCGGAGATTTAAAATTCTTCGGTCAGGGGGCTGGCAAGCTGCCAACAGCAAATGCCATTGTACAGGATCTGATCGATCTCAATGAGGGGGTATATCATATGGATCCTTCCTTCACCAATACAATGACCTATGATGAAACGCTATGTCTGCGTGATTATATCCTTCGTGCAGATGAGGCGGCACGCAATGAGCTGCAGGATTTCAGCTATGAGGTGACAATCTTTGAGGGACAGGAATATCTGCATATCCAGAAGGCTGAGGTATATGAAATGCATCAGGTGATGGAGCGGATGCTAAAGACAGATGCCCATGCCTTTATGGCCAGCATCTATGAAAGGGAGGATGACTAGCAGTATGATAAAAATAACGAAGTTTGGCGGTTCTTCTGTTGCAAATGCACAGCAGTTCCGCAAGGTCAAGCATATCATTGAACGCGATCCGGCCCGGCGCTTTGTCGTTGTCAGTGCATCGGGTCGTGAACACAAGAAGGACAACAAGGTAACCGATCTGCTGTATCTGATCGAAGCCCATTTAAAATACAGCGTCGACCATTTATCCCTGTTTCACCTGATAGAGGAACGCTTCATTTCCATCAAGAATGATCTGGGTTTGAGCTATCCGATTGAAGAGGATCTTGCCCAGTTAAAAGGGCAGCTGAATAAGACGATGTCTACCGATTATCTGGTTTCCCGAGGGGAATATCTGACCGCAAAGCTGATGGCGGAGTATCTGGGCTTTCCGTTTGTGGATGCAAAGGATATCATCACCTTCCGCTATGATGGAAAAATCGATTTTGATGCGACAAAATATCGAATGGATAACACGATGAAGAAGCTGGATCGCTTTGTTATTCCGGGCTTCTATGGTGCACTTCCGGATGGTACCGTGCGGACGATGTCACGTGGTGGAAGTGATATCACCGGCTCCATTCTGGCAGACATTCTGAATGCGGATATGTATGAAAATTGGACGGATGTTTCCGGTATTCTGATGGCAGACCCGAGAATCGTTCATCATCCAAAGCGAATCAATACCATCACCTACTCAGAGCTGCGTGAGCTCTCCTATATGGGGGCGAGTGTTCTGCATGAGGAGGCAATTTTCCCGGTAAAGGAAAAAAACATCCCAATCAATATTCTGAATACCAACCACCCGGAGGAGGGCGGTACGATCATTGTGGAAAAAGACGATCATCCAAGTGAGCAGATGATCACCGGTATCGCAGGGAAGAAAAACTTCACAGTTATCGCCATTTATAAAAATCATATGTCGGATGAGGTTGGTATTATCCGCCGTGCACTGGAAATCTGTGAGAATTACCGAATCAGCATTGAGCATATTCCAAGCGGAATTGATTCCTTCAGCATCGTTGTCAATTCTGAGGATGTGAAGGATATCATTTACGATATGGTGGGTGATATGAAGAAGGCCTGCAATGCCGATGAAATCAAAATCATTGATAATATCTCCCTGATTGCTACGGTTGGCCGTCAGATGATGTATCGTCCGGGTATCAGCGGCAAGCTGTTTGCCGTGCTTGGAAAGAATAATATCAATATCCGCATGATTGCACAGGGAACGGATGAAATGAATATCATCGTCGGTGTGGAAAACAAGGATTACGAGAAGACAGTGGAAACTATTTACAACAACTTTGTTGTTTAGGCACAGCGGATGCTGCACAAACCATGCATACAAACATATAGATAGAATATGAGGAGAGAGTGATATGAAAACATACAAGGTCGCAATACTCGGTGCCACCGGTGCCGTGGGTCAGGAAATGATCAAAATTTTAATGGAGCGCAGATTTCCTATCAAGGAGCTGCATCTTTTAGCAAGCGCCAGAAGTGCAGGGAAGAAATTAACCATCGCTGGTAAGGAGTATACCGTTGAAGAAACAACAGAACACAGCTTTGACGGCATGGATATCGTTTTAGGCGCTGCAGAAAATGATATTGCTGAAAAATATCTGCCCATCGCCGCAGAAAAGGGAGCGGTTGTTGTGGATAACAGCTCTGCCTTCCGTCTGGATGAGCAGGTGCCGCTGATTATTCCGGAGGTGAATCCACAGGCAGTACGTGAGCATCACGGCATTATTGCCAATCCAAACTGTGCAACGATTATTGCACTGGTTGCGCTGCAGCCGCTGCACGCATATGCAAATGCAAAGCGTATGGTCGTTTCCACATATCAGGCTGTCAGCGGTGCAGGCGTCAATGGAATCCGTGAACTGAATCAGCAGGTGGGTGCTCTGGGTCATGGTAAGGAGGTAGCAGTTACTACCTTCCAGTATCAGATTGCCTATAATCTCATTCCGCAGATTGGCGGCTTCAACGAGGCCGGTTATTCCAGTGAAGAAATGAAGATGCAGAATGAAGGACGCAAGATTATGAGCAATCCTGAGCTTTGTGTGAACTGCACCTGTGTGCGCGTTCCGGTGATCCGTTCCCATTCTGAATCTATTATGGTAGAGTTCGAGAAAGAAATCAGTGTGGAGAAAGCAAGAGAGCTGCTGAAGGCTGCACCGGGCGTCAGACTGGTGGATGACCCTCAGAAACAGGTATATCCAATGCCGCTGGATACCACAGATCAGGATTTGGTATTTGTCGGACGTATCCGTGAGGATATGAGCGGACATCCGAATGCATTAAGCTTCTGGTGCTGCGGAGATCAGGTTCGCAAGGGGGCCGCTACCAATGCGGTTCAGATTGCCGAGCTTGTCATTCAGGAAAAAGAAAAATAGCAGGGTGCAGTGAATTCAGCTGGCTGCGTATGCTATGCAAGACTGTATAATAAAAAAATCTCAAATTCTGTTTCCAATGCAGGATTTGAGATTTTTATGTTCAAGATAGTCTTTTTTGGTTCCTATTCGATTTTGGGTAAATAAAAATTTAGATTTCAAAATCTATTGTATTCTTCAATAGAAATGAAAATTTTTTATACAGCTACTCTAAAGTAAGAAAGAACCTCTTTTTCTCATATGCATTTTTATCTTCTGCATAAGCGAAGGCTTTTTTCCATATGCAGACAACGTCCCCCATGCTGTGTGCCATGATGCCATCGATAGCTTTGGGAAGCTGTGCTGCAATCCAGAAGCCAAATCCATACTGAGCCGCCCCTTGCGGTAACCTCATACGGATACTACATCAACCGCAATTCATGTTCTTCCAGATTGGTGGCGGCTTGCAAAAAAAAGCTGTGGTGTGCAATATTATAATCCCTGCAGCATCAATATTTTCATGCTCTGTTTTCTCCTATAGACGTATGGAGAAGCTTTCATATCGAAATTCCCCGCTGCCATGCATAAGCAGACCTTTTCCCTGCAGCTCCTCCCATGCCAGTGCTGTTTTCCAAATCAATGAAGTATCCACCTCTATGGTATGATGTGCTGGCAACAGACGTCGAACGCATAGCTCACGCAGACTTTGCAGCGAATGCAAATATGCCTGCGGATCAGTCGATGGATAATTACAGTACAGCATTCCTTTATAAATAAGATCACCGCTGTACAGCCATTCCCGTTCTACATCGAGAAAGCACATATGGCCCGGAGAATGACCCGGTGTATGAAGGACCTTGATATGACGTTCTCCCAAATCCAGAATATCGCCATCCCTCACGATGCCTGCATTTCCCTGCCATACGGTATAGGTATCCAAATGAAATTTCTCCGGAAAAGAGCAGGGCTCTTTTATCAGCTGCTGCTTTACAACGGCCAATGGAAGCGGAAATTCTCCATTCAGCCAGAGCTTTTCCTGCTCATGAACGAGCACATCGAAGTAGCTGCCATGACAGCCGATATGATCCCAATGCACATGCGTGGCAATCACGGTGATCGGCAAAGCAGTCAGCTGATCTGTGATTCTGCGAATATCCGCAATGCCCAGACCACTGTCAATCAGCAATGCACGTTGTTCTCCCAGCAGCAAATAGCAGTTAGTCTCTTCATAGTGCCTGGGCTCTGAAATCACATAGGTAGCAGCGTCCAGCATTTGAATTTGAAACCAGTCTTCCATAAGGATACCTCCATTCCCTTAAAGTATAGCACTGAAGGTAAGCAGCAGCATAGCTAAATTTTGAGAGCTGCTGTCAAACAGATCGCGGCTTTTAAAAGACACTTCCTATAAATATGATCAATTCTTATTCAAACATATACATTTAGCCCATGCTTTTATTTTTTAAAACACAGTATCCGTCCATGTTGAATATTCTTTGACTACCCTTTTGTCATGCAAATGAAAAAAAAGCCCTGAAAACGAGGGATTGATATCCATACGGTATCTGTTTACAGGGTATCGTATAGCTTGCTTTCAGGCATTTTTCATTTCACTTGCTACTGGCTCTGTCACAAATTCTTCTGCGTCTTCTTCCACAGCTTCTTCGATTACATCCTCCATGCACAGACGAAGTGTACTCGTAAGATCACTAATTTTCTTCAGGACTTCACCGATTCCATAGGCCAGGAAAGCGAAGCCAAAGTAAGGTACACAGCCGGTAAAATACAGATTCAGAATATCTGTCAGCTGCAATGTATATGTTGTTTTGTAGTTTTCCACCGTCAGATATGTCTGATAGATTTCAAAAGCGGCGATTGCCAGAAAAATAACAGCTGCCACATAAAAGACGATACTTGCCTTAGAGATTTTCATTTCTTTTTTCGTTTTCATGATTTCAACCTTTCTTTACGTGTCCCTATTATCTACTATAAATGTGTGAATAATATGTGTGCTATGTGAATTTTTGAAGAATTTTTCAGGTAAGCGTTCCCATTTATCATGAACCAATTCCTATGGAACAGCTACTATCATCAAACAATAAAAGTATAAAGACGATGATGAATGCGGAAACAGCTATTATCATGATGAGGAAGACGATAGTGATGGTGATTCCTACTTTTATATTAGAATCGCATGTTTTCATTCCAATGCGGCAGGATATCCATGGATGAAACGTAACGCCAATACAATTCTCTTGATTTTTACTGATTTTTTTGAAAAATATCTGGATTATTCATGAAAAATATAGTATGATAAATAAGCATTTAGGATATGCAGACGTGGTGGAATGGCAGACACGCTACTTTGAGGGGGTAGTGAGCGTATGCTCGTGTGAGTTCAAATCTCATCGTCTGCACCAATTTGATAAATAAACCGGTGATATCGGTTTTTTTATTTACTTTCCTCAAGCGACGTATTATTGTGCACCTAGAGTACGCGATACGGCCACTCCCCACACCATTTACTAATGAAAATCAGGCACTGATCCATATTTAAGATCAGCGACCTGATTTTTTCCTATTATTTTTTCTCGGCAAGCAGTAGCAGGGATAGCGGTAAGCCGAATGTATCATATACATCCGACAGGCCGATATCATAATCGTATTCATTCAGCAGTTTTATGTTCATACCGCTTTGTATAATGCTATTTACAAGCTCTGAAACAGAATGGGAAAAGCTTGTGAACGTTTTGGACGCATAGTCTCCGGAAATATAGCCCATACCATTGTTTTCAATCCATGGTTCTGCCGTGAAATATTTATGCTCCAGCAGCCTAACGGCAGCATCGCTGTAACAATCCTCACCTGGCAGAGGGAGCATATTCATAAATGGATGGAAATCATGAATCAGCATACAGCCCTTCGGCTTTAAGCAAGCGGAAACCACCTGAAAAAGCGCCTTAACATCCTGAAACCAGGTAATCGCTCCGATCGTGAACAGTATAACATCAAATTTTTGATGGTACTCACTTCCTATATCTAAGATATTCTCTGCGACAAAGGTACATGGTACTTGCAGCTGCTCGGCATGTGCCTGCCCCTGCGCAATCAAATTCTCTGCAATATCAAAGCCGGTTCCGACAGCCCCATAATGCCTGCTGATAGATAGTAGCTCCCTACCATTGCTGCAGCAAAACTGAGCAACATGCTTTCCTGCCAGATGCAGCTGGTCAAGCTCAACCTGTAACGCCGGCTGAATGTAGTAGGCGGATGATGCTTGGAGGTTTTCAACGACTGTATCTCCCCAGCCATTGATTCTATTGTCGAACGCTTCCTCCCAAGCTTCTTTGTTCTTCTCTATATAATTCATATGTTCTTTGTACTCTCTTTCCTATCATTATTTTCATCTTATTTTGCCTCCTTTCCCAGTTATGCACAATAACTGATTTCTTAAATTATACCATGAATCAGGTGGATCACGACTGCAATTTCGCAAAACGCTGTCACCGATAGGAATAGGATTGTTTTCTTTTTTCATTTAAGTGCATGCCGCATATTTTTCTGAAGTTTCTGTTAGAAACTGGTGTTTTGCCAATACGGTGTTATTTCAAACACATAGGATAAGGTAGAAAACAGAGAAATCTGTTTTCTAAAGCTGCAATGACCATTTTATTCCATGTTCATTCCTCATCCTGAATGATCGTTTTACCAAATCGTCTCCTCCCCTTATCATTGGATCCATCCGGATCTTGGATTTCATCAATGATTCTATTCTTTCCCCTTTCCAGAAGAAAAAGAATCCTATATCAAGGAAAAGCAGCCGCTGTTAAGTATGAAACCTATAGTGAGGACGGTATAAGAATACAGACTCCTTACTATAGGTGTTTTTTATTACATGATAATTACAGTCAGCATCAAATTCTATATTGTATTTGATTGATGCTGTGTAAAGGCAGCATATAATCAGCTTTTTTTATACTGCTTTTTGAGAGTATATAGGTATTTTAGATGCAAGACAAACAGCAATTTCTCGTATACAATATACTTTAGACGGAATTTTTTTGTCGATGAAGAATGGTACAGCACCCTCCTTTATTCTAGAAGGAAGGAATTCATTCTTCATTTTCAATCCATCGTATAAACTCTTCATAGGAATTTATTCTCTGCATAGATATAATATTATCACGGCTCTCATACAGCTTATTGATAAGTGAATCAACAAAATCTCTAAACATAAGTCGATTCTCCTTGCTAAATGCAATCAGAATAATAATATAAACATCACTACCATTCCAATCGATTGGTGTCTCATTGATTACTATAGAGAAGCAATTTTGTCTGGCATTCATTTGCAGAGAGTGTGGCAATGCAATTCCCTCAACAAAAGCTGTACTGGAAAGCTTTTCTCTTTCTATAACATCCTTGAAAAAAGCTTCATCCACATAATGCAGCTGCGAAAGCTCATCCACAAGATTTTTTATAAGCGCTTTATAATCTTTAAAGGCGTAATAATTCTTTTTAAACAATCCTATCGGAACATCATTTTTTGTGAAAATAGCATTGTTTTTCCTTTTGAATATATCATGGATCATATCCTTTAACGATGCCAATTCAAAATCTGTAATCAATGGAGAAATGTAAAATATAGGAATATCGGTATCAATATGGTCACAGCTTATAATCAAATCATATCCAGCCTGTGGAAGCGGATGGACGTCCATATAGATAAAGTCAGCCAGTGTGGTCAATTCTTGTGTTTTCTCCTGAAACCGCTCAATGCTATTTATATATTTCGGAAGCATCACGAGTATGTGAAGCGGCTTTCTTTTTTCAGGCGACGCATCATAAAAAGCTCCAATATGAAAGGCCAGAAAGGCGATTTCATCATCATTTAGCAGGATATCATGCTCTTTTAAAATATCTGAGATAAAAACACCGATTTCAAATAGAAATGGATTGGTTGCCCGTGTAATTTTCGTATGCGGATTGCTGATGTACTGATTTAATGAAGAGCGATTCGCTAATGCCTTAATATGAAAAGTAAATCGTATCAAACTGTTACGATCAAATTCTATGTGATAATAAGCCTTTAGCTTGTTCACGATTTCATTACATATATGAATGTATCTACTTTCAATATACTCATGTATATCAAATATTTTACCGCATGTATTGACAGCATGATAGGTTTTGGATTGCAGTACAAAGGAAATGTAGTCCATTTCCACTGGAGGAAATTCAATTTGGTATCTGTCATTCAGAAATTCTGCGATTTCTTTTGTGACTGCCTGAATACTTTCTGAGCGCGCCGGGATGCATTTCGCTTCCTCACTGATAAAGCAGTTATTTTCAAGACGGCTGATACTAACTATCAAATGCGTGGTTATGTTCTGTAATGTATAGCTGTTTACATGCAACTGGTGCTTCGTCAGAATAATCTCAATCGCCTGTTTCAGATCAAGATAATCATATTTACGATTTAGCTCATCAAAATAAAAATATGAGAAATCCTTCAGTTCCTCTTTGATTAAATTGCTCATAAGATTTCGTTTCTCACGTTCGTTCCCGCACAATGTATACTCACTCCCCTGCTTTTTCAATACTAAGGGATATTTTGCTAAGAAAGGACGAACCACCTTTTTTATATCATTTTGTATAGTAACATCACTGACATATAGCTTTTCAGCGAATTTCACATAATGGAAATGATTATGAAATAATAATTCTTTTAATATCATACGGCATCTTTGACCTTGTGAATATTCCAGATGCTGTGGTTGAGTGATATCAGAAAGTCGAACGGCGTTGTTTTTTAGATAATAACCCTGTTGACTGGATACTATAATAGTTGCTTGCAATATATGATTGAGTTCCTTTACATAATTGCGAATGGAGCGTTCCGTTACATTTAACTTTGCTGATAAAAAGGAAGACGGCAGTGGTTTATTGGATTCCTTCAGTATTGTGAATAGTTGCTCTTTTTTGCTCTTCGCCATTGTACAGTCTCCTCTCTATTCTATATATTATCATACACCGAAACACAAAACTGTATCGTTCTACATTTTTCCTAAACTTGGAAAAATGTCGGTTATCTTTTTGCAGAGAAGCTGTGATAAAGTTGTAGCATAAAGGAGGTATGAAAATATGAAGGTTCTATTATTCTGCGGTGGTGGCTGTTCATCTGGCTTTGTAGCGTCAGCAATGCGAAAATACGCAAAGAAGAATCACATGGATATGGATGTGATAGCACGCGGTGAGGGAGAGGTGATGGCGATGATCCAGCAGGTGGATGCACTGCTGGTAAGCCCACATTTCTCACATGCGCTCGATGATCCAGCTTTTTGTAGGGCTGTACAGGAAAATGACGTAATCTTTATGCAGATTGATTCTACTGATTATGCGATGTTGGATGGTGAAGCAGTCTGCAAAAAATTATGGAAGAAAATGGAGGAGAAAAATCATGCAAAAAATATTTAGTATCATAGAGAGGAAACTGGTACCCTTTTCAAAAAAGATTGAAAAGAATCCATGGATTCAGGGTGTACAAGGAACATTCATGCTTGTTATGCCGCTATTACTGACGGGTAGTGTTGGTGCACTATTCGGTATGATGCATATCTACTTACCTGCTGTTCCCGATCTCTCAATTTTAAATACATACACTATGGGCTTGTTTGGCTTGTTTGCCGCTGCTGTCATGGTGTATAAGGTTATGGAGAAGAAGGAGTATCATAGCAAAAAGCTGATGGCAGGTGTATTGGCATTGGTAGTGTATATCGTCTTAGTGAACCCTGTCATGGGCGAGGATGGAGCTGTATTCGATTATGCGCGCTTTGGTGCATCCGGCCTGATCAATGCAATTTTAATCATGGTTTGGATCGTTAACATTTATTCTATTGTAATTAAAACTGGAATAACCGAAAATAAAACATCTTTACCGGACTTTCTGTATGATTGGGGTATCAATCTACTTGTAGGTTTTATTGCAATTGTCCCTGCAATTCTAATCACCAATGTAGCCGGAATCGATCTGTTTGAGCTCATGAGTCAGCTGTTTGCCCCACTGTATATGCTGGGAAGCGGTCCGTTTGGCGGAATTGTATTATCCTTCTGCTATGTGCTGCTGTATTCCTTTGGAATTTCTCCATGGTGTATCGCCCCTATCATGTATTCCATCTGGTACAATGCTTACGATATGAATTTAATGGCAGTTGCAGCAGGACAAACACCTCCTGCTATGTATACCTTGGAAATGTTCTGCTTCAATGCCATAGGAGGTACCGGCTGTACATTAGCTCTGCCAATTCTTGCCTCAACGATTGCTAAATCAAAAAAATTAAAAGCAATTGGACGGGTAACTCTGATTCCATCGCTGTTTAACATCAATGAACCAGTGATTTACGGCTTTCCGGTAGCTATGAACGTGATTCTGATGATTCCAATGTTTCTAGCTCAATTCTTAGTTGACTGCACATATTTTCTGCTCATTGGTCTGAATATATTTACCAATCCAGTTAGTCAGAATGCAGTCTTATCACGAACACTTCCTGCCGGAATCGGTGCTTTTACGCTAAATGGAAATTTTATGGATGTAGTTCTCTGGCTGATTCTGTTCGCAATCACCATAGCTGTCTGGTATCCATTTTTCCGCATGTATGACCACCGGTGTCTACAGGAAGAAAACCAATAAAGAGGAATGCTATGGAAACTTATAATGACAGAAAAACAGAAATGATACATGCATCTATGCAAATGATATCGCATTGCGGAGAAGCAGACAAACGAATACATGAAGCATTAAAAAAGGCAAATCAGGATAATTTCACAGGAATCGAAGGCTTGCTGAAAGAGGCTAAGGAATTTTTAAATCAGGCTCACCTTGCTCAGTCACACATTATTCAGACAAGTATTGAACAGGAAGAAGAAATAACGCTATTATTATTTCATCATGCGCAGGATATTTATATGACAAAGAACACAGAATTGATCACTGCCGAGCATCTCGTAAACTTATATAAAAAGATTTGTGCAGTAAAGGAGGCGTGTCTGAGATGAGCTTGCCAAAAGATTTTTTATGGGGAGGAGCTACTTCAGCTTTCCAATGTGAGGGCGGATGGCAGGAAAACGGTAAACGAATTGCAATTTGCGATATAGCTGTTGCAGGAAGCAAAGAAAAAATCCGTTACAATACCTATATTGATGCAAAAGGAAATAAAGTAAAGGGAATGATGCTGGGAAACTGTCCGCAAGGCTGCCAGCCATACATCTTTCAGGATGAGAAATATCCGGCAATGGAAGCAGTTGATTTTTATCATCATTATGCACAGGATATCGAAATGCTCGCTGAAATGGGCTGCCGTGCATTTCGTTTATCTATCAACTGGACAAGACTATATCCTCATGGCGATGAAGATCAGCCTAAAGAGGAAGGAATCCAGTTCTACAAGAAAATTTTTCAGGAATGTCATAAATACGATATAGAACCAATTGTTACAATTACACATGATGATGATCCTGCTTATTTGTATGCCAAATATGGAGGGTGGTCCAATAGAGAATGCATCCGGTTTTATATGAAATATTGCGAAACGCTGTTTTCACATTTTAAAGATGATGTGAAATACTGGCTAACCTTCAATCAAATCAACGAAATGATGCTGCTTGCCGATTCCTTTGGATTGGCTGTATCTACAGAAGAGGTACAGCTATATAAAAAACAGCTGTTCCAGCAAATTCATCATAAACTTGTTGCTTCTGCAAAAGCGGTGAAGCTCGCTCATGATAAATATCCGCATTTCATAATGGGGTGCATGCTTGCATGCGGACCCAGCATATATCCAGATACCTGTCATCCGAAAGATATTCTGGCAGCGATGGAAAAGATACAGGAAAATTTTTATTGCTCTGATGTTATGATTCGCGGCTATTATCCGGACTTTGCAAAAAGGATATGGAAGGATGCAGGTATAACACTGTATATCTCAGAAGAGGATAAAGCGATACTAAGACAAGGAACTGTGGATATGTACACATTCTCTTATTATTACACGAACAATATCAGTGCTCAAAAAAAAGGTGATGGAACTGCAGATTTTCAGGTAGGTGTAAAAAACCCTTATGTCACCTACAGCGATTGGGGATGGGCAATAGATCCGGATGGACTGAGGTATTGCCTAAATTTGATTTATGACCGCTATCAGCTCCCGATTATGATTGTAGAAAACGGTTTTGGTGCAGTTGATTCCATTGAAGAGGATGGCTCCATACATGATACATACAGAATTGATTATCTGAAAGCACACATACAGGCATTCAAAGAAGCGATTAACATAGATGGAGTCAATCTTATCGGTTATACTGTGTGGAGTGCATTTGATATTGTTAGTGGTGGAACTGGAGAAATGGAGAAACGCTACGGCTTTATTTATGTGGATAAACACGATGATGGAAGCGGAACACTGGAAAGAAAGAAAAAGGATTCCTTCTTCTGGTATAAAAAGGTCATAGCTTCTAATGGTGAATGCATATAATGTAATTTGTACAACAATAGGTAATGTTATCTATAAGAATATCTCTAATATAAAGAGGTATTCTTTTTGCGCTTATGTATATGACACCGGCTATATCGTATATATGTAATATAAACATGCTTGCTAATATGAAATTTTTCTACTTTATCACTTAATAAAACCAATGGTTTGACAGCTTGCAGTTGTGTAATTGCTATATACATATGCCTGATAAAGATACAGTCTAAAGATCGAGCAAGCTTTATCGAATAAAGGAATTCCTGTAAATCCATCATCATTGAGGGAAAAATCGCTCCATCCGTATGAAGATATGTACAAGGCACAACAAAATGCAGAGCTTGTTTAAAAAAAGGTAACAGAAGTGAAACTAGTGCTGATATCGTCCATCTAGATGGAAGTATCATATCCTTAGCTGTTTGCAGCGTATTTAGCCATTCTTAATAGCTGAAGATTTCAACATGCTTTAGAAAGGATTTCTCATGAAAGAATGAAGCTTCAATCAACACAGTAAAAAGGAATACCGCATGATTTTTTCATATGGATATCCCTTTTGACGTACGCTTACTATGAGACTATTTCAGATATAATGCTGTGATGTTAAAGTAAAAGCATTCCTATCAATAGCATTGCGCTAAGATTTTAATGCTAATTCCCCTTACAAGCAATAAAGTTACAGGCTCTTTCGATGAAATACAACGATAGCTACTCCCAGCTGCAGTAAAGTTACAGTGGCTGCACAGCCTGCTGGCTTCAAAAAGTCCTGCACCGTGATTCCATCGGTAAGATAATGCTGGTACTGTGACAAGAACATGAAAGGTGAGTAATCTGCCACTGCTGCAAACATCGTAATCAGAACGCAGAGCAGAAACAGGCAGCCGGCACACAGCAGACTTCCGGAAGCCGTTCCCTTATATATACCACCCAGAATCATAGAAGCAATCATCATGAGCCCAAACAGCCATACACCGATAACGATTGGCATGAGATTTGGAACAACAGAGCTTTCCCAGAACACGAAATTGTATAGGAGGGTAATCAGAAATGAGCATCCCAGAGATAATGTCCATAAGAGTGACATGGAAATGAATTTCGCGATCAGAACACTGTTGCGGGGCAGTCCTTTCGCCAATAATGGTATCAGAACCCCCTTTCCAATTTCATTGGCCATAGAGGAAGAGCACATAATAATGATTGCGATCAATCCAATCTGCGCTGTATTTTTGAAAAATTGCAGCCAGGAATCAAGAACAACAGGCTGTGGAAGCTCCATATGCATGCCTTCCGGCAGAAATCCAGCTACCAGCTCCGGCAAATACCGTGCATTGATAGGGTTCATAAATCCAAGCGCTGCAAATACTACCATCAGAATGATAAGCTTATAGGAACGTACTGCCTCCAGCAGCTCCTTTTTCATAAATGCTGTGAATCCCTTCATTTTGTCACCTCCAGAAAGAACTGTTCCAGAGTTGGACGCATGCGTTCCAGCTTCTGCAGCCGTATCCTTTTCTGTTCCACAATATTTAAAAGCTGCTCCTGTGTTTCCATACGATCCGGAAGCTGTAATGCATAGGGTTGCACGGGTTGTGTGGAAATGTTCTGCTGTCTTAACGTTTCCTGCAGAATCTTGCATTCCTCCTTGTGCACGGTTTCCACATAAAGGGATGCGGTTCCCTTTGTCTGCAACAGCTCATGCAGGCTCCCACTTACGGCAATTCTTCCCTGATGCAGGATGGCTATAGAATCACAGATACTTTCCACATCACTCAGTATATGTGTGGAAAACAATACCGTCGTTTTTTCTTTTGCCTTCTGCAGTATCGTCAGGATTTCCTTTCGCCCCTGTGGATCCAGTGCTGATGTCGGCTCATCCGCTATGAGCAGCCTTGGCTCATTCAGCAGACCCTGAGCTATCGCAAGACGCTGCTTCATTCCTCTGGAAAACGTGGCACATCGTTTTTTTCCTGTCTCAAAGAGACCTACCAGCTGCAAAAGCTCATCAATACGGGACTTCGCCTTCTGTGAATGAAGGCCGGATATCTCAGCACACAGCTGTAAATACTCCCGCGCTGTCATAAAGCCGTAAAATTCAGGAACATCGCTGACATAACCGATATAGCGGTTCGTTCTGGTATTTCCAAAAACAACGGGTTCCTGCATAACATACAGCTCCCCGGCATCCGCCTTTTCCAATCCGAGAATCGTTTTCATTGTCGTCGTTTTTCCAGCACCGTTTTTTCCTATAAATCCAAAGATACTGTGCTGCGGTACCGTTAAATCGATGCCCTGCAAAACCTTCTGCTTACCGAAGGCTTTATGCAGATTGCGTAGTGTCAGAACATCCATTGCTACTGCTCCTCTCTGCCGATTACAAAATAGAGAATCGGTCCCAGAAACTGAATAAACAAAATAACCGGTATCCAGATCCATTTATTTCCTATCCTTACGTGTGGATGACGAATCAGGTGAATCAATGCAAATATAGCTAGACCAAGCTCCAGCAGAATCAGCGGCAGTAAAGCCGGCAGATATTCCATAAGTGTATCCATTATACTCTCTCCTTTTCAGCCTTTAGCTTCTGCAAGCAGGCCTGATAACGCGGTTCTTCCTTCAGAAAATCAAATACTGGCGGCTGCAGCTCCTGAATCAGTGAGTCCAGAATAACCCCGCCATCTCTGGGAGCCTGTGTGCGCAGCTGTAAAGACTCCATCCAGGCTTCCACCTCTGTAAAATACAGATCCCTATGAATTTTCATATGGGCAAGATCGTAGCGAATGATCACGTCAATGAGCCGTTCCAGCATATGCAGGGCGGATTCCGTATCTCTGCGCTGTGCATAAACCATAGCACAGGACATATAGACCATTGTGGAGGTGATTGTATGCAGTGCATCGATATGAAACAGCTTCAGCATTTCTAGCATACGGTGCATGGTCTCATCACACAGCTGCTCATCCTCCATATTCATCATCATATAGTTTGCCATATCCTGTATGACGAACAGCAGATGCTGATAGATGCAAATCTGAAAGATACGGCTGGACTGCTTTGGCTTTCCCAGCATTTGATAGCATGCCGCGATCATCTCGCTGTCCTGTACGATTGGCTTTGCCTCTTCGCCCAGAAGCTGCAATGCCTTTTGCGGCTGATGGCTGGCAATTAAATAGGTTATTTTCAAAGAGATTGCATCCTTTACCAGATTGTTTTCCTCACTTTCCGCAATCACACGATCACACAGCTCCTCACTGCGCTTCATGACCTGCTCTGGTTTTTCATGCAGCATGTAGTGATTGAGATAAAGCCCTGCCATCTGCAGCAGGAAGGGAAAGCAGGAATAATATTTGCGTATCAGCTCCTCACTATGCGCATACGCTTTTGCACTATCCTTGCGCCATTCACCGCTCAGCTGTAGGTAAAGCTTGTTTATAGCCTCCATACTTAGCTGCGGCTCATATCCGATCAGCTCATCCACACTCACGTTAAACAGGGTAGCCAGTTGTGGAAGCAGCAGGATATCCGGCAGTGTTGTTTCGGTTTCCCACTTGGAAACGCTGGATTTCGATACTCCCATATAGGCCGCCAGCTCTTCCTGCGTCATATTGGCTTCTCTTCGTAATGCGATAAGTTTTTTTCCAAGTCGAATCGTCGTCATATTTCATTCCTTCTTTCTGCCTCTATTATATCGTTTCTGTACAGAGTTACAATGGCATGAAACGCAACTTCAGGAAGAAATATTTCCCAGCAGGAAACATTGTACAGAGGACGACTTCTGGTATCCTTTTCATTTATCCTATTCATTTATATGAAATTTAATCCTTACCAGATAAAAGGAATTTCTGCATTACAAATATGTACACCAGATTATGAAGACAGAAGCACGCAGAACGCAAAAAAAACAGCATCATAAAGCTGAAGACTCTGAAAATCAAGCAAACCTTACCTGTATTGAACTACTGTACGATATAGGCTACTGAAAACTACATATGAGTCACTGTATAATTCATCATACAAAAAAAGGAGTTGTATCTAAAGGAGAAAAAAGGGCTCATAAGCAAACAGTCTATATAACTTCTCCTGCAGGTTATTCTGAATGCTGCAAATTGCTTCCTGATACCTACGAAGAAAAAGGGTACAAGCGTATCCTTACGTTGTACCCTGAACAGCATAGCCTACTTTAGCTTTTCTGAATCTGCAATTCAAACAATTGCGAAAGCTTCTATGCGCTCATATTGCTTAAAGCTCTTCCCCGTTGGATTTTATACACTTCTGATACCAGTAAAAGCTCTTCTTTGGCGTACGCTCAAATGTACCGTTTCCATAATCATCCAAATCTACATATACAAAGCCATACCGTTTGGAAAACTCTGACGTTGTCTGCGAAACCAAATCAATCGGACACCACGCTGTAAATCCAAAAACCTCTACCCCGTCATGAATAGCTTCCTTTACCTGTTTTAATTGCTTCCGCAAGAAATCAATACGATAATCATCATGAACCATACCATCATCTTCCACTTGATCATAAGCTCCAAAGCCACATTCAGAGATAAAAATTGGCAGATGATAGCGATCATACATATGGTTTAATGCGATACGCATACCAATTGGATCAATTGCCCAATCCCATGCACTGTATTCCACATATTTGTTTTTCTCTGCTCCCATTAGATTGGAGGTATGAAGCTTTAAGGAATCCCCGGTATATCCTGAAACTATACTGCTGTAATAGCTAAAGCTCATGAAATCAACAGTGCCTTTTTTTAATACCTCCTCATCTCCTTCCAGTATAGGAAGAACAACGTTATTCTGCTCGAAAAAACGCTTCATATAGTATGGATACTCTCCCTTACACTGCACATCCGGGAACAGCAAATCCATACCGGTATCAAAAAGCTGTTGCAAATTATCCTGCGGACTGCAGGTTTTCGGATAATACACCTGTTTACTCTGCATATTCCCTACCTGTAATGTTTCATCAATTTCGTGTGCTGCAAGAACACAGCGAGCACTCGCCAAAAGCTGATGAAAGCTACACTGGTATTTCAACTGCATTTCACTTAATTCACTATGATCCATCATCGCACCGCAACAAGCAAACGGACTATGCAGCACCATATTAATTTCATTAAATGTCAGCCAGTATTTTACCTTTTTGTGATATCTTTCAAAAACTGTTCTTGCGTATTTCTCAAATAAATCTACAGTTTCTCTTGATTCAAATCCATTCAACCGTATACTGACCTCAAGAGGGAAGTCATAGTGAGAAAGCGTTACAAGCGGTTCTATGTTATACTTGTGACACTCATCAAACACACGGTCATAAAACGCAAGACCTTCTTCATTTGGTGAATCCTCAAATCCTGTCGGATAAATACGCTCCCATGCAATAGATAAGCGGAAGACACGGAATCCCATTTCAGCCATCAGCTTAATATCTTCTTTATATCGATGATAAAAATCATTGCCGCGGCGTTTTGGGAAATTAAATCTGCTTTCATCCTCCATTTCCTCTAGTAGCTGTTGGTACGTAATAGTAAAGGTCGTATCCCCCTTTGCACGGTTTGACGGTTCGACATATCTTACAAAATCGTTTGTTGAAAGTCCCTTTCCACCTTCCTGATACGCGCCCTCAATCTGATTGGATGCGCTCGCTGCACCCCATAAAAAATTCTTTGGGAATGTATTCTTCATTGTTTCCATTATATTACCTGTATCATCGCCTTTCATGATATTGCGATGAGTTTCCTTTCTTTCTGTCTATAACACTTCAATGTTTATGCTTCTGCCGCAGCTGCCTCCGCTTCTTCCTTCAGTATGCTTTTTTCATAGGCTTTGAAGAAGGGACGCCAGATGACGAAATCCAATGCAATCAACAGACAGCAAACAATTGCGGCTGAAATTCCTCCAATTAGCAAAGACGGCAATGGATATGGTAGAAACCACAGGCCGAAGGAGGAAATCGGTGGCATGATAAGACCAATCCTGACCAACAGATATGCAATCGAATAATTGGCAATGGTACACAGCCAGGAAGGAATCATAAGAATCGGATTCCAAACGACATTTCCATACATAATCGGTTCATTTATGTTTAATAGCGTAGGCCCGATATATACCTTTCCAAGAAGCTTCAGCCGCTTCGATTTTGATCGAAGGAAATATACTGCCAGTGGAAGTGTTACTCCCATACCTCCAAAGATGATGTATGCATAGTCAAAACCATAGCTATATACATAAGGTAATGAAGTGCCTGCTGCAAATGCAGCTGCATTGGCGGCGAGTGCAGCTGTCGTAATTGGCCATATTGCCCCATTGAATACCCAGCAGCTAATACCAAAGGTATACACAACCGTTTGCAAACACACGATTAGCAGGCCGCCCCAGTAGGTATCAACAATACCTAAAATCGGATTGCATAACAAGACTATGAAATTGAATAGATCAAATTCAAAATTATACACGACTATCGTTGATATAAGTAAAATCACAAAGATTGGAATAATACTGTTAAACCATTCCTTACAAAAATCCGGAAGTGGTGAGTCCTCGCTTGCCAGATTCAATCGATTTGACAAACGGAAAATCATCACAATAAACAATCCGCATAGTATTGCAACAAACATACCAGCTGCACCGAAGTTTGAGAAATTGTAGAGATTGCCCCCCTCGAGTATTTTCGGATTCATGGCCAGCATGAACACAGCCAATCCTGTCATACCTCCAACAATTTTCCGACTGTCATGCTTCTCTTCCAGCAGATAATATGGAATCAGAAATGCTGTCATAATTCCAATAAGTCCAAAAGAATAATTGCTGATTGGATCCAGAGCCGGAAGCCATGAAACATATGTTTTCACAATATTGTAAAGCGTGATAATACTGGATACCAAAATCATAGGCACTACCTTTAAAACTGCTTTCTGAACACCTACAACATAGGAGTTTGATGCAACCTTCTGTATAGCAGGTACTGCCTTATCATTAAAATAACTGTATTTTGACATTGTTATTTACCTGTATATCCATGACATTTCCCTTATTGGCGTGGATATACTCTCTCCTTTCTATTTCATACGATTTTCTATCTCAATTTTTATATCTCTGTAGCTTCGTCAAGCACACGGACAACATCTTTTAATACGCTTTCTCCATCCAAAGCAGCATATTGCTCCTTTGTGATCAGCCGAATAATTGTTGTCAGTCCCTTTGCCTGAATCGAGGCAGTGATTTTCGGAAGCTCATACTGCAGATGAGGTCCCAGCATCAAAATGTCATAATCCTCCACACAGTTGATGATTTCCGCATCACCAACCGCACGAATCTGTGCTTCGATGTTATTTCTCTTCGCATATTTGCGCATCCTTTGCGCTACCAGTCCGCTGGAGCATCCGGCACCGCATGCCAGCAATATCTTATACATAGACACTCACCCCTTCTTTATCACAGCTTCCAGCTGTTTGATTCTTTCATCATATTGCATGAATATTTCCATCATGTAGCCTGTGAGGTTGATTTCCGTGTTAATCGTCATCAGCGTATCCTGTGCATGAGCAAACAGCACACAGTATTCATTTTGCTCCTGTTGTATAGACCTCTGCATATAACCGGTATGTGCCTGATGGGATTTCAGGATATTCTGCTTTGCCTGCTCAAGAAGCTCAGCTGCCTCACAAAAGCTAAAATTCTTCATTTTTTCCAGAGCCTGAAAGCACTCATTACGCGCATTTCCTGCGTTTAAAATCATATCCATCGAACATTCGACAATTTCATCATCCATTTCCCTGCAACTCCTTTCTGGTTTCACAATCGATTGCCTGATTCCATTATATTTGAAATCCAGTATCTTTCCTCTCTTCTTTTTCACTTTGAAACGTGCAAAAGAAAGGTTCCTGTATTTTCCCCTTTCATGGTGAAAAAAAGCAGTTTATTTCTACAGTACAATCCTTTATACTATAACTGAAGCAGGAGTATGAAAATCATAATCAACTCCACAATAAGCCGTGGCTTTCGATGAATTGCTGGGAATATCATATAGAAAAGGCCCTGCATAGCAGCAGAAAGCTGTTTTATGAATCTTAATCGAATAAAAGCGATGTCTTGCGCAATCATAAGAAGGATGGACATGAATAATCCATATAGTCAAAGGGAAGAAAGAGATACCTGCATAGTGCTTTACAGCGATGCAAGCAAGCTGCAGGAGGGGGCTTACAGAAGGGAGCCGAATTCCTATGAAAATTGACAGTGTCTCATTTTTAAAATTCATTGCAGAGCATCAGCCCTGTACCAGTGATTTCTTAGCTGCACACTTTTCAGTTTCATCACGAACCGTTAAAAATTATGTAAAGGAATTCAATCAGACGTACAATGCTGTCATTACCTCCTCTATACGTGGATATTCTCTGAACGACCTCAGTGTTCTAGAGCTTTTGCAGCAGTCTGAAAGCTCTGCTCCGCAGTCTTCACAGGACCGTATTCTGTATATATTGAATGCGCTGCTATCTCTGGAAACCGATACCTACTTAGATATGTATGAGCTATGTGAAGAGCTGTATATCAGCTATTCCACATTAAAAAAGGAAATCGCAAAGCTGAAAGGCAAAATCAGCAGCTATCATCTCCAAATCATAAACAAACGCGATTCTATAGCACTGAGCGGTTCGGAAAGTGATAAACGCAAGCTGATCAGTGATGTGCTCTATGGAGAATCCTCCTCCAACTTTGTCGATTATGCCATGATTCAGAATAAATTCCCTGATATTGATATTACATATATCCATTCTATATTTACAGAAAGCTTTCAGAAAAACGGATACTTTATCAATGATTTTTCTCTGACCAATCTGGTACTGCACACTGCGATTTCCATAGACAGAATCCGTCATAAAAATTTCAGCTCGCAAAGCATTCTGACACCGGGCTGTATCCAATCGCACGCATATACCATAACACTTGAAGCTGTTAAGCAGTTTGAACGTTATTTTCAGATACATTACATTGAGCTCGAAATACAGGAGCTTGCATTACTCGTCATGTCCAGAACAACACCGATTGATTACACGGATTTAAAGGGATCCAATATCAGTAATTATATTCAGCCGGAGTACCTATCTCTGGCTGCAGAGCTGCTACACGAGATTAAGGAGTCCTATGGAATTGATCTATGTAATGAGAAGCTGCTGAATTGCTTTTCTTTACACCTGCAAAGCCTGTTCATACGTTCCAATAATCACAATTTGAATAAGAATCCTTTGACGAATACCATTAAAACAACATGTCCGTTTTTCTTTGATGTAGCGGTTCATGTATCAACGGCAATTAAGAAAAAAACCGGCATCATCATAAACGAGGATGAGATTTCCTATATTGCTATTCATTTAGGCTGTATGTTCAGTGAAATGAAATCTGTTTCTAATAAAATTACAGCTCTGTTATATTGTCCACAGTATTATGAAATGGTTCAAAATCTTATTAAGCAGATTCATGATGTCTTTTCCAATGATTTGACAATCATCGATGTAGCAACAAGTGAACAGGCTGTATTTGCACAGAAAAGCATTGATTTGGTAATTTCTATACTTCCGCTTTCAGATCGATTTGAAACACGCAGTGTACAGATTGGCCTATTTTTAAATAAACAGGATCAACAGAAAATTCAACAAATGATAGCAGAAATAAAGGCTGAAAAATATCGTGTTGATTTTGAACAGCAGCTCCGGCAGTTGTTTCTTCCCTTTATGTTTGAGAAGATAGAAGGATTTTCTTCTGCCTCTGCCTGTATTCGATCCATGTGCTCAAGATTGCAGAAGCATGGATTTGCAGATGACCGGCTGTATGATGAAATTATGGAACGAGAGCATATGTCCTCCACCGCGTTTGATCATTTTGCTATTCCACATAGCACTTATATGCGATCCAAAAAGACGATTATCAATATACTGATTTCCAAAAAGCCTATTTTTTGGAACAACAATCAGGTTTCTATCGTTATTCTGATGTGCTTTCATAAGCATGACAGAAAATTATTTCAGTCAGTATATGAAACTATCAGTTCCGTTCTGATTGAACGAGAGAATGTAAAAAAACTGACTGCCTGCAATTCCTATGATGAATTCATCGAGACGTTTGTCAGTATGGTTGAATGAGCTAGTGTGTTGATTTCGATATACACAGTGTCTTTCTATCAAAATACGTGCAGATATTCGCTTTCAATTTCTATATAAATATTCGTGAGGTTGTGGTACCCACGGGACAGAGGTACAATGAGCCTTACGGTTGATGTATGCCTGATAAGTGTAATACTTTCATTCATCAGGTATCTGATATAAACAAAAAAAGCGCTGATATAGAGCGCTTTTGTGCTTATCATGGTGCAGGAGAAGAGATTTGAACTCTCACGCGATTGCTCGCACTGCCGCCTGAAGACAGCGTGTCTGCCGTTCCACCACTCCTGCATGATTGAGTGCTTTACAATAATACACTAAAATCTTAATTTTGTCTACCTCAAAAACAGTTTTTCCTATGAATTTCCGATTCATTTCTTCCCTATACGGTACTATTGTGTTTTTCCTGCTGTAGCTAAACAAAGCCATATTCATAACAGATGTACCTTTAGCTGCCGGATACACAATAAAAGATTTCCTACTGACCGTGCTGACATGATCTTGCAATCTACTCTTTGAACCGTTTATTACGCAGAAGAGTATCCATGGCAAACGCCTCCCTCAAGAATTGGATACCCTTCTCCTATCTAAGCTTAACCATTTACTTCAGTAAACAACCAATAGAAATCACTCCAGCTCGCCGCTCTGCTTTATTTACCTATCCCAGCATATAGGCTGTCATAAGCATTTTCATTCTCTGCGCTGTACACAGATCTGCAGCAAAACAGCATACTTTCATTCCCTATTCTTGACACCTGGTTTGTACTCCATATTCATCAGACGCCAATCACTGTATGCATCCCCCCACGAGTTTCCCTGCACCATGTCCGATGGATGCGATATAAAATTCCGGCTCATAGCCAATCCTCTTCGTGTATTCTTTATAAACAGCCTGTTTGAAATCCTCTATTGTCTCATCCTCAACGATTGCAATGGCACAGCCGCCAAAACCGGCCCCTGTCATACGAGCACCAATAGTTCCGCTCTGCTGCCAAGCACTTTCCACGAGCGTATCCAGCTCGACTCCGGTGACCTCATAATCCTCTCGCAGAGAGATATGGGAGGCATTCATCAGGGCACCGAATTCAATGATATCATTGTTTTCCAATGCTGTAATAGCTTTTTTTACACGTATATTTTCCAGTACAGCATGGCGGACACGCTTCCTTTCCACCGGATTGGTTATGCTATGCTGAATCTTCTCAAATTCCTCTTCCTTTAAGTCACACAGACTGTTGATTTTCATAATCTTCTGTATCTGGGAAAGGGCATGCTCACATTCTGCCCGGCGTTCATTATATTTGGAGTCCGTCAGCCCTCGCTGCTTTCTGGTATTCATGATAACGATACTTGCCTGTTTTAGCTGAACAGGTACATAGCTATGCTTTAACGTTGCGGTATCCAAAGCGATCGCATAACCCTTTTTCCCCATACCGATGATAAACTGATCCATAATACCACAATTCATGCCGACAAACTGATTTTCAGCTTTCTGTGACAGCTTGATAATATCCAGCATAGAGAGAGGTAGCTGAAAAAGCTCCTTCAGAATCGTTCCAATCAGCACCTCCAGCGATGCACTGGAAGAAAGCCCTGCCCCATTCGGTATGTTGCCTTCAATCAGTATATTCAAGCCGCAAGGAAGCTTGTAGCCCTCCTGCTGTGTGAAGTATAAGACACCCTTTACATAATTCGCCCAGTCATCCTGTTTGTCGTATTGCAGCTTGTTTAAATCCACATCGATGATGCCTTTTTCTCTGAAATTATTTGAATACAGCAACATATGGGCATCTGCACGCCGCGAAACCACGGCATAGGTACCAAGGGTAATCGCACAAGGGAACACCATACCGCCGTTATAATCAGTATGCTCTCCAATCAGATTCACACGACCGGGTGAAAAAAACACTGCTTCTCCCTGTGCTTTGAAAACCGCTTCAAATTCCTTCATCAATCGTTTCTCCATAATAACATCCTCCTTTTCCACTTTGCATTCCTGACATGTCGGCTATGCTGTTCTCAATCAAATACATACGCCTTATCGCGCCATGCTTCACGTAAAGATATCCTCCTGCAAGTCTTTACCATTAACAGGCCGGTGTGCTGCTCATTGAGGCCTGCCGTTTTTTATCTCCATCTATAGGGGAGCTTTTATGCAGACTTTCTTGCATCCTGTCAGCACTATTCTTGTAAATATCCCGCTGTATTCAGGTAAAGCATGCGCATGATTGTCATCTGTTTTTATGATACGCCATGCTTCACATATACGCCTTCATTATCTTGATTGAAATAAGCACAATATTGCACAGGGATGCATTTCACGTAAAAAATCAGCACAAAACAGGAATTTATAGTATGATAATACAAGATACTTGCACATGCAGGAGGTGGGCTATGCAGATCATAACAGATGATACCAATAAAGAAATCAAGGCACATGGAAGTCATCCCTTTCCTTTGCTGGTGAGCTATGAAAAAATAACAGCATACGACTCTGGATCCTTTCACTGGCACTGGCATCCGGAAATCGAAATAACACTGATTACCAGCGGAGAGATGCTGTACAGAATCAATCATCAGGAATACCATGTCAAAAAGGGCGATGCAATATTCGCCAATGCCAATGCCTTGCATACAGGAACTATGTATCAGGATCAGGATTGTACCTATATTTCTATAACCTTTGATTCCAGACTGCTGTCCGGATTTGAAGGCAGTCTCATTCACAGCAAATATGTGAAGCCGCTTGTGAATGACCTCTCCCTCTCCTCCTTTTGTTTTAACGGCAGTGCACCATGGCACGCCACCATCACTGCTGCTATTCAGCGTATCGCCCGGAATTATGAAGAAAAAGTAGATGCCTATGAGCTTACTATCCTGTTGGAGCTATACACCATTTTAAAAACACTGCATCTCCATATGCGTTCTGAGCACAGGCTCTCATCCTGCGAACTGCTGAATTATGACAGAGTCCGCACGATTTTGCTGTTTGTGGAAGATAATTATGACAGAGAGCTTACCCTGCATGAAATTGCAGATCAGATTCATGTCTGTAAAAACGAATGCTGCAGAATTTTTAAGAGCTATATGCATCAAACCCTGTTTTCGTTCATTCTGGAATTCCGTATTGAAAAAAGTATTGGCTATCTCATGAGCGGCTCCTACACGATATCAGAAATATCGCAGCTGTGCGGATTTAACGATTCCAATTATTTCTCACGGGTATTTAAAAAACAGAAGGGATGTTCCCCTCTGCAATACAGGAGTAACATAAAAGCACAAAGCTGAAGCGTGCATACACAAAGCCGTACAGCAGTCTGCTGTACGAAATTAACATTGCTGTTTTGCTTTACCTGCTCCACTCTCCTTTCCTTCATTTACCCCCTGTATATTACGGGTTCTTTTGTATATAGCTATAAATCCAGATTTGCCTTGCGTGCCTGCGACATCAAAACTCGCACATGCAGATGATACTGTTTCCCATCCTTTATGAAATGCGTTCCGCACTGGCGAAAGGAAAAGTGTACACCGGCCTGTATGCACTGCTCCCGGATAGAGAGCACCCAATCATAATTCAATACCCTTGCCTTGGGATCAGATTCACCACCGACGACTACCAGCTCACATCCGGACAGATATGGTTGAAGATTCACCGCTTCCAGTAATGGCCGGCATATAATATTGCGATGGCGGATAGGCAGCTGTTGAAATATCTTCAGCTTACAATCTACCGCGTCCTGATTTTCCACTGTACAGCCGACTGTTACATTTTCATAGCCAGCCTCCCAATCTTCGGGAATACAATCCATAAACCGCTCAATCCGCTTTGTCAGAAACAGAAAATGCAGATCCTGCCGCTCACGTATCATCGCCCAGCATTCCCCGCGCCAGTCATCCGCCTCCTCCAGCAGAAAGTCAGAGGAGAAGCAAAGATAAACAAGCTGTCCGCCCTTCATGCGGTATTCGCCATGCTTATTACGTTCAATCGGCGCTGTAAAGCGCTTTGTTTTATGTATCAAATTTGTATCGATGCCTTTTCGCGCATCTCCCTTATGAATATAACAGTATTTACAGCCTTCACTGCACC
>ERZ781275.652-NODE-652-length-35905-cov-3.556792_pt1 | contig 35905 bp, 30 predicted proteins | sample MGYA00375853_ERZ781275 | MGnify/ENA primary metagenome ERZ781275 (study PRJEB29790, sample SAMN03653691) | human gut metagenome | host: Homo sapiens | place: USA: Dallas, Texas | collected 2012-07-23 | study: EMG produced TPA metagenomics assembly of the Gut...
TTGGGCGTGGCTACCTCACTGCCGGAGCTGAGTGCTTCGGTCAATCTGGTGCGTATTGGAAATTTCAATGCATCCTTTGGGAACATTGTCGGCAGCAATCTGTTCAATTTTATCATCCTCTGCTTTGCGGACGTGCTGTTTACACAGGGAAGCATCTATGTCAATGAACCGCAGGTTATGAATCTGCTGGGCTTCGGTGCGTTTTCCATGGTTTGTACGCTGGCAGTTATATATGGAAAAAAGCATCGTGCTCTGGTTCTGCTGGCAAGTGTGGCCATTCTTGGCTCTTATGTCACCAGCATTTTGCTGTCTATGTAATCGCTTTTGGTATAGGCTGCAAACACGGTAGGAATCAACCGGTGTCTGAGATAAATTTTGTAATAAAAGGCTGTAAATGACTTCTTTCTGATTGGAGGTCATCAAAAATATCATGAAGAGGATTTGGTTCATCTTTCTAGGGCTCCGAATCCTTTTTTTCTGTTTCTGCTTTTACAGCACGAATCTCTTGCATATGAGCTTTTGTTTGCCGTTTTTATCGTGCTGCACTGCAGGCCTTGCAGGCAGCTGTTATGGTACAGCATAGCAGTTTTTCAATATCGAAACAGAAGTGATAGAGGAATAGCTTAGTAAATTTGTTTCAAACCGCCTTGACAGAATGAGTGGGATACGATAAGATGAATATAAATTAAACAGTGTTTAATTTATAGAGAGGTGATTGCAGTGAGAACATTACGATTGAACGATACAGAGCATGTGTTTTGCGATGAACCAGGAATACAGACGGTGGATGTCAGGGAGCTGAAGCTGCAGGGCTGTATGGGTTGCGGAGCCTGCGAAAGGGACAGAAATCGATATGGTGCGTGTGCTGTAGCGGATGATATGCAAATGCTGTATCCCAAGATTGCGCAATGTGAAAAGCTGGTTTTCATATGCCGACAGAGCTTTGGGTGCTGCAGTCCGATATGCAAGTGCATTCTTGATCGCATGGCGGTGCTTGGCTATTCGGAGTATACAGTGAAAAACAAGGAGCTTTCCAAAAAAGGGTGGAAAATCCCGCTTCGCGAAATCGAATTTCTTCTATATGGAGAAGCGACGCCGCAAGAGCTGGCATTGTTTGAGAAATGGCTGGATGAGGTACACCGTATTACTGCCGGAACGCGTATGCGTGTACAGTATATCGGTGGGGAGGCAGTTGTATGTCCGCAATGATTTTGAATCTGAGTCCGCGCAGGCTTGGTACCAGTGCCCTGCTGGGCAGACTGTTGCAGGAGCAGCTCGGTGAGCAGACACAGGTGTGGAACTGTTTAGATATTGAGTCTGCATGGGATAGCTTTCTGGAAACTGCAAGGCTGGCAGAGACATGGATTTGTATCGCTCCCTGTTATGTGAACGCTATCCCGGGGGATGCGCTCAGGATACTGGTTAAGCTGCAGCAGACAGGTATGGAGAAGAACAAATATGTATATGCAATCGCACAGGGCGGTATGCCATACGCTCATACGCACCACTGCTGTATCGGCAATATCGAGCTGTTTGCAAGGGCTATGCAGCTGCGCTGGATGGGCGGCTTACTGATTGGAGGAGGGGCAATCATTGACGGAGTTTCCTTGAAGCGTCTTCCCAATGCGGTACAGGTAGAGCACTGCCTGCAGAAGATGATTGCCTGTATACAGCATAAAACAGCAGTTGACAGCTTGCTTTCAAGGCAGGCGGAAATGAAGATTCCAGGCTTTGTCGCCCGTCTGCTGTGTTTGAAGATGAATCATACGATTCACAAGCAGCAGAAGAAAATCAAAGCAGACCGGCATACCTGCTTTTATGCAAAGGAGGAGAAGCATGCGCGTAAAGGATGAGGAACAGATCGCGGCACGCAGAGCGCTTATATTGCGTGCGGCGAGAGAAATTATGGAGACACAGGGACTGGAGGCTTTGAGCATTCGTAAGATTGCGGCGATGCTGCAGCAGACCCCCGGTATCATCTATCATTATTTTTCCAGCAAGGAGGAGCTGATGCTTGCGGTTGTACAGGAGGGCTATTACAATATCCTGCGTATTATACAGCAGACCATGGCCTCTGAAAAAACGCCGGCAGCCCAGCTGCGTGCTACCCTGTATGGTTATATTTGCGGTATGCTGGAGGATCCTTTGCTTTATCAGGTCATCCTGCAAAGCAAGCTTCCTGCTGTACAAAAGCAAACAGCGATTTTGCAGGAGAATCTGCGACAGCATCGAAAAAGTATCGCTATGCTGTGTACCTGTCTGGAGGAAGGTGTCGCCTGTGGAGAGTTCCGTGTAGAGCAGGTGGAGCTGCGTGCACAAAGTATCTGGTGCTGTGTATATGGTCTATTGGAGCGTATCCTCATCGAGCAGCCGTCTTTGGCATACCGGGATAAGGTTATTGAGGAAATGCTGGATTTGATTATGGCATCCTTACAGACGCATGAAAAGTAAGCAAAGGAAAGTGTGGTACAGGAATGCATGGAAACAGCAGCGTTTATGCGACAGCCTGCATGCTGCAGGAGAATGGAGAATATATGAAAACACTGATTATCTATAAGAGCAAGCACGGTGCCGGAAAAGAGGTTGCACAGTATGTGCAGCAAAAGCTTTCCGCGGATTTACGGGAGGCAGATTCTGCACTGTCATGGGAAGGCTATGAGCGTATCGTATGTGTGGGAAGCATCTATGCCGGCAGATTGGCAAAGCAGCTGATTGCCTGCATTCATGCAAACACGCAGGAGTTGGCAAGGGAAAAGCGTCTGTATGCTGCTGTGCGGTATGAGCGATGCTGCACCGGAAAAAATCATTACAGAGAATCTGGGAGAGGCGTTTTATCAACAGCTTGCCTTTTCTGTGCATATCGGCGGCAAACTGGATTTTCATAAGCTTGGCTTTCTGGAAAGAACTATAATACGTATGGTGAATAAGCAGGAGCAGCTGTATGAGGATAATGCAGCTGTAGTCGTAGATCGCCTGCGCTGGGATACGATTGATCGTGTAGTTGCCCAGCTGATCCATGAAGCGTAAGGTGATCAAGGTGCTGGCGGTACTGATACTTCTTGGCGCAGGAGTGATTGCTTATCAGTTCTATCAGACAAAGCAGCAAAGCGATGCTCTCGCTTTTGAAGCTGTGGATATGGGCAGTCTGCGTGATGGCAGCTATGAGGGAGAATGTCATGTTGGACTGGTTCAGGTACGGCTGCGGCTGCAGATTCAGGATACTGCCATACAGCGCATTGAGCTGCTTCAGCATGACAATGGCATGGGAAAAGCCGCTGAGCGTATTCTTGAAGATATCCGGAAACAAAACAGCATTGCTGTCGATGATGTATCCTCTGCCACCATATCCAGCAGAGCCATTCGGATGGCTGCACAAAATGCCCTGAAAAAAGCAGAACAGCCGCAGTGAAGCAGCTGGTTTTGCAAACAGGTGATAATGAAAATAAAGAGGAGGCAGCGTAGACACCGGCGGATTGCACTGTGTCTCTTCCTTTCTATTTCGGGATACATCGGGAATGACTGGATGTATCTTTTTTTTGTGAAATGAAATACATGCCTCCATCGTGTTCACAGGACTTGGGGGAATCGCTTTGTGCAGGGAAGAAGAATTGGAGTGTGTGAAGGTTGGGCAGGCTGATACACAGGACAAGCGACATGAGCAAATCTCACCGATGAGGTGACCCTGATGGAGGGGGTGTGCATCGCAATAGCCGCATATGGAAAATGAGCAATAATTTTACTTTTTCAAAGGAGTGAAATATGCTATCATATAAGGAGCGGAAAAGAGGGATTCAATGGAACTGAAACTGATTGATTTAGTGAAAAAAATGGAACAGAACAATCCGGATCTGGAGTATTTTGAACAGGGTACCTTTACCATGAAGCCGGTATATATGAAGAAGTCCAATGTTATCAAAATGGAAATCTCTCTGCCGAAGCCACTGCCGTTTCAGGTATGGGACGTTTTCTGTATGCGTTTAACAAAGCTGACGCGCTGCAGTGTGGATTTGCATATCACAGCTGAAAAGGCGGAAGCAGAGCTGCTGGAGGTTTCCAGCTATATCGAACGCTTTGTCTCCCGGCACATGCAGCTGAAAATATTTCATGAATCACTGCCGACCATCAATGAACAGAAATATCTTGTCTATCAAATTCTGGATGAACAGGAGCGTGAGCGGGCAATCCAGAATAAGCATTTGCTACAGGAATTTCTGGGACGATGCGGCTTTCAGCTGGAAATTCATGTCGAGGAAATGAAAAAATCCGCACCGATTCCGACGGTTACGGTGAAAAATGAGACCGCAGCGAAGCCGGTGAAGGTGTATGAGGAAAAGAAGAGCTATAATTTTAAGCCGAAGGGAAAAAAGGGTCTGGACCAGTATGTGCCGTTTTCCATTCATGATATTACAGAGGAATGCCATGGTATCCGTATCCATGGGAAAATCTTTGAAACGGAAACACGTACGCTGCGGAACGGACGTGATATTCAGATGCTGTGGATCGGGGATGATGACGATGCCATTATCATGAAGCGGTTTGAACGCGGTGCCATCACAAAGGAAGTGCTGGCGGAAATAAAGAACGGAGACTGCGTTGTAGCTTATGGTAAGGCGGAGTATGATGCCTATACACGAGAGCTTGTCTTTATGCCGGATGTGATTGAAAAGGTAGCGGAAGTGAAGCGATTGGATGAGGCGCAGGAAAAACGTGTGGAGCTGCATGTGCATACCAAGCTTTCGGAAATGGACGGAGTCTGCAATATTGAGGAATACATCGATCAGGCAAATGCATGGGGGATGGATGCTATCGCGATTACCGATCATCTTGTCGTACAGGCCTTTCCAAAGGCACAGCACAAGGTGGATGCCATCAATAAGGGCAGAGAAACACCGTTTAAAATGATTTACGGTCTGGAAATGAATATGGTTGACCCTGCATTGCAGATTGTCCGCAATATCCGTGACATTGAACTGGAAAAGGGGACCTATTGTGTATTTGACCTTGAGACAACCGGCTTATCCAGCCGTTTTGATCATATTATTGAATTTGGCGGACAGATTGTAAAGGATCGTGCCTGCATAAAGAGTCAGCAGCTGTTTATCAAGCCTCCGGTGGCGCTGAGTGCCTTTACCACAGAGCTGACCGGTATTACGGAAGAGCATATGAAGAATGCGAAATCGTTTGCGGACAGCATTGATGAAATTCTCGAATTTATCGGAGACAGTATTCTGGTAGCACATAATGCGACCTTCGACTATAACTTTCTAAATGATGAACTGGCAAGAATCGGACGTCCGCCAATTATGAATCCCGTGATTGATACACTGGATCTTGCCCGCAGCATGCAGGCGGATCGTAAGGGCTATCGACTGGGACAGATTGCCCGCTCCTATGGCATCCGATATGATGAGGATGTTGCGCACCGTGCCGATTATGATGCGGAGGTTCTGGCACAGACCTATATGAATATGCTGAATGATTTAAAGCATATCAAAAACCTGCAGGAGCTTCAGGATATGCAGACAGCGGAGAGCTTTCGTAAGGTGCGTGTCAAGCATGTGACGATACTGGCGAAAAATATGGCCGGGCTGAAAGAGCTGTTTGAGCTGGTGACGCTTTCGCATACCCGCTATCTTGCCTACAGCAGCAAAAGTACAAACAATATCGTAGCGGAGCCAAGAATTTTGCGAAGTGAGATTGAAAAGCGGCGTATCAACGGCAATTTGCTGATCGGCTCCAGCTGTTTAAACGGAGAAGTGTTTGATATGGCACAGACCCGCAACGAACAGACACTGGAGGAGGTTATGCAGTTTTATGATTACATCGAACTGCAGCCGCTGGAAAATTACCGCCATCTGGTGGAACGTGATTCCATTTCCAGCATGGACCGGTTAAAGGAAATTCTGACCTCCATCGTAAAGGCAGCGGATAAGCTGGATAAGCTTCTGGTTGCCAGCGGAGACTGCCACTATGTGCAGCCCGGAGAAAAAATGATTCGTGACATTTATATCTCCTCTCAGGCGATTGGCGGTGTACGCCATCCTCTCTATATATACAATCAGGAAAAACGGCGTAAATTTAAAGCGCCGGATCAGCACTTCCGCACAACGACGGAGATGCTGAAGGAGTTTGCGTGGCTGGGAGAGCAGCGTGCCTATGATATGGTTATCAAAAATACCAGACAGATTGCGGATATGATCGGGGAAGTGAAGCCTGTCAAGGATCGCCTGTATCCGCCGGATATTGAAGGCTCTGACCAGAAGCTTACGGATATCTGTTATGAAAATGCCCATAAAAAATACGGACCAGTGCTTCCTGAAATTGTGGAAAAGCGTTTGGAAAAGGAGCTAGCAAGTATTATCGGACACGGCTTCTACGTTGTTTACTACATTTCCCATCTGCTGGTGAAAAAGAGTCTGAATGACGGATATCTGGTAGGTTCACGTGGCTCGGTCGGCTCCAGCTTTGTTGCGACGATGTCGGAGATTACCGAGGTAAATCCACTCGCACCGCATTATGTATGTCCCAAGTGCCATTATGTGAAGTTTTATACCGATGGAAGTGTTGCGGATGGCTTTGATCTGCCGGATATCATCTGTCCAAACTGTGGAGAAACCATACGAGGGGATGGACACGATATTCCGTTTGAAACCTTCCTTGGCTTTGAAGGGGACAAGGTTCCCGATATTGATTTGAACTTTTCCGGTGATTATCAGCCCAATGCCCATGCCTATACAAAAGAGGTGTTTGGGGACGATCATGTGTATCGTGCAGGAACCATCGGTACCGTTGCGACGCAGACAGCATTCGGATATGTGAAGGGCTATGAGGAGGAAATGGGCATTGAGGGCAGTATGCGAAATGCGCAGGTCCTGCATCTGGCGAAGGGCTGTGAGGGTGTGAAGCGTACAACCGGACAGCATCCGGGCGGTATTATCGTAATTCCGCTGGATCTGGATGTTCATGATTTTACACCGGTACAGTACCCGGCCAACAACCCGTATGCGGAGTGGAAGACAACCCACTTTGAATTCCACGATATTCATGATAATGTCTTGAAATTTGATATCCTGGGTCATGTTGATCCGACCGCAATGAAAATGCTGGAGCGTATGAGCGGCATCGATCCGACTACGATACCGATGAATGACCCGGAAACGATGAGCGTATTCTCCAAGGTTGATGCATTGAAAATCGATACCAGCAAGTCCTGCGATGAAACCGGTGCCGCCGGATTACCGGAATTTGGAACGCCGTTTGTGCGTGGTATACTGGAGCTGACACGTCCGACCACCTTTGATGAGCTTCTGAAAATTTCCGGTCTGAGCCATGGAACCGATGTCTGGCTGGGAAATGCAAAGGATTTGATCGATAACGGCACATGTACCTTGAAGAGTGTGATCGGATGTCGTGATGACATCATGGTGTATCTGCTGCACAAGGGGCTGCGGCCGAAGCTTGCCTTTACCATCATGGAGAGTGTGCGTAAGGGAAAGGGCTTAAAGGATGAATGGATTCCGGAAATGAAGGCCAACGGTGTGGAGGACTGGTATATCGATTCCTGTCTGAAAATCAAGTATATGTTCCCGAAGGCACATGCAACGGCTTACGTTATGATGGCGATTCGTATCGCATGGTTCAAGGTGCATCGCCCACAGGTATATTACTGCATGTTCTTCTCGATTCGCTGTGATGCCTATGATATTGAAACGATGATCAAGGGAGAACAGGCAATCCGTCGCAGAATGCAGGAAATCAGCGATATGCTGAAAAATAATGAAACGAAAAAGGATGTTTCCAAAAAGGATAAGGATACCTTCAATACGCTGGAGCTTGCTCTGGAAATGAATCTGCGGGGTTATTACTTTACCAATATTGATATCATGCGCTCGGCATCCCGTGAATTTATCGTCGATCCGGATAATGCGAACTATATCATACCGCCGTTTACCAGCATTGACGGACTTGGGGAGAATGTTGCGGATACGGTTGTGGAGGCACGAAAACAGGGAGCCTTCCTGTCCAAGGAGGATTTGCAGCGGCGTACGGCATTGAGCGGAACACTGGTGAAGAAGATGGAAAGCATGGGGGTTCTGGAGGGAATGCAGGACGAAAATCAAATGTCGTTATTTTCCTTTTAAGCGATCGCAGTTTGATGGGTGAAAAGTTGGATGATACAGCGTTTAGGGATATCCCTTGCAGGATGAACAGGCACGATGCCTGTTTTTCTTCGCTTTCAACACTACCTGCCACATCTTTGTACAAGCTGCTTGAAAAGCTGTGGGATGTACAGGGAAACAAACGCAGCGGCTCCACGCGGTATAAGAATTGTGTGTGTAAGCAGGAAGTCATTTGTAAAAGAGAAATACGAATGCTATAATTTTAGGGAAAGAAGGATGAGAGTTGTGAAAGAGAGAAAACATGGAAGTACGCTTCATATTCTGCATAGTGCAGGAAATTTTAAATATGTATTGATTGCAGAAGGGCTTGCGGCCGGTCTTTGTGCCGGGCTGATTGCTGTGCTGTATCGTATTGTTCTGGGCTACGCGGAGGATTTTGTTGCGGCGGCGGTTGCCTTTATCCGTACCGACTGGACACATATTGTACTCTGGTTTGCTTTTCTGCTCGTGCTGGGCTTTCTGGTGGCACAGCTTTTGAAGGCGGAGCCGTTGATTTCCGGTAGTGGGATTCCACAGGTGGAAGGAGAAATCATGTCCTTTATCGATCAGCAGTGGACACGGGTGCTGCCGGCAAAGGTGATTGGCGGAACGCTGTGTGCCTTCGGCGGCTTGTCTTTGGGGCGGGAAGGACCGAGCATTCAGCTGGGGGCAATGGCTGGAAAAGCGATTGCAAAGCTGTTTCACCGCGTAAAGATGGAAGAGCGTCTGCTTTTGACCTGCGGTGCTGCGGCAGGTTTGTCTGCGGCATTTAATGCACCGCTTGCCGGCGTCATGTTTGCACTGGAGGAAATCCATAAAAATTTTAGTGTGTCGGTATTGATTTCCGTAATGTGTGCGAGTGTGACCGGAGATTTCCTTTCCCGGAATGTGTTCGGGCTGGCACCGGCGTTTCATTTTGAAGTCGTGCATACCTTTCCCCTCGGCTATTATTGGATGCTGATTCTGTTGGGAATCGTCTGTGGTCTGTTTGGGGTGCTGTACAATAAATCCACGATGAAAGTGCAGGCATTGTTTGCAAAAAGCGGCTTACAGCAGTATGGAGTGATAGCTGCTATGCTTTTGTCCGGTGTTCTGGCGCTTTGTCTGCATGATGTTTTGGGCAGTGGTCATGCGATGATTGAAATGCTGAGTGAGGACCCTATCATGCTGCTTCGCACGTTATTTCTTCTTCTGGCAGTGAAGTTTGCATTTTCCCTTGTCAGCTTCGGTTCCGGAGCACCGGGGGGGATTTTCTTTCCATTGCTCGTTTTGGGCAGCTTTACCGGAGCGATTTTCGGAAATATCGCTGTTCAGGTGTTTGGCTTCTCTGCCGGCTATATGAATAATATTATCATCATGGCGATGGCAGGAGCATTTGCCGCAATCGTGCGGGCACCGATTACCGGAATTATTCTGATTGCAGAGATGAGCGGCACATTAACCAATCTCTTGCCGCTGGCCGTTGTATCGCTGATCAGCTATTTGTGTGCGAGCTTGCTCAACTGTGAGCCGATCTATGAAAGCCTGCTGCACAATCTTCTTGTGAAAAACGGTGTGAATCTTTCTGCCTTTCATGGGGAGCGGCATTTGGTGGAGGCTGTTGTGGAGCTGGGAAGTCCGGTTTGTGATCAGGCGATCCGTGATGTGAAGTGGCCGAATAAATGCCTGTTGATCAGTATTGAACGACAGGGAAAGGAGCTGCTTCCCAAGGGAAGCACCATGCTGCACACAGGAGATAAGCTGATCGCCCTATTGGATGATGAGGATGCCCCTTATATTCAGCATCAGCTGGAAAAATGCTGCAGCTCAAAGCTGGAATAGAACAGCAGGAAAACGACATGGCAGAGCTATGGAAAGGGAAACGCGAAAAATCATACCGCTTGATCTTCTTGCGAGAGAAACGGATGCGCGGATACGCTGCAGAGGCTGGCTACCAGTCTGCAGGCAGTGACAGGGGAGAATGGAGATATGTATGAAGCTGGTTTATAAAAATCTTACGATCTGTAGTAAAGCGGAAGGAAGCATTCCCGTATGGGACAGTGCGCATGCCCCGCAGCTGCAGGAGCAACAGATGCACAACATGCTGCAGCTGTATTTGCTGCTGGATACAATTTATGCCGGATATATGCAGGTAACGCTGCTTACAGCGCATACCGTTTCCATCACGATGAAGCTTGCGAATACCGGAAAGAATTTCGCACAGCTGCAGCGACAGTATCTGCTTATGCTGCTGTTTTATGTGCTGTATCGCTGGGATATCGCGCAGGTAGTTATGGAGGTGGATGGCAAAGACCGGCAGCTGCAGGAAAATCTTGTTCAGCTGGGCTTTTCAAGCGTTGGGCAAGCGCAGAAGCATCCCGCCATGGCAAAGACCTCTTTGCTGTACCAGTTACAAGCGTCTGATTTCAATAGAAAGGAAAATCTGGATGCTGAGGAATTGCAAAAGCTTTCTCTGGAACAGCTCTGGGAACTGTTTCCTATTGTCATACGGCCGCATAATGAGCAATATGCGGCAAGGAATGATGCACAGCGCCTTCACCTTCAGGAGCTGCTGAAAGCCTCCATTGTACGAATTTCCCATATCGGGAGTACGGCGGTGAAAGGACTGGAAGCAAAGCCCTGTGTGGATATTCTGCTGGAAACGGATACCCGCCACCCGCAGGAGCTGATCAAAAGGCTTACGCAGGACGGCTGGATTTTGATGTCGAGAAAACAAGAGGAGCAGGGGGATATCCTATGCTTCAACAAGGGCTACACGGCACTTGGATTTGCGCAAAAGGTATATCATTTGCATGTGCGCTACCCTGCAGCATGGGGAGAGCTTTACTTCTGTGATTATCTGCGTGCACATGATGAGGCTTGCCGGGAATATGCGGCCTTGAAAAAAGAACTGGCACAGACCTATCGCAAAGACCGAGATGCTTATACACACGCAAAGACACAATTTATCGAAGAAATGACAAAGCGTGCCCGCAGGGAGCTTTCAGATAAATTCAGCATTGCTGCAGAAAACAAATAGAACATGCGGGATTATGGTTCATTTTTTCTATATACGTCACATAACTGGAAAATTAAGGAAAATCCGTCGAAACCGGCAGGATAAAATCCTTAATTTTTTTAATTCTTTATGTACAAAACCATAGTCAGAGGGTATAATGGTGGTATAAAGTAGCAGAAAGTGGTAGATAGTGGAGGTGAATGACATGTTCATGGGTGAATACGCACATAATATTGATAAAAAAGGGCGTATCATCATTCCTGCAAAGTTTCGTGAGGAGCTGGGAGATCATGTCATCATCACACGCGGGCTGGACGGCTGTCTGGCTGTTTACACAAAAGAGCAGTGGGAGACCATCTATGAGCAGCTGATGAAGCTGCCTTCGACGAAGAAGGATGCCCGTATGTTTGTCCGAATGATGACAAGCAAAGCCGCTGAATGTGAAATTGACGCCCAGGGTCGTGTACTGATTCCCTCTCCCCTTGTGAAGCTGGCAGAGCTTGTGAAGGAATGCATGGTAATCGGTGCTGCCAATCATGTGGAAATCTGGTCCAGAGAACGCTGGGAGCCGGTGGATGAGGAAGCAAACGACGCCTTTGAGGACATAGCCGAGAGCTTGACGGAGTTTATGATATGATGAAACACTACAGCGTATTACTGCAGGAGAGCATTGACAATCTGGCAATCCATAGCGATGGAATCTACGTGGACGGTACGCTGGGACGAGGCGGTCACAGCGCGGAAATTCTCGCACGGATACCGCAGGGACATTTATATGCCTTTGACCGTGATGCCTCTGCTATCGAGGAATCCAGAGCACGGCTTGCGCAAATTGGCGATAATGTGACCCTGATACATAGCAATTTTTCAAATCTGAAGAGTGAATTAACAGCACGCGGCGTTACAGGCATCGATGGTATGGTTCTGGATCTGGGCGTATCTTCACCGCAGTTTGATGAAGCACAGCGCGGTTTCAGCTACCGCTTTGATGCACCACTGGATATGCGTATGGACCAGAGTCAAAGGCTCAGTGCCTATCAGGTGGTGAACGAGTGGGAATACCAGGAGCTTGTACGCATCTTTTTTCAGTTTGGTGAGGAGAGCTTTGCGAAGCAGATTGCCAGAAAAATTGAAAAAGCAAGAGAAGTAAAACCGATTGAGACAACCTTTGCACTGGTGGATGTTATCAAATCCGCATTGCCTGCAAAGGTGCTGAATAAGAAGGGACATCCGGCCAAAAAGGTGTTTCAGGCAATTCGTATTGCCGTAAACGATGAGCTGGGGGAGCTGCAGCTGGTGCTGCGTGATGCATTACAGCTTCTTCATGTAGGAGGAAGGCTATGTGTCATCAGCTTTCAGTCGCTGGAGGATCGTATCGTAAAGGATACCTTTGCCTCCTGCAGCAAACCAAAGCAATATGATAAGCGGATTCCGATCCTGCCGCAGGATATGGAAGCTGCACCGTACCGGCTGCTAAATAAAAAGCCGATAACTGCTACGGAAGAGGAGCTGAGGGAAAACATGCGCTCTCATTCCGCAAAGCTAAGATGTATAGAAAGGATCAGGTGATGAACATGGCGAAGGCGAAAATAGTAAAAAGAAAAAGAAGACTGCGTATCGAAGGACTTGCGACACTGCTTTTAACGCTGTCAATCTTCGGATACTTCGGTGCCAAGTTTGCACTGAAATCCTATAATATAACACTTCAGCTGAAGGCTCAGGAAAGCGAGCAGAAGGCAAACACATTAAAAGAGGACGTGGCAAATCTGGAAGCGGATATTACAAAGCTGGAGGATCGAGATCGCGTACTTGGAATGGCTGAAAAAGAGGGGATCAAAACGAATCAGGACAACGTTGTTGTGGTAGATAAAGACGAAAAGAAATAACAAAGGCGTGATGATATGAACCCAAAAAGAAGTAATCGAACATTAGTATATATGCTGTTGATGATAGGGATCATTGGGGTAGTAATTTTATCCAATGTCCTTTTTACTATGGTGACACAGAAGCATTTGCGTACCGGAACCAATGTAAAGGAATACAAGGATCCCGATATTTCCAACAGCAATGTCCTGAAGGCAAAGCGCGGTACGATTTATGATCGAAACGGCGAAGTTATTGCGCAGGATGAGGATACCTACAAGCTGATCGCATACCTGAACAAGAATCGTAAGGGAATCGGCAACAAGCCTGCCTATGTGCAGGATATCACCAAGACAGCCCGATTGCTTGCCCCAAAGCTGGGCATGGATGAAAAGGATATTGTCGATACGCTGACAAAGGCACAAAAGAACAATCAGTATCAGACAGAGCTTGGGGATAAGGGAAAAAATCTTACCAAGGAGGTAAAGGAAAGCATCGAGGCACTGGAGCTGCCGGGTATCTCTTTTGAGGAATCGGTAAAACGGTATTATCCTTCCGGTGTATTTGCTTCCCATCTGATCGGCTATGCGCAGCTTGATGAAGAAAAAAATACAATCGTTGGTAAAATGGGGCTGGAGTCTGCGTTAAACAACTATTTAAGCGGTAAGGATGGTCTGGAGGTGTACCAGCAGGATGCTGACGGAAATCTGTTGCCGGGTACAAAGTATACGAAGACCTATGCAACGGATGGAAACAATGTCGTTTTAACACTGGATCGCAATGTCCAGCAAACTTTGCAGAATTCACTGGATAAGAGTGTGAAAAAAACAGCAGGCGGTGTACGTGGCTGGGGCATTGTTATGGAGGTAGAAACAGGGAAAATTCTCGGCTGGGCATCCTCTCCTTCCTTTGATTTGAATAAGCGGGATATGAAGAATTATATAGACCTTCCGGCAGGATATTTGTATGAGCCTGGCTCCGTTATGAAGGGGATTACATATTCTGCGGCCATTGACAGTGGGAAGTATCCGTATAATAAAACCTTTGATTCCGGTGTGTTTTATTTCACAGAATCGGCGGATGGAAAAATTTATAGAACAAATAGTGGAGCATTGAAAATAAATGATGCGCTAGGTGAAAATCATGGTACCATCACTTTCGATAAAGGGTTTGTGTTATCCAGCAACATTGGAATCTGTGAGCTGTTGACCAAGTATATGGAGCCATCAGTATATAAAAATTATGTTGAAAAATTTGGTTTCTTGAAACCGGTAAATTCACCATTTCTGAACAATGAAGGCGGTACGATGTCCTTTAATTATGCATCGGAGAAGCTCTCCACCGGCTTTGGACAGGCAATCAATGTAAACGCCCTGCAAATGGTACAGGCATATTCCGCAATCTTCAACGATGGGAAAATGGTGGAGCCGTTTGTTGTCGATCGCATTGAGAATGCAAATGGAAAAATTATAAAGCAGTATGACACAACGATAACAGGTCAGCCGATTTCAGAGAAAACAAGCAAGTATATGCAAAAGCTGATGAAACGGGTTGTATATGATAAGGATGGTACGGCATCTCCCTATAAAATGAATGATGTGGAAATCATTGCCAAGACAGGAACCGGCGAGGTTGCGGGAAAACGGCTATGACGGCAGCCTGTATACCAACTCCGTCATGATGGCGGCACCAGCGGATGATCCCAAGGTTATGGTGTATTATGCGTTTCAGGCAAGCGATATTCTCAGCTATGACAGAGAGCCGATGAAGGAAGTCATGCGTTCTGCTCTGGTAGCGGCAAACATCACCAGTGATGGGGAATCGAATAATGGAAAGAAAACATATAAGGATTTCAAGCAGTCAAACATGCCTTCCCTGTTGAATCATTCTCTTGCTTATGCAAAGGAAAAGCTGGAGGGTACCTCCACCAACCAGATCATCATCGGAAACGGCTCCAGTGTTATCAAGCAGTATCCGGAGGTGGGAGAAACCATTATATCCAATCAGAATGTCTTTGTTCTGACAGATGGCTCCAAAATTACCATGCCGGATATGAAGGGGTGGACAAAGAAGGATATCACCGCATTCTGGGAGCTGACGCATATCGAGGTTGAAATGAGCGGTACCGGCAGGGTAACCTCACAGAATATCAAAACGGGAAAATCCATCAATAAGGATACCGTTATTAAAGTTAAGATGGAATAGTGGAAGTGGCACCTGTTAAGGGGCCATTTCCTTTCAAAGGGGGAGTGTAGATGAAGAGAAGCAACCGGACACTGGCGATGATGATGATGGCTATGGGATGCATTACGCTGCTGATTCTTTCCAATGTTTTGTATACCATGACCTCTGCCAGACATTTTCGTACAGGCATGAATGTAAAAGAATATAAGGATGGCGATATTGTACAGAGAGTGGTTTTAAAGGCCAGAAGGGGAAGCATTCTGGATCGCAGCGGAGAAGTTCTGGCGAAGGATGAGGATACGTATACCGTTATCGCAATTCTCAGCAAGACCAGAAAGGATATCGGAAATCGGCCCGCTTATGTACAGGATATTGATAAAACAGCAAGGCTGCTTGCGCCCAAGCTCGGTCTGGAGGAGGCCTTTCTTCGTAAAAAGCTGGAGGATGCCAGAGATTTGAATATGTATCAGACGGAATTTGGAGAAAAGGGGAAATATCTTTCCAATAGTGTTAAGGAAAGTATAGCGGCCTTAAAGCTTCCAGGCATAGAATTTCAGAGCAGTGTGAAAAGAACCTATCCCAACAGTGTCTTTGCCTCCCACCTGCTTGGCTTTGCACAATATGATGAAGCAAAGAAGAAAATCAGTGGACAAATCGGTCTGGAAGCAGCGCTGGATCAGGAGCTGAGTGGTACCAATGGCAGTAAGGAATACCAGAAGGATGCGGATGGCAATCCACTGCCGGGTACGGAATATACAAAGGACTATGCGAAGGATGGCGATCATGTCGTATTGACACTGGATCGCAATGTGCAGCAGACCCTGCAGAGCTCGCTGGATAAAAGCGTGAAGAAGACAAGCGGCGGTGTTCGCGGCTGGGGAATCGTCATGGAAGTAAAAACCGGTAAAATTTTGGGCTGGGCTTCCTCACCGTCCTTTCATCTGAACAGCCGGAATGATATCAAGGATTATGTGGATCTTCCTTCTGATTTTTTATATGAGCCGGGGTCTGTCATGAAAGGCATCACCTACGCAGCGGCGGTAGACAGCGGACAGTATCCCTATAACAAAACCTTTGACAGTGATGTCTATCATTTTGTGGAGGACAGTAAGGGAAACATTCATCGTACAAATAATGCAAACGATTTGACAATCTATGACGCCCAGCAAAGCAAGCATGGAACCATCAGCTTTGATAAGGGCTTTGTGTTATCGAGCAATATCGGTATCTGTGAGCTTCTGGCAAACTATATGGAGCCATCTACCTATAAGGAATATCTTGAAAAATTCGGTTTTCTGAAATCAGTGGATACGCCTTATCTCAATAATAAGCCCGGTGAAATGCAATTCACCTACGCGTCGGAGAAGCTTTCCACCGGCTTTGGGCAGGCAATCAATGTCAATGCTTTACAGATGGCACAGGCGTTTTCTGCTATTTTCAATGATGGCACCATGATGCGTCCCTATGTGGTGGATCGCATCGAGCGTTTTAACGGGACCGTCGTGAAGCAATACGAACCCAAGGTGGTAGGGAAGCCAGTTTCAGAAAAAACAAGTGCCTATATACAGAAGCTGATGAAACGGGTTGTGGATGATAAGGATGGAACGGCAAGAATGTATCGAATGAAGGATGTGGATATCATAGCGAAGACCGGTACCGGACAGGTATATGGGAAGAAGGGCTATGATGTAAGTCTGTATACGAATTCCGTCATGATGGCAGCTCCTGCAAAGGATCCCAAGGTGATGGTCTACTATGCATTTCAGGCAAGTGATTATCTGAACTATGACAGGGAGCCTGCGAAAGAGGTCATGCGCTCTGCATTGGTCGCAGCCAATATCACTGCCGATAAAGCGTTCGGGAATGAAGAGAAAGCATATAAGGACTTCAGAGAAACGCAAATGCCGGTACTGAGAAATCATTCGCTTTCCTATGCATTGGATAAGCTGAAGAACAGCCATACGGAGCAGATCATCATTGGGGATGGCAGTGAGGTTATGGAACAGTTTCCACAGCCAAAGGAAACCGTTATCTCCAACCAGAGAGTGTTTCTGTTAAGCGATGGCAGTCGCTTGACCATGCCGGATATGAAGGGCTGGACAAAAAAGGATATCACTGCATTTTGGAAGCTGACACATATCGCAGTGGAAATGGATGGAACCGGTATGGTTGCTTCGCAGAATATAAAAGCAGGAAAGGCGATCAACAAGGATACAGTGATTCGGGTGAAAATGAAATAATGCGGAGTGACAAAAATCGGATAGCGCTACATTCTTACCCGTTTCTTACTATTTACATATTTTTCGCTACAAAACAGGGGATTCATAGGTCCCTCGAGGATGCTGGAAAATGTAACATGAAAAAGCTGAACAATCCTATACAGTGGTTATGATAGCAGGGGCACATGCTTGGGGGCAGCGAGAAACTTGGATGAATAAGAGGATGATACAAAGTGAATGTGGTTCTTACTCGCTTTTGGGCAAAAATAAAGGATTTCAAAATCTATTGTATTCTTCAATAGAAATGAAATCTTTTTTTTACAACTACCCTAAAGAGAGAAAGCGCCGCGCCTACCTGCTCATTTCTTTTTTGTACATTTCCGATTATGATTTACAGTCGGATAAAATTTCACCTCCTCCATTTTTAGCTGCTTATACACATCCTAAAAAGCAGGTAAGACTATGTATGCTCTGTTCTTCTTTTTTCCCACTGCTCGTGCAGAAATGCTTGCTGAAGGGATGTGAAGCTTCTGAAAGCACGACCTTACACCGTATGGCAGCACTGCTGTTTTCCAGCTACATGACAAAACTGATAGATACCTGACCGTATTCTTCAGGTATAATAAAGAAAAGGAAATTTAGCGAACAGGCTAAGAAGAGAAAGAAGGGATTGTATGAAAATTCTGATTGCCGAGGATGATGAGGTATTGGCTAGAGAAATACAAATGGCCTGTACACGCTGGGGCTATACCGTGGATACCGTGCAGGATTTCCAGCAAATCGCAGAAACGCTAGCACAGCGGAAACCGGATCTTCTGTTGCTGGATATCAATCTTCCATATTATGACGGCTTTTACTGGTGTGAAGCAATTCGCAGATTTTCAACGCTTCCGATCTTGTTCATATCCAGCAGGAATCAGGATCAGGATAAAATCATGGCGATGATGAGCGGGGGCGATGATTATCTGCAGAAGCCCTTCTCTTTACCTCTGCTGATGGCCAAGCTGCAGGCGCTTTTGCGAAGGAGCTACGAATATGTCGGACATACCGTGATTGTACTGGCTGAATCCCTTTGCTACGATCTTGACAAAGGCGTGCTGCAGTATGAATCACAGGAGATTGTGCTGACCAGGACAGAGCATAAGATATTGCAGATCCTCGTTCAAAATCGTGGCAGTATCGTAAGCCGTGAGGAGCTGATGATGCAGATTTGGAGTACGGATGAATTTATATCGGATGGCTCCTTGACTACCGGCATTTCACGCTTAAAGGCAAAGCTGCGTCTGTACTGTGATGAGGATTTGATACAGACACGCAAGAAACAGGGGTATCTGCTGTTATGAAGGGCTGGCTGAAGGACAGGCGTTTATGCATTTATATACTGACAGCGGTGCTGCTTATTTACCATCTGTATTTTCTCTGGCTTTCCTCTGTGAAAATGGAGCTGTCCGAACTGCTTTATGCGGATTTCATGCTGTTCGTGGTGATTGGAGTGTGTACCGTCTATGATATGTATCGATGGATAAAGAAGACAAGGGATTGGCAAAATGCAATGCAGACAGCTTCCTATGTACTGAATGAGGAGCTGGAGGATACGGGGGCACTGGAAACGGTGCTGGTACATAATGAGCAGGAATACCTTAGAAAACAAAAGGAGCATTATATGCAACAGCAGGAGCTGCAGGACTACATATCCCGCTGGTCGCATGAAATAAAGCTGCCGCTGGCTGCCCTGCGAATGATGAATGAGCGAAATACCGATGCCGCTTTGCGAAAAGATATACAGGAGCAGCTGGAGAAAATGGAGCGTCAGCTGCATATGATGCTGTGCACTGCCAAAGCCTGGATGCCGGCAGGGGATCGCGGCATTGCGAAAATTGAATTGAAAAAAGCCATTCAAAGCGCTGTGAAAAATGCTTCCTATTTTCTGATTCACGAGGGCTTTGAAATTCAAATCGAGGATTCCGTGGATATCCTTGTCCTCAGTGATGAACAATGGCTTGTCTATATGCTGGATCAGCTGATATCCAATGCTGTCAAATATCACAAAGAGCACCCGGTGCTTACCTTTTCCTGTGATGTGAGGGAATTTGCTGTTCTCCATGTTCGGGATAATGGCATCGGGATTCGTCAGGAGGAGCTTGCAGCGGTGTTTGAACGGGGGGTATACGGGAAGAAATCAACGCAATGGGGCCTATCGCTCGACGGGAATGGGGCTGTATTTTGTGCGCAAGATTGCAGACCTTCTGGGGCATACGGTGGCCATCACCTCTCGTGAACAGGACTATACGGATATACAGATTACCTTTTCCCATGACGGCGATTTCTTTCATCTGACAGATTTGTAAGGTTACGTGTAAAAACTGTCATCCTGCGGTAAGGATTTTACAGGCACAGACATGGTATGCTTAACCTGTAAGGAGGAATCTGAAGATGAACGAAATCATGAAAATAAGAAATCTGTCGAAAATTTACGGAAAAAAAGAGGTAAGAACGACGGTACTGAATAATCTGTCACTGGATATTGAGGAAGGGGATTTCATCGCGGTCATGGGTCCCAGCGGGGCAGGGAAGAGTACGCTTTTGAATCTGTTGAGTACGATTGACAAACCGACACAGGGCAGCATCATACTGGATGGGCAGGAGCTGACAGCCATTCGCAATGATAAGCTGGCAAAGCTTCGCAAGGAACACATCGGCTTTATCTTTCAGGATTACAATCTGCTGGATAATATGACGCTGATGGACAATATCGCCCTGCCGCTTTCTTTGTCCAACGAGAAGGCAAAGAACATACAGCAGCGTGTGCAGGAAATGGCAAGGCTGTTTCATCTGGAGGAGCATCTGAAAAAGTATCCGCATCAGCTAAGCGGAGGCCAAAAGCAGCGTGGAGCCGCTGCACGTGCACTGATTCGCAATCCCCGCATTGTGTTTGCGGATGAACCGACAGGTGCACTGGATTCCAAAAGCAGCCGTGAGCTATTATGCAGCCTGAAGACAATCAATGAGGAGCGCAATGCGACGATTCTGATGGTCACACACGATGCCTTCAGTGCCAGCTATGCCCGAAAGGTGTATATGCTGAAGGACGGAGAGATATTTACAACGCTACATGCGGACGCAAAGCGTTCCATATTCTATGAGCGCATCCTGCAGCTGCTCGCTTCCATGGGAGGTGACTGATATGCAGATACTGCGTCTGAGTATTGCGAATTTCAAACGCAATATCCGGTTTTATCTGTCCTATATTCTGTCTCTTTCCTTCTGCGCCTTTATCCTGTATGATTTTCTTGCCTTGATGGACTCCGGACTGCTGGAAATCATGGGGAAAAAGAATCAGGAATTCAGTGATATGATTCTGATTTCTATGATTGTCGTACTGCTGTTCTTCGTCTTTTGCTTTATCTGGTATGCGACCAACGTGTTTTTGAATTTACGGAAGAAGGAAATGGGAACCTTTATTTTCATGGGGCTGGATCAAAGAGAAATCTCCCGTATGTATACGCTGGAAATGCTGTTGGCAGCGCTGAGTGCTCTCTTGCTTGGTATTTGTGCAGGTGCTGTGTTCTTTAAGCTGTTTGCCATGCTGTTTTTTCAGCTGAGTGGTATGGAAGCGGATATCTCTATGCGCTTTTCCTTCGGATCCGCTCTGCAATGTGCCGCAGCCTTTCTCATTCTATATCTGCTTCTTGCTATAAAAGGATATCTTTCCATCGTAAAGACGAGCATCAGGGATATGCTGGAGGCAACCCGTCAGCGCGAGGTGGTAAGAGCTACAGGGCTTCGTGCATTGCTTTCCTCTCTGCTTTCTTCCATTCTGCTGATTGGCGGTTATCTTTGTGCTATGCAGATTGGGGAAATGGACAGCTTCAGCTATATGCTGCTTGCTGTTGTTCTGGTCATTGTCGGTGTGTATGGCCTGTATCGCTCGCTGTTTCCCTATCTTCTACAGCAGCTATCAATGAAAAAAGACTTTCTATATCGAAAGCAGCGGACTTTATGGATCAGCAATCTGGTATTTCGCGTAAAGAAAAATTATCGTACCTATGCCATTGTAACCATTATGATGCTGTGCTCCGTCAGTGCGCTGAGTGCAGGGCTGGCTTTTAAGCAGCGTTATGATGCCATGGTGGCAGGGGAAGGACAATTCTCCTACATTCTGCTCAGTGCACAGCCCATTCCGACAGAAGACCTTAACAAAGCAGCGGCGGCTTATGGAACCATGGAGTATCAGGCAGAGCTGCAGGGCTTTCCTTATACCTATGAGGATGAAAACCATCTGGTCTATACAGATATGGTACTTTCCTATACAGACTATGAGACATATTGTAAAAGCATTCATAAACAGGTGCTTGCCAAGGAGCCGAAACCGGGAAACGGTCTTCGTCTATCAAAGAAATATCTGATTTCCATGGCGAACGAGGATGAGGATATCGTTCCCTTTCCTCAACGCTCTATTCGTATTCAGGAAAAGAGTGAGGAGTATTATTTTGGAATCATGCAAAACAATATGAATTTTATCATTCTGAATGATGAGGACTATATGGCTGTTATCGATGAAAAAACGCAATATATGCATATGCAAATGGTACAGCTGGATACCGCTGTCAATATCAAAGAGCTTCGCAAGACATTGGCACCGCTGAGCGATGGACAGATTTCAGCTATGGGTGTTGATCCCGAAAATGATGATCTGGCATTTATCCGTGTTATGTACGCTGCCTGCGTCTTCATGTTTCTAGTTTTCATTGTATCCTGCGGTGGCGTGATCTTCATGAAAACCTGCAATGATGCGGATGATGATTATGGTCGTTGTCAGATTCTGAAAAATATCGGCATATCGAATAAAGATATGAAAAAAGCCATTCACAGGGAACTGGGCTTCACCTATATCATGCCCCTGCTGCTGACTGCAATATCCAGTGTGTTCATCATTCATGCCATTGAACGGGTTATGCGCACAAACACACTGCTGCCGATCAATCTTTTAACACTGGCGGTTGTCTTCCTGTTCGATCTGATACTGTATTTTGGTTCTGTACAGATGTATGAAAAACGCTGCGGACTTGCGGATGATAAGCAGAGGTAAGGATAAGCATAAAAATACAGCAGGTACGGTATACAAAAAAGCATAGAGAGGAAATGCATGCTGCATGTACAGAATGCATAATATGATAGTCTAGATCTATTCTGAGCACGAAAATAAATAATAGCCTATGCGTCATAAAGCATATACAAGGCTTCTTTTCAATCTCAAATCGGGCAGCTTCAACAGAGATAGAAAACGCTGCATGTATTTGAAAGTAAAGAATTATGTGTAAGCTTACAAGGTCGCTATCTTTCAACCAACTGAAGTATGATTCCTTATACCGGAGTGCTTTTCCGTGTGTGATATCCTGACCGTTTACCGGCCTCCTATAGGATGCCATATACCTTTTGAAGCCTATCCTTATATAAGAAGTATCGTAAAGATAAACGTAGAGCGAATAACAGTATCGCTCTACGTTTCTTCTTGCACGCAAAAAGGAAGCTTACATAGCTTCCTAAAATAACAGATATCTAAATGCTCGCAGGGATACTTAATGGAATACTGTACACGCTTTTTTTGACGAACACTCTTGCATCACCATCATTGAAGCGATACACCGGCATGTCATATGCGGTTATCTTGCCTTCGCTTATTTAAAATCTGGAATCACCCATGTAAGGATATCAAAAATTATACCGATGATTCTGCATTGTTTATCACCTTTGATTTTATCTTTTGCCACATATGCTATTTGTTCGATGGTAAATCCTTCCTTTAACAGCTCTGCTACCTCCTCCTCCGTAAATTTTTCTTTTATTAGTTTCTCTTGTTCTTCCTTTTCAGCTTCTGGCGTTTTTCTTTGCGGCGCTTGTTTATGAATTTTCACGTTTAAGTTTATTTTAAGTTGAATATATAAGTATATTTTTCATTTGGAGCAAATACAGTGATCGCCATTAGCAACAGGTGATAGATGCTGTTTTTTTTCATAATTGCGCCTCCTTGAAATAGTTCTTTTCTCACCTATATCATATCATAAAAACAAGCGATAGCGCTAATTTATTCTTTTTCTTATACTGCAAGAGCTTTGCTTCAATGCCGGTTCTGCCATTGCAATACAATGTATACAATACTGCCGGGTAATGCTTCGTATACCCTCCCACTTCCGTAACAAGCTTTCTTCCTTTTATTCAGCATATGTACACCATTTGAATATTTCCCACACATTTTTTTGTTCTTCCAGTAGCTGTGATGTTCCTGATGTTGTTACCGTCGTTTGTAGCTTGCGGTTAGTCTGCAAGTGGGCAGGAAAGCTGCATCGGAAATAAAATTGGCTACAATTATTTCCTGCATACGGTTGGGGAATACGTGATTCATAAAAAACACAGGGCTTTTTGATTCCCTGTGTTTTTTCCTGCATTCATTTGCTATTCTCGTTCGCTGTTTCTTTGTCTTTATCCTTTGCCGCAGCTTCCTTATCAAAATAAATGCGCAATGCTTTTCCCATGAAGCTGGATGCCCCCTTGCCATAGCGCTGATCCATCTGCTGTATCAATGCTTCATTATGCAGGTAGCTGTCAATCAGCAGCTTTTGATGCTGCATGCCCGGACTGCTGTCACAGGCTTCTTCCTTTGGTATCAGATGCTGCATTTCATAAATAATCTGCTGTACCTGTGTGGATGCGGGATCCCGCCCAACATCCTGCAGCAGCTCCTCCATGAGCTGTTGATTGCGCTTTACATAATCCTGCTGCTTGATATGCTCCAGCTTTTCCATATTCTCTGAAAAATGCTCCAGATTGTACTTCATGGCGTCGGTAAACGCTGCAATGCTTCCATAATATTCGACAGCGGTTTTTGCAATATCCGCATCATGCTCGCGCAAACGGGCGATGATTTCATCAAAGGCGGCAATGCTGCCCCACTGCTGCATAATTTCCTCGGTATGCTCAGCTTTGAATTGCTCCAGCAGCTGCAGGTAGCTTTGCAGCTTAAAATCTTCAAATTCCATACAGGATTCTCCCTTCTCTAATTTATCAAGCAGCGTCAACAGGCGATTCAGCCGATCCCGCCGCTTGATCAGCAGAGCCTTCTGCTTCTGAAATGCTTCTGCCTGATTGTATTCCTTCTGTGTCATAATGCTTTTGATTTCCTTCAGCGGAAAATCCAGCTCCCGAAAGAGCAGAATCTGCTGCAGGGTTTTCAATGCTTCCTCATCGTATAGGCGATAGCCTGCTTCTGTGAGTGCCGTTGGTTTGAATACGCCGATCTCATCATAATATTGCAGGGTCCTGACACTGATGCCTGTCAGCGCTGCGACCTCTTTTACTGTTTTCATGATATCACTCCCATCTTTGCTACATGCTTCCTTTTCCTTTGCGCGCCAATGCTCCCCCTATCCTCCTCTTTATCATACAGTATCACGCAGCGTGAGAGTCAACCAAAAATAAAATTATTTACAAAGCACTGCTGCAAAAGGGGAACCGTAAGGAAGGAACAGAGGCTTGCTGCATGATTTCCATCATAAAATCGGACGGCAATTCATACGATGGATTGAGGTGATCTGGTATGATACGCGGAAAGGTCAAAACGAGAATATCCACTATCTTTCTATGCTGTATTCTTATTTTTTGCTGTATACTGGGCAAGCTCGGTTATGAACAGATCTTTCATCATACCGATATTATGGAAAAAGCCCTGAGCCTGTGGGAGCGTGATTTTACCGTAGCGGGTCTACGTGGCTCGATTCTGGATAAGAACGGAAATGTTCTGGCACATGATATTCCAAGTACATCGGTTATGGTCGTGCCTGCCCAGATACAGGATGCCGATAAGACTGCACAGCAGCTGGCGGATGTATTACAGGCGGATAAGAAAAAGATTCTGTCTACCATAACCAAGCATGTCAGTACCCAGAAGCTGCAGCCGGAGGGACGTCTGATCAGCGATGATAAGGCGCGCAAGCTGGAGGCGATGGATTTACCCGGTGTTTATCTGGTACAGGATTCCCTGCGTAACTATCCCAATAATAACTATCTTGCACAGGTGCTTGGATTTACCGGTATTGATAATCAGGGACTGGCAGGTCTGGAGCTGCAGTATAATGATATTTTGTCTGCGAAAAGCGGTGCGTTGAATATACCATTTGATGCCAAGGGTCATAATGTTGAATTATATAAGGAAAGCTATGAGGCACCGGGCAGAGGAATGGATGTACAGCTGACCATTGATTCCAATATTCAGGATATCGTGGAGCGAGAGCTGAACAATCTGGTCAAGCGCTATAAGCCGAAATCCGCACTTGCTCTGGCGATGAATCCGAATACCGGGGAGATTCTAGCCATGGTCAGTAAGCCTGACTTCGATCCGAATCATTATAAGGATTATTCCAGTGATGTATATAATCGCAATCTGCCGATCTGGAAGAGCTATGAGCCCGGTTCCACCTTTAAATCTGTAACCTTCGCCTCTGCATTGGAGCTGAAGCTGTTTGATATGTTTAAGGATACGTATTACGACCGCGGCTATGAAATGGTCGGAGGTGCCCGCATCAAATCCTGGAAGGCGGGCGGTCACGGGCAGCAGACCTTTTTGCAGGTGCTGGAAAATTCCTCCAACCCGGGCTTTGTGGAAATATCAAGGCGCATGGGACTGGACAATGAATATGACTTTGTGAAGAAATTCGGCTTTGGTGAAAAGACGGGCATTGACCTGCCCGGAGAAAGCAAGGGAATCATGTTTAAAAAAAGTGCGATGGGCGAGCTGGAGCAGGCAACGGTAGCGTTTGGACAGGGCTTGAGCGTCACACCGATTCAGCTGGTTACCGCCTTTTCTGCCATCATCAACGGCGGTACACTGTATACACCATATATCACCAAAAGCATCAATGACCCGATTACACATGATGCAATCCTGGAATATAAGCCGACGGCAAAACGTAAGGTGATCAGTGAGGATACGAGTAAGAAGATGCGCTATGCACTGGAGAGTGTTGTCGCAAACGGCGGTGGCAAGCCGGCATATACCGAGGGCTATAAAATCGGTGGAAAAACAGGGACGGCGCAAATTGCGGAAAACGGTGTCTATTCCACCAGCAACTATATTTTGTCCTTTCTGAGTGCGGCACCGATTGATGATCCGCAAATCGTGCTGTATATTGCGGCAGACAGTCCGCAGAATGACGTGCTGTACGGTGGAACGGTCATTGCGCCGGTCGCAAAAGCGTGCTATGAGGATATCCTGCCCTATCTCGGTGTGAAAAAAGCAGAGGAACAGATTCCGAAAAAGCTGGTCTGGCCGGAAACGGAAAATATCAAGGTGCAGGATTTCAGAGGAAAGAAGAAAAAGGATGTGTCACAGGAGGGCGTCACCTTTACCTTTATCGGCAGCGGCGATACGGTGATGGAGCAGATGCCCGAAGCAGGCACCACACTCAGTGCTGAGGGAGGGGAGGTTTGGATTTATCTTGGAAATGATAAGGTTAAATGAGTTGTTCGCGTTGCTGCATATCTACTGTGAGGATGACCGCAGCCTGCAGGGAATCAGTGACGATACCCGTGATTTGGAAAAGGACTGGCTCTTTGTCTGCCGCAAGGGAAGTGCCTATGATGGAGCGGCATTTTTGCAGGAGGCGCTGGACAAGGGGGCCGTGGTGCTGTGCGACCAGCAGCTGAAGCAGGAGAATGTCTACTACACACCGCATGTGGAGCGCATTACACAAACCTTGCTGGAGCTGTACTACGGAGATTTGTGTGCAAATCTGCATGTGATCGGTATCACGGGAACCAATGGAAAAACAAGCGTTGCCAGTATTATCTCCCAGCTGCTGATCATGGAGGGCTGTCGGGTTCTGCAAATCGGTACCGGGAGTGTCCGCTATCCGAATGAAATCATTGAAATTCACAACACGACACCGGGCTGCTTTCAGCTTGCCAATTATTTCAGAAGAGCGCACAAAGAGCAGATCACGCATGTCGTTATGGAGGTCAGCTCGCACGCCATTGATCAAAATCGTATCAGCTTTCTGCATTTTGACGATATCGTGTATACCAATATCACACAGGATCATCTGGACTACCATTTGAGCCGTGTGCATTACCGCTATACGAAATTCAAGCTGCGTCGGTATCTGAAGCCGCAGGGTACCATTCTGTACAACAGTGATGTAAGCTATATGCAGGAGCTGGTCAACCTTGCACAGCATGCCTGTATCAGTATCGGTATGCAGGCTGCTCATTTTCCGCTGTGTGATGTATCGCTGAGTGAACGAGATCTGTCCTTTCGTTTGCAGGGCTATGATTTTCATGCGCGCTTACTGGGGATGGTGAACGTATACAATCTGGCAGAGGCAATCGTCGTTGTTCACCGGCTGGGCTTTTCCTATGAGCGTCTGCGTAAGGATTGTGAGAAGCTGCTGCCTGTCAGCGGGCGGATGGAGGTTATGGAGGTCAGCGGGTTTACGATCTGGATTGACTATGCACATACTGCGGCGGCAGTGGAGGAGCTTCTGCTTTTTGCCAATTCCGTGAAAAAGGGACGTATCCTGACGATTCTGGGATGTGGCGGAGAACGCGATCGTAGGAAACGACCGGCAATGGCAGCCATCGCAGCAAAATACAGTGATCTTGCAGTCTTCACAAGCGATAATCCAAGAGGGGAAAGTGTAGACCGTATCCTTGCCGACATGAAATGTGAGAGCTTTCCCAACGCAGCAGTATTTGAAAATCGCTACTTTGCGATAAAACATACTATCAAAGTAGCGCAAAATAGTGATATAATAATAATCGCTGGAAAAGGGAGCGAGGAAACCATTACGGCCTTCGGACAGGAATATCCCTTTTCTGATCGGTCCTGCGTTAAGGAACGTCTAGCTAAGGAGGAACTACTTTGGAAATAAAATATCTGCTCGCATTCGGAATCAGCTTGGTGGCAACCCTGGTGGTGATGCCGCTGCTCATTCCGTTTCTACATAAAATTAAATTCGGACAGAGCATTCGCAAGGAAGGACCGCAGAGTCATATGGCGAAAACGGGAACACCGACCATGGGGGGGCTTGTCTTTGTCATTGTGCCCATCATCGTCATGCTGGTTCTGGACTACAAGGCTTTTTTCTCAGGAGAGATGCTGATTTGTGTACTTGCTTATCTGGGCTATGCTCTCATCGGATTCATTGATGATTTCCTGATTGTCGTAAAAAAGAACAATGACGGTCTGAAACCATCTGTGAAGTTTCTGATGCAATCCGTCCTGGCGGTCGTGTTTTATCTGTTTTACCGCTCCATTGCGGAAACGACGCTGATTCTTCCCGTTGTGCATATCTCACTCGAGCTTGGCATTTTGTATTTTGTATTGATTTTCTTTATGTTCACCTGTGAATCCAATGCAGTCAATCTGACGGATGGTCTGGATGGCCTGTGTGCAGGAACCTCCATCATTGCCATCGCACCGTTCGTGATATTTGCCCTGCTGCAGGAAAATAAGGATTTGGCGATGCTGCTGCTGGCAGTCTGCGGATCTTTGCTCGGGTATCTGCGCTTTAACGTGCATCCGGCTAAAATCTTTATGGGCGATACTGGCTCTTTGGCCATTGGCGGTCTGCTTGCGGCAAGCGCCATGATTTTAAAGCAGGAGCTGCTGCTGGTGGTGATTGGCGGTGTCTTTGTTATGGAGCTGCTGTCTGTCGTGATTCAGGTAACCAGCTATAAAGCGACAAAGAAAAGGGTCTTCCGCATGGCACCGCTGCATCATCATTTTGAACTGGGCGGTATGAAGGAGACACAGGTTGTGCTGATGTTCTGGAGCATTGGGGTTGTGCTTGCTGCCATCGGTTTATGGCTGGGGGTGATGTAATATGAAGGAACGTGTCTTAGTGATTGGAGCCGCGAAAAGCGGCGTTGCTGTCGCAAAGCTGTTACAGCGGCATGCTTATGATGTTACGATTACAGATATGAATGCCATACCGGAGCGAAAAGAGCTGCAAGCTCTTGACATCCATGTGTTTGAAAAAGGACACCCGGAGGAATTAAAGCGCGAGGACTACGCCTTTGTCGTGAAAAATCCGGGTATTAAATATACGGTTCCCTTTGTACGCTATTTTGTGGAGCACAAGGTGAAAATTTTAACAGAGGTGGAAATCGGCTACCGGTATGCGACAAAATTCAAATATGGTGCTGTAACGGGGACGAATGGGAAAACCACCATTACCACCATGCTGTATGAAATGCTGAAATACAATCAAAAGGCAATCGTGGCAGGCAACATTGGCTGGCCGCTGAGTGAGCTTGCACTCGCCTATGAAACGCAGGAAAAGGATGTCGCTTTGGAGCTGAGCAACTTTCAGCTGCTGGGCATTGAACACTTTGCGCCGAGTGTCAGCGTCGTGTGCAATCTCGCACCGGATCATCTGGACTATATGTCGAGTGTGGAATCCTATTACGAAAGCAAGATGCGCATTTATGAGAACTGTGCAAAGGATGACTGGTTCCTGCGCAATGTGGATGATGAAACCGTCATGCAGTATGCGCAGCATATCCCATGTACCGTGATTGATTTCTCGCTGACACGGCAGGATGTTGACCTGTATCGAAAAGACGGTGCAGTATATCTGCGGGAGCTTCTCCTGTTTGAAGAAAAAAACTTTCATGTCGTCGGCGACTATAATCTGTCCAATGCCATGATTGCATCCTGTATGGCCTATAAGCTTGGTGTATCCGTTTCTGATATTCAAAAGGCGATTGCCGCCTTTTCACCGGTGGAGCATCGTCTGGAATATATCGGCGAGAAAAACGGTGTAAAATTTTACAATGACTCCAAGGCAACCAATACGCATGCGGTTATGGCGGCGTTGAACTCCTTTGATAACAACATCATTCTGCTTGCCGGCGGACATGACAAGGGCATCAGCTTTGCGGATTTGAAGCAGTATGATGAACGCGTCAAGCTGTGTGTGGCCTTTGGGGAAACCGGATGGCAGTTTCAGAATATCTTCTCCCGGGTTCAGGTTGTGGAAACCATGCAGGAGGCACTGGATGTGGCAATCGCGCACAGTAAGGCGCAGGATATCGTACTGCTGTCACCGGCATGCTCCAGCTATGACCAGTTTCCCAATTATGAGGTGCGCGGAACCCTGTTCAAGGAAATGGTAACTAAGTGGCTGCAGGCATAGGTCTGAAAAACAAGCTTATGTAAACGTTCGCAGCTGCTGCAGCGCTGAAAAAGCCCTTTTCTTACAGAATTGTTATCGTTTTTTCTAGGGGAAAGGTTGTGCTTTACCTCCGTGTGGTTTACAATGGTAGGGAATGAAAAAAGGAGATTACATTATGTTTCTATTTGATATGATAAAAGCGGTTCTGCTCGGTATCATTCAGGGAATCACGGAGTGGCTTCCTGTCAGTAGCACCGGACATATGATTCTGTTTAACAGCTTTTTCCCGATGAGCTCATCGCTGGCAAAGCCGGATACCGCAGAATTTGCATTTTGGGGATTGTTTCTGGTCGTGATTCAGCTGGGATCCATACTGGCTGTCTGTGTCCTGTATTTTCATAAGCTGAATCCATTTTCACCAAGAAAATCCATCAGTGAGAAGCGCTCCACATGGGATTTATGGTTTCATGTGCTGGTAGCGTCCATTCCGGGTATCATCGGTATCTTTCTGAATGACTATGTTGAAAAGTATATGAACAATGCCATTGTTGTGGCGATTGCTCTGATTGTATTTGGTATCGGCTTTATCGTGCTGGAAAGCACCAAGCATCATCCGAAATATCGCAAGGTGGGAGAAATCACCTATCAGACGGCCTTTCTGATTGGTCTGTTTCAGCTGATTGCGGCTTTGGTTCCCGGAACCTCACGAAGTGGTGCTACCATTTTAGGGGCTTCCATTCTGGGCTGCTCCCGTTTTGCGGCCAGTGAATTTTCTTTCTTTATGGCAATTCCTGCCATGGCCGGAGCCAGCGGCTTGAAATTCATAAAATACTTCCTGCACTATGGCTTATCAATGAGCGGAGGGGATATTGCACTGCTTGTTGTCGCAAGCATCATCGCATTTATCGTATCCATGTTTGCGATCCGCTTCTTGATGAATTATATCCGTAACCATGATTTCAAAATCTTTGGATATTACCGTATCGTCGTAGGTGTCGCAGTGTTGATCTGTTATTTCCTCGGCGTACTGAACTTAAGTGCAATCTGATGCAATCGGATACAAGGATGGTATATTTGATGCTGACATCCAGCTCGTGCTTTCTCTCTAGCATGAACAGCGTCATGACTCGGACACAGAAAAGGATGCATACTCAAAAAGATGCATCCTTTTTTTATCGTCTGTAGACAACCTCAAAATCCTCGAATACAACCGGCATATCCTCACAAAACGAATAACCCAAGGCATTTCCTTCCTTTGTGAAAAAGGCACGATGACCTTTTTGCCACGATTCCAGCGTATCGTCCTCACCCTCCCGCATACACAGCGCAAAGGGTATCCTTTTAAAGGGAAGAATCGTAATGGCTGTGGTTTTGATCACACAGAAGGGAGTACCTGCCCAGTCGGTAAGAATACTGAAGTCATTGACCTGCGGTATTCGTTCCTGCTGTATTTCATATGCATAGAGGCTGCTTGCAGTCGCTCTTTTTTTATTCGTGAGCACCAGCTTTAGCAGATGGTCCGCAAGCGCTTGTGTCAGCTCAAAATGAAAGGCTTCCTGATACGTGGTAGAAAGGGGAAGTCCAGCCTCTTTTAGAAAGGATTCCCAAAATTTTTGTATTTCCATCCAGCTATGCTTCCTTCAACCGCAAAACGGCTACGGTTTCACCGTCACACAATTCGTTATTTTCACGAAAGCCTGCTGCATAATATAAGGCACGGGCCCCTGTGTTTTCTGCCTCGTAGGAAAGCCACAAGAACGCTGCTTTCCCACAGGGCATCGTTTTTACAAAATCGATGGCAGTCTGCAGCGCCTGCTTCCCAAGTCCTTTTCCCTGCCAGGCTTTATCGATCATAAACCGCCAAATGGAATAATTATTCTGTGCGATTGGTGGATCACTTTCTTCCTGTCGTCCATAGCCAAACATGACAAAGCCAATCAGATTTTCCTCATCGTAGATGCCAAACGGCAAAGCGACACCACCTTCTGTGATGGTCGTATATGCCTGCAGGATGCTCTCTGTATTGGTAGCCACAAAGCTTTGCTGTTCATCATGCACCTTTAGCCGAATAATGGACCAGATATTGCGGCTGTCAACCTTGCGTAGTGTTATCATCAAAATCTCCTTTGCTGTATGGTAGCAGCTGGTATGGTATACATCGCTTTTATTCCGCATCCTTTCGTAACAGCTTGTCGAGCATATACTCACGGTTATTGATAAACATTTCGGTAATCTGATAGGACGCGGTCTGCTCATAGGTGATTTCTTCGATGATTCCATCATCAAAGCTTAAAATCTGTGCCTGCGGAATACCAAGCAAAATCGGGGAGTGTGTTGCAATGAGAAACTGTGATCCCCCCTTCGCCATCGTGGACAGCTGTATCAGCAGGGCCAGCAGGCGCTGTGGGGACAATGCAGCCTCCGGCTCATCCAGCAGAAACAAGCCGGCGTCCCGAAAGCTTTGGATAAAGGATAGAATACTCTCACCATGAGAACAGGCATGCAGCCGCTTTCCCTGATAGGTCGCATAATACTCCTCCGCCCTTGTCGCTACATTATAGAAGCTCTCCGCCCGTAAAAAATAAGAGCAGGCTGGTAAATAAGGACCACGGATCATATGGATTCCCTCATAGAGCGTCGAGTGGGTATCCATCGTATGGAATCGGTAGTTTTTTGTACCTCCTTCCGGTTTACATCCATATGCAATGGCGATTGCTTCCAGCAGCGTGGACTTTCCAGACCCGTTTTCCCCGGTGAAAAACGTGATCTGATTACGAAACTCCAGTGAAGCAAAGGTATGCAGAGCCGCAATATTCTGCGTGTAATCCGTCACCCTGTTCCAGTCGATAGAAACACTGCGCAAAAATAAATTGTGCATTTCAACACCCCCGATCAATAAGAGTATCATATCATAAAAGCATAAGCAGGGAAACCACGACTGCGCATTGCTGAAAAGGTGTCATGAAAATTCTTGATTTGTCAGCTGGAGGCTGTGTACGCATGTTTGAAGGAAGCATGCTGTTAGCAGTGGCTGTATGCTAATACACATGCGCTGCAACTAGCAGAGACATGAGGATACGAGCTGTAGGAAAGCTGAGGAATAAGAAAAGCATTATGAGATGAATTGCATTCTGCGTACTCATAATGCTTCTATACCAATGGAATTCTCTACAAAGCGACAGACAATTGCAATTCGCTAGAATAGCTGGAAGCCAATCTTCTTCTTCACCTTCATCAGCTTCCTGTGTGCAGAAAGTCTGGCCTTTTCATTTCCAGCGGTAATCACCTTTTCCACCTGTCCGCTGGATAGGATTTCCTTGTACTTCACCTGCAGCTCACTTAAAAAATCAAAGACTGCGGCACCGACTTCCTTTTTGAAATCACCATAGCCCTTGCCTGCATAGCGCGCTACAATGCTTTCCATGCTTTCTCCACTTAAAGAGGACAAAATTGTCAGGAGGTTGGAAATACCCGGCTGCTTTTCAGGATCATACTGAATGATACCCAGAGAATCGGTCACAGCAGACATGATTTTCTTACGTGCAACTGCCGGTTCATCCAGCAGGTCAATGGTACCCTTTGGATTCTCTTCGGATTTGGACATTTTCTTTGTCGGATCCTGCAGGGAATAAATTTTCGCACCGATCTTGCTGACAAGCGGTTCCGGAATGACGAAGGTATCACCGTAGCGGTTGTTAAAGCGCTCTGCCAGATTTCTTGTCAGCTCGACGTGCTGCTTCTGATCCAGACCAACCGGAACATAATCCGCATCATATAACAGAATATCCGCAGCCATCAAAGACGGATACGTAAACAGCCCTGCGGTTATACCGGTTTCACCCTTTGCCGTTTTATCCTTATACTGTGTCATGCGCTGCAGCTCTCCCATATAGGAATTGCAGGTCATGATCCATCCCAGCTCTGCATGCTCATGCACATCACTCTGTAAAAAGATGGTTGCCTTTTCCGGATCCAGTCCGGCCGCAAGGTACAGGGCGATGATATCCTTGGTATTCTTTTTCAGCTCTGCACGCTCCTGAGGAACTGTGATTGCATGCATATTCGCAATGAAGACATACATTTCGTAATCATCCTGGTAGGCTACGAAATTCCGTATGGCCCCAATATAGTTTCCGAGTGTTAAACGCCCGGTTGGTTTGATGCCGCTCAGCATTCTTTTCATATATAACACCTCCATAAAATAAAAAAAGTACCATGTAGGGACGCTGACAGCGTGGTACCACCCGACTTATTCCATTGCCTTACTTTTTTGCACAATGGAATCACTTGCCTGTAACGTTAAAGGCTTCTACGGTTCCCGCAGGAACATGCTCCAAAGACCCAATTCATTTTACAGGCTCCTGCTGACTTGCACCATATGTCAGCTCTCTGACAAGGAACGGCAGTAAAACTACTATATCTTCTTCTCTGCATTTCTGATTCCTTATTATCATACTATTATCAAATATGAAAAACAAGGAAAAAAGCAAAATATGCAAAAATTGCTTTCCTATTAAAATACAATGAATTATAATAGATATATGTGAAGGAGGCAGAGAAGATGATTATTTTATATACTTCGCCTGGGTGTGCTAGCTGTAGAAAAGCAAAACAATGGTTAAAAGACAATGATATGAAATACATTGAAAAGAATATTTTTACAACACTGCTGAAGGAGGATGAAATCAAATACCTTCTGCAGAGAACAGAAAATGGTACGGAGGATATTATATCCACGCGTTCCAAGGCATTTCAGGAGCTGCATAGAGATTTGGATGACATCTCAATCAAGGAGCTGGTGGATATTATACAGAAAAATCCATCTATCCTGAAGCGCCCGATTATGATCAATGAGAAGAGCTTTGTTGTCGGATATGATGATGATGAAATCACGGCACTTGTTCCTGCTAAGCTGCGGCTTACTGCACAGCAGGCATGCAATCCAAACTGTGCAAACTATCCGATCTGCGGCAGGGTTCGCGAGGAAGCATAAGAGCTTTATACAATAGAAGCATAAAACAGAGCTGTGATAGGCTGTCTTCAGGCAGGGAGTCACAGCTTTTTATTGCCTTTTGTCTTATTTTATTTTATAAACGGAGAAGGAAAAGCTCCTATATAATAGAGAAATAGCTGTAAACAAACCATGTAACCGTTTACGATTGATAATATTGAAAAAAACATAAAAAAAGTGCATTTTATCGTTGACACAGGGTATGATTCGTTGTATTATATACGAGCGCTGATGAGTTCAGCGGCAAACGAAATAGAAATTTCGGTCTTTGAAAACTGAACAGGAAACGTCAATTATTTGAG
>ERZ781275.656-NODE-656-length-35660-cov-26.954754_pt1 | contig 35660 bp, 28 predicted proteins | sample MGYA00375853_ERZ781275 | MGnify/ENA primary metagenome ERZ781275 (study PRJEB29790, sample SAMN03653691) | human gut metagenome | host: Homo sapiens | place: USA: Dallas, Texas | collected 2012-07-23 | study: EMG produced TPA metagenomics assembly of the Gut...
TAGATTATTAAGCCTGAAACCCCTCAGATTTTTGCACTTCTATTGAGAACTTGCCTTTACTAGAAAGAGATTGCTCTAAAATCCTCTTTAATCTTGCCGACACAAGCTGACAGGCGTTGATAGTTTTTCTCTCCGGCTTTCTTCACACCGCTGATATATTGTCGCATGAGCGATGGGTTGATGCCGGCACGGCGGGCAATATCAGACGCATTGAGATATGAAAAGTAATTGAAGAATGATTGAATATCGTACTTGTAGATAAAATCTACTTCCGGCAAATCATCTTCAAACTCCCTAGCCTCCTCGTAGCAATCAAGCAAATCCTGCTTTGCCTCCTCTACGGTACGTCCCACAGAGTTGAAATGCCCCTTGTTTATCGCATCTTCTGTATGACACCAATACGAACCATCAGATGCTTGTTCTACTGTAACTAAAACCTTTCTTTTCTCCATACATTTATATTTTTAGTAAAAGAGCTCCACAAATAAATCCACACATGGCTCATAGATTGGCAGGGGCTATTCCCCTGCCAAATTTTTAAGCACTTTTATAGCAGTCCCTTTGGCCACCTCCTTGCAGTGCCTAGGCACATAATCGTAAGCGCCAGTCTTGGGATTGATCCATTTGTCGTGCTTTGAACCATGTTGAGACAGGATGCATCCCGCATCTCTCAGTCTCTTCAGTAATTCTGATTGTTTCATTATTTGTAAGAGCTCTTTGTCATTTCGACACTGCAAAGGTAACAAAAAAGCAACTAACCACCAAATATATAGGTAGCATTTTTGTTACATTAACTAAGATTTAACATTTATGCCTACATAATTAATATTCAAAGAAACAAAAAATGACTCATAGTATAGGCATGCTCTCACACCAAAAGAGGCGAGAGCATACCAAATATCTGAAACAAAAGAACTTAAAATACTACATTTCACTCCAATGCTTTGAGAACCTCGTTTCATTCTGGTTGTCCAAATACTCTTGCAAGAACTTAAATGGGAAAGGATAAGTCATCAGCTCATTCCATTGGCCAAAGCCCACAGCCAGCATATTCTTCAACTCCTGAATATCTTCCCATACACGCTCTTGATGATCCTTTTTCAAAATACAGATACGCCTTACATGGGGAACCTTGCCAATCTTGAAGGTAGCACCTGTATTGAAATTATCGGAATTATAACCAGATATGTAAGAGTAGGACTCTGATCCCTCCCCATCAAGACCTTCTTCCTTCCATAAATGAAATCCCATCAGACCGCGCAAGAATTTGTGGTTCGTACCCGCACCCTTTCTCTTAAACACGCAAATTGTTTTGTTATCAGGATCAGTCCCTTCAATAATCTTGCCATAGGTATCATCAATTTGCTTGGCATCCAAGATAGGAATCTCTTCTGTATCAATGATCAGATAAGCATTTCCCTCCTTCTCCATCACATGATAATCATGATTACCTTTCATTTTGAGAAGAGCAGACAAGCCCATTATAGAGGCAACAAAGGTGTCATAATCCTCTCCAAATCCATCATCAAAACCATAAGGCTCAAATGCCATAGCTTTCCCCTCACACAACTTCAAGGATGCTCCATATACAACCTCCTTTTTTTGTTTAAAAAGCCAGAATTTCCAATTCCCTGCGATGGCTGCCATTTCTGATGGCATACAGCCCTTGACAATGCTATCCTTGACCAGTAGTTCCATCAAGATCCTCTTAGCCTTAGCCTCTGGCACATCATCCTCCTTGCCTCCACCATGATGAATCATGTGCTGGAAGGCAATACCACTCTCATACATACGCTTCATAGACTGCGAATAATGAGTTTCATCACCTATCTCCTCACATAACTTTAACAGCATATCCACCTTACCACCTCGCTTGACAACACTCACAACGTTCCCCATGGTGGCAAGCACACTCGCCTTGAATTGATCAACCTGCTTTTTTGAATCATCCGTGCCAAAAGGATCCTCCACAAGAATGGTCTTTCCCTGAAAGTATTCTTTCAACAGCTTTTCAACATTCTCCTTCGGATGACTCTCAAAGTAATCCAAAACCTGATGGTCGGAAAAATCAACTGTCAGCATACCATCAAAGAGTTTATTCACGTTTTCAATTACCTGGCAGATGACAAACAATCGGCTGTGATTGTACGTATCCTTGCTCCAAGGCCAATAAGGAACAGTGTTGTGAGAAGAAGAGAAACGCTTCTTCTTGATGTAAACCTGGTCCAAATGATAATCACCTTCATTCAGCTTTTTGAGTATAACCGGCTTCAGATATTCTCCAAGCCATAACTCACCATCCATCTCCTTCCCCACCAGGAAAACACAGTTACTATACGCCTGCAACTGCTTGAAATCCTTAGGATGTGAAAACGAGGTAGTTCTGGCAGCCAGATTCATATACTTATTCACCTCCAACTTCAAGCAAACCAGTTCCTTCAACCTTTTGGATACCCCAAAGTTCTGATCATCACAAACCAGCAACATGCCATTGTTGTACATCATGCCACCCTTGCCCTTCTTTCCGAGGGCATTGATTGCAAGCGACACGATAATGCGCTGCTGCAGGAATTCATCATACCCATGCAGATCATCTGACTTGCAAGCCACATCCTTCTGAACTTTCAGGCTTTCCATCACCAGCTTCTCATCGCCCTTCTCCACCAGCACGAAAAATCGCGTATAGCCGTCTCTGCTGCTAAAAGGTTCATACTTTGCATATATGCCTACTACCGACAAAGATGGCGTGTCAGAGAGTTGTTCGTAAGAAAAATTCTTGCGCTCACGATCTCTCGTTTCCATCCTGTAAGATACAATGCCATACTTGGCAAAGAACGTCTCTCTGTTCCATGACACCATAAGCCTGTTGGTTGTCACAGGCAACTTCAATATCTCTTCTCTAGAAATATGCTCTATTTTTTTTGCCATATAACTACTTATTAAAAAATTATCTTTCAATTAAACCTTTAATTCGCATGATAGCATCATGCTGGACATGTCCATCCTCATCTATCACTCCGCAGATCTCATACCTGTCCATCGACTCGAATGGCATCTTGAGCATGTTCACTGTATAAAGCGGACACCCCAGACGCTTCACCTTCTCCTGACGCTTCTCTGCAGTAGGCATGTCACCATCCCTATCCAAATGCTCTATAGTCGGATTCATGTTCTTCACATCAAATGCCACCTTGTAGGAACCATCTGGATTGAGAACCACAAAATCAGCCAACTCATAATCCCGATCCTCCAAATGTGCAAACAGCTCTTCACTGCAATCCACATAACGAAGAACAAGCGCCTTGAACGCTTCCTCACCTATCTCTCCGACATAATCCGCCATCAGAATCTCCGGGTGTAGGATAAGTCCATCCGAACTCCAGCCGGTAGCATAGCCATTCCGCTCAAAATGCTCATGGATAGCCTTATTTTTCATCAACACATCCAATCTTACAGATGCTGGAGATACAGGATGCTGGCAGAATGATCCATCCTCATCTCTTTCCCAATTGCCATAACACTTTCTCAGGAAAGGAACCATCATGGCCTGTTCATCAAGCTCCTGCAAGGAAGCCACCACAGGATTACGGATAATGGCCTGCTTGTAGTACTGATTCATGATTTGAGCCCTCTTGACATAATAAGGAATCGACAAATCTTCACTCCCATCCTCTAAATTCTCATATTCCACCTCATAAGGATGTGGAGTGAAGAGTAAAGCCTTCTCCCTCATCTTACGCAATTTGCATTGAGCAGCCTGGGAATCATTATGCAGTTTGACCTCTTCAGCAGAAACATGACTATCACCGCCGATCTCAGTATGCCCCTGAATATAACTGCTCAAAGCCTTGAATTCCTTGGTGTGTGACTTGTCACCCAAATCACCCATAAAGAATTCCGTCATCCCCTCATCATACAGAACGTAGGTAGACAGCGGTTTGTTTTTTGTTCTGCATATTCTTCCCACAGCCTGCTCGACCATCGTCTGAGCCCAGGCAGCCTTGTCCATGGCTACAGCATCCTCCCTGAAACGGATACACTTCTTGGAAATCGCCTCTTCCAGCCAGTGCCCCACCTGATTGGGAGTCAGCCAACTTCTCTCGTTGAGCATCATGAGCGACATCATAATCCGGTAGAGACTAGCATCAAAAGCCTGCTCCTGGCTATCATCATTGAAAGAGAGATAAGAGGTGGGACTCTGGAGATATACAGCATCCCAGTCCTTCTTCAGTTCATGTTCATCCTCCTCCCAGTTGTCACCCCTCTCATAATCAATACCTTCCGGTATCTTATACTGGAGATTGGCACCCGCCTTGAAACTACCGTAGGCCGTCACCAGCATCACCTTGGAAATGCTGCCATCACTCAATCTCTTCAAAACCTTGTCTTCCACGTCCTTTAAACTGTTGGACATGAACAGATGCTCATTCTGCCAATCAGGTAAACCACTCTCAAAGACATCCTCCACATGATCATCATTTTTCATCTTCTGCTTGTAGGATCCGTCAATCAGACAAGCGATAACGTTCTTCTGCTTCTCGTAGGTTTGAGCAGCTCTATTCTGGAAAAAGAGCATACTGTGAATGTCATCATGCCCGTGAAACCAGTGATAAGCCTCGATGAACTGAAAGATACGATAGAACATAAAAACTGCTTCATCAGCATTGGAAGCCTGACGGAAGATTTCTCTTCTGGTCAGCTTGAACCATCGGTCAACCAGTCCTTCCTCAACAGCATCTTCACAGAACATCTGCTTATATTTCTCAGGTAGGGTCATGTGTTCCTTGCGGCTGTCCTTGAACATATAATGCTCCAGTGGCACTACCTCTACCTGATGACGGCTAGGATACGTAGCTTCAACAAGCTCCTCAAACTTCCTGCTATCCTCTCTGTCCAAAAGATGAACTTTCCTGCCCAAAGCCGACATCAGATACTCTATATCAAAGTTACTGATCACAGATTCACTTGAAGCCGTAGCAGAACAGAGTACCACAGCCACCTTGTCAGAAACCACCAGATCATACAGTATTTTCTCAGGCGTGGAGCTAATCTCCCTGCAAGAGAGCCTTACCCGGTGAAGACTGTCTCTTTCATCAAGCTCCTCCTGATATAACCGGCAACCATGCATATAGAAGGAATCGTCCTGAACCTTATATTTCTTGCCATCTACCTTAATGGTCAGATTCTTGCGGTTGGTGTAGTAATCCAGAAGTTGCTGCTCAAAGAACTTCTCTGAAACCACCTCAAAACGAGCCAGGAACGAATGGATTTCACCTTCCACCGTAGGCCACCCCAAGTATTGTTCCCTGTCATCGGTCTCATTTTTGAAAGCATTCTGCCTCTTCAGGAAAGCCTCTCTGACGCAACCACTCAGGAACTTCTTCACCGCCACAGTATTGCTTTCCGAGAGCTTGAGAAACTTATCCAAGGAAATCACCATGTCATACTTCCCAGACAGTTCTTCCTCATTCTCAGCATGAGCCAATATGAAATTCTTCTCACCAGCCCGATAGCAAATGAAGGACCGAGCGTGTTCCTCTCCACCACAAATCTCCAACTTAAAGGTAGGACCGGCAAAGAACACACCACGTCGATAACTGCTGTAATCCTTCGTATCTGCCAGAAAGATGTTCTTGTAAGGCAGTATATCTCCCATCTTCCGCTTCCAATTATCCTGACAAATTTTCTGTGCCTTCTCCAAACTTTCCTTCAAAAGAGTCCCATCATATCTCTCTGTAAGGGTATCCTTGGCTGATAATAAGCCCAAATACTGCAAATAGCCATGATATCCCTTGCCATATTTGTTGAAGCCTGCAGACTTTCTGCAAGCCTGACCAATGATGACATCACGCATGGCTACTGCTGCCTGATCAGACTCATCAAACAGGATTAAGGTCTTCTTGTCACAGAAATCCCTGATACTGACACTTTCCGACAAAATAGGATCAATACCAAGCATCGCCTTATGAACGGTCATCAGAAATACCTTCCTGCTGGCGTAGTTAACCTGCGGATAGACTCTCTCCAATGAAGGAAAACGACTCAGTATAGTCTTCACACCCACTTTCTTCACTTCTCCAGTAATAAGCAAATGCTTCTTGTAGTTGGCAAAGAAATCCCTGACAGCATATCTCAGCCGGCTCTCTTCTGCCTGTATCTGCTCTAGCAGAGAAGCATTCTCAGAATCATCTTGTAGTATGGCCACCAAAGCATTCATGCACTTAGTCAATTTCTCAACCTGCGCCAATCTGTTTTCCAACACAGCCACAGAAACCTTCTTCTTCCGCTGCTGCTCTATCTGATATCCCATTTCGGCCAGCAATTCCTGAAGACTTCCGGACCTTACTGCCTTCAAGATAACCTCCGTGTTGTTCTCTATTACAAGCTTCTCACTCAGCTTAAGACAACCAGGCTGATCGATAAACTTCTCAATCTCGCGATTCATACCCTCTATGAGCTTGTTCTGAACACACAGAATGATGATGCGCTCAAAATGCTTGGGATAATATTCACAGGTGAGTTTACCAATGGTATATGACTTGCCACCACCAGTTGCCAAGTCACAGATGTAAAGCCCAGGATGAACATACTGCTTGAATATCTCCTCCACATGGGCACTCAGTTCTTGCTTTTTATCTTTCATACAAAATATTTTTAAATCGTCCACAAAATTACGAGCTTTCTGTGCAGTGTATCTGCACAGAAACAAAAAAAGCACAAAAAAAAGAAACAACACATATAAAACACCCACAAGTATCTAGATTGTGGGTAGTTCAATTAATGTTAGCGGATAATAGTATCCGTTTTCAGCCTGTAAAAGTACAAAAAAAATAAGATACTACATCACAAATCATTCAATAATTTGCCACAAAAGTACAAATTTTCAGTTCATCCTATCTGCACAGTACTAAAAAAGCCACCAGATGACTCTGATGGCTACCGATTTGAGATATAAACTAACTATCCTAATTTACTCATTACTATGCTTGCGAGAGAAGTATGGAAGGCTATCTGAAGCCTTGAATACCACCTTGTCACGAGCTGCAATGGTAATCTTCTCGCCTGTTGCAGGATTAACACCCTGGCGTTCCGCTACATGCTTGATGGAGAAACGGCCGAAATCAGGGATGGAAATCTCTCCATCTCCCTCCACGATGTTATCAGCCATCACACCCATCAGAGCGTTAAAGAACTTGGAGGCATCAGTCTTTGTGATGCCAGCCTTCTCAGCAAATGCTGCTACAATCTGTGTCTTATTCATTATTCTTACTTTTAAAAAATGGTGTGCAAAAATACTAAAAACCAATGAATAGAGCAAACAATTTGGTTAAAAAATAACCACTACTCACAAATCCCTACTACTAAATAGGGAAAATCCACCTTCCATTTAGAGTATCTCCCTTTGTCATCCCACTAAATCGCCACATCTTTGCAACCGTAATCAAGAGACTGAAGATATCTCGATGATACAGTAGAAGTAATTAGAATAGTATCAATTTTGCCTGTATCTTTTTCTTGCCGTAATAACCAAGGAATAATCTAAAAAGTTACCCAAATATTTTATCTCCGAAGCGGGAGATTAATTTCTGTTTAAAATCGTTTGGGAAATTGCAATCCCTAAACGCATCTTTATCAATGCTGACAACACCATCTGGAATAACAATACTCTTTAAAGATTCACAACCGATGAATGCCCCTTCTCCAATACTAGTTACACCATCAGGAATAACAACGCTACTCAAAGAAGTGCAACTCAGAAATGCACCCACAGCAATATGAGTTACACTATTAGAAATAACTAGGCTCTTCAAAGATCTACAACCACTAAATGCACCACTCCCAATGCTAGTTACGCCGTCAGGAATTACAATACTCTTCAAGGATTTGCAACCACTAAATGCCATTTTCTTAATACTGGTGACGCCACCAGGAATGACAAGGCTCTCCAAAGATTCGCAAGTACAAAATGCACCATCCCCTATGCTGGTTACACCATCAGGAATAACAAGACTCTTCAAAGATGAGCAAAAACAAAATGCCAATGTATCTATGCTTGTCACACTGTCAGGAATGACAAGACTCTTCAAAGAACGACAATGCTGGAATACACAAAATCCAATGCTAGTAATACTATTTGGAAGAACAATATTCTTCAATGATTCGCAGTGACTAAATGCACCATCTCCTATACTGACAACACTATCTGGAATGACGAGGCTCGTCAAAGATTCGCAACCGGAAAATGCATCTCCCCCAATGCTGGTAACATAATCAGGAATGACATATGATGTAATGTCTTTGTCTCTAAACGAGATAATTGTACTTTTGTCTTTGTTAAACAACACACCATCTTCAAAGATAAAATTCGGAGACAAACATTTCGCTTCTCCATTCCACTTGCAAAAGAGATTACCATTAATACTGACAACACTTTCCGGAAGAACGAGATTCTTCAACGAACCACAATAGGCAAATGCACCATTTCCAATGCTGGTAACACCGTCTGGAATAACAAGACTAGCCAGAGAAGAACAACCAAAAAATGTTTCATCCCTAATGCTTGTAATACCATCTGGAAGAACAATACTCTTCAAAGAAGAACAACCCTCAAATGCACTTTCCCCAATGCTAGTAACACTATTAGGAATAACAAGGCTACGCAAAGATTTACAGTCTTCAAATGCCCTGTCACAAATAATCTTTGTCCCCTCTTTTATAGCATAAGTACCCTTAAGCTTTTGTGGAACTTTTAATAGTTTTCTTCCATCTTTGCTGTATTTCACGCCAAATTTATCTGTAATGGCTTCATTTAACTCTGCTTTCGTTGCTGCTGTTGACATATCCTCTACTTTCAACTGAGAAGCACCCAGAGAATCACCATCCACCCAATCCATCAACAGTACCGGATATTTCTCCTTTTTACCTTGACTCAGAACCAGGAGTTCCTTCTCCAGAAACTTCACAGAACGACTGTTGGAAGACGCATCAGCACATCCTTTCTGAGCTTTCGTAAAACACTTGAGAGCATAACATTTCCCGGTAGTCTTGTCCTGCATCTTGAATACCACGGAAGAATCACCACTGATGTGATAGGGTTCACCTTGACCATCTAATACGACAGAAAGGTGAGCCAACTTGTCAAGATTATTACCGGCATCTTGAATAGCCTTCATATATTCTAATAGGGTTGGATACTGCATAGCTTTTACAATTAATAATTCGTTTCATATAGCCGTATGAATATACGACATGGCAAAAGTACACATTAAATTTCAAACCAACAAAAGAAACAGCAGAAAACTTATAGAATAGTGCACAAAAACAAGTTTTTTGCCTTTTTCCTAAATTGGCACTATCATAAATAATAAGGTGGAATACAAAAAGTACTCCACCTCATAAAGAAAGTATATTTCCGAACTATTGTTAACTGTCTTTCCTAAATGAAGTTTTCTTGTATTGGATGAGATATTTTTTCTGTGCTAGATCCTCGTAAAGCATACTTGTGAGTTTCAAATTTATATCTCCACATGACAAGTCCAAAATCCAAACCTTTTTTCTTAGCTTGTAATTTAAGATGATGAACTATATCATTTACTCCTATTCCCTTAGAACTTGTATTCATAATGTCTTTCCAGACATTAGGAGCAATTAGAATATCTTCTGCAAACTTGTTAGCTTCTCCTTCCTTTTGGTCTGTAGAATATGCTCCATCTGAAATATAAGCAACATTTGTATTGGGCTTAAGATGTAACTCTATATGTCCTAACTCATGAATGATATTGAATATCAACTTGCAAATATCATTGTAACGATGAGTTGTAACGATAGCCGGATAACCATCTACCCAAGAAGAATAGGCATCTATTGGAGCTTTTTCGAGTTTAGACACAAAAGAGTAAGAGATACCATATTTAAATAATATCTCTTTTGTTTGTTCTTCTGTAATCCTATTGTTATGTGCAGCAGAAGCTATTTCCATAGCAGCCTTACGGGCATTACCCATCTCATACCCATGAGTAGGTCTGTTATGCTTGGCTGATACGTAAGCCAGAACTTGCCATGTCCTAAGATTCTTCTCGTCAGTCTCTACCTTTCTACTCTTTTTGAAATTACCATTGTAAGCAGACTGGAAAGTTGGAATCTGAGATGGCTCCATTCCAAATATTTGTCTCAATGCATCCAATTTCTCTTGAACAAACAAAGAAGATCTAATCTTCAGTTTAGCATACAGTTCTTTCATGTTCAAAAGACTGGACAACATGTATTCTTGATCAATAGAAGCCAGCTCTTTTTCATTACGAAGTTCTATAGCAACTACATCCTTATCGTATTCAGCTTGCAGATTAAGCCAAAAAGATGATTTTATACCTAAAGCCTTTTCTAACTTGACAGCTAGAGCAGAAGTGATAGTTTCTTTTTCCCTAAACATTCTGCTAACGTTGGAGGCTTGCATTCCCAAGCGTTCTGCCAATTCTTTTTGTGACATTCCTCTTTCCTTGATTTCATCCTTAATGATTTCTGTAGGATGAGTAGCCATGAAAGGAACTTGGTTGTCAATTCTACTTGTCTCCATAATGTTCGCTTATTGTAATTAATTTAATGACTATACCTTCCTCATGTTCTGTGAACAAAAGGCGATATTTAGACTTGTATCCTATTCTGACACTACTGTAACCAAGCAAATCTCCAACAAGAGGTTCGTAATGCAAAGAACCAATGTCTTTCAATTCGGAAACATTGTCCACCATTTTCATTTTCTTTAAAACCTTAGCTAAGTCGGTTTTAAAAGATGCATTACTACTCAATTTCTTGTAAAGACGATTAGTTGTGCAGCGACCTCTTAAGATTAAGTCTGACAATTCAATATCTTCACACTCTATTTTCAACATAAAATGCTCATTTTGGGTACAAAGATAAGTAAAAAAATATCAAATATGATAATTTTTAGGGATAAAAATACTTATTATTCCTTATTTTTAAACACTTTATACATTTTTTTGCTGATTTCCATAACTCTTTTGCCTAACAACGGGTACTATGCTAAAAGCCACATTGTGCAAGCAATGAATTTAAAACAAGATGATTCTAGTCTCCTAAAAACCTCCTAAACTAACTTAAAGTGCAGGAAAAAGTTAAATAATCGCTGCTACGCAAATAGATTGCGGAGTTATTTGCTATCTTTGTAACAGAAATTAAAAAGAATAGCTTATGCCAGCAAACAAGAATGCCCTGATAAGGTACAAGACAACAGATAATTGCCTGAGAAACAAGTATCGCCGATGGACCATCGACAACCTGGTGGATGCTTGCAGCGATGCTCTCTATGACATGGAAGGCATCTCAAAAGGTGTGTCTTTGAGAACCGTACAGGCAGACCTGCAGATCATGCGTAGTGACAAGCTGGGCTACAATGCCCCTATAGAGGTGTATGATGGCAAATACTACCGCTATGCAGACCCCAACTATTCCATCTTCGACATGCCTCTGTCTGAAAACGACTATGAGATCATGAAAGAAGCCGTAGAAATGCTCAAGCAGCTGGAGGACTTTGACCACTTCTCGGAAATGGCAGACATCTATTATGAAGAGCCTTTCCATTTCGGAGAAGGCGACAATTGAAGACAACAATTAAAAAGAAGAAAGAAATGAAAGAACAGAATAATAATCAACCAGAGCAGAACGCCATCCGGGAAAGAATTAGCAAACACCTTCGGGAAATCGAGGAGCAACACCACATCAAGATACTGTATGCCGTAGAATCCGGCAGTAGGGCATGGGGCTTCTCATCTCCTGACAGCGATTGGGATGTATGCATCATCTATGTCCATGAACCAGAGTGGTACTTTCATATCGAAGAGCAAAAGGATACCATCGAGCAGATGTTCCCTGATGAAACAGGCATGTCCGGCTGGGATCTGAAGAAAGCCCTGCGCCTCTTCAAAAGCTCCAACCCTTCACTCTTTGAATGGCTCCACTCTCCTATCATCTACCAAATGGACGAAACGTTCATCAACGAGATCCGCCAAATGGAAAATCAATATTTCAACAAGGAGAAAGCCATGTTCCACTACAACCATATCTACAAGAAGCATAATGACAGATACATCAGGGACTATGGACTGCCATTGAAGAGATTCCTCTATTACCTCAGAGGTATCCTTGTATGTAAATGGTTATCTGACAAAGGCACCATCCCTCCTGTAAGATTCACAGAACTGGTGAATGCCACTGTAGAGGATACTAACATGAAAGCAAAGATTGCTCACCTGCTGGAACTCAAAAAGAGAAGCAACGAACATAACCTGGAACCAGTAGATGAGCAGCTCTTCGCTTGGACACAGGAATGGGCAGAGTTCTACAACCAAAAGGTAGAGCAACTTCACCCAGAGAAAAAGACCAGTCATGATGACAAGCTCAACAAGCTGATGTACGATACAGTAAACAGAATAGCCACGGCGATATCCAACGCCACATCTGTACTGCTGCTCAAATAGTAAAATACAAAAAGGCTCAAAGCCACATTTCTGAAGGTAAACAGAAATGTGGTTTTGAGCCTTCTTGTTAACCTGAAACTTAAAAGCAACCAAATCTGAACAACAGGTAAATTGAAATACCTGAATTATTGACCAATGAAAGGCTGCTAAGACAGATGTCTGTTGCCGTTAAAATGTTGCATTGCATTACCAAATTCCTTGATGAATAATGCAAAGAACAGAAATACAGCTACTATTGACGCTAAAAAACACCAATTTTCATAATCTTTTATAATAATTCTATTTGTAGGTAATGAGTCTCTGCCCGGTCTCCCATCCACCTTTACGGTTGAGCATGTTCCCCCGAAACGGAATATACTGTCCCTGGTAGGAATGAAGCCCGGACACAAAGGTTCCACCGCTATTCTGGTCAATGCCCACACTTGTAATGATGATGGTGTTGGGCACATACGTCTTCCCATCGAAGCAGGAACCATAGTAGTTCCTGCAGAATATTTCCAATACATACTTGCAGTCTGCTGCCGAGAGCTGCGCCTTGCATATCCCCACATACAGGATAGCAAGAAGAAACAAAATTATCTTCTTCATATTTAAGTAATCCGGGTTTATCTCCAGGGCATCGCACAGGGCTATCACTATGCCACTTTTAGGCAGCATCACTCCTTTTTCATACTTGAATAGAGTTTGCTTGGTGATAATGTTGCCCATCATATCACATAGCTGCTGCATAGACAATCCTCGCATTAATCGAGCGTTATGCAATCTTTCTGCAAAGCTTTTCTTTAAGTCCATTATATTATTATTTTGGAATAGTTACCTTTTGGCAAGAAGATTCTTACTAAGAGCCTTCTAACTTATTAGTTACTAATATTTGTTCCATAATCTTCCCCTTTTAAACGTTTAAAACGTCTTTTTGAATATACAAAGATACATGATCCCCCTCACATCGCCAAACTTCTTGCATTATTTTAACGCAAACGATACGTAAACACTTAGAACAACAAGCTTGCTTGATTGTTATGCAGAGGACAATTTTATCCCAGAAGACCAGGAAGGCAATGAACTTGATTTTCTCCTTAATAGCATTCCATTCCCATATAGTAGATCATTTCAGATGGATGGTCTGTGTTTTCCCCGTAATATCAGTTACCACGGCGATTCCATTGTCACGAATCTCCACCTTCTCATATTTGGCATCAACTATCACCTTGCCTTTTACTGTCATAACACCCCAATGTCTGGGAATCTGTTCAAAGGTGCAATAGGCACCGACTGGTTGCGCTATACTATGGTAGAGAGGTGGCACGATAACTTTAACATCTACCTTCACACCCCATTTCTTTCCTGCTTGATACAATTCTACATGCCCTGTCTCCGACTTCTCTTGCATCAGCAATAACTCCTGTTCCTCTTGCTTTTTCCTGCGCTGCATTTCTCGCTCATAGACCAGTTTGCCAAGCCGAGGCATCGCAACCATCAAATTCTCGCTTTCTGTTTTGGGTTGATTGCAACCTATATAGGTCTTTTTCAAGCTGGAGTCAACGAAGTAATAATCCTCATGGCTGTCCATGACCACTATGCCACTGTCGTATAGGTCGGCGCACAGCCAATATACATGAGTATGGTCGCCACGTAAAAAACAAACCTTTTCACTGTTTTCTTTATGCATTCGCATAGAGCCGCCATCCTCCTCTTTATATATCCATTCCTGACAACCACTGGCTGTAGAGCGTTGAAAGTTGTAGATTAAATAATATCCATAATTCCATAGGTCATATTGGGAAGGGCGAAAAGGTAAAGCAAAGTACTCGTAGGTACGAGATCTGAAGAGACCATTATATTCGACGAACTCCCATTTATTGATGGTGATTACCTCGGGAGCATCTTTCGCATGAATGTCCTCGTCTATGACAACTCTCGCCAAGAGATCGTAGTAACATACAGTCTTTCTGCGAGGTCGATAGGATAAGATATTACCTTGCAAGAACTTCATGTCATAATAGTTGCCTGGTTCTATCACCTGTTCGCCTTGCCGGTTTACTACCGTCATCTTTCCATCAGGCAGCTTGATGATGGCAAACTCCCCTTTACTATCTACAAACTCACGATACTGTATCGTTTGGAGCAATTCTTCATGGCTCATCACCATCATCATTTCTGAGTCCGGATGAATCTGAATATCGTCTTGCTTTTCGTTCATCAGGAAAAGCTCTCTATCCTTCGGAGTCTCCTTTCTCTTGCCAACTTTCAGCTTTCCCTCGAACATAGCATTCCAGTTCCATACTTGCGAAGGTAACCCGAACACCCGATATAGTCCCACGTTATCTATAATTACGCAGTTCTTCTTTCCCTTAGCTACTCGCAATCCTCGTCCCACCATCTGCAGATACTTGGCAAGCGACAGCGTTGGTCGAGCCAACTGTACAAACTCCACATCCGGGCAGTCAAATCCCTCCGAGAATATGTCCACATTCACCAGCACTTGGATATCACCTTTCTTGAAGGCTTCAATGTCTTGCTGTCTTTCTGCTGCAGGTGTCTTCGAGTCTATGGCTATGGCTTTCACGCCATGTTCATGATACAGCTTTGTGATTTTCTGAGCATGAGAAATATTGATAGCATACACGATGCCCTTTCTGTCTTTACCAAATTCTTCCAAACTCTGATAGAGCCTTTCTATACTCGGTTTCTTATTCAGCAACATATCCATTTCCTTGGTCTGGTAGTCACCATCTGCCCCTCGCTTCTGCAAGGAGTCGATGAGCCGTTGCGTCACACCATCCGATTTGATGCTCACGAAATCGTATGTCGCCAATCTTCCCTTGCTGATAAACTCGGGAACACTCCACGACTGCACCAAGATATCAAACAAATCCGTGAATCCCTTACCATTCAATCGGCAAGGTGTAGCCGTCAGTCCCAGGAACTTAGCATTCGGGAATCTCTCCCACATCTCCTTATAGGTCTTGGCAAGGGCATGGTGCGCCTCGTCAATCACTATCATTCCCGGTTCTTCCTCTATCTCGTCATAGTGTCTCATCAGCCACTGAATGGACATCGCCTTGACGGATGACAATAGGGAAGAGGTGTTTGATGCGTAATAAGAATGGAACTTTCTTACGGTTTCGTCTATCTGTGACACCAGCTCTCTTCTATGGGCTACAATCCATACTTTCTCCATTGGATTGTTGCTCACGAAAGAGTCTATAACTGCTGTTAACAGGTATGTCTTACCTGTTCCCGTTGGCATTTGTGCCATCACGGACCGATGAAGGCGCAACGCCTTCTCAATCCGTTCCTTCATATCCTCTTGGTAATCAAATAACTTTATTTCCTTCATTATTTTTAAGGGTCTCATTGACTTTACTCCAGTCTTTATTCATCAAATCCTCGATGATGCTATGAATCTTCAAGGCATATTTCGTTCTAGGATGATTGCCATACTGTGTTCCTCTCAGAATACCTTCATAGAAGATGGTTACGATGATTTCAGTCTGCTTTCTGAACGTCGTATATTCATCATATTCCTTGTTGCGCCAATAGTAGGAACTTGCCCAATACAGCTGTCTCTCCATCATCCGCTTGCGCTGCTCATCATTTTTGATGCGCACCAACTTCTCATAGCTCACCATCGTCTCAATCTCCCTGAACTCAGGAGTATTCATCACCTCAGCCTTCAGATGCTTCTTGATGAGTTTCACCAAGTAACGCCGCCATACCTCTTTGTTCTCTTCGGTAACAAAAGATGAACATTGCTCTCCGTAGCATGTCTTCCAGGTGAATGGCTCAATGTCTAGATGCCAGAGGAAGGATTTATGTTGTGGGTTGTTTGGTTCCATATTGTTTAGTTTACAATAAATTCTAACATACGTTCAACTATCGCAGAGAAATTCGTTCTTTCATCATTTCCGCCACAACGAAACATACTACTTCGTTCTCCCTTCCCAGACTTTTCGTTGATTCTGCATCTTTGTCCGTAAGGAACACCGTCTTCATCACGGTAATAGATAATAACCTCCATACCTGTTTTATCATTCTCTGTCAATAACATATAGGGAGCAATGTATTCAAAATATAAATTCTGACTTTGTGTATAAACTTTGGCGGGAATAGTAATCATATCCTCATCAGGTATTTGCAAACGTCTCATTACTGCCAACAATTTTAGCATAACAGGACACAGCACTACAGTTTTCCCTTCTGCTGTAACTTTAGCCTCTTTATAAATTTGTTTGTCTATCTCAAAGGAATGAATAATATCACGGATTGTTTTGTTTTCCAATTTATCTTCAGATATGACAATCTTTACTAATTCTATAGGACTTTCTGTAACCAAGGCCAACTTTTCGTAAATGTACTTTAGCCTCTCTTCTCGTAATGAATACGTAAAAGGCTTGCTTGATAAAAACTTACCGATATAACCGTTGAAATCAGTATGCTCACCATAGAAATGCTTAAATATTTTTCTGACATTTGAATAATCACCAACAAGCACTACATTGTCAAGATTAAACTTGTTACCAACTAAAGTATCATTAGGTTTGGTTAAATTCTTATAGACATAATCCATGTGGGCAGAAAAGATATTCAATATTCTAAAAAGGTGCGCAGGATCCATTCTATCTAAATCCTCAATAATCAAAACTACAGTTTTATTGGTTCTATGTTTAAAATCGTTTACTACTCGCTTTATAATAGCTGTTACAATATCTTCTTCATATATAGTATTGCGATTTACATTATCCAAGAACTTAATCAACAGGTCATCTTCATTTGTTTCTTTCGTGAATTTCTCTATTTTCTTTTTCATGTCTTTAAACAACCGAAGTCCTTTTATTGCTAACATAATCTTTGCCATCTGCTCACTTGGAACAGCAATATCTGCCATATAGTGTACAAGTTCTGCAACCAAAGAACGCTTGTTATTTTGCAAATAAAACCAAAGTGCTATATCTTTAGGAATAACTACAGCATTCGAAATCATATTATTCAGCATAAGCTGAAACAAGATGTCTCGTTTGATTAAGTTGAATATGTCCTCATTGGATGCAACTTGATAATTGACAGGATATATTGTCAAGAAGACAAATTGATCCTTTACGAAATCTGTATTTTTGAAATTCTCCAAGAAATAAGACTTACCATCACCAAATTTTGACGACAATATAGTTCTTGGATTAGCAAGAAGATGACTATAGAAACTTTTTATAGCCGAATTTATGGGTATAATAAAATCCTCCATCATTATTCATCTATTTTTGACTTAACCTGCAAATACGTTTCTGCAACTTCTTCTTGATAAACATAACTTGATACATTACTATTACCACTTGTTGATACTCTTTGCATCAAGAAGTTTATATATACTCGTCCGTTCTCATTTTCTATAAATGCGATGGCGTCCACATTTACATATAGAGGATTGCCATTGTGCTTGTCATGTAATTCTATAAATTTTGCCATATTTATTTGTGTTTATGTAAGATTTTTCGTCCTAGTCTCAAGATTCCTTATACTCAGTCTGCATCTTCTTGCAGGAAATAACACTTGACATAATTAAATGTGGACAAATACCAATCAAATAGCAAATGGTACCCACAAATAACATTCCCAACAATATAGCTATTACTATAGGATTCCATTGCATGTAAAAACCGACAGCAATAGCGATTACTATGAATGTCTATTAGCAATATGTTCGTCGTCAGCTTCCCTACTAATTGATATTTATAGTTCCACTATTATTCTCCACATATATAGACTTATCACCATGTTGAAAGATACGTCTAGACTGTTTTGGTGCTGTCTCTGTTGTAGGGGTAAATTTATTGTCTTGAAATACTGAAGAAACATTTATTTGTTTTTCGATTTCATTTAACAACAAGTTTGCATTGTCTGCAACCATCTCTGTATAATCTCCAGTATTAGTATGAACGATATATTCCCAGAACTCATCCATCGTTTTTAAGATATCGTCAATTTTTGAAATCTCTTTTATCATATATGAAGAGTTTCCTGGCTCATTTTTAATCTGTTCTGCCTTTCGATTTTTCTTGTCATTCCAATAATTCTTGATTTGCGACAATCCATCTCCATTACGGGGAATATCACCCATATCAACTATAGGAAAGACTCTATTCTCTACATTTCCATTTTTGAAAAGTTGTGTCATTTCATACATGCAGTCCAAAGATTTTAGATATTCAGGAATAACGAACATGATTACAATATTCGAGACACCTATCTCTTCCTCATATCTTTGTATATTATCTCTATATAAAATGTCATACTTATCAATTGAAAAAGGAATATTGCGAGTATGTAAACCTGCACAAATAGCTTCTATGCCTGAGTTATGTAACTCATCATGTTTATAGGTTATATGAACCTTGTACTGTCTATTTCCCATTTTATAATTTGATTTTAAAGTTATATATTTTACTATATTTTCCTCTTGATTAAGACAACCATTGCTTTTCTTCTTTGATAAAATCAAGGTAGTCAACCCATTATGGCACACAGAATAATTCAGCACCGCAAGTTCTTCATGCCTGAAAGATGACAAATCTGGTTCCCCATACAACAATAGAACAGAAGTTCTTCCATTACTCATCTTTTTTATAATTCTCATTAGAGTTTCGTAAATAATGTTCTCTTTCTGTTAACCACTAGAATTGATTATAGCCAATCTTAGTCCTTCTAACTCTTTACAGTCAAATTGCCAACACAACGACATTACAAACATTTCAAATGGTGTTCCACCTCTGGATGGCAACAACTCGTCAGTATAGAAAGAATAAAAACTATATTCTTTAAAGTAGTTCACGATTTCCTCATCCGTAAGCTCAGTTTCCAGCAGGTACAAACCAGATTGTAAACTTGGCAAGATAGAATGCAAATGCGACAATTCATTATTCATCATCTAACTTATGAATGAAATTGGTAATGAGAAAACGTTTATCTTTATTCATCATTAGACTGTCAATCAAATCCATGGCATATTCCAATGTCGACTGGCATTCTATATCATTAAAGGAACGAATACCATTATAAGATTGTATCAAGACGTCTGTTACAGAATTCCATATACTGTAGTCGTTAGGAGCCATGCTATGAATAACACATTCTAACCAGTATAATGCCTGGACAGGTTTATTGATTGCATAGCCAGCCAAAAAATCTATAAAACATCTGCCCGTATATTTACTCAAAGGAGACTCAACAAAAGTCTTTGCCATTATATCTTGCCTTTCTTGAGTCCACTTTTTTACATGTCGAAATATTATATCGCATTCATGCCCCAATTCTGCAGTGCAAAACCTTTCTGACATCAAAAACAAGATATAGCTAAAGGATTCTTGATCAATTTCAACATCTTGTCGAGTTAGGAAAGATAGCAATGATAGTCTAGCCTCCTGTCCCTTTTCACACATTTTGTCAAGAAGAACTTTGATATCATTTCTATAATTGTTACGTACCCATGCAAGCCACAAGATTATCACTTGTTCCTTATAACACCATGGTTTATCTATTGCGTGAACAAAGACATCCAATATATTATCCACTGCATAATTAACAAAATACACCAATGGATTATAATTATGTATTGGCATTGCCAATAATCTTTCGTCATAGTCGTGTAAAAGCATTTTAAATAGCAGTACATTTCGTTGCTGGTCTAAATGGTTCAACAATGCCATATTGAGCAATATGGCAGAACGAGTATATACTGATGCTGTAGAAGCTATGTTCTCTAGTGTATCAAAAATTTTATCTTGATACTCTTTAAATCGATAGCACTCTACAAGCAGATAGGCTGCATGTCCTCTTGCTTGATTTATTGCAGTATTGTAAATGTCTTTTTCTTTGATGTCTTCTGCCTTTATCTCACTTTCTTTTACATTCAATACGACATTGCACAAAAAATCAAATACATTTTTTGGCATATAGTCACCTCTTAGAAAATCATCTATTACTAAAAGAAAAGAATGTATTCCAAATCCTCGATATTCAGAGTTGGCATTATTGTTAATGACTTTAACGATATTATCAAATATCCGGTTCGCTTCAACATATTTTTTTGCATCCAGCAATCCTCTAACACCAGATTCTGCATAGCATAACAAGATATTGTTATCTGCAACTATGTTGTCCAATAAATTAAGATACTTTTCTGGATTTTCAGCTACAACTTGCCTAAACAATTGATTTTGCCCCTCTAAGGACGGACGTTCAAAATCATACGAATGGACGTTATCTACATACTTGGTCATAGACTTATACCAAGCTTTACAACTCATTTTCCTCGCCTTATCCAAGCCTAAGGAAGTCCAACCACTCATACACGAACTGCTAAAAGGCAACTCATTTTCCAACCATGAATAACAAACAATACCATTTTTCTTATATCCAAATTTTCGCTCTATTCTCAAACGTTCAAAATAAGCTTTTTTGCTATAAGTTAACAGAGAGTCTTTTGGTAAAGCGTACAATACTTTTCCTCGATGCAAATCAATGTTACAGATAGGATAGCCACCTTGTAATCTTCTTCGAACAAATTCTTTGCCATAAATGCATTTTTCTCCATCATCATTTAAAGATTCAGCTTTATGTACTATTTTGTCTTGCTGTACAGCACTCATAAATTGAAAAGAGCACTTTAATGCTTCCAAAGCTTGATACTCTACCCAACAAGGAGCATTAGATAAAACTGAACGGCAAACGATAATTTTATAAATATCATTATAAAATTTCTCAGGATACTGGGTATATACATAAAGTGCAATAAATAAAAAAGCCTCATACTTTTTGCAACAGAATTCCTGCAAATAACGTCGCGTTTCGCTTGTGTCAATATTCTTCAAGAAATCATCAATCAGTATATTTACCAAAGCTTTCGAAAAATTATGATAAAAACGCTCCCCTTTTACTCTCTGGAAACTAGAGAATTCAAAAGAACCAATTATCTCATGCCCTGGAATATCAAAACGGGTATTCTTCATGATAATTTCCAATAACTCAACATACAATTGTATAGCTAGCTCATGATGATTCGATTCCATCATTTCGAAAATTTGTTCTTCCTCATGAGTAAAATCTACAATATGCAAAGAGCTCTTGTCTTTTTGACTGAGCTGCTTCTGGACATTGTCTTTCAATACATCAACCACAAACTTTGGATCATCACTAAGGATAAGCTTAAGCAAATTTGGACACTCTAAGGGATAACTTTTTAATCCTAATGCTTTATAAAGTTTTATCAACTTATTGATATCACACTTTATAGATTGATGGCTGACAAAATCCATTATCATTTTTTTACCATCAGCATCTCCTGTTTGCAGAACACGAAATGCCACATCCAATATTTTATCAGCATCATCCCATAAAGTTCGACTGCACATTAATATGGTTTTCTCTTTATATTCCTTAGACAAAGCTGTCCATCCACCTTTTTTATCTATTATCTTCCATATAGCATTAAGCCAATTGCCATTATGTACAGACTCAAAAATCACGCTCATATACAAGGAATCAGAGAAGATTCTTCTGTCTATCAACTTAAGTTCTTCCTGTTTTGGCTCATCAAAAAATGCCATATTACTCAAGATTAATGATTTCAGATGGAAACGATATCTGTATTCTTCGGTTTCGCCTTTGTCAAAAAGAAGCCTATTCATATTTTGAATATATAAACCAGGATTGGTCTCTCGCAAAAAACTAAAGATACTTTTTACCGCAGCACGCGAGAAAAGACCTTGGTGCTGATTAGATAATTCATTCAACAAGTCATAATTATTTTCCACAAATCTCCTTGCATAAATATAGTCGAACATGGTTTGATGAAAGAACTGTACACGTCCATTAGAAGTGCATAGCAATAAACCATTTGAAAAAAGATAATTTAACTCATCATTAAATTTACTTTCAAATTCCTGCTTATGAACAAATAATTCTTGACGCTTGTACATAGCATCTACCATTGCATCAAGTAATTTCAAAACTTTCTCCCTTTTATTTGCATGAATATCTATCACAAATATTCTCCATAATCCATCATAAAGAACTTCCTCTGTAATTGGATTACGTAGTTTTCCAAAAGGCATCACTTTCAAATATAGATAAAGATGCAAAGGATTACCCAAGAAAGCAAGTAGCTGTTCACTAATACTATCTTCCAAATTATGACTTTTCAAGATACTCTTTACCCGACCAGAAGATAAATTTTTAAGCTCCCATTTTGTTTCTATCTTCATATCATTCAAAATCGGATCATATTCCAAATCATAAGGTCTGCAAGATATGACAACCCGAACATGTGGTATAGATTTAAGCTGCTCTATCAGTTTAAATATAGAACGTAAGGGAGTTCTATTAGAAGACAACGACAAGGAAAGAGCATCTATTTGATCTATTAGAACAACAACCCGCTTTGCCTTTTGTGCCATTTCCTTAATAATAGTCACTAAAGGTTTTGCCAGATGCATTCGTTTACTCAAATCCTCTGTATCTCCAAATTCTATCTGGTCTGTCTTGAGTCCGAGTACTAAATACTCTTCTTTTTGTTCCAATTTCAAAAGAACATCATGCATTACAACCGACTTTCCAACACCTGCACTGCCATAAAGCAAAGCAACTCTTTTGGGGTCAGTCTTATCTGTATCTTTTGCTATCCAATTAAGTATGATTCCAACCTCTTCCCGCTCAATTGGGGGAGTTATTTGAGGAGCAAACATATGCAATTCAAATGACTCATCAGTAAAAGCCTCATTAGTTTTTGAAACATATTCGCCCACATAAACATTCCCTTTATTACGCTCTATATAAATAGACTTCTCACCAAATTGAAAAACATCATTATTTCCCATCATGATACACTTTAATACTTTTAAAGACGCTTACCACACTATCATCTATGAGAATAAAGTAAACATCCAAACTCTATATCCTTAAAACTCCATCTCCAATATAGGTATGATAAACAGAGGATTTTAAGAAACTAAACTTTTTGATACTAAAAAATGATTTACAGAAATACATACCAATACATCCTAAACCTAGCATTGTTTCAAAATCTTTACTTTATGGCATACTTATAACATTAAATGTTTAATGGTGTAAAGATTAAATATTTATCATTCAACCTACCTTACGCAGTATTGATGGTTCACATAAATTTTCTAGGAGTATTAAGTTGTTTTCTCGTCAACATCAATATTCTACCTTGTTCTTGACAATCGAGTGACATATTCAAGACAAAGCCATTATCTCTACGAAAATTTCGGAACTTCAATTCTTCTGCCTTGGTATAGACCTGAAACATAGACTTTGAGAATATTTCAAGCAAATACGCCTTAAAGAAACTCCTTATATCTATATCAGAATATCTTGCTATTGCCCTTTCTAAATTTCCGCTATCAGGCTGAAGATTTCTATTGACCAGAAAGACTATATCTATAGCTCGCCTATCAGGAAAGACCTTATATGCCAAAGATAGGTTGGTTATATTGGTTTGAAATGATACCATTTCGTCTAGATGCCGACCATAAATGAATGTCATCTCTAACTCTTTTCGAAAATCATAGAGCATTATATCAAGATGATTGGAAAAATCATTATTTAAATGACTAAAGAAAGGATAAAGGTCGAACAACTTTGATGCAGGAAGATGTTTCAACAGATTAAAAGCCAAAATTTGCTCTTGCATATTCTTGCCATTATACGTCAAGGCATTATATCGCAATAAAAACAATTCGCTCTCTGTAAATTGCGATCGAAGCATCTTTGCATAATTATAGCGCACAATATTGTCTATTTCTGCCAGGTGTAATACACAAAACATTCTATATATCACCCTAAAATAAACAGCCAGTTTATCACGTAAACTTGCATAAACAACTTCAAACGCCTTGATGGCTTGTTTATCACTAAAATTAGAGATGTCTGCATTAGGGGCATAGCTCAAAATATAATTAGCAACCGTTTCCAAGCCTTCCTTTCCATACTTATCATGAAATGATATAGTCTCTACAATACTATTGTATAGTGATAATAATGAATTTATTTGAGTGTCCATTGTTCTCACGTTCTCTGTCTTCTGAACATAAGCATAAGATTTTTCCGATTGAGAATTGGCATTGTTTTGTAATCTAATCGTCTTGATAAGCAAATGTACGTTCAGAAATGCAAATACCGTTCCAACAACTCCACCTATAAAATCACCAAATGTACCAAACTTTTCGAATTTAATGGGATAATTAAAATCAAAAAGAGATTTGTCTGCCCATAAAAAAATAACAATGGCGAATATAAATAGACCAATTGCGAAAGATAGTAGGCCTTCATACAAACCCCACCTATGCTTATCATACCAGGGCACTTTACGTATCACTACTCCCTGCGCGTCTCTAGTATCTGCCATGACTGACTCTCCTTAACATTTTCATTACCCCTTGATGTGATTTTTGTACTAAAAAAAGGATAATCATCTGATTTTTCCAAATTATTTTCCCACTGAAGCGGCTGAAGATTTCTTATGTTATCCGTTCCACCTTGTGCTTGTGGCTTCTTATGATCAATTTGCCAACCAAAAGAATCCTTCATTCCATAATGGTCATATCGAATCCATGCACCAGCAAAATCCTTTCGCCAAATTCTTGCGTCGTAACCATAAACTTCTTCTGCCTTTTTCCAAACAGCTAAAAGAAGTTCATCAGAATATATATTCATAATTTTAAAAATTAAATCAAACCATTTTATGTAATTAGCTTGGGACATTCCCAAATCAGAGTATGCAATAGATTCGAGAACATGAGTCTAGTATAAACCGGAGATGATTCTGGGGGATACTGCTCATCTCGTCCTCTTTCTTCTGTATGGTATAAATACTTGAACTAGTTACGCTCATATAATAAAACACATTATATTCCCCAATCGATCGAGTTAAATTCCTGAAGCATTTTCTCTCCACACTCGGGCTCAACAGATTTTATAAACATGATTCTTCCCAAAAGCCAATATTTATACATACCCTGATTAGGGTGCCTATAAGCTATATGATTAACTACACCAAACTTTTTGCAACAATATAGTTCCTTCCAAACATCCTTGCGATATTTTTTCGGAACATGCACTCCATCAGTAATAGTCAATCCGGTAACCATCTGCCTATCACATGAGAAACTTATTTTCGTTTTCTTCTTGTTTGGACGAAAATGATGAGCATAAACTATTTGATAGATATCACGCATACTTGGCATAATACTATCTGAATTTCCAGAAAGGGTTATATCATCAGCATATCTGCTATAAATACAATTACACTTATCGGCAAGTTCTACGAAAGCATCATCCATGGATCGGACAATCAAATTGGAAAGCATCGGACTCGTCGGTGCACCTTGAGGAAGCCTAAATTGGTATGTGCAGATTCTAGTAAGAACATCTACCACCTCTTCCTCATAGCCCAATTTAGAAAAATACTCCCATACCGAATCATATTTTATCGAATCAAAGAAATCCTGTATATCAACATTTATCAGCCATTTACTTCTGGCATGCCTCCTAGCATTGGTGACAATATTTCTAATGTCATCTTTGTCCTTAGGCATAAAACCTTCAGCACAAGGAGAAACAGAAGATAAGTCTTTAAGAAGAATATTCTCGTAAACCCACCTCTGTACCCTCTTCAAGTCTGAATAAGGAGCGCTTATCATTCTAACACCACCAGTTTTCTTCTTTATACTATAGTTCTTGTAACAACATAGATTCAATAAAAACATTTGCATTCTCTCCTTCTTGATATCAGGAAAGAATGAGAAAAAATGACATTTGTCAAAAATAACAGGAACATTATGGCTATGCAAGATACCTGCATAGGCCAAACATTCCGATATATATTGCTGTGAATGCCCTTCAATCTTAGCTTGTTCTGAAAAAAGAGACTCCCAAGTTTGTTCCATAAAATTATTACGTTAGTTGCTCACGTGAGTGAGCATATCGAACTTATGTTCGATATACTTAGTATAATGATATTTTAAATCAAGCATGTCCAAAAGACATACGAATATGCTAATCCCATATTCAGCTAATAATTTTACTTCACGCCCCTGAAAGTCTCCGGTATGTAAATATTATCTTTTTCATCCCAAATCCGAAATTCTTGCATCCCTTCATCTCTCAATAGCTTATATCTTTTTATTGCATCTTTATATTCATTCAACGCCAATGAAGTTGGCTTGTGCTTACTATCCCATATTTTCTTATCAATCCCTTCTTGCCATAGACGATCCATTTCCACTAATGAAATACCCATGGTATTGTAAATGAAAGCTTCGCTTTTTCGCCTGATCAAACATATCAAGATAAAGACAAGATTGAAATTACTCTTTGTAAACAACAAGCTGAAATCTACGTATTCACTTCCACCAACAAAGATTTTCTTCAGGCACGACAACCATCTGTAAACAGAATTTCTGTCAGTATAAGCCCGTTTTATTTTCAGGAGATTATTTCGAGGCACCAAAGGATTCCAGTTTCTACCTTGATATTGGTTATCAGACCATAATACAGGAACCGTATTGTTTGGCGACGAATGCTGCATCAACACCAGGCTTTGGGTATTTTCGTAACCAAGAGGACAACCTTTATATAATTGTTCTCCATACTTATAGCACATCTCACGTACCGCTTTAGTCTTAAAATAACTCCCAAATACTTTTTTATGAGGATCAAAACCTTTATAATGCGAGTCTCCTAAGATAACCGCCCCAGATATATCTTTAGTAATCTTAGAATAGCCATTATCCATCACTACTGCAGCAACAACATAAAGCCTTCCTGAATAAGCATCACTCAACACCTCTGGTCTCACTTCTTTTTTATCAAGGGATGATAAAGCTGTTACTACTGATCCACCACTACCTATAAAATCATCCACATAAACAACAACATCATTCTGAGTCTCCCATTTCTGAGAGTTCCTATAAGAAATAAAGTCCTCAAAGCTTGAATGAAAAGCCATTCCCCGCAATTCATTTCGTTTCATCAATCCATGAATCCAGTAAGAAACGGCAGCGCCACTTTTCCCAGGTTTACCAAGAGGAACTATATGTTTTTTCCTATCTCTAGGCAACTTTACTATCTGGTCATAAAGACGCCCTTTTACATCGTCATCACGCAAAAAGATTACATGCTCCAACAATTGAACTGCCAATTCGACATCTTCATCCTCAAAGTTAAATAGCCACCTAATAACATCGTATGGAGTTATCTGATTATAAAAACGGACAGAAACTATATCCTCTATCCTTTTTTCAATTTCTTTGGAAAGTGTTTGCATAAGCCCCCTCAGTTATAAGATACGCAGTTTGACAACATTATTTCAACATGAGAACACTGTTGTTCACTATGTGAAGTCTGTGCTATTCATGAATAAATACACTTGAGCCTAAAAATTACTTGTCAAGGATGATTTGAGGAACATATAAAGTCTCATCCCTATAATCCGTTATTTGACGAGATTTCTCTCCGAAAGAATAACCTATTCCAACAATAGGCTTCTGCTGTATGATATATGGTTGGTGATATTTCTTACTTTTGATTTGTTCCAAAGCTACCTTTGACAAATCTTTGTCGTTCGGTGAATACTTGAACTCCATGATATAAATAGCCTTTGGACAATCTATAACCATATCTATTCTACCATCTGAAGTAGCCACCTCAGATAAAGGACGCATCCCAATCAACGTTAAAGCAACATGAAAGAAAGAATGGAAATATCCCTCATTGAATTTCTCTTTATGTATGAGATAGGGTATGCTCTTTATAATACTGTTAAGCAGACTGATGAACTCTTTGATATCGCCATTATACAAGCTTTTCTTAACTTGTTGATATGGTATAGGTACATTCTCGTCATACAATATAATATCCAGGCATCGATTTGACATCTCAATAATCTCATTAACCATTTTAGCAATATCAACAACGATCATGTCAGTATATTCCTTGTTAAGGTTTTTCTCAACAAGATAATAGTTATCACGAAGATATTGAGTAAAATTCTTAAGAAACGTAGAGAATTCGTTGATAGAAGAAAACTTTGAAGGAATCAGATGCTGTCCTTTATCAATACCTAAATGATCTTCAAGATTACCCATAATGGAATCAAGATAATCCAAAAGTTTTCCAACTTGATTCAAACTATAGATACCTGTTCTTCTATCACGACGAATTGCGTCATAGTTTAAAGACCATTGTTGCCATCGTTCATCAATCCATTCGCTGATGTATTCAGATAATTCTCTTTCTAATTTCATTATTTGCATTTTACCAACCTCTTAAAAAGCAAGAAACGGGCTACTAAGTTCCATCTCCCAAAAGTAGCTTAAATAAAAAGGAGAGAGGGAACCGTTCGTCCATATATCTGTTATTTTTTATATATTAGTCTCCAGAAGAAGTGCCAAGTTCGGAACAATGGTTCACAAGTAAACCACCAATACAGCGTCCCCACTATTTATCAGCGGGTTAGCCGTACCAGTATTTTTGAATAAAGTTTTGATTTTCTAAAATTTAACAATCAAGCGACGGCTTGGGATGTCTTCGTTACCTCAGCATCCATACCATCTTCAAAATGGCGAACATAGTCACATGGTAGGAACGAGGCATCAACCTCCTCGCCACAAAGAATGCGAGTAAGGATATCCTCAATGTACTCACCAAAGTTCACTTTGTTCAATTTGCAACTTTCCAACAACCCGAACATAAACGCCAAATTCTGGGCTGAGAAGTGACTTCCTGTCTGAAGCCAATTGCGTCTTCCCATAGCGATATGTCTGAAACATCTCTCTATGGCTATATTGTGCATGTCAATTCGGCCATCCGAAAGGAATGTTCGGAAGGCATCTTCGTCATCAAGTATGTAATCTACAGCTCTGTGAACCATCTGACCATATTCGTCACCTGCTGCACGCATCTTTTTGAGCATTTCCATGATGCGATCAACGATAGGCTCGCTCCACTCTTTACGGAACTCCAGGCGATGTTCTGGACTTTGGTCATCCTCTTGTAGGAAGACTCGCTCGATATAGAACAAAGCATTGATCAATATCAAAAGCATTTCCATTCTCGAATCTACCAAATAGGCATCCACCAAATAATGGCGAGCGTGGAACCAACAGGCCTGGCGCAACAACTCTTGTCCTTCCAAGTCTTTGACTATAGCTGGATATTGAGGAGCTCTGTCTGCTACGAAACCTACAATGGAAGAATCCTTGAAGATTTTCTCTTCTTGCAACATGTGGTCGCGGGTACCCTCATCATAGAGCATCACACAAAGCGTTATATACAGAACAAATTATTCCGTGATTTCCTTGCTGCGATACCTGCCGAGCAAAAGGCAGAGTTCGATTTGTCTTTCGGTATTATTAATTATCTTCACCTTTAGATATTAATGAGTCCTTTGCTTCATCTGATAATTGATCATAAAGTTTAGCACAGACAGCTTCGCTATCCTTATGTTCAGCAATATACTTGATAACATATTTCATTATGCGATAGCTTTGATTTATCAAAGGCATATAGAACTTCGAATTGTTATATACCAATATTCGTGAAGCAGAATCATTCAAGAAAGCATTCTCAATAAAGTTCTGCACAAAGGTATCCACATTTGGAATCTCCGTATCAAGTTCTGGGATATAATGTACAAAATACTTAAATTCGTAAATACTAGCATGACGACTTCCTACAGTGAAACTGTTTCTTGCCTGATTTACCAATGGCAGATAATCTTCTTCGTTTATTTTCTCAACAAGATTTTCCACAAATTCATCTTGAATCAAGCTAACATCATGATTAGTACAATATAGTTCAAATACCTTTTTCAGTTGTTGCAAAACGTATCCATCTGTATGTGCCCAAACATTAGTTCCCAGGAACGCATCAACAAACAACTGCCAATACCCATGGACAACCGAACCATTCGAGTTAACCAAATCTGGCTTATGTTTTTCAAGATATTCTCTACCAATAGTTACAATCCATTTAACAATAGCACTATCTGATTTCTTCAAATAAGGAAATATGTCACTTGGAACATAACTGCTAAAATCCTCTTTTACTTCATCTCTATCTTCTTTCAATATAGAATTAACATATAGACTGAAGTAATCAAGAATTTCATTCCATGGCAAAGTTGTAGAAACTTGAATGGCACTAAAATCTTTGATTTTCTTTACAACATCTAAACTACCAACAAGATGTTGCTGAATTATTGATTTTGCCAGTTTTTGTCTAACACTATAAATACTATCCAAGTTGACAAAAACATCATTGAAACATTCGTATTTTACACTAACTTTAGCTAAATCCTCTATATTAGTATCATCAACATCAGGAGTCTCCGTTGCCCAATTCATTAATAGGAAAACAAAATCCCAATATCCCGATAGGCGAGAATACAAATCTTGTCCATAAACATCAGAATAAAGATTACTTATCACATTTGCCACTGGAAGTTCTATTTTTGGAACTGGCTGCTTCTTTATTATACTATAGACAAATGACTCAAAATATAATAAAGTACATATATTATCCTTTTCAACTTCTCCTGCGCTGATTAGTTTCTTACAAAACTCCAATAGCTTAAGAAAATCATAATTTGAATCATTAGCTAGATATTCAACAAGGTTTGGAATCTTGCATGTTTTCAAATTGGAATCAGCCAAGAAAGCCATTAGTTCATTGCTAGAAGTGCTCAAGTTGAAATCAAGATAATTATCTTTCGCAACATGAAGATAATCCCAAAACACTTCGGCAGTAGTTTCTACTTTATCGCAAGTTGAAAAATTATATTCAATATTATTGTCATCAACGAATTGGCGCAATTCATTCATTGCGTTATAATAATCTTTTCCTTTAAAATTATTATAGTGCTGTAGCTTATAAACTACATTTTCAACTAGTTTATATTTATATTTATCAGAACAATGTGACAATAATAATCGAGGCTCATTACTAAATGATTGTTTGTCGATATCATTTTTCTTCCATTGGTTTGCCAACCAATCCCATTTATGGCGAACATTTAGTTTATCAGCATCTGAAAGTTTATCTTCTGACAAATTGCCCAAGCCTAAAATATACTTGTTTACCAAAGTCAGAGGTGCATCATTTATTACATCCGTTAAGACCGTCACAAAATGAGGCTGAGTTGCAAATTCATTGATATCACGATTATCTCTCTGTTCAAAATAGGCACGTAAATAATTACGCATTGGCAATTGTCTGGCAAGTTCGTCATTAGTCAACCCATATGCGAGTTTAGTAAGATTTACTTTAGTTCGCTCTTGATGTACAAACAATGCTTCAACATCTTCAAAAATAGCATTACTCAATAAATATGCATCAAGTTTCATATTCCCTCTATGATGCTTAGTTTTTCGGCATACATATAAAGCTATATCTGCTAAAGGAATCACATTTCCCCACATTCTAACCAATGCAACCATCTGATTTAGAAAATAAATAACATCTCTTGGATTTGGATCATGATTCAACACTCTGAAAATCTGATTGATTTTATTTTCATCCTCATGATTCCCGAAAGCCTGTTCAAAATAGGATTTAAAAAGAAGTTCATAATCAGATATTACAGGAGGAGATACACGATACACCATTGAGAACGTCTTTTTTATAAAATTATCACCAGACTCTTCTTCACTCTCTGAAAAAGCAGCGACAAGACGTTTCTCGTCATAAGGGATTATAACCCAAATATTTCCAAAAACTTCACCAGCAAAGAATGCGTAGATAGAGCTCCACAATTGCCTTACTTTTTCTGGTGACAAACGATCCATATTATCAAAAACAAGGATTAGTTTTTGCTTATGATTGGAATCGATATAATCGGATATAGCCTGCATCCAATTTCTAAATTCCTGTATGGAAGGTTCTTCGTTACTCACATATTCCTCAGTCACTTTTTCTGCATCTTCCTTCGTAACCCAGTGCTTCAAAAAGTTCCAAGAACAACTACTCATGGCAAAAGCACCAATAAGTACTAAACCAATAAAATAAGGAGCAAGTAATAAAACCCAATAGATATAACCGTTATCATCATCAAATCTGTCCGAACAAATTGTCGATGTAACATTTGCGATACAAACTACTGCCAACATAACCAGAGTAAAAGAGCTTACTTTAACGTTTGGCTTTGTCGTAGTGACAGTCTTATTAGACAACAAATAACTAAGTAGTGAATTCCAGCTATCTTCTTTTTCATCTCCATTGCGAAGCCTAACTTTACCTTTACCTACTAAGAATTCTTTCTTTATGAGTTCCGTTGTAAGCACTTCTAGGATAGATCTACGCTGCAAATCTTCTTGATGCCCCCAAGCATCATACGTAAAGAGATAGTAACTTCTATCAAAGCCTGATATATCAGAAAGTTGCTTGATTACATTTGACTTACCTGACCCCCAGTCTCCTTCTAGTCCAATAATATGAGGCAGATTCTTCACATTATTAATTGACTCATATATAGCCTTGGCAACTAACTGCTGTGATTTACCCTCGAAGAAATCCTTACCATGAGGGGAATTAGAAATAAATTCATTCATATCACATAAGATTTATATATTTTATACATATTCATCAAAGAGAGAAACCTCTTCTATATCGATTACCGGAGTTAACTCGTCCCGCAACTCATTATTACAAATACTGGTTTCCGGAAAACCAGACTTGATGTTTGCTGCCACCCATTCATTATTCCAAAGATGTACATCTGGAATATTAGCAACGATCTTACATATTTTTTCCGAATATTCAATCGGATGAGGCAACTTAAAAGTGATTCGCTGTAGCCATATTTGCAATTCGCCCATATTAGTTAGCCTCTGAAACTTCTTATAAATAAACTCTACAATCTTTTCGCGTTCATCTGTAGTTGAGAATTTATCCAATAAGAAGCTGATTATTTGCAAAATATTCCGATATGTTTTGGGACTTTCCAATGCAATATCGGTGAAGATAGAAATCAAGACCAAAGCATTCTCCTGCTCTGTGAACTTTTTCACCATTCTTTTTGCAAACGAATTCAGCAACTTTACTAATGTACCTGAGTCCGGATAATGTTTTCCGAACTGTTGTATATAGAGTGCTTCTTGCTGTAAGCTTGAAGCCAAAGTCAACACATGGTGTCGACTTTTATGATAAAATGGAGATGCAGATAGATAACCTATTTTATCTGACTTTATAGAATCGGTAATAACATCCTCTGAAAGTTTTGTCTTTTTTGAATTTAACTGCAGATTAAAATCGCCTAAGACTTCGTGAAGCAAAAAAGCTATACGCTCAAGTTGTTCCTTAGAATTTGCAAATATACGATAATCATCTCTATACCGAAGAATCTTATAATCTTCTATTTTTTCTCTTCTAATTCGCAAGCTAAGTATTTTATCTGCATAACCCAATATTATTTCTGCAATAAAGTCAAACAACGTACTCTCAAGTGGAATTCCATTTGTCTGTCCATATTGCATTCCCTGAATATACGTATCAATCACATTCCCTAAATATCCATGTTTCCCTTTTTTAAGCTTAGCCTTATTCTTACCCATAATCGCCCATGCAATAGAATGAGTGTACATAGAAGGATAGCAATTAGTAATATCTGTTACCAACATATATCGATATTGTAATGCCAATTCTAAGCTTCTTTGTTCCATTCCTTCCCACCAAAAAGATACAGCGGCAGCTTGATGCGATTTGTCGGATTCAGATTTTACTTTTGGAATACCGGCAACTTCTATTTGTGGAACAGAGAACTTTTTAAAGCGAGTTAATATTTCATTCCATGCATCCTCTGTAGTCATTTTTCTAACCAACAAATAATAAAGAAAAGGATTCGCCAATTGTATAGATCGATAAGAATACATAGCATCCTTTTTCTTCAAAATTTTATAGTTTACGCCTTCAAAACTAGAAGGCATAGCTTTTGGTTTTGCCAATATGTCTTTCAATTCTTTGTTTTTGACTTGTTGTTGAACAAAAGACAGGATATCACCAAATTCTATATATTTCGGCAAATTCATGTTACAATAATTTTCTGATTCCAGAAAATACTGTCTAGCCTTCGTAAAAGATAAATCCAAGACTGTTTGCATACGAATGATTATTGATTTTTTGGAGCTTCCACCAATCTACTTTCTTCACTTTAAAATATTTCTTTACTTTGCTTGTATTGCAAGAATCACAAGTAGGAGTGATGTAAAGAGTCGATGCATCCTCACATGTACGCACATGTGCACCATGAACTCTAGCAACTGATACCTCTTTGCCGCATGATGGACAAACGAATGTATGTTTAGACAAATCTAACTGCGATTTTGGATCATGATATTCTTTCCAATATTGAATCATACTTCCTTCAGTTAGAGTATCATCGGCATTAACCACATATGTTTCTGAAGTATACCGTCTCAAACCTATGGCATCAGACTTTGATACATCAGGTGCGAAACGGCTAAATTTACACTTCACATTATCCATTTCAGCCCCATCATTATCGACTACAAGCCATAACGTTCCATTACAAGGGGCATTTAAACCAATAGGAGTTTCTTCGGGAAAACGCATACCCATAGGTTCACATTTCAGATATTCTTGATATTGTTCATCCGTAAGTAAATATGCATACAGATAAGGCATATTAGCCTTTAATAATATCAACTCACCCTTAACACAACTCGAAAGTTGCACTGCACAATAATTGTCCATACTTATGAAATATTAATGATTAAGCAAATAATTTAAAATGCTTAACTTGTAAGAATTTTGAAAATAGCATCCTCTCGTCCCTGAGGGAAGAGAGGCTTGGTGAGAGAGGTGGAGCCTTCCTTAACGGTAAGGAAGGACGGGTAGATTTTCGAAAAAACTACGTCTTTGCCAAAGAAGAAACAGAGCAATTCGAAAGTGCATACCCTCCAATCACCCCATAACATACCAGCGGTATAAGGAAGGCAATCGCCATACTGCCAGTAGTATCCGCAATATACCCCATGATTACAGGAGCAACCGCACCACCCACTATCGTCATGATAAGCAACGAAGAGGCAAGTTTGGTCTTTGTACCCGCATCCCTCAATGCCAGCGAGAAGATAG
>ERZ781275.658-NODE-658-length-35585-cov-3.091725_pt1 | contig 35585 bp, 29 predicted proteins | sample MGYA00375853_ERZ781275 | MGnify/ENA primary metagenome ERZ781275 (study PRJEB29790, sample SAMN03653691) | human gut metagenome | host: Homo sapiens | place: USA: Dallas, Texas | collected 2012-07-23 | study: EMG produced TPA metagenomics assembly of the Gut...
CCCGACGGTCCAGACTCCTGGGCATCCAGTCTGCGCTTCCCATGAATACTTCCTCACCGCCATTGTTATAGAAATAGAAAATCCGACTGTGCTCCAGAAAATCACCCACGATAGAACGGACTGTGATGTTATCGCTGACTCCTGGGATTCCCACCTTCAGGCAACAGATTCCACGGATAATCAGGTCGATTTTCACCCCGCAGGAGGACGCATAGTACAAGGCCTCCATAATCTTATGGTCGCACAGGGAATTCATCTTTGCCACAATCCGGGCCTCTTTTCCCTCTCTGGCGTGGTCAGCCTCCATCTTGATCATTTTCAGGAACCGGTCCTTCATCCACAGGGGCGCCACAATCAGCTTATTCCAGTATTTCGGCTCCGAGTAGCCGGACAGCATGTTGAAGACTGCCGTGGCGTCCTCCCCGATTCTGGCGTCACAGGTGAAGATCCCACAGTCTGTGTAGAGCTTTGCCGTGGAATCGTTGTAGTTTCCGGTCCCCAGGTGGACGTAACGGCGGATCCCGGTCTCCTCCCGGCGAACCACCAGGGTGATCTTGCTGTGGGTTTTTAAGCCAACCAGACCGTAGATCACGTGACAGCCGGCTTTCTCCAGCTTCTTCGCCCACACAATGTTATTCTCCTCGTCGAAGCGCGCTTTCAATTCTACCAGAACCGATACCTGCTTTCCATTCTCCGCGGCCTGGGCCAGGGCTGCTATAATCGGGGAGTGGCCGCTGACCCGGTAGAGCGTCTGTTTGATAGCCAAGACCTCCGGATCCCTGGCAGCCTGCTGGACGAACTGCACCACCGGATCAAAGCTCATATAAGGATGATGGACGAACACATCCCCCTCCCGTACCCTCTCGAATATACTGGAGTATCCCCGGAAAGCGGCCACCGCCGCCGGGTGGTAGGCCGGAGTTTTGTAATCCCCGAATCCGTCCAAGCCGTAGAGTTTCATCAAGACTGTCAGATCCAAAGGCCCTGGAATCAAGAAGATGTCCTCCTCCTTGATCTCGAACTCCGACTTTAAGATTTTTAACAGGCGGCTGTCAATCTTCTCCTCCGCCTCCAGCCGGATCACCTCTCCCCACTGACGTTTCTTCAACTGTTTCTCGATCTCAACCAACAGATCCTCCGCCTCGTCCTCGTCAATGCTTAAATCAGCGTTTCGCATGATCCGGTAAGGATGAGCGCACACCACATCGTAATTTAAGAACAATTTCCCAATGTTCCGCTCGATGATCTCCTCCAGGAATATCACACATTGCGCCTCATTTTTCTTTCCCGGGATCGTGACAACCCGGGGAAGTACCGACGGAACCTGCACTGTGGCGAATTCCAAGTGCTTCTCCTCTTTCTTCTGATCTTTCTTCGCAATCAAGGCGCCGATATTCAACGTCTTGTTTCGAATCAGTGGAAATGGGCGCGAGGAATCCATGGCCATGGGCGTCAGCACTGGATAGACGTTCTCCTCAAAGTACCCGTCCACATATTTTTTCTGGGACTCCGTCAGATCCTCGTGTTCCTCCGCCACATGCAATCCTGCTTTTCGCAGCGCCGGGATCAGCGAGCGTGTGTAAGTACTGTATTGCACCTGCACCAGGTCGTGGGTCTTACGGCTGATCTGGTCAAGTTGCTCCTTGGAAGTGAGCCCGGAGATATCTTTCTTGGTGTACTTGGCATGTACCTGATCCTTCAGCGAGGCCACTCGCACCATGTAGAATTCATCCAGGTTCGAGGAAGTGATGCTGAGAAATTTCAAACGTTCGAACAGAGGCAACGTCTTGTCCCTGGCCTCGCTGAGCACCCGCTCGTTAAACTTTATCCAGCTCAATTCCCGGTTCACATAGTATTCCGGTCTCTCAAATTTTTCCACGTCCATTTGAATCTTCCTCCCTTATCTCTTTCTCTTACGTTTCATCACTGGACGAATGCCAAATATCAAGTCAAAAAAGTCCAATTTATCCTTCAGCAACCCCAATTCCAGACTGAAATCCTTGTTGGAATCCACAATCAACTGGAGCTCGTCGTCCTTCACCACTGCCCGAAGAGTCTCCACCTTCTGGTAATGGCTGCGGTCCATGGCGTTGGCCAACCGCAAGATGGCCACCAGCTTAGCCACCAGCAGATAATCCTCCCGACTCAACCCCTCCTCCCGGCTGATCTCCTCAAAGGAGGCAAACTCCTCCTTGTTGTAGAGCACGGCATTGGCTATGATTTTCTGCTCCCTCCGGGAGAGTCCGATGATCTCCGTGGACATCACGATATTATAAGAACACTCTGCCACGTTTGTCATACTGATGTACTTACCACAGTCGTGGAGTAACACAACAATCTGTAACAGAAGCCTCTCCCTGGCTCCCATCCCGTGGACTTTTTTCAATCCGTCAAACATGGTCAGAGCCAGGTTGGTAGTGCCCTGAATATGGCTCTTGCCGCTGGAATACCGCTTTCCAATGTTCCTGGCGGACACCAAGATATCGTTCTCGAAATTATGCTTAGTCTTGAGAATCTTGTGTCTCTCACCGTAATCATAGGCAATTCCGTCGGTCAGGCTGATTCCCGGCGCCCAGAGTGCCTCGGCTCCGAGGACGTCTATGATATTCTTGTAGATGACCACCATGGGCACCACCAAAGACGCGTACTCTGAAGGCATATTCATCTCCATGGCCAGGGAATCTGCCGACTTGTAGACGATCTGCTCATAACGTCTGCCGAATTCCTCCTTGGTGATAATCTTGTCTGACAAGGTCTCCCTGAAAATAATATCCTGGAGAAAATCCCCCATGAGAATCACATTCTGAATATTTTGATCCTTCAGATATAAACGCTGAAAGACCATCAGCTCATTTCGGATAAATTCCTCCACCAGACGGTCATAGTGGATCGTCTCCTTCTCCAGATTTCGCAGCCTCTCACGGATGCGGAGACTCCCGATTCTCAGATTTTGGGTAGTCACCAGCGCATCTTTGTCAAAGAGAGACACCTGTGTGTTGCCCCCGCCCACGTCCACGATGGCCGTTCCTTTTTGAATAATCTTCTTAAACCCGGTCTCTATTGCCGCGATGGATTTATACCCCAGAAAATGCTGCTCGGAACTGCTCAAAATCTCAACGCGCACCCCGGTTCTCCTGTAGATCTGATCCAACACCAAGTTAGAATTCTCCAACTCCCGAAACGCGCTTGTGGCACAGGCCCGGTAGTCCTCCACCCGGTATTCTCTCATGATCTCCTGAAACCCATCCAGTACCTTGCACAACTCCCGTATGGTCTGTCCCTCGATGGTGTTTTGGTGGCTGTAGGCATATCTTCCCAAATCCAGACGGTAGCGCACATAGTTCACTTCCTTTAAGCCCAGCCGCTTCGAGATCTCGAAGATCTTCATACTCACTTCATAAGAGCCCACATCGATGGCCGCAAATGTCGTTATCGCCATTTCTCGCACCTCTCCTCTCTTCTACCATTGATCTGTAGTTCCTCTCGCAAATTTTCACTCCTGTCGCCCAGCCAGATAATCGATAAACTGCTGTGCAGTACGGCCAGTCAGGCCACCATGGTTTAACTCCCAGCGGTTCGCCTCCAGCAACAGCTCTTCCGTGGGCATATGTATCCCAGAACGCTTGGCCAAGACCTGCACGATATTTTGAAATTCTTTTTTATCCGGCGCCCCGAAATAGATCGTCACCCCGAAGCGATAGACCAAAGAGAGCTTCTCCTGCACCGTGTCCGAGGAGTGCAAATCATCCTCGTCCATCCGCTCCAACTTATCTCCGGCCCGCTCGCGCACCAGATGGCGGCGGTTGGAGGTGGCATAGATAAGGATGTTATCCGGCTTCTTCTCCAGACCTCCCTCGATCACCGCTTTTAGGTATTTGTACTCAATCTCAAATTCCTCAAAGGACAGATCATCCATATAAATGATAAAGCGGTAATTGCGATTCTTGATATGAGAGATGATCGTGGAGAGATCCTTGAACTGATGCTTGTAAATCTCAATCATGCGCAGACCATCCTTATAATACTCATTGACAATGGCCTTGATACTGGTGGACTTCCCGGTACCGCTGTCTCCGTACAGCAGTGCATTGTTGGCGTTACGCCCCTCGACGAAGGCCTGCGTATTCTCTCTAAGCATATCCTTCTGCATCTGGTAGCCGATCAGATCATCTAACACAACACTGTCCATATTGTTGATGGGGAGAAATTCCACATCCCCGTTTTCACAGGAGCGGATGCGAAACGCTTTGTTTAAGCCAAACATGCCAACGCCGTATTCCTGATAAAAGGTGGTGATGATGTGAAAGATTTCCTCCTCATCGGCGGCAGCCTCGATGCTGCGTGAGATACTTTGTACCATCGCAGATACATTCTTATTATACATGCGCTCCTTTTTCGCAATGGCCTTATAGGAGCTGATGGTTGAAAAGCAGTCAATGCCGAGCGCCTTCTCGATGGGATGAAAGTCAAAATCGAACAGCTGCTTGAATACCTTAAAATCATTCTTGGCAAAATGATGGACACTGCCCTGCTGCACCGGGCTTTTTTCACTGACGAGACTGAAGGAATTTTCATTCATCAGCAGTAAAAAGGTCAGATAATTGTGCCATAGATTTTCATCGAAGCCATAGCTGGTCGCCAGATCGAGCAGAGCCTTGATTTGCGCATAAATACGTTCGATAAGCTCTGCATTACTAGCAGCTCCGCTATCAAAATCGCGGAATATCTGAGAAAGCTCTGATAAAATACTGTGTTCACCAAAGCTGCGGTATAAAACGAGTTTTGCTGTTTCCTTATACATAGGGATACCTCCGTTGTCTATGACTTATATTATAATGAAGGAACGACGGAATGAAAAGAGTTTTGTGAAAATAAATATTCGTTTTCCATGATGTATGTAACAGAATTGTAAAATAAATGAAAATATAACTGAAAACTATTGACAAAAGTGTGAAAAAGTTTTATTCTAATACCATCACAAGTTGGAAAGGAAGTGGACAAGTGATGGCACTATACATTATCGTCATTATTATTATTCTCATAGTCCTAAGCAAGTCTGTTTTTCTTTCTAGTGAATCTCCTGCGTGAGATTCCCATAACAGAACACTTTCGTTGTATAAACACAAAGGCGTGAGGATAGAAAGAAAAGCAGCTTATCATATGATATGCTGCTTTTTTACGAAATAGGAGGAAGAGGAATGGAATGTAAAGATGTAGAGCAGGCGGCCGCCAGACTGCAGGGACAGATTCACAATGTGAAGGTGACCAGCTCGCGGACATTTTCGGAAATGAGCAATTGTCAGCTGTTTCTGAAATGTGAGAATCGGCAGAAGACAGGGTCCTTTAAGGTGCGGGGCGCCTTCAACAAGCTGGCGAAGCTGAAGGAAGAGGGGAAAACGAGTGAGGTCATTGCCAGCAGTGCCGGCAACCATGCACAGGGCGTCAGCTATGCCGCAAGCAAGCTGGGCATGCATGCGACCATCGTGATGCCCAAGAGTACACCGATCGCCAAGGTTCTGGCAACCAAGGGCTATGGAGCCGATGTCGTGCTGGCGGGAGATAATTATGATGAGTGCTATCAGGAGGCACTTCGTCTGCAGGAGGAAAAAGGGGCAACCTTTATTCATCCCTTTGATGATGAGGATGTCATAGCCGGTCAGGGAACAATCGCCTATGAGATCTGTCATGATCTGCCAAATGTGGATATGATCGTCGTACCGGCCGGAGGAGGTGGACTCCTATCCGGTATCAGCTTCTATGCCAAACAGATCAACCCGCGTATCAGGGTGGTTGGTGTTCAGGCAGAAGGAGCCAATGCCATCGTTCAGAGCTTTCAGAAGCAGAAGCACTGTGCAACCAGACATGTGAATACCATTGCGGATGGAATCGCGGTGATGAATCCGGGGAAAACCACGGTAAAGCTCATTCAGGAAAATGTGGATGAAATGGTGAGCGTGAGTGACAGTGAAATTGCAGCGACGATTCTGCTGCTGCTGGAGCGGGAAAAGCAGGTTGTGGAGCCGGCAGGGGCAGCAAGTCTGGCAGCTGTGCTCAACGGGAAAATCGATGTGGCAGGTAAACGTGTCGTCTGTGTGCTGTCCGGAGGAAATATTGATGTTTCCTTTATTCACAAGGTTGTTGAAAAGGGACTGGTCAGCCGGGGCAGAAACATGAAATTTAAAACACTGATGCTGGATGTGCCGGGGGCACTGGAGCATTTTACACACATCCTGTGCGAACAGAATGCAAATATTATCGAAATACAGTATGACCGCATCCAGGCCGATTTGAATCTGAATGAAACCATACTCCATCTGGCTGTTGAAGTCAGCAGCAAGGAACATGGCGAAGCACTGATTCGGGTGTTAAAAGAAAAGGGTTATGAAATAACGATGGAATAGGGAGGCTATGTTATGAAAATGAATGGTTCGCAGATACTGATCCAGTCACTGATCGACCAGGGTGTGGATACCATCTTCGGGTATCCCGGCGGCTCGGTGCTGAATATCTATGATGCGTTATACGAGCGAAGTGAGGATATTCGTCATATCATTACCTCGCATGAGCAGGGAGCTTCCCATGCGGCAGACGGCTATGCGAGAAGTACCGGAAAATGCGGTGTCTGTCTGGCAACCAGCGGACCGGGCGCAACCAATCTGGTCACCGGTATTGCGACGGCCTATATGGACTCTATTCCCATGGTGGCCATTACCGGCAATGTTCCCAACGATCTGCTGGGCCGTGATTCCTTTCAGGAGGTGAATATCACGGGCATCACCATGCCGATCACCAAGCATAATTTTATTGTTCAGAAGGTTGAGGATCTGGCAGCTGTGGTACGCAAGGCGTTTGTTATCGCCAATTCCGGAAGAAAGGGACCGGTTCTGATCGATATACCGAAGGATGTCACCGCAGCAGTTACCGAATATGTTAAGCTGCCGCGTTATCGCATCCGCAAGCTGCCAAAGGTGGATGATGTTGTATTTGAACAGGCGCTGGAGGTCATCCGCAAGGCGGAGCGCCCGATGATCTATGCCGGAGGAGGAATCATTTCCTCCAATGCGACTCGGGAGCTGATGAATTTCTCCAAGCATATGGATATTCCCATCTGCTGTTCCATGATGGGGCTGGGCAGTGTGCCGTATGATTACGATCTGTATCTGGGAATGCTTGGAATGCATGGGACACCGGTTTCCAATTATGCGACTTTGAATACCGATCTGATCATTGCGATCGGCTCACGGTTCTCCGATCGTGTTGCCGGAAATCGAGAGGAATTTGGCAGAGAGGCGAAAATCATTCACTTCGATATCGACGCTTCGGAAATTTCCAAGAATGTAGCCAGTGATATCTCCATTGTCGGAGATGCCCGCTATATTTTGAAGAAAATGATACAGCGTATGCCGGAGACCAAGCATGAGGACTGGACCGGTACATTGAAGGATTTTAAAACCAAGCTGGGTCTTCCAAAGCCAAAGCCCGGAGAGAATGTTGATCCAAGAGATCTGGCTTTGACACTGCATGAAATCGTTGGAGAGGATGCGATCATCGTCACGGATGTCGGACAGCATCAGATGATCATGGCACAATATTATCAATTCTCACGTCCGCGCAGTTGGATCAGCTCCTGTGGTCTGGGAACGATGGGCTATGGCATGGGAGCGGCGATGGGAGCCAAGGTTGCCAATCCGCAGCGGCCTGTTATTCTGGTGACAGGAGATGGCAGCTTCCATATGAATATGAATGAGATGGCAGCGGCCGTCAGCGCCAATATCCCCATTGTCGTGCTAGTCTTTAACAATCATGTTCTGGGCATGGTGCGGCAGTGGCAGACGCTGTTCTACGATCATCGCTATTCCCATACGACAATCGATCGTCAGACGGATTTTGTGAAGCTGGCGGAGGCGTTTGGCGGAAAGGGATTGCGAATCAAAACGCGGCATGACATCGAAGGTGTCATGAAAGAGGCACTGTCCAGCAAGGTTCCATGCATTGTGGACTGCTGGATTGACAAGGATGACTGTGTCTATCCGATCATACCACCGGGAAAAAGCGGTAAGGATATTATCTTATATGGCAACTAGGGAGATGAGATTATGAATCGAGCGGTATTATCCATTCTGGTATCCAATCACTTCGGGGTGCTGACAAGAGTGACGAATCTGTTTTCCCAAAGGGGATTCAACATAGATTCTCTGGCTGTAGGGGAAACGGAAAATGAAAATTATTCGCGTATCACGATCACGACGAGCGGGGATGCCGCAAGTGTCAATCAGATCAAGCTGCAGCTGGATAAGCTGGAGGATGTAAAAATCGTGCAGGAAATACCGGATGAACAGCTGTTTATCCGGGAGGTTATGCTCGTTAAGGTGGCTCCGCGCGCCAATCAGATGGAAGCATTTGAAAAATGTGTGGAGGATTTTAACGGACGGACGCAGATCATCGAGGATGGCTGCTGTATCGTAGAGCTGACAGATACGCCGGCTTCTGTGAATTATTTTCTGGAGGAGCTGCGGGAGTATCACATTAAGGAAATCAGCCGCACGGGCGGAGCTGCCTTGCAGCTGAGTACGGAAACTGTTTATTAAACGTAAGCACTTACGTTTTGATAGAACTGGAATTACCAAAAACATAAGGAGGAAAACGAAAATGGTAAAGGTTTATTATGATGCAGATTGCAATATGGATCTTCTGAAAGGAAAGACAGTGGCAATCATCGGTTATGGAAGTCAGGGACATGCACATGCATTGAATCTGAAGGACAGCGGAGTCAATGTGGTTGTTGGTCTACGTCCGGGCTCCAAGAGCCGTGCAAAGGCAGAGGAAGCCGGATTGACCGTACTGGATACGGCAGAGGCCGCAAAGGCCGGTGATGTGATTATGATTCTGACACCGGATCAGGATCAGCCGGATATTTATAAGAAGGATATCGAGCCAAACCTGGAAGAGGGAAACATGCTGATGTTTGCCCATGGCTTCTCCATCCACTTCAATCAGATCGTAGCACCGGCTGGTGTTGATGTTACGATGTGTGCACCAAAGGGTCCCGGTCATACGGTACGCAGCCAGTATCAGGAAGGCAGAGGTGTACCATCCCTGATTGCCGTACATCAGGATGCAAGCGGAAAAGCACATGATTATGCATTGGCGTATGCCGGAGGAATCGGTGCCGGACGTGCCGGCATCATTGAAACAACCTTTAAGGAGGAAACGGAAACCGATCTGTTCGGTGAGCAGGCTGTTTTATGCGGTGGTGTCTGCGAGCTGATGCAGGCTGGCTTTGATACCCTGGTGGAAGCAGGCTATGAGCCGGAAATGGCATATTTTGAATGTATCCATGAAATGAAGCTGATTGTCGATCTGATCAACAGCGGTGGCTTCGCAATGATGCGTTACTCTATCTCTGATACGGCAGAATACGGTGATTACGTAACCGGAAAGCGTTTGATCACAGAAGAAACACGCAAAGAGATGAAGAAGGTTTTAACAGAGATTCAGGATGGAACCTTTGCCGGAAACTGGATTACGGAAAACAAGGCCGCAGGACGCTCTCACTTCCTGGCAATGCGTCGTGTTCATGCAGCGCACCCATCGGAAAAGGTTGGCGAAAAGCTGCGTAAAATGATGAGCTGGCTGAAAAAATAAGGAGGCATTGATATGGGTAGACCAAGTGATTCTGTCGTTCGAGGAGATGCCTGTGCACCGCAGCGTTCGCTGTTCTATGCACTGGGACTGACAGAAGAAGAATTGAATCGGCCGCTGATCGGTGTGGTCAGCGCCTATTCCGAGATTGTTCCAGGGCATCTGCATCTGGATAAGATCACAGAAGCGGTCAAGGCGGGTATCCGCATGGCCGGTGGTACCCCGATCATGGTGCCTTCCATCGGTGTGTGCGATGGTATCGCCATGGGACATATCGGTATGAAATATTCTCTGGCATCCCGTGAGCTGATTGCGGACAGTGTGGAAACGATGGCCAAGGCACATGGCTTTGACGGTCTTGTGCTGGTGCCTAACTGTGATAAGATCGTTCCGGGTATGCTGATGGGAGCATTGCGTGTCAATGTACCAAGCGTTGTCATGAGCGGCGGTGCCATGCTGCCGGGGAATGACAGAGGAAAGGCGATGAGTCTTTCTACCATGTTTGAGGCAGTCGGTGCCAAGAAAGCCGGACTGATTGATCAGGCAGAGCTGACGCACATCGAGCAGAATGCCTGTCCGGGCTGCGGCTCCTGTTCCGGTATGTTTACTGCCAATTCCATGAACTGTCTGTGTGAGGTACTGGGAATCGCATTGCCTGGCAATGGAACGATTCCTGCAGTGTATTCCGCACGGACCCAGCTGGCGAAGAAGGCCGGTATGGCGGTCATGGATATGGTGGAAAAGGATATCCGTCCAAGGGATATCGTAAACGAAAAGTCTTTGCGCAATGGTCTTGCCTGTGATATGGCACTGGGCTGTTCCTCCAATACCGTGCTGCATCTTTTGGCGATTGCCAAGGAAGCAAAGGTAGAACTGGATTTGGATATGATCAATGAGGTTTCCTTGAAAACGCCGAATCTGTGCAAGCTGGCTCCTGCCGGTCCGGATCACATCGTTGATCTGTATAATGCGGGCGGTGTACAGGCAGTCATGAAGGAGCTGTCAAGAAAGCAGCTGATTGACACCACGCTGATGACAGTAACGGGTAAGACAGTCGCAGAGAACATTGCGAATGCTGTGAATATGGATACCAATATCATTAAGGATATCGAGCATCCTAATTCTGCCACCGGCGGTATTGCCGTGCTGTTTGGTAATATCGCACCCAAGGGCTGCGTTGTAAAGCGCTCTGCGGTTGATCCAAGCATGATGACACATACCGGACCTGCCCGTGTGTTTGACAGCGAAGAGGATGCCATTGAGGCAATCTATGCCGGCAGTATTGTAAAGGGAGATGTTGTCGTGATACGCTACGAGGGACCAAAGGGTGGTCCTGGTATGCGGGAAATGCTGAATCCGACAAGTGCGCTTGCCGGTATGCAACTGGATAAGGATGTGGCATTGATTACAGACGGACGCTTCTCCGGGGCAACCCGCGGTGCTGCCATCGGACATGTTTCACCGGAAGCCGCAGCGCAGGGGCCGATTGCTATTATACAGGAAGGGGATTCCATCACGATTGATATTCCCAACGGCAGTATCTGCTTGCATGTGGACGCGGCGGAAATTGAGCAGCGCCTGCAGGCATGGGAAAAGCCGGAGCCGAAAATCAAAGAGGGATGGCTGTATCGGTATTCCCGTCTTGTTGCCAGTGCAGATGAAGGCGCTGTGCTGAAATAAGGATAGTAGCCGTTATAATGATGAAAGAAAAGATACGATTGAACAAGATCCTGTTCCTCGTATCTTTTTTGTCTTCCAAAGCAGTGTGCAAGAAGCGGCGGTATGCCATCAAATGAAGAGCCTTTGGTATGCAGTCTGGACAGGGCACTGCTTGTCTGCAAAAGGAATATGCTCTTTATCGTTATTGTTGCTTCACACCACTTCCTGCTCAATCATACGCTCATAGCAAACAGGCTCCTCAAAGCCGGATACAAGTGTTCCATTTGCATAGCATGCTTCTATGACGGTATAATGGTCACGATACAGCTTCATAACGACATGTAGTGTGATTCCCGGAGCGATTTCACTACTTCCTTCACTCGTAAAAACATCGTTTTCAAACGTATACAGGATAGGGGCAAAGGACTGCTTTACGGTAAGCTCGTTGTACGACAGCTGTTGTACATGCTGCCTGTCAAATTTCTGTGCAAGGGATTCGGAGGGAAGCTCATAGGATATTAGTGCGATACTGCCATCTGAGTGTGCATGATAACGGTAAAGGTGATGCAGCTCCATCATATGATCTTCATAGCGGTAATAGGTCTCATCAATAACAAAAACATCGTCAAAATTCTTGGGCAGATTGTTGATACGCTCATTCACCGGTGTGGTGATATGGATCGCCTGCGGCAGTGAGGTGTGCTCCGTGTGCTGCGCTCTATTTGAATAAGCTCCCTTGATACGGTTTAAGAATATATCCAGTGTATACATGCAAAATACCTCTTTTCTCATACTCCAAGTATAGCGTATTTCCGGTGACTCCGGATACTGATCTGCTCAGATTTTGCAATGGGTGTCAAAGATATTGTGGTTGTTTTTATTACCGCTATTCCGATACAGTATCATAATTTTTATGAAAGCAAATCCCTTCTGTATGTACAAACGGTCTGCTATATTACCTGCTTCCACAATTTTCAATGTAACCGTTGACAAACGCGATCCCCATCTGCTATACTTTGGATAAAGTAAGGATAGTTATTGTGAAAACAAGCTCGACCTGCTAATCAATAGATCACGGAATTCGTGTTTTTTGATGTGCAGGTCTTTTCTTATGAGGGAGGCGAGGAGTATGATTTTTAAAAAGCGGCTGAATAACAACGTGGTCATTGCTCTGGATGAAAACGGACAGGAGAAAATTTTATGCGGGAAAGGCCTTGGCTTTCAGATGAAGGAACAGGAAAGCGTGGAGGAGAGCCGTGTTGAAAAGGTTTTTGCATTAACGGATCAGGTGATGAACCGACGGCTGCAGGAGCTGTTGGAAACAATTCCCATGGAGCATTTGGAGCTGGCGGAGGAAATCATGAACTACGCCAGAATACACATAGATGAAACTGTGAGTGAAAACGTAATTGTGGCACTTTGTGACCATATGTACATGGCGGTGGAGCGGAAAAAGCAAGGGATAGAAGTAAAAAATGTATTGCTTTGGGATATTCAGAAATTTTATCGGGATGAGTATAAGGTAGGACTGTATGCGATCAAGCTGATCCGGCAGCGCTTCGGTGTGGAGCTGAGCGAGGATGAGGCAGGCTTTATTGCATTGCATATCGTCAATGGACAACTGCATCTGGAAACAAAATCCGTCAAGGAAATCACGACCCTGATGCAACAGATTGAAACGATTGTCCGCATGCGCTTCGCGATTTCACTGGACGCTGATTCCGTATATTATTATCGGTTCATCACACATTTGAAATTCTTTGCAGAACGGATTTTTTCAGAAAAGCAAATTCCAACAAAGGATACAGACGGACTATTGGAGCTGATCAAGGGAAAATATCCGCAGGATGTAGCATGTGTATTGGATATAGCTGCTTTTTTGAAGCAGCGCTACGGCTATACGCTGTGTGAAGAGGAAATTCTTTATCTCAGTATTCATATTTCCAGGATACACCAGGTATCTGTGAAGGGTGGTGAGGCCGTATAACAGGACGTTGATGAGCTTTAAAAAACAGGAGAAAGGATAGTTACATTTAGTTGGCTTGACCTTTGTTTCACGTATGCATAAGCATCAGAAATGGAGGACGAAAACATGACTGTTTATGAAACATTAGCAAAAGAAATACTGAACTCTGTAGGTGGAAGGGATAATGTAAACTCCCTGACACACTGCATTACACGGCTTCGCTTCAAATTAAAGGATGAATCCAAGGCACAGGATGAGGTGCTGAAAAGCATGGAGGGTGTTGTCACGGTTATGAAGAGTGCCGGACAATATCAGGTGGTCATCGGCAATCAGGTACAGGATGTATATGAACAAATCGTACCATTGTTACATGCAGAGCAGTCGCAGACGGTGCAGAGTGCTGAGAAAGAGAAGCTGCTGGATCGCTTTGTGGATATCATATCCGGTATTTTTCAGCCGATATTAGGGATCATGGCTGCGTGTGGTATGATTAAGGGAGTGAACATGCTGTTTATGACGCTGGGTCTGTATGCGGAAACCAGCGGCGGCTATAGGATCATCAATGCGATAGGCGATGCCTTATTTACCTTCCTTCCACTCTTTCTGGGATACACCTCTGCCAAGAAGTTTGGTTTAAAGCCGATGGTGGGACTGGTTATCGGCGGAATCATGTGTTATCCGGGTATTCAAAGCAGTGCACTGTCCGGAAGTCTGGAACCGCTGTATACCATGTTTGAAGGAACGATGTTTGCATCTCCGGTATATATTGACTTCTTCGGTATTCCTGTGATATCCATGGACTACACCAGCACCGTAATTCCTGTGATCTTTATTGTATATTTTGCCAGCAAATGCGAAAAGCTGTTTTCAAAAATCGTACCGGATTTGGTGAAGTTCTTTTTCGTTCCCATGCTGACGCTGCTCGTGGCGCTTCCCATCGGCTTCCTGTTGATCGGACCTGTCGCAACCTTCGGCTCGAAAATAATTGCGGAAACCATCATCAGCATACGGAATGTATCCCCGATGCTGGCTGGCGGTCTGGTTGGTTTAACTTGGCAGATTCTGGTGATTTTCGGACTTCACTGGGGCTTTATTCCTGTCTATATCAACAATATTGTGACAAACGGCTATGATAATGTCATGATGCCGTTCTTCGCCTGTACCTTTGCGACCTCAGCGGTGATTCTGGTCATCATGATGAAAACCAAAGACCGTAAAATGAAGGAGCTGTGTCTGCCGAATTTCATTTCCGGTATCTTCGGTGTGACAGAGCCCGGTATCTATGGGATTTTGCTGCCCTTGAAAAAACCATTCATCATCAGCTGTATAGCCGGGGGAATCGGCGGGGCATTCTACGGCTTCTGTAATTTCCGTAAATTCAGCATGGGCGGTATGGGAATCTTTGAATTTCCTGCCATGATGGAACCAGACGGTTCCTGGGGAAACCTGCTGGTGGCAGGCTCCGGTGTTCTTTTAACTATGCTTGTGGCGGTCATCTTAATGCTTTTGTTTTATAAGGAGAAGGATTGTGGGGAATCAAACAGAGCGATTATTGATACTGACAAAGATGCGGCTTCCATGAAGAATGAGACTACACTGCTGGAAGTCATTGCGGTATGGTCACCAGTAAAGGGGGAGGTTCTGGAGCTTCAGCAGGTAGAGGACGCTGCGTTTTCTGCCGGTATTCTTGGGAAGGGCTGTGCAATCGTACCTACTGAGGGTGAGATTTATGCACCGGTTGACGGTGTGCTGACGACTCTGTTTCCCACGAAGCACGCACTTGGCATCACCTCGGATGACGGTGTGGAAGTATTGATCCACATCGGGTTGAATACCGTGCAGCTGAACGGAGAGGGCTTTACAGCTCATGTTCAGCAGGGAGCTCGTGTAAGCCGGGGACAGCATCTGTTAAGCTTTGATCTGGCTGATGTAAAGAGCAAGGGCTATTGTCTTCAGACACCGGTTATCATTACAAATACGAAGGACTATCTGGAAATACTAAGCACCATGCAGAAAGAGGTCGTGCCGGATGATGTGCTGCTGCATGTCATGAATTCCTAGGAGGCTCGCGAATATGAAATTTCCTGAAAATTTTTTATGGGGAGGAGCACTTGCTGCGAATCAGTGTGAGGGGGCCTGGCAGACAGGGGGAAGAGGGCTGTCCAATGTGGATGTGTGTCCGCGCGGTGATCGACGCAGTGCGGTTATCACTGGAAGAGAAAAAAGGATGAGCTGCTTTCCTGATGAGATATATCCATCTCATGAGGGAGTGGATTTCTACCATCATTATAAGGAGGACATCGCTCTCTTTGCGGAAATGGGCTTTAAAATGCTTCGCTTGAGCATTTCCTGGACACGTATCTTTCCAAAGGGAGATGAGCCGAAGCCAAACGCTGCAGGTCTGCAGTTCTATGACGATGTGATTACAGAATGTGAGCGGTATGGAATCGAGGTAATGATAACGATTGCACACTTTGACTGCCCTATGCATCTGATTGAAACGCTGGGTGGCTGGAGAAGCCGCGCTATGATTGCGCATTATCTACGTTTGTGCAAAACCCTGTTCCTGCACTATAAGGGACGTGTTCGCTGCTGGCTGCCGTTTAATGAAATTAACATGATTCTGCACGCGCCCTTTCTCGGTGCGGGTATCTGCTTTGAAGCGGGAGAAAAAAAGGAGCAGGTCACCTATCAGGCTGCACATCATGAATTGATCGCAAGTGCACTCGCAACAAAGCTGGCACATGAAATTGATGCGGAAAACCAGGTTGGCTGCATGTTCGCTGCCGGCAGTGTATATCCTTACAGCTGTCATCCGCAGGATGTGTGGCAGGCACGTAGGGAGGATCGCAAAAGCTATCTGTTCTGTGATGTTCAGGTGCGGGGTGCCTATCCTTCCTATTTCCAGCAGCTGCTGAAAGAAAAACAAATCGTATTGCAGATGGAAGAGGATGATGTGGAGATTTTGAAGAATACCGTAGATTTTATTTCCTTTTCCTATTACAATAGCCGTTGTGTTTCATCACAGCAGGAGGCGAAAAAGCAAAACAAGGGAAATCTGTTTGCTTCCGTAAAAAATCCATATCTGACATGCAGTGACTGGGGATGGCCGATTGATCCACTTGGACTGCGCATTACTATGAATGATATATATGAACGCTATCAGAAGCCGCTGTTCATTGTTGAGAATGGCTTGGGAATGGCGGATGAAATAGAAGAGGACGGAAGCATTTGTGATGATGAGCGGATTGCTTATCTGCACGATCATATCAAGGCGATGCAGCAGGCGGTATGTGAGGATGGAATCGAGCTGCTTGGCTACCTTGCATGGAGTCCAATCGATCAGGTAAGTGCCTCCAGTGGAGAAATGAAAAAACGCTATGGGTTTATCTACGTTGACCGACAGGATGATGGTAGCGGCAGCTTTGTACGCAAAAGAAAGAAATCCTTTTCCTGGTATGCCCATGTGATAGACACGAATGCTGTTGAACCATAGGGTACCTGCCATGCATCCATGTGATTATTCGCATACCGGTACAGGTTGGAGGACATTGTGTACATTCATTAAAAACACAAGGAGGCAGGAGAGCGAATTTCGAGGTAAGCGGCAGGTTTGCGAACTGTTTTCTGGTAGCCTTCCATTTACGAAAAGTCATTATTCTAAATAATTATCATTTCCTATGGCACCTTCTAACGCAAATAACACGTTCATCTCATCATATTGCAGGAAAATTTATGAAGCGGGATACGCGCGAAGGCAAGAAAGATTCGTGTACAGCTTATATAGATAAGATGGTAGCATTTATCAAGCAAGGCAGGGAATACAGGTTCTCTGCTTTTCTTGCGCTGACCTACCTTGCATAATCAGCAGGATCAGACAAATTGCTTTGCTTAAACAGCAGTTGTATACCGTTTCCTTGTTAGCAGTGCTAACAGAAAGCTAAAAAAGAATGAACATTGTTCATTGACTGCTGCGGAAAACCTGGTATACTTTACATGAAGGTGATGCTATGGGACACAAAATACGGACGAGGGTTGTGAAGGACCCTGCAGAAAGAAAACGGGAAATACTGGATGCAGCGATGGGGCTGTTTGCTGAAAATGGCTATGAGCAGACATCCATGCGTGATATCGCACGTCATCTCGATATTTCACTGGGCCTTTGCTATCGCTATTATGATAGCAAGCAGAAGCTTTTTCAAGAGGCGATGCAGCAGTACGTAGAGGAGATATGTGCTGTCTATCTGGTCACACTCCATGATGAAACCAAGGATTTGAAGGAAAAGCTTGATCTGCTATTTCACATGCTGGAAGAGGAGGAGCAGCAGATGCGCTATCACGACTTCTTCCATCGACCGGAGAATATCGGCTTTCATGAAGAGCTGGCAGTGAAGCTGTGCAAGTACATGCAGCCACACCTGCAGCAGGAGCTGCACCGGTATGTAAAAAAGCATCATCTGAAGGTGCGGCATGAGGAATTGCTGCTCAGCTTTCTGACCTATGGACAGATCGGTATCCATGCATCCATGCGCTCACCGGATCCACAGCTGCTCCACCAGCTGCGTGTGTATATCGATCTGCTGCTGAAACAGGAATGTATCCCTGATAACACCATTTGATCAGGGATTGCTTTTTGAGAAATGAATGAACATCGTTCATTAAAGGAGGAGCTACTATGAATAAAACAGAACAATCACGAATTGCATTTGATAAACAGGCAGATACCTATGATACCGCCTGCAGCGGAAAACATGCAAGGGAGCTGTATCCGTTCATGCTGGAGATGATGATACAGCTTCCTGTGCGGGATGTATTGGATCTGGGATGTGGTACCTGTGCGCTGATGAAGCAGCTGTATGATGAGGATAGCGGGCGCCGGTTTACGGGAATTGATCTGAGTAAAAACATGCTGCGTATGGGAAAGCAGGTGATGAAGGGGCGAGCAAAGCTGCTGTTGGGTGATGCGGCAAAGCTGCCTTTTCCCGATGCGAGCTTTGATCTGGTATACTGCAACGATTCCTTTCATCATTATTCTGATCCCTGCAGGGTATTGCAGGAAGTGGGGAGGGTATTGCGATATGGCGGCTTTTTTGTAATTGGTGATTGTACACAGGGGGCAGTATCTCGAAGAATCATGAATCTGTATTTCCGTTTTCAAAGGGAGGGGGATGTACATATGTACAGTGAAAAGGAGATTCGTATGCTGCTGCAGAAGCAGCTGCATGATGTACATGTGCAAAGAGTCAATGAGCGCAGCTTAATTGCATGGGGTGTGAAATGATGCTGACAGCCTCACAGCAGAAATATCTGCAGGTCATCGATATACTGGAGCAGGAACAGAGGGTGGTACGTCAGATTGATATCGCTGTCTATCTTGGATATTCCCGGGCCAGTGTCTGCCGTGCAATCAAACGTCTGGAAGCAAAGGGACTGCTTTTGCAAAGGGAGCATGCCATCAGGCTGAATGCATCTGGCAAAGCACTTGGCAGATATCTAAATGCCGTAAGAATCCGTATGCAGGAGGCACTGAGCGCTTACGGATTTCACGAGGGGCTGGATGCAGTGACTGCTTTACAGCTTCCCATTTGCTTACAGAAGGAATTGATGAGGAATGCTGGTCATATACCGGCTGCCTCTGGTATAATAAAGCAAAGGAAATGAGGATGAAAAGATGGAGAAAAAACGCTGTTTCTGGGCAGAAAACGTGCCTGAAATTTATGTTCGCTATCATGATGAGGAGTGGGGAAGAGAGGTGCATGACGACCATAAGCTGTTTGAGATGCTGCTTCTGGAATCGTTTCAGGCTGGACTGTCATGGCTTACGATTTTGAAAAAGCGGGAGGCATTTCGGGAAGCCTTTGATGGCTTTGATGTCGCAAGGGTCGCAGGCTATAGCGAGGAAAAACAGAAGGAGCTCTTGCAGAACCCCGGTATTATCCGAAATCGTCTGAAGATCAAGGCTGCTGTGAAAAATGCTGCTGTCTTTCAGCAAATACAAAAGGAATACGGTAGCTTTTCCGCCTATTTATGGGGCTTCAGCGAGGGAAGGGTGATGTATCGAACACAGAAGGAGCTGCCAACACACACCGCGCTTTCCGATGAAATCAGCGCAGATCTGTACAAACGCGGTATGCGGTTTGTCGGAAGTGTGATTATCTATTCCTATCTGCAGGCTGTCGGCATTGTGAATGATCACGAGCCGGACTGTTTTCTGCACAGCAGCGCAAGCATATGCAAATAGCAGCAAATCAGATTTGCAGACTGTCGGTATTGTGAATGTTCACGCATCGAACTGTTTTTCTGTACCGCAACGCCAACACATGCAAATAGCATCAGCTGCGAATCAGAATATGCATTAGTCCTCGGCTTCTGAATATAGTGGACTGCATTGTCTGCTACAATCTTACTCGCTTTCGGCTATCATTTAAAAGCTGCATAAGAAAAGGGGCGCTTTGGCGCTTTGCTTTTCATGATGATCGATTTGATCCATTCCTCTGTAATTCTGTGGCAGTGCATGCTTTTTATTCACTAGAAGCACTCCATTGACGTAATACGGCTCAACCAATGCGGCTGCCTGCGTATTTTTCTGTACTGCTTTCATGGAAGTATAAGAAAAAGGGCATGGAGCTGACAGGGCAAGATTGATGACGCAGGAGTACAGGAAACCTGCTATACTTTTCCAGAAAGTTAGGAGGTAATGCCATGAATGAAAAACAGGAGCTTGTCATAAGGACGCTTTCTTATCTGGAGGAGCATTTGCAGGAACCGGTTTCCCTGCAGACAGTAGCGCAGCATATGCAGTATTCGCCCTATTATGTGCATCGCAGCTTTACCCAGCTGTGCGGTATGCGGATGCACGATTATGTGAAGCGAAGAAGAATAAGTGAAGCGGCACGATGTCTGTGTGAAACAGATGCATCTGTGCTGGAAATTGCCGTATCCTATGGCTATGAAAGCTCACAGGCCTTTTCCAAGGCATTTAAACAGCTATACAAGATGACCTGTACACAGTTTCGCAAGGAGCAGCGTTATTATGCGCTTCAGCATCCCCTGCAGCTGCACGAGCTGAATCGTACAGAGTCTGCAATGCGTGAGCTGCAGGTGCAACACGCAACTCCAAAGGATTTGGACACTTGGATGAAGCTGATGCGACAGGCGGTGGATTTTTTTCCCTTCCTTGAGGAGGCAGCATATGAACAGCAGCTGCTGGACTGTATGAAGCAGAAGGAAGCATTTCTGGTTTCCTTTGACAAGACGGTGTTTGCGGCGATTCAGCTACAGCTGCAAAGCGGACAAATCGATGTACTGGCCATTCATCCGCAGCTGCGCAGTCCGGATGTCATGGAACAGCTGGTGGAATGGATGCTATGTACCTGTGCCGCACATACCGATTTGGCGATTACCTGCTTCCGCTCTACCGATAGAGCCGATACCGGATATCGCAGACTTTTGCTGGAAGCCGGTTTTGTATGCGGAGAAGAGCTGGTGGAGTTTGGTTATCCGCTACAGCGGCTGTATTACAGGAGAACACAGGATGCGTGAGAATACACTGGGTGCGACTCGTACGCTGCCGCAGCTGCTTCGCTTTGTGGCACCTTCCATCGTTATGATGCTGGCGATGGGAATTTACACGATAACAGATACCCTGTTTGTCTCGCGTCTGGTGAATACAGATGCACTTTCCGCAATCAATATCGTCTGTCCCATGATCAATCTGATCATTGGTTTATCCTCGATGCTGGCAAGCGGAGGCGTTGCTGTGCTGTGCCGCGATATGGGGGCAGGTCTTTTGGAAAAGGTTCGGCAAAATGCCGCTCTGCTTTGTGTCTGTACGATTGGAATCGGCTGTGTCCTTGCTCTTGCAGCTTCGCTGTTCCTTGATGAGCTGCTGCAGCTGTTGCATGCCAAGGGACGAATATTGCCCTATGCAAGAGGATATCTGTCCATGCTTCTTCTTTTTACTCCCTTCTGTATGCTGCAGGTATTGTATCAAAGCATGCTGGTAGCAGCGGGACGTCCGCTGCTGGGCATGGTGCTGGCAATTTGTGCCGGGGGAGTCAATGTTGTTTTGGATGTCGTCTTTATGGCTGGCTTTCCTATGGGAATTGAAGGCAGTGCCCTGGCAACCGGAATCGGCTATATGGTGCCGGCGGTATACGGAACGCTGTTTTTCCTGCAAAGGAAGCAAAAGGAGCTGTATTTTTCACGACCGGTTTGGGATATTGAAATGCTGAAGGAAAGCTGTCTAAACGGCTCCAGTGAGATGGTGAGTCAGCTGGCGGCTGCACTTACAACACTGCTTTTAAACACGATTCTATTTCGGCTTCATCAAGAGGCTGGCGTTGCCGCAGGAACAATTATTGTTTTTACGCAGTTTCTGCTCACCAGTCTGTACATCGGCTTTTCCATGGGGGCTGCGCCATTGATCAGCTATCAATATGGGAGGAAGGATACAACGCGTTTATTGCAGCTTTTACGTAAATGCATAAAAATCGTAGTGATTAGCTCCCTAATCATCTTCTTCACAACCATCCTGTTTCAAAGACCTCTTGTTGCCCTATTTACCGACATCAACACCGACGTATATGCGATTGCCCTGCAGGGCTTTGTCATATTTGCCTTTAGCTTGCTGTTCAGCGGCTTCAATATCTTCTCTTCGGCAATGTTTACTGCATTGTCACAGGGCAGATTGTCCGCCCTGATCTCATTTTCCAGAACCTTTGGCTTTTATCTGCTGTTTCTGCTGCTTCTTCCAGTCTGGCTGGGGAGCAAAGGGGTATGGCTGGCGATTGTGCTGGCAGAGGGATGTTCCCTGCTAGTATCTCTGGTATGTATACAACGGCATACGCTTACCTGTCACCTGGCAGATAGAAAAAAGAACCGTCTGTATTAGACGGCCCCATGATGCATATCCGGATGCCTGTGCATCCTTTTTTGCAAAAGAGGATAGGCTGCCAGTGCAATGACATAGCCTGCTGCAGCCTGTATCAGATTACCCGGAATACCGGTCAGTGAAAGCTGCCAGCTTTGATTGATATAGGCATCCGCAAGAAAATATCCGCCAATCATCAGCAATCCACCCAGTATATAGGCAACATAGCGAAATGAGGAACGTCCCCTGCAGACAAGCCAGGAAGCGAGAACAGCCTCCATTCCTTTGATAAGCAGGGTGAATATTGCATACATGCCATACCCGCCGCTAAGATCAGCCAGCGCACTGCCGACACCGCCAACCATAAAGGCGAGAAAGGGATTCAGTACAGAGGCGAACAGCAGGAGAAAACCGTCGCCCAGATTGAAATATCCCTGTATGCCGTTTGGCACCTTGAACAGCCACGTCGCCAGAAATACAAGAGCAATTCCTAGTGCGGCTGTTACGATATCTTTTACATCCATTGCTTTCATATGTGCTACTCCCTTCGTTTCTGCCGTTATTCTATCAGCTTTCTGTTCATTTAAAAATATACAGATTTATGATAAATTTAAGGTACAGTATGCTATACTGAAGATGGTGATAACAATGAAATTGAAAACGATAAATTTTGAACGAACCACAGGGAAGGCATTGTACCTGCAAATTTATGAAAAGCTGCGCGCGGATATTCTCTGCGGCTATCTGGTAAAAGGCGATCAGCTGCCTAGCATACGGAAATGTGAGGTGCTGATGAAGGTATCCAAGACGAGCATTGAGCGCGCCTATGAAAAGCTGCTGGAGGAGGGCTATATCCTGTCAATTCCGCAGAAGGGTTTTTTTGTGGATGTCGAGCCGGAGAACGTTCAGCTGCGCAAGGCGGTAACAGAGCAGGGGACAGCACTGCAGGATGAAAAAATCCGCTATGATTTCCGCTCGCAGACAATGGATGTCAGCTCTTTTGATCTGGCTTTGTGGAAGAAGTATCTCAAGGAGGTCCTGGACGGTCATTATGAAATAGCGACATACGGAGAGGCAAGAGGAGAACTGCGGCTTCGCATGGCACTACAGAAATATGCCTATACTGTGCGTGGTGTATTGTGTACAAGCGATCAGCTTCTCATTGGATCAAGCTTTCAATCACTGCTGTATGTGCTATGCGGACTGCTGGATAAACCCGTCGTGATCGGATTGGAGGAGAGTGGGTTTCCACAGGCAGAAACCGTCTTTTCCGATTACGCATTTCCTGTGCGCAGGCTGCGCAGAGAAGCAGACGGTATCTGCATGCAGGAGCTAACGGCAAGTGATGTCAATCTGCTGTATGTAAACAGTGCGTCTGCGGGATACAATCATCAGCCTTTGAATAAGAAAAAACGCAAGGAGCTGCTTGCCTGGGCGGCAGAAAGAAACGCCATGATCATTGAGGATGACCATAACGGGGAGCTGTGCTATCATACGCGTATGACGCCTGCCATGCAGGGCTTTGATACCGGGGGTCATGTCGTTTACATCGGATCCTTTTCAAAAATTCTGTTGCCGTCTCTGCGAATCAGCTATATGGTGATTCCGCAGGCTTTGCAATACCGCTATGACCAGCGTGCAAACAGCTATTCGCCAACCTCCAGCAAAATCGAACAGCTGGCTTTGGCAAGATATATTGCGGACGGGCATCTGGAGCGACATGTACGGCGGCTGCGCAGGCACTATGAACACAAGAGCAGTCATATGCGCACATTGCTGGAACAGTGGTTTCCACAAGCGGATATATTGCTGGAGGAGGCTGCATTGCAGTTTATTCTGCGATTTCCGTATGTGCTCTCGCTGGAATCGGTTATTCAGGAAGCCAGAAAGCATAGTATGATGCTGCAGAGAAATGCACAGGGAGAGCTTGTTCTTTCATTTGCGGCAATCAAAATGGAGGATATGGAGGAGGCTGTGCGCCTGCTGCATGCACTACTGGAAGCTGCGAAAGAAAAGGAATCACGAGAACCGAAAGCTGCGCCGTAAGAAGATTGTAAGGTCAGCATAAGATTTCTTAAGATTCTGTATACCGTGTGGATGATATACTGGGGGTGTAAACGGCTACAGTCGGAAGGGGGCTAACTTATGAAAAAGAAAATTGGCATTGTAATTATCTTCATTTGCGGTATCCTCGCTTTCTTTGTACCGTACTTCTTTTCCAATTCATGGAGGAATGTCGCATGCAAACGGGGAGAGATACATTCTGATATCTATGAAAGGGAGGATGTTGAACATGCTATGACACTGGTGGAGCAGACATTTCCTCAGGAGCTGCTGGATTGTAAAATGACAAAGCTCAGCTATGATGAATCAGCATACAGGCAGTTTGCGGACAGCTTCAGGAAACAGAAGTCCGATGAGGTGATCGTTGTTTATACGGATTTTATTACGGTGTTCAATGCATTCCATACCAAGGATCATACACTGGAGCCCAATGCGGAATATACAGCGTATCCATGGGTATTGCGACGCTCCTGCGGGCAGAAGGAGTGGGACATCATCGGTTCGGGATATGGTTTTTTGTATACCGGAGAGGTATCAAAGGATCGACGTTGATAAAGCCTTTCATTTGCCGTTTTTCTTCCGTCAGCATATACGATTATCAGAAGGTGTTGTATAATATAAAGAAGGGATACAGAAGAAAGAAGATGGTAATATGATGAATATCATGCAGCTGGAAACACAGATGGAATTTCTTGTTCGGATCCTGCTTGCGGGAATCTGTGGAGGTATTATCGGCTATGAACGGAAAAGCCGCAATAAGGAGGCTGGCATTCGTACGCACCTGATCGTTGCCAGTGGTGCTGCTTTGATCATGATCGTATCCAAGTATGGTTTCTCTGATATTCTGGGAGATAAGGGGATCGCACTGGATCCCTCCCGTATTGCGGCACAGATTGTGACCGGAGTCGGCTTTCTTGGGGCCGGTATGATTTTTATGCGTAAAAATACGATCAGTGGACTGACGACGGCGGCAGGCATATGGGCAACAAGTGCAATCGGTATGGCGATTGGCAGCGGCCTGTATGTGCTTGGGATTCTTACAGCAGTGCTGATTGTATTTGTGCAGATCATCCTTCACCGGAATCACCGCTGGCTGCGGGAGTCGTATAAGGAGGAGCTGTCCTTTGTCATTGACCAGAATAAGGAGGCTTTGCAGGATTTGCAGGAACGCTTGAAGCGCATGCAGATTGAGATACTGAATGTGAGTCTGACACAGGAGCATAGCTGTTATCAGGTGGATTTGATCGTTGTTCTGCCGGATACGTATCAGGCTGCCAGGCTGCTGGAACTGTTTCATGATGTGGCATATATTCATGAAATTGATGCATAGGGTATTGCCAAATCACGATTTTTATATTAGAATGATGACAACAACCAAATAGGTTTGAATAACCTCCATTTTTTCTATTTTCATGTTTCCAAAATAGATGAATGGAGGTTTTTTGTGAGAAGAGGAGGTTTGTCATGCAAACAATTGAACAAAACAAAATGGGTTATAAGCCTGTTTTACCATTGCTGATGTCAATGGCTTTTCCTCCGATGCTGTCCATGCTGATACAGTCGCTGTACAACATTGTAGACAGTATGTTTGTGGCTCAGATTGGAGAAGATGCACTTACGGCTGTTTCCTTGGCTTTTCCGATACAGACACTGATTGTAGCCTGTTCCGTGGGAATCGGTGTTGGGGTGAATTCCTATATAGCAAGAAAGCTTGGTGAGCAAAATCAGAAGGAAGCGAACAGTGCGGTGGCGCATGGTCTGCTGCTGTCGCTGATCGGATATCTGCTGTTTGTCGCAATCGGCAGCTTTACGATTCGCCCGTTTTTTGAGATGTTTACAGATTCTGCGGCAATACTGGATGATGCCTGCATGTATACGTATGTCTGTGTATTTCTGTGCTTTGGCTGTTTCTTCCATATTTTAATTGAGAAGGTATTCCAATCGATGGGGAAAATGATTTTCCCTATGGCGATACAGGCGGCAGGAGCAATCACAAATATTATCCTGGACCCTATCATGATTTTCGGGCTGTTGGGCTTTCCGGCAATGGGGGTAAAGGGAGCGGCAATCGCAACGGTAATCGGACAAATTTTCGCTATGTCGCTATCGCTGTTTATATTCCTGACAAGAAAATTCGATGTGAAGCTGGATTTGAAGCAGTTTCATTTCTCCTGGGATACCATTCGCCGCATTCTTTCAGTGGGGATTCCCAATGCCTGCATGAATGCACTGGGCAGTGTTCTTGTGATTGGTTTAAATTCCATTTTGATTCAGTTCTCCAATACGGCTGTTTCCGTATATGGTATTTATTATAAGCTGCAGACCTTTGTATTCATGCCGGCGAGCGGGCTGACGCAGGGGGCGATGCCAATCATGGGCTACAATTATGGAGCAGGCAGTCATGAACGTCTCTTGCAGACATTGAAGTATGCCATCATGGTGACGCTCGCTATCATGGTTTGCGGCTGTGCGATTTTCCTGCTGTTTCCAACACAGCTGCTGATGCTGTTTCATGCCAGTGAGGATATGCTGCGTATCGGTGTTCCGGCCTTGCGTATCATCAGTATCAGCTTCCTTCCGGCAGCCCTTGGGTTTATTCTGCCAACATTATTTCAGGCGATGGGGCTTGGCTTGCAATCCCTGATTGTTTTCCTGCTTCGACAGCTTTGTATCACCCTGCCGTTATCCTGGCTGTTTGCGGCCTGGTTTGGTCTGGATGGTATATGGTATTCCTTCCTGATTGCAGAAAGCATCGCTGCCGGTGTGGCGGTTCTGCTATTTATACGCATTCGCAAGAAGGATAAGGTACTGTCCAGTACAGTAGTACAGCAGCCATCCGCTTCACAGGAAGCTGTGTGCTGAAAAAGACACCGCAGTTTGTAAAAATTGCGGAGTTTTCTTTCTGCGTGCAATTTTGTGCGGCTTTTGGCTAATATTTTCCATTTTTTTATGTTACTGGACAATGAAATATGGTACACTTGATTTGGACAAAAAGAGTAGAGGAGATTAGCGTATGAAACAAGATATGATTGTTATTCTGGATCTAGGCAGCAGTGAGAATACAACACTTGCCAGAGAAATTCGTGCATTGGGTGTATACAGCGAGATTTATCCGCATGATATCACAAAAGCGGAGCTGCAGAAGCTGCCGAATGTAAAGGGTATCATCTTAAACGGTGGGGAACACCGCTTTGTCGATGGTAAGGATATCGATGTCTTGCCGGAAGTTTATGAAGCTGGATATCCGGTAATTGCGATTGACCATGCACCGGCATTATGTGAGCAGAAGCTGGAGGAATGGCCGACAGAGGAAGTGTTAAAAACGTTTGTTTTCACTGTCTGCAAGGCAGAGGCAAACTGGAATATGAAGAATTTTGTGGCGGATCAGGTGGAGCTGATTCGCGAGCAGGTGAAGGACCGCAAGGTGCTGCTGGCATTGTCCGGCGGCGTGGACAGCTCTGTAGTAGCAGCATTGCTGTTAAAGGCAATCGGCAAGCAGCTGTATTGTGTACATGTCAATCATGGGCTGATGCGCAAAGGGGAGTCGGAAAGCGTAATTGAAGTATTTAAGAATCAGATGGATGCGAATCTGATTTATGTGGATGCAAGTGAACGGTTTCTTGGAAAGCTGAAGGATGTGGCAGAGCCGGAGCAGAAGCGTAAGATTATCGGTGCGGAGTTTATCCGTGTGTTTGAGGAAGAGGCTCGTAAGCTGGAGGGTATAGATTTTCTGGCACAGGGGACCATCTATCCGGATATCGTGGAGAGCGGCACCAAGACGGCAAAGGTAGTAAAATCGCATCACAATGTCGGTGGATTGCCGGATGATCTGGCGTTTGAGCTGGTAGAGCCATTGCGTCAGCTGTTTAAGGATGAAGTGCGTGCGTGTGGGCTGGAGCTGGGATTGCCTCATGATATGGTGTTCCGTCAGCCGTTCCCAGGACCTGGTCTGGGTGTGCGTTGTCTTGGAGCTATTACGAAGGATCGCCTGGAGGCGGTGCGTGAGTCGGATGCGATTTTACGCGAAGAGTTTGCGGCAGCAGGTCTGGATCAGAAGGTTTGGCAGTATTTCACCATCGTTCCGGATTTCAAGTCTGTCGGTGTGAAGAATAACGCGAGAAGCTTTGAGTATCCGGTAATTCTGCGTGCGGTGAATACGATTGATGCAATGACGGCGTCGATTGAGGATATTGACTGGCCGGTGCTGCATAGGATTACGGATCGTATTTTGAAGGAAGTTGCGAATGTGAATCGTGTGTGCTATGATTTGACACCGAAACCGTGCGGAACGATTGAGTGGGAATAGTTGTAAATTGATATAATATAAATTCTGATGGCAAGCAATCTTTATGGTTGAATGCCATCTTTTTATTTTTCCTGTTTTTTAGTAAATAACTATATTTTATTGTTAAAACTATTGTCAGCCCTTACTATTGATATAAATAATGGAAAATTATATGTATGAAATTATATTTAAAGTTCTTTTTTGTACTTACTGCATTGTTATTGCATAAATTTCTTTGTTTCATTTAACATAAATTAACTGGAATTAGAAAAGTTCAATTATTTCTTTACTGAGTTTTATCTATAATTGTTTATTTAAGAATGTTATAATGGGTTAATAATATTAGCAATTTATAAAAGGAAAAAAATTAAGATTATTACTATTTAAGGAGGAATATAAAATGCCATTAGAGAAAGAAGTAAGAGAATCTGTTCAAAATTATTGCACTAAGGATTTACCTGGGGATTTAGAGTGGCACATAAAAAAATTTGATTTTATAGACAATGATAATGAACTGAAAGATCGTCTTGGCAGAGCATTTTATTCAGCAAGATACATGGCTAAACTTATGGAAGCTCTTTATGTCAGCGGTAATGAGTTACATCCTTTTGTTAAGTTTCAAATAATACAATATGCCTCTATTTATGAAGCGGTTATTACATATTTACTCTGGAATAAATTTAAAGATGATTCAGAAGTAGTTGCACTTGGAACGCATAAAGCGTATAAGCCAGTTAGCGCTCTAGGAAAATTAGTGAATATGGAGTTCCAAAATGAAAAAATTTATACTTGCGTCTATCGGGATGAAAAGACTAATAGAAATAGTATAGCATTTAGTGATAAGGTTGATTGCGGCGTCCGTATAGGCTTTATTAAAGTAGATTATGCAGAGGAAATAAAGTATATATATAAATTACGTAATCTTGCACATATTGAGGCAGAAGCAAAAAGTCAAATTGAAGTTGAGATTAGTAATGCTAAACTTAGTTATTGGCGAATGCAACCATTTTTAGAAGATATCTCTTTGTTTTTAAGTAATACATAGAAAAAATTATTTGTTAAACAGTGATAAGTGATTTCGAATTGTTATAGAAAAGTTTATTTATCAAAATTGAATGTGTGATAATAGGAATTGAGATGACTAAATATTAAGGTATGATTTTAGTGTTTGTAGTTTTATTAGTTATAAAGGTAATAAAAAGGAACGATAAAATTGATTATAAGAGAAGATATAAAAAAATATTTACATATCGACTCTATCTCGACATTTGATAAAAACAAAGGGTTTACACTTTAGAAAATGATGGAATAGACGAATTTTATAAAGTAATAGCAAATTTCAACGAAATAATATCTCATACATATATTAAAGATCGGATTATGCTCTATGTTATTAATAATCATTTAATAATATTTGAATATAAATTTTCAGAAATAAAGAGGTTATATGATAATTCTGTAGAAAAAGAACTAAAAAAATATTCAGAATTATTTAGGAGATTTCTCCGACTGGTGCTTTCTGAAACACACTCAAGAGTTCCACCACCTATCGATTATTATTCGCTAATAAAAGAGTTTAACTCAATTAGTAAAACTTTCTTATATTAGACCAATCGATAAATCACAATTAGAGGAAACTCTTAACAATCTTGATGCATTTATTATATTAGTAGATAATTCGTTATAGTAGTATATAAATGGCTACAACTTCCATATGGGCAGTTAAGACACGTTTAGATCATTTAGTGAAGTATGTATCCAATAAAGATAAAACAACGCTCATGAAGTCTGTAATTGATTACACTACCAATGAAGAAAAGACTATGGAACAACAATTTGTATCCTGTATCAATTGTATGCAAAATGACCCGTATACTTCTATGGTAAATACAAAGACATTATTTCATGATGAAAAAGATATTTTATGTTATCACGGATATCAATCATTTATGGAGGGAGAAGTTACTCCTGAACTAGCGCATGAAATAGGTGTCAAACTAGCAAATGAAATATGGGGTAATCGTTTTGAAGTAATTGTATCTACACACTTAAATACAGAGAACATACATAACCACTTTCTTGTAAATGCAACTGCATGTATGGATGGAAAACGATATTGTAATACAAAACATGATCGCTATATGATGATGCATACATCAAATGAATTATGTCGCCAATATAATTTGACGGTCATAGATGAAAAAACACGGAATACAAAGAGTAGAGGGCAGTTTCGTAATGAGCAATCATTACGAGAGAAAATTAAAACCGATATTGATGAAATTATAAGAACAAGTTTGACGGTCACCCAACTTTTCAACAGTTATAATTTGAGGGCTATGATATTAAGATAACCAATAACAACGTATCATTGCGACATCCACAGCATAAGAAGTTCATACGTTTATCTTCACTTGGTGCAGATTACCATAGTGATGTAATAAAGAAGAGGTTACTGAAAAACGAAATGCACCCATCAGAGAAAAAAACGATATATGATACAAAAGGGGTTAATATACAAATTGTATTATCAAAAGTACAAGAGTAACTCCCTTACTGGCTTACAAAGATTATATTTGCATTATTAATATAAGTTAGGTATCATCCGAAAAGCAGTAATACAAAACCTCATTATTCTATGGAGTTGCGTCAAGCGATACGAAATCTTGATGAGATGTCTAATCAAACTATTATATTATGCAAAAATAATATTGAAACACTAGAGCAGTTGCATCAATATCAAGCGTCTTTACTAGAACAACAAAGCACTCTTATGAATAAACGACAGCATTGCTACTATAAAATAAGAAGATGTAAAAATAACGATGAAAGGAATAATCTAAAACTAGAAGCAAAAAGTCATACGCCGCGAATTAGAATGTTGCGTAAAGAAAACAAATCATGTGATGGTATTGAAGAACGCTCCGTTATAATACAGAACATAGATTTTAGACAACTAGATCATCGAAGAAACTGCTAAGAAGAAATAGCATGAAAATAGAATATACTATAATAGGGGATTATGAATTTCCTAATCTAGTTGAAATATCAAAATATGGCAGAATGAAATAACGTTATTTGAAGGAGCATGATTATGGATTATATTTTAAATTACTAACGAATAGAGAATTGACAGAATATCTCTTAGACGTTGATAAGCATGCCTATGATTTATATGATAAATTATTACTTGATTTCAAAAAGAAGAGAAATATAACTGAAGAGCTTAAAGTATCAAATTAAATGCGTTGGATACAGGAAATGATTAACATTGATGCCTGTAAAGATGAAATAATACGTGATACATTTATTTGCAATTAAACAACCTGTATACTAAAAAATGACTTGCAATTTGAAGTCATTTACTATTTTGTCATGTTTTAATCTTTTGTAAAAGTAACGATATCTTGGATGTTGCAATCAAGTAATTTGCTAATATCGTGTAGAGTATTCAAAGTTACACTATTGCCTTTTCTAAATGCATCTAACGTACCAGTGCTAACGTGATGTTTGTTTATTAGTTCGTATTTGGATATCTTCTTTTCTTTAAGTGTATTCCATAATGGCTCATAACTAATTATGCAATCATCTCTTTTCTACCTATATAAATTATAAGTGGAGATAAAATATTGAACATTGCCGAAACAATTAATTATAAAGAATATTTGAAAAATCTAGAGCGAAGTATATATCTAATTCTATAGTAATTAGATATATTTTTTTTGCGCATGTTTTTGCCTCTGGTGGAAGCGATTTCAAAATTTTGGCTTTTGTGGTATTATATTAGTAAGATATTATCTTTGAAGGGAGAAGGAATTATAATGGAGAGAGGTTTTAAATATTTAATAGATATACATGGGCAAGAAGGCGCAAGAAATGTTTTTGAAGAAATTTGTATTCAAATTTTTCAACATAAATATGGTCCTGAAGCAAAAGCGGTAAGATTAAGTCAAGGAGATGGAGGTATCGACGTATTAGTGGGAGATTTACCGGCGCCTAGAATAATATATCAATGCAAGTTTTTTCCTGATGAAATAGGAAGTTCACAAAAAAAACAAATTACTGATTCTTTTGAAACTGCAACGAGAAATTATACACCTAGAAATTGGTATTTGTGTTTACCATTAACACTTGACAAGGAAGAGCTTCTTTGGTGGTCAAAGTGGAAAGCAGAACGTGAAACTACGAATCTTAAGATTGAATTATGTGATGGAAGTTATCTGATACGAAAATTGAAAGATTACAAAATGTATTCACAAATATTTGATGACGATATAAGAAATGCTTTACAGAAAATACTAGAAGAAATGACTGCATTTAAAGAAGATGTTGCAAATGAAATTATTTATGGATATGATGATGCTGAAAATATCGTTGTTGTCTACCAAGATTATATTTTTGTCAAAATGCTGGAAAGTGCAAATATTAAAGATACAGATGCATGTATAATTGATTTTTACAATGCTGAAATCGCAATGTACACTGAACTAAGCAAGGATGCAGTTGAAGGATTAAGAATTTATAATAATTTAAAGAATAAAATTCATTCATTATGGCGAACACAGTATAGGATTATCAATAACTCAAACGACGGGAATAATTTATTAGGAAACGTTTGTCAAAGAATAGAGGATCTGGATTCTACTATGCTTAAAACTTCAGGATACTCATTGCTCGCAAAAAATGGTATATTACATCAATTAGCAGATGAAAAAAAATTAGGTTGGATTGAGAACTATCTCATTAAATTATCTGAGTATATGGAGCAAAATTTATGAAAGAAATAATAAGTAAAGTAAATTATAAAGAGTTTAACCTTACAATGTTAAGAATCATGGGCTTTCTAAATGTTTTAGGTAAGAATCATAAAAAAAATACGAATAGAGATAGAATTTCCTTATATGATTTTTATTTAAAATTTCCTGAATTGCTGTCAAAAATTGAATATGAACAAGATTTTGATACAAAATATTCTTATTTTCATTGGATGCCTGACTATAATTTTTACTCAGCCATTCTTTCTAACTTGAAGTCTAGAAATTTAATTGAGGTCGATAAATCAGGTAATTTTTCAATCACTCTTCTTGGTGAAAATTTCATAAGTAAACTTGAATTAAAGTATCTAGATAAAGTAAAAGAGAGTAGCAATTTTATTATATTAAATATATGCAAAATGAGTAATAAATCAATAATCGAAGATATTAATTCTTTGATTATTGAAGAGAGGGGAATTTAATAATGAAATTGTTTATAGAGGTATTTCGTCTAGTAGGTTTCAATAAAAATTATGAGATTAAATTTAGAAAAGGGTTAAATTTTATTTCAGGACCCACGTCAACAGGAAAGTCTACTATTCTTGAATTAATTGATTATGCTTTAGGCTCAGATTCTCATAAATCATATATAGAAGTACATCAAAAATGTAAAGATGTAGAAGTAGAGTTAATGTTAAATGGTACACTCTTCAAAATAAGGAGGAAATTATTCAATTTTAATCTTCCAATTGTTGTTGAAATATTCGATACAGAGAAAAATACTTTTGTACATAATGGTATATATTTTCAAGATTCTGATGAAGGGCAAATGACACTATCTGATTTTTTATTATCAAAAATAGGATTAGATGGTGTTATTATAACTAATCAAAAATTTAGTTTTCGAGATTTGTTTAAATATTCTTATTTAAAGCAAACCAAAATTGATAATGAAGATATATATGATGCAGAGAATAATTATGTTTTAAATTATAAAAGAAAGGCTACCTTTGAAATAATTTTTGATATATATGATAAATTAATTAATGATCTAAAGGCACAATTGAAAGAAAAAAAAGATGAGTTAAGTAATGATAAAACAAAATATAACGGGATTTCTGAATTTTTAAAGAATGCCGGAATTAATGATTTTAGTGAATCTGAAAAAGTTAAATATAAAATAAATCAAGAAATCAGCGAGTTGAAAAATAGATTGTCTATTATTAAAAATAAATCATTTGAAGATATAGATAATACACTTGTGAAAGAATTAAATAGTGTCATCGCCAAAGATAAATTAAATGTTTTAAAATTAGAAAAACAGTTAAATGATCAAAATGACTATATCAATAAACTTATTTTACTCTCTAATCAATATGATAAAGAAATTGAAAAATTAGATGCTGCAATTATGGGTATAAATTTAATAAACAAGTATGATTATTTATATTGTCCTAATTGTATGAAGCCTCTTTCAAAGCATACTAATACAGATTGTCAAATATGTGGGAAAACGATGGACGAGGTTGTAGAAAATATTGCTTTATTAAGGGCAGAGCGAATAAGTAATGTTAAGAAAAGAAATGAAATTGATAAGCATATCAGAGAACAAGAGCTGAAAGAAGAAACTATAGAAAACGAAATCAAGAAATTAAGTCAAGTTTTATCAAAAAACAATCGAATATTAAGTGAATTGACTGAACAATTTATCAATCCGTATGTGGAAGAAATTGGTCTTATAAATTTGAAAATTGGAGAACATTATAAAGAATTGGATGAATTAAAGAAAAATTTGGATTTTATCAAAGAGTTAAATAGATTAACACTTCTTCTAGTCCAAAAACAAAAAGAAGTTGATGCTCTAGATACTAAAATTAAAACAAAAAAATCGTCAAGTGATAAAGATGAAGTGTTAATAGGGCTTTCTAGCACATTCAGTAATATCTTAAAGTCATTTAAATTTCCAAAATTAAGTGATTCATTCATAAACAAAAATAATTATTTACCTTACGTAAGAGGAAAGAAGTATAATGATATAGGAAGTTTAGGAGCAGTAACTTTGATAACGATGGCATATTATTTATCAATCTTACTAGAATCTAAGTCAGAGGATTTAAATCATTTAAATTTATTGATGATTGATACCCCACGTAAGAATTTAGGATCTTCTTCAAAAGAAAAGGATTTTCAAGATGATGAAATATATCATGCTGTTATTCGGTATTTAATACAAGTATGTGAGGATAACGATGATGATTTGCAATTAATAATTGTTAATAATGGATATCCTGATTTTTTACCTAATGATAATCTGGTGGCTGAATTTTCTTCTAATGGAAAAGT
>ERZ781275.665-NODE-665-length-35287-cov-3.668398_pt1 | contig 35287 bp, 38 predicted proteins | sample MGYA00375853_ERZ781275 | MGnify/ENA primary metagenome ERZ781275 (study PRJEB29790, sample SAMN03653691) | human gut metagenome | host: Homo sapiens | place: USA: Dallas, Texas | collected 2012-07-23 | study: EMG produced TPA metagenomics assembly of the Gut...
TGGATAAATAAAATATCCATTCGGCAGATTTACCTTTATGGTTGCACTTTCATTGGAAAGCAGAAATCTGCTTGTTTCGCCCTTGATGTGCAACTGCTCCACCTCATGAGAAAGATTTGTTGTTGTTTCACCGAATGCCCCACTGTAGGTAAACACCGCATTCTCATCAAAATCCTTCGGCATTTTAATATCATAGGATAAATGACGAATCTGGGTATCAAAACCGGATGCAAGATTCCAATACAATGCCTGTGCATGATTGCTTAAATCCAGATCCTTTGTCTTCACATGATAAGAAATTTCATATTTCTGTTTTCCAAATACCGTTTTATTCGGATCACCAAGCTTGACTACTACTGCATCGGCGTTGCCCTCCAGTGAACAGGTCCTGTTACAGGTTACTTCACTGACCGGAAAATAATAGCTCTTCTTCTCCAGCTTGCCATCTACAGACCATTCCATATCATAGGAGGTAGGAATATTACGAAAAAAGCCATGCTTTGCTTCTGTAAAATCCAGCACATAGGTTTCTGTGATATCAATACCACCATCCTCATGCACCTCCATAGACACATGCAGATCGTCAATAATGAAAGCCTCCTGCGCATCAACCGGCACCAGCGTTGCCGCAAACAGCAAACAGCAGACCGCAATCCATCGTTTTATTTTCTTCATTTTGTTTCCCTCACAAGAACATGTCGTAGCATGTTTTCCAAGCGCCGTTATGCCGCTTTCCAAATACAGCGTTTCCTTCTACCCGCTTTACAGATATTGCGAATTCTTCCATATCTCCCAAAGGGTAAAAAGGAATAGCTGTGCTATCCCTTTAGAACTGTACCTTTACGTTTTCACGCTGGGCAGCATCATCGATTTCATATAGCGGCTTCTTGGTCTTATGAAACATGCCGGCAAGCAGATTGCTTGGAAACATTTCCACAAGATTATTGAATTTCACACATACCGCATTATAGTATTTACGTGAATTTGCAATTTCAGACTCGATATTTTGCAGCTCGGTCTGCAGCTGCGCAAAATGCTGATCCGCCTTCAGATTCGGATACTGCTCACTGATTGCGTACAAAGGCCCCAGCATGGACTGAAAGTTTTTCTCAGATTTTATTTTTTCATCCAAGGACTGCGCATTCACAGCAAGATTACGTGCACTGATAACCCTTTCCAGTGTCTCTGATTCATGCTTTGCATAGCCTTTAATGGTTTCCACCAGGTTCGGAATCAGATCATAACGCTTTTTCAGATATACATCCATTGTAGAGAATGCCTCTTCTACTTTATTTTGCAGCTTTACGAATTTATTATAGGTTGTGATAACCCATACCAGAATAAGCACGACTACAATAGCAATAATAATCATTATCATAGATATTCCCTCCTTTTATTAGCTAGATTATATCATAGAAGACAGGGGTTCACCAGAAATTCTTTTTCAGACAGCAGAATTCGATTTGAAATTCTGCTTATTCATATACTATGCATAGATAAAAGAAAGACCGAAAGCTTCGGTCTAGAATACAAAATTTCCCTGCTCAAACACTGCTACCTCTGCCCCGTCTTCACAGACACCGGTTATTTTCATATCCGGGCTGCCAAACATGAAATCCACATGAGTCATCGAGTGATTTGCCCCTGCTTCTTTCAGCTGTTCCTCATTCATATCGACGCCACCTGCAACATTCATTGGATATGCATCCCCCAAAGCAAGATGACAAGAGGCATTTTCATCAAACAGCGTATTCAGAAACAGAATACCGCTTTTACTGATTGGTGATTCGTAGGGCACCAAAGCAACCTCACCGAGATAGCAGCTGCCTTCATCAAAATGAACGAGTGAGGATAATGTGTCATATCCCTGCTCAGCACCAAAATCAACAACCTTTCCATCCTGGAAGAGGAACCAGAAGTTCTCAATTAGTGTTCCGTTATAATCCAGCGGCTTTGTGGCAAATACCTTGCCATTTACACCGGTTTTCTTCGGCATGGTGAATATCTCCTCTGTCGGCATATTCGGATTAAATTCTACACCGGCTACCGTTTTCTCGCTTCCTCCGGCCCACAGATGATTTTTAACAAGCTCAACCCATAAATCTGTACCCTGCTCATTTTCAAAATGCAGCTTCTGGAATCGGTGCGTATTTAAAATCTGCTCTCTGCGTGCAAAATTTTCCTGCAGATTAGTCCACTCCTGAATAGGATCATTATCTGCTTCTACATGTACGGCGTTCAGAATCCGGTTCCACAGCTCCTCTACAGCACCTTCCTCCCCTTCAAATTCAGGGAACACCAAATCCGCCCATTCCTTATTCGGGGCCGCCACGATGCACCACTGTGTTTTATTCATCATGGTATAAGACTGCAATGCTTTTCCTGCCTTCGCCATGGCAAGACGCGCCTTGCTGATTTTTTCTGCATCTGCATCCTTTAAAATACCGGGAATATCACTGATAATGTGAAGAATGCAGGCTCCCTCTTTCATATAATCCAGCTTACTGTCAATCTGCCAGGGACGTACCGTACACAGGGTTTCCTCATCCTGGTACTGATAATGATGCTTGGAAATGTAATCATCCTTATAGAAAACGATAACTTCCTTTGCTCCTGCCTGATATGCCTCTTCCACGCAGGCACGTGTCATGTCCAGTGCTTCTACGGAGGTGTTGATAATCAGCGTCTGTCCCTTTTGCAGGTTGACCCCCTTGCGAATAGCAAGCTTTGCGTACTTCTGTAAACGTGCATCCATTGTCTCACTCCTTCACGTATGCCATTGGCAGCATGGCAGCACCGATGATACCCGGTTCATCCAGCTCAGCCTCCATAAATACCACAGTTTGCATTCCCTTATGAATCATATTGCGGAAATAGTTCTCCATCTTAGCGAAGAACACATCCTTGCCCTTCATGACGCCACCACCGACGACGAAGACCTCCGGATCCACAACATGCGCAATTTGTGAAAACATCACTGCCAGATCATATGCCACCGCATCACAAATTTCCAACGCCTTAGCATTCCCCTTGCGTGCCAGATCAAATACATCGCCAGCATGCTGAACAGCATCATCACCAAACACTGCTTTCCCCTTTCGGGTAATCGCCGTACCGCTTGCTTCATTTTCCACAGCACCGACATTCAGATAATTTACCTTCTCACGGTTTCTGTCAATAATCAAATTGGCAATTTCACCAGCATGTCCGTTTCTGCCGGCAATCACCTTCTCATTCACAACCAGCGCACCGCCGATGCCAGTGGAAATCGTAACATAGTAAACGATATCTTTCCCTTTTCCAGCTCCCTGCAGGGCTTCCCCCATACCGGCAACATTCACATCATTATCCAGGAATGTCGGCACATGGAAATGCTCCTCGATTCTCGAAGCTATCGGATATCCCTCAAAACCAGGCAGATTGGTAGCCAGAATCATCTTACCGTTTTTCGTATCCACAGGTCCCGGTACCCCCATTCCGATACCGGCAACTGCTTCATATCCCTCGATACGTTCGATCATGGATATGATTTTACTGACAACCTGCTCCACACCTTTGCCGATTTCAGTCGGTTCCTTTACAATCTGCAAAATGGCACCTGTTTCATCGACTTTTGCCACTCTGACATTCGTACCGCCCAAATCAACACCAATATACGTTTTCATAAAAAAACTCCTCCTTTAAGACTTGTCTATATTGTATCATATCTGAAAGAGCTTTTCCTTAAATATAACAAATTTCTCAGCGTGCACTACTCTCCTTCACATAGGTTTTCTCATAATGAAAAAGCGGCATACGGACACTTCCGGAGGTTATGACCTGATAAATTCGCAAATCATCCTTCACCCCCCTGTTTTCAACACGAACATCGTAATTTGCTGCATGTGTCATCTGATCGATAACAGCAGGTGAAAAATCACTGCTTTCCAATTCATGCACCACTCCATAATGAAAATCATTCAGCTTGGCAATCTGCATCTGTGCAGACATCACATTGATAAACAAAACACAAACAAAGGTTAAAAATATCATCGATATAGCACTTGTTATACTTATTTTCATAACGCCTCCTTAATCCACCAGCACCTGAATATGCTTCACGCTCTTCATACCGAAGGAATTACGGACAACACAGCGAACCGTATACACTCCTTTTTTCGTCGGGTTTACCTGTCCGTAAAATTCCAGCTTGTCACTGATATCTCCGTCGAGATGATCGATCGCTCTGACATGTTCTTTGATCTGATAGCTGCTCCCCTGCTGTATGCGCTGATTCTGTGCAATTATCTGCGGAAAGGAATGCTCCAGCAGATTCTGATTGATGTGCAGCTGCGTATTTTCCATCTGTTCACTTTCCTGTTCCATATAGGTCCTTGCGCTCAGGCTCCATCCACCGAATACAGAAAGGATTACCGTCAGGATTAACATCGTGATCCAGACAGGCACACTGATTCTGATTGCATTTTCCATCAAAACAACCTTTCCAGCAGTCCGCTGATAACGTTTGTGTACATTGCTATGGAAAGCATCGCCATAACAGACAAGGCACATAGCAGCTCCACAATCAGCTCCACGCTTTCTTTTACTGTCGTGTCCATCTTATACTCCCAGCTGTGGCATGGACGTAAACAGATAAAAGAATACAGTAAGCATGGCACTTGCACAAATCAACATCACTACGACCTCAACGGCCGTTTCCGCTGCATGTTCCATCAGCTCATAATCAGCTGGGATAATATCAGAGACACAAAGAACATATACATACAGGGCACACTCATCATAATCATTGTCAGCGTATCGGCTGTAAACAGCTCGCTGCGATAACGTCGCTCACGCTTATCCCTTTCAATTCTCGAAAGAGCTTTCGTCAGTGCCGCAATCTCATATTTCAATTTATCCTTCGAGAGTCCGCGGTATTCATACAGCTTCATCATGATATCCTGAAATCCGTCGATTTCATACATGGAAAGAAAATTCAAATAAGCATCCTTATCGGAATGATCCAGCGTAATCTGCTGTAGAAAGCACTCCAGATCCGGTTTAAGGATTTCCGGTGCAGAGGTATAGGAGAGTGCGATTGCATTATAGATATTGTTTTCTCCAATCAACGCGTATATCGTATTAACCCAGAGGATGACTGCGTCACTGATCTGTCTACAGCGCTGATTATGGCGAAGTCTGAGCCACAGCCAGGGAAGCTTGTAGCCGCCATAGGTGAATCCGACCGCGCAAAATATGCAAACAGGCAGCGAGGAGCGGCCAAGAACAGTCAGCAGCACTCCCGTCCATCCCATGATAAGCATAAAAGCAAAGCGTATGAGTGAATAACGCCATTCCTCTTTATGTGCAAGCAGATAGCCGTATCGCGTTGTGTCATGCGTCATCCATTGCAAAACCTGATTCATTTATTCATCCCTCCTCAGCCATTTCTTATTTACCAGTGACATATAAACCACAAGAAATAAAAGCATTAGTATCTCAAGCTCAAGAAATGTAAAAAGCTGATACTGTGCATTCTCTATGATGCCTGCCTGTACCTGCGCATCCTGATAGGCAAATACGGAATATACGCTGATGGCGAAGGATAGTACTGTCATGAGATAAAACATATATTTCGCAGACCTCTTCTTTTTCTGAAACAGCAGCATACTGTTTTTCCAGCCATCATAATCAATCAAATCCAAATTGTAGTATACAGAATCTCCCCCCTGCTTCTCTCCGGTGATAAGTAACGAGTGCAGTCGCTTTAAATAGGTGTTTTCGTAGGATTCCTCAATGCAGCCAAGTGCCTTGGCATAATCTCCGCTGTCTTCGATTTCCACAACAGCACGGCGGATGCACGCTGCCATTTGCGAGCCCTCCGCAAACATATTGCATGTCTCTTTAAGTGCGGTATTCAATTTTCCGTATACCTTAAAATACATTCGCATCCCTTCAAAGTAATGACAGTATTCCTCAAAGCGTTTTTTTTCGCTCTGATAGATAAAATAGGACGAGATCACTGCCGGGAGCAGCAGGATCAATGTTACGATGACAACACATGTATACAACAGCTGCAGCTTTTGCATATAGCAAATTGCAGCCACACAAAGACAGGATCCGCTGATGGTCAGCACAAGATCCCTTTTGGAGTAATCACAGCCGTAGGTTTCTATTAACGGCTTCTTCGATAAGCTATAGGTTTTCAATTCCTTCCCTCCAATTCAGTTGAATATTCTGATTCGCAAAATACTTTTTAAAATAATCCGGCATCGCATAATGAATCGCCTGTTCCTCACGTTGCTCATAGAGAAGACATTTTTGCGGCACTCTGTCTGCATCATTCCAAAACAGGGCAATCTGCCCGATAAAACGGCGCAGTCTTCCATTCTTCATTACTCTGCAGGGGGCAATACATACCTGAATATAGTCGTGTATGGTCGAGAGCAGATGATGATCATTCTTGTTAGAAGAAAGCTGTATCATGCGCTGCGGCATTAACAAAGCATCCTTAAGATGCAGCGTCGCCGTTACTCTTGCAGAGCTGCTCAGTACGAGAAACAAATCATCCACAGCCTCATCACGCACCACCTGAAAGCAGACATAATCTGCATTGTCACGCAGGATACATGAAGTTGCCGCAGTATACGACATAACATCATTTACTATGTACTGTCGGAAATTTCGGTGCGGATACAGCTCAAGCATGCGCATTTCATCGATGTCGCTGAGCAGGACGATACTCGCCTGCTCATCACACATACTCAGCATTGTTTTCATAAGCTGTGTTTTTCCGGTACCAACCTCACCCCCGAAAATCACACTCATCCTTGCAGCTACACAGGCCTGTAGAAAATCGAATACGGCAGAGCTGCAGTATTTCGTTTTCTTTGCCGTCTTTTGTGTAATCACAAGCTCCACCGGATTTTTTCGTATGCTCAATGTAAAGCCTGATGTGGAAAAGGACTGATGTGTCGCATGTATGCGCAAGCCATCTATCTCACCATCCAGCTTGGGATGCTCATAGTTAAATTGATCATTGATGGCACCGGCATTGCAAAGCCTGTTCAGCAGCTGCTCCAGATACCCTGGCTCCAAAAGCGCCGCTCTGCTTTTTCCTTTCTGCACGTGCGTTGTATAAACGGTTCTTCCATTGCTGTCGATATCCGTAATCATTGCATCGTTCACATATGGCTGCAGGATTCCAAAATCAAAGGCCATATTAGCTGCCTGCTCCTGTTGAATTAAATAGATTATTCGTCTGCTCTACGGTTTTATCAGAAACACTTTTTGAGTATTCCTTACTTGTAGCGATAAAAATACTTCCAACAACGAGTGCCAATACAACAAGAACAGCTATTTTAGGTGCATTTTCCATTTTCTTTATCCTTTCAGTGGGGTTGCCACAAAAAAAGCACATTTTTATGTGCGCGCTTTTTGACAGGAAGACATAACCTGTATGTGATCAGGGAAGATCATAAGCTTCAATAAGCATTGTTTTACGCAGCGTGCGCTGATCTCTGACACCATTCATATGTGCAAAGTCCGCGACTAGCTCTACATCCAGTAATCCATCCCTGCTGATATCCATAATACGCAGGGTATAATCCGTATCCGAATTGATATTGGATGCAAATTCACGCAGAAGCTCAGCCTCCATACCGGCTTCATCCACAGGATACATTTTATGGATGCCAACTGCCTTAAGCGAATTGCGCATACTGATTTCTACAGCATCCTCCATCTCACTTTTTCTCTGTGATATAGAATTGATATCCATCATAAGCAGAATGGTGATGGAAAAGCAAATGAACAATATACTATATTTAATAACAGATTTCATACTCACCTCCTAAGATATGAAAATTTCTCCATAAAAGCCTTGTTCTCCTGTTCTGAATACCCATGCTCCGCATTAAATCTGCGAATTTCCGCAATATCCTGTCCTGTAAGATGCCAGGTGTATCGAGCCTGCGCAGTGGTTTTCTGCAGGGACTGTGTCAATCTTTGAAATCGCTCCGTCATTCTCCAATAGCTGTTTGGATGCAGAGTTTGAATATGGTTTTCTGATATGGATCGAATATATTTTCTGGAACGATCCTCCTGCGCACGTTTATCCAAAACGATAACATTGATGCTCTTCTTTGCACGATTACCTGCGCTGTCCTTTACTTCATAGGTCAGCTCATAGGTTCCCTGCTTCTTCAGATTTGTCGTGTCTTTGAGAATTGTCAGATGCGCACTGATATCACCATCCTCCTTATCCAGCGCCTTTGCCCGTTCCAGACGTATCCGCTTCCAATCCTGCTCTGTATACAAATCCTCAAAGATATGAATATCCTGTGCCGTGATTATCGGTTCCTCATCCCAATAGGCATACAGCGTCATGGATTCCTTTACCGATTGAGAAAAATCATATCGCACACCTGCAGCAGTGTGCCAGCCCATAAATTTGTTATTCTTTTTTATCGGAATAGCCGGAACTCCTGCTTTATCTCCATAGGTGATGATCTGCGGTGCTATGGAAGACCCTCCATTGGAATCAAAGGTGATTGTGAAGGTCTTAATCTTATAGGCAGCAGTAATGGTTCTGTTTCCTGTTACATTTGTATAATCACCTTTCCATCCCTGAAAAACATACCCTTCTCTGGAGGGGGAGGAAGGAGGTGACGCATTGCCGCCATGCTGCACTGTCTGCGTTTTCAAAATTCGCCCATCCCAATCCAGAAAATTCACAGAATAGGTATTTACAGCATATTGGGCGGTAACTATAAGGTCCTCACGTACATTGTTAAATGGCTTATCCCAGCCGGTAAAGCTCGCCCCGGTTTTATCCGATACAGCTGGAGCTGTCGCACTTTTATAGCGCTCTACTGTTTGTGTTTTCAATACTGTTCCATCAGAATCCAAAAATTTTACGGAGTAGGTAGGAATCGCGATAACAATCATTTTTTTTACATTTACTACAGTTATTGCACCATCTTTTATATCTTTTAACTCAACTAAATGCTTGCCTTGATGAATAGTCACTGTTTTCTCTCCGCATAATTGAGTCTTATTTGAAATATTTTTACCTATCCAGCTAGAAAATGAAGCGATTTTTTTATCATTTACAAAAATACCAACAGGAACTTTTTGATAAATATAAGAGCCTTTGATTCCCTTATGTGTTATATAATAACGAAATCTATACTTCATTGTCATAGAATCATCATCAAATCCCACTCTTTGATAGGTTACTGTCTCAAAAAATTCGCCATTATTCCAGCTTCCTATAGCTGTATGGTCTATAACTCTTTCTTCTTCATTATTTGGTTTAAAACTTTCATATTTTAATACAGATGCATCAATTCGCATAACTTGCATGCATACAAAAAAGCACATAAATATAATATATGTGCAAACCTGAATTTTTTTGTTTATCATAAATCATTCCTTTTCTGAAAACAGAAGTCGCATGACTTCTGTTTTACTATCTAATAAAAATTGATTGTCCAAGGATTATTATCGCTTGGAGCGAACTCTGAACCTGAACTTGGAGACGAGAGCTCCATTTGACAGCCATACCAAGGACTTCCCTCTAACTTAATTTGTTCATTCGCCCAGTTATAAGCTTCTTCATAAGTGGAAAAAACCTTACCAGAATTACCTAAATGATAGCTAGGGAAGTTATTCACAGTCATAATTGGCTTTTCTTTTTCCGGCGGATACACAGGCTCCTTCTTCTCAGCATTACCGGCTGGTTCTTTTGGCGAATCCGGCTCTGGCTTTGCATTATTCACCTCACCACTGCCTTCCTGCTTCCCTGAAACAGCTGACGATGCTTGACCCTGCTCAGGCTGCTGCACCTTTGCTTCTGTATTCGTGCTTTCTGTCCCCTTGCTTTCGGAAGCCTTTCCACTCTCTTTATTATCCTTCTTCTCAGTCTTCTTCTTTGCTTCTTTCTTTGTTTCCTTTTTCTCTGCGTTTGCTGTATCACTGGAAATCTCTGTGGAAGCATGCTCCTGCTTTAACCCGGCTTTCTCTCTGCCATCACTTGTGAACTGCACTAGCAGACTGTTTTTCTCTGACACGTTGCCACTGCTGTCCTTGACCTGCACATCAAACACGACTTCCTTTTCAGATTTTGGAATGCTCTTGAGGCCAGTAAAGGCCTGAAACTGTTTATCATAATTATCTGTGATAACGGCATTATCGCGTATAGCAGCATTTACTTTATCAAGCCTTGTATCCAGCTTGAAAACCAGACGTTTCTTCTTCCATTTTAAAACAGGCTTCTCCTTATCCACAACCTTCACCTTCAGCTTATAATCCTCTTTCCCATAAGCTATAGTAACAGTATAGGTTCCCAGCTTCTGAATATCCAGATTTCCGCTTTTTACCGTCACCCTATCGTTCTTGTCAACAGAATCAAAAAAGCAGGACGCAGACAAATCCAGTTCCTTATGCACAGGTACTTCAATCTCCCCGCTCTTTAATACCGGCGTGGATGAACAGCCCATAAGCAACAGTGTTGTCAGCAAGCCTGCTGAAAAAAATCTCTTCTTCATAACTTCTTCCTCCATTTCATTCCCACGTATCCATTATACTATAGATTCCACGAGACGCAATACCTCTTTTATTCCTACAGCCTCCCTTCCAAAAAGGGAACATGCTTCCCTCATGCTCCCTTCAGTTCTTTACATTAGTATAATACCATGGAATGTCGTGCAGCTCCCACGCAAATTTCAAGCAAAAAACACGCACATACAACGCAAAAAAAGAGCATGATCTCTCATGCCCGGTATGTCTTATTTTACTTCGATAATCTTCATTGTGTTGGTAGCGCCATTTCCGACCGGATATCCGGCAACGATAATAATGGTTTCACCAACCTTGATACCCATTTCCTTCGCAATCGCTCTAGCCAGCTCACACTCGTTATTCTGGTTGTTCGCTACTTCTGAAAGAACAGTCGTAACACCCCAGTTCATAGCAAGAGAACGCTGTGTTTTTTCGTCAAATGTAACGGCGATAACTGGTGCTTCCGGACGGAATTTTGAAATTCTTCTTGCTGTCGTACCGCTCTGTGTGAATGCAATAACTGCCGCAACATCCAATGCCATAGCTGTATCTGCTACGGAAATAGCGATGGCATCATTCTTTGTTCTCTGGCTTGTCTTAATACTTGCCTTCAGACGGTCTCTAAACGGAATGGTTGGCTCCATTGCCTTCGCAATGCGATCCATTGTCTGTACAGCCTCAATCGGATACAGACCTGCAGCAGACTCTCCGCTCAGCATAATTGCATCCGTTCCGTCCAGCACGGCGTTGGCAACATCACTCGCCTCTGCACGCGTCGGTCTTGGATTTCCCTGCATAGACTCCAGCATATGTGTCGCAGTAACAACAGGTTTTCCCATTGCATTTGCTGTTTTGATGATTTTTTTCTGATAGATTGGTACCAGCTCAAAGGAAACGTCAACGCCAAGATCACCACGAGCTACCATGACACCATCAGCTACCTCCAGAATTTCTTCCAGATTGTCAAAGCCTTCCTGGTTTTCAATCTTTGGAATGATCTGAATATCCGGCTTTCCTTCTTCTCTTAAAATCTTACGGATCGCCAGGATATCTTCTTTTCTTCTTGTGAAGGATGCAGCGATGTAATCGACACCCATCTGACATCCGAAACGGATGTCTGCATCATCCTTCGGAGAGATGAATGGCATACTCAGCTTCACACCTGGCAGGTTACAGCCCTTTTTGCTCTTCAGCTGTCCCGGATTCTCAATACGGCACTTCAGCTCGCCTTCCTTCTTTTCCAGAATGGTCAGACGCATTTTTCCATCATCGATCAGTATGGTTCCGCCAACTTCAACATCGTCGAAGATTTCCGGACACTGAATGTGGAATTTCTCGTGTGTTCCTAATATCTTTTCACGAACGATGGTTACCATATCGCCCTTCTCATACGTTTCCACGCCGTTCTCAAATTCGCCCAGACGAACCTCTGGTCCCTTTGTATCCAGCAGAATTGCGATATTTTTTCCTGTTTCCTTAACGACCTCACGGATGTTCTTGATACGGTTTCCGTGTTCTTCAAAATCTCCGTGGGAGAAATTCAAACGGATGATGTTCATTCCGTTTTCGACGAGCTTCGTCATCATTTCCTTGCTTTCGGAAGCAGGGCCAATCGTACAAATAATCTTAGTTTTTCTGTTTGCTAGCATGTTAATTTCCTTTCCTAATTACCTAATAAAAACTGCGAGAAGCAACCTTCTATACCAGTCTGTCGAATAAATTCTGCAATCTCTTGCGTGATTCTCTTGGCATATTCAACGCCTCTTCGATTGGTACTGATACAATCTGGTTGTCCTTAATGCTGACACACTGGCCTCCTACACCCTGCATCAGCAGATCCACCGCTTTCTCTCCCATACGGGATGCCAATACTCGATCTGTCGGTGTCGGTGACCCTCCACGCTGAACGTGTCCAAGCACCGTGGCTCTACCTGAAAATCCAGTATTTAAGCTTACCTTTTTGGCAAATTGGTGAACATCTGTAATTTTTTCTGAAATGACTACAATCGCATGACGCTTTTTCTTGATTAAATCAAAATCACGCAGTCTCTCCAGCACTTCACCTTCCTCGAAGCCTGTAGAGGATGTAATAACAATTTCAGCACCGCATGCTATTCCTGACCAGATCGCCAGATCCCCGCAGCGGTTTCCCATAACTTCTACAATCGAACAGCGATGATGAGAGCTTGATGTATCTCTCAGTTTATCGACTGCCTCTACGATTGTCGTCAGAGCTGTATCAAACCCTATCGTAAAGTCTGTGCATGTGATGTCGTTATCAATGGTACCCGGCAATCCGATACAGTTGATTCCCATTTCCGTCAGTGCTAGAGCACCGCGATAAGAACCATCACCACCAATGACTACGATAGCCTCAATTCCACGTTTTTTTAACTGCTGAACTGCTTTATTACGCACTTCAATATCCTTAAATTCGGGAAGTCGGGCAGACCCTAGAATCGTTCCGCCGCGGTCGATGATCTCACCGACGCTGGCTTTTGTCAAAGGCTCAATATAGCCTTCCACCATTCCTTTGTATCCATCGTAAATACCAAAGACTTCGATTCCACTGTTGAGTGCAACCCTTGTGACGGCGCGAATTGCAGCATTCATTCCAGGTGCATCTCCACCGGAAGTAAGAACACCAATACGTTTTACCATAAAAATTCCTCCATTCACGGTTACTATGATACCATTATATTACAATTTTTACTAGCATTATTTTCGTCTTGTTTCGCCTTTTATAAATATTTCACAAGACAATGCACGGATGCGTTCCAGCAGCCGCTCAGCCGCTACTGGCTCACTGCTTTTGCTTGCTGCCGCACACAGACGCTGCTTCAGCTCCTCCATGGAATAATTGCTTGTAAAGATCGTCAGGCGCCGTTTTTCCATACGAGCATCCATCAGCGGAAGCAGAATGTCATCCCGGCTCCAGGCTGTGACACTCTCACCGCCGATATCATCAAACACAACAACCTCAGCATTGCGAATGCTGCGAAGCCTTGCCTCCATAGCATCCGGATCATGAAACAAAAGCTTCAAATCGGAAATCAGCTTGGGAACATTGACAAATGCCACACGTTTCTTTTGCTTGGCATAATAGTTGCACATGCCGGCCGCCAGCCAGCTTTTTCCGGCACCCGGCTTTCCCCATAAGTATAGACCCTTTTGCGGATGTTCATTCATTAACAGGTCAATAACCTTCGCAACTGATGTCTTATATTCAACAGCCTCATTTTGCAGGCTCAGGCACGGAACATCCACCAGCAGGTAATCCTCCAGCATATCCATCTGCTTATAGTAGCAACGATGTGCATACTGCTTCTGCTGTTCCTTATAATATGTACAATGCTCAACTCGATTCATCAGCATTCCATCCAGATACAGATCGATGCGTGTCCCCGTTTCCGGCTGCCGGCAGAAATCCAAGCCGCAACAGCTTTCACACTTTTCCATCACAGCTGTCCAATCCGCAAATTTTCCACTGTGATCCCACACAAAGTCCTCATCGCAGCCATAGCGTTTCAGCCAGGCAAGTACATGGTCATTTTTCATCAGCTGCGCAACAAGTGCCTCTTTTTTCTTTTTCTGTTCCTCGCTCAGTGTAAATGCAAATGATAATTTTTCCATTTACTCACCTCTCAGTTTCTTCATTTTCTGCAGCAGCTCATCTTCATCGAAATCTTCTACATCAACCTTGATCTCCTCCTGATTATGATACCAGGACGGCAGCTCCTTTTTCTGTGCCGGCTTACGGCGGCTGCTCTTTTCTTCCGCCTCGCCTTGAATCTGCGCCAGCGCTTTTTCACTCGTATCGATTTCCAGACGCACCCAGGTACTGGCAACCTTTTCGACATACGCCTTCGGAAACTGCTGATTTTTCGTTTTCAGCACGTACTCAATCAATACGTTGACAACCTCCGGCTTCATTTTGAAATCGGAAATCAGCGCTTCAATCAGATACTTATCGCTGCGGCTAACCTCCACACCATGCTGCAGGTTCTGCAGAAAGCGAACCGGTGGAAGACGGTACGGATCGCGGTTATCCTCCGTGTGAAATTCGGATTTACAGCTGCGCACCTTCTTTTTCAGCTGCTCTATATTGAGATCATTTGTTTTCAGGTTCATACTCTGGGAAACCAGCTTGCGCATGGTAATCTCATCAATGCCGTGAATCGTCGCTAGCTCCCCAATGATTCGCAGATTTTTCTCATTGCGGGCCGAAGAGGGAAACACCATTTGCGGCAGACCGGTTAAAAACCGATCATAATTGAAGCTTAAAGGGATATCGTTGTGGTGCAGTAGATCCTGCTGCGGCTTCAGCTTGCGGAAATCCTCCTCCTGCACATCCTGCCAGTCCTCCTTCAGAACATTCACAAAAGGGATAGTAATTTCCTGATACTCCGACTTATCCTCATAGGGCTTGGCGAAGCTCAGCTTGTTGAACTCATATACATCCTTCCCCATTTCCTTCAGATACAGACGTCCAAACACCTCATGTCTTAGAAATTCATTGCCGTCCTTGGGCATGAACACCTGATACAGGTAGCTGTTTTTCGCAGCATCATAAAAGGTTTTCACCAGCAGATACTGCTCCAGCACATGACGGCTTTTCTCCATGTTTTCCATGCTCAGCTTACTGATTGTCTGAATCAGGATATGATTGCGAATCTTCTGATTTCTCGTACCGATGCTGACCAGCGTATGATACAGTGCCGCTGCATCGCTGCCGATTAGGGGAACATACAGCATGGTAAAGGAAGCATAGCGCTCCGCCGTCATTTCGCCCTGTACCTCAATACGACATTTATCCTCTTTTCTGTTCACACACTCACCTCAACTGCCTCTTCATGTTCAGTATATCACAAATCTGTCTTTTCAGACTTGCTGAATCGCTGTTATTGTAAAAAACGACATCCGCCCGCTTTATTTTTTCCTGCTGCGGCAGCTGATGCCGTAAGCGGCGCAGCGCTTCCTCTTTGGAAATATGGCGATACAGCTTTAAACGGGATAACAGCAGCTCCTCATCACAGGCCACAACCCAGACCTCATCAAAGGCATTCTCCCAGTGTACCTCAAAGAGCAGCGGCACCTCCACAACGACTAGTGCCTCCGTCGCATGGAATGCAAGCTCTTCAAAAATACGTTTCTTTATCAGTGGATGCAAAATCCCCTCTGCCTGTCTTTTTTTCTCAGGATCACAAAAGATCAGATCACTCATCCGCTGGGGCATGATATTGCCCTCGTCATCCAGAATATCGGACCCAAACATCTGGATCAGCGCTGTATAGCCTTCCTCTTGCTTCTGCAGCAGCTGTGCATTCACGGCATCACAATCCAGCACCGTAATGCCCTCCTCCTGCAATATCCGGATCACACTCGATTTTCCGGCACCCATGACACCGGTCAGTCCAATTGTTCTCATCTTCTGCGCTGGCATGTCGGACAGAAACAGGTTCCCCGTGTTGCGACAACAATTTTCTTAATTGTCGTTTTGCATACCGGACATGCCTCTCCTTTCTTTGCGTGCACCTTCAGCTTTAGCTGAAAGCGGCCATCCACACCAAGCTGTGAGGTATACGAACGAATCGTTGTTCCTCCGGCCCGTATCGCACCGCTTAGGATGCGGCGGATATGATAGATCAGCTCCTCAAAATCCTTTTTCCGCAAATGACTGATCATAGTTTGGGGATGCATACGCATGGCAAAGCAGATTTCATCCGCATAGATATTGCCGATACCGGCAATATAGCGCTGATCCAGCAGCACAGCCTTCAGCGCGGTCTTTTTCTTATGCAGTGTGTGATACAGCCACTCTGCCGTAATACGCTCATCGAAGGCATCATAGCCGATATTTTTAAAGCATGGATAGGATGAAACATCCGCACGCTTTTCATACAGATACATCTTACCGAATTTTCTTGTATCATGATAACGCAGCTGCCGTCCATCACTTAGCTGCAGGATCACATGGACATGCTTATCATAGGGCTCCTGCGGCTGCTGGACATAAAACTTCCCCTCCATACGCATATGGCAGATCCATTCCATATCCCCCAAATCAAAGCGCATATATTTTCCATGGCGGTGATATCCCTGTATCGTTTTTCCAGCAATATCCCTGCAGAAGGTCGCTGCATCCGGATAAGCTATAATGTTATTCCAGAACACCTCACAGCCGGTAATCATCACGTGATCCAGCTGGTGCTCCAATGTTCTGACAACCGTTTCAACCTCTGGAAGCTCCGGCATATTCTTCACCTACTTTGCATCATACCAGGTCTTGCCGATATTCGCCTCGGCAATCAGCGGTACACGCAGCTTCATCGCTGTCTGCATGCCCTCCTCGACAATGGTCCTCATCTGTTCCAGTTCCTCTTCCCAGACATCAAAAATCAATTCATCGTGAATCTGCAGAATCATACGGGATTTCACCTGTTCCTCCTGCATCCGCTTATATATATGAATCATGGCAAGCTTGATCAAATCAGCAGCACTCCCCTGAATCGGTGCATTCATGGCCGCACGCTTTCCGAATTCCCGCATCATATAATTCTTATCGCTGATTTCCTTGATATAGCGGCGGCGGTTGAACAGCGTTTTCACATAGCCATGCTCCTCACAGAATGCTATCGTCGTATCCATAAAGCTTTTAATATTCGGATAGGATGCAAAATACTTATCAATAAAGGCATGTGCCTCCTTACGGGTAATACCCAGCTGCTCACTCAATCCGAAATCACTCTGTCCGTAAACAATACCGAAGTTTACCGTTTTTGCACTTCTTCGCATATTGGCATCCACTGCATCGTGTTCCACATCAAATATCTGCATTGCCGTTTTTGTATGAATATCAATGCCATGGTTAAAGGCATCGATCATCACTTCTTCATTGGCCATATGTGCCAGCATGCGAAGCTCAATCTGGGAGTAATCCGCAGATAGCAGCACATGTCCCTCACTGGCAACAAACGCCTTGCGAATTTCCTTTCCCTCCTCATCCCGCACAGAGATATTCTGCAGGTTTGGCTCCGAGGAGGACAAACGGCCGGTCTGTGTCTGAATCTGATTGAATATTGTATGAATCTTTCCATCCTTTAAAACATGTCTGCTCAAGCCTACCGCATAGGTCGAATAGATTTTCTGATACTTGCGATGCTCCAGCAAAAGTGGAATGATGGGATGCTGGGATGCCAGCTTTTCCAATACATCCGCTGCCGTGCTTCGCTTCTTGCCTGCCTTCAAGCCAAGCTCATCATACAGAATACCGGCGAGCTGCTTCGGGGAATTGATATTGAATTCCATACCGGCAATCTCGTATATCTTTGCACTCAGGGCATCGATTTTATCACTGGTCGCTTTTGCGATTTCATCCAGAGTGGAAAGGCTGGTAACAACCCCCTCCTGTTCCATCGCATACAGCACATGCGTCAGCGGCATTTCAATGGTAGTAAACAGCTCCTTCATTTCCATTTCCTGTAACGCTGAATCCAGTTCAGCAACTAAATCCTGCAAATGATCGGCCTGCACCATGGCATAGCGGGCAGCCTCCTCACTGTCCACCAGCTTTCCCTTGCCCTTTTTACCAAACACATCATCCTTTAACAGACTGCGGTCAAACTGATATTTCTCTGCCAGCTTATCGTAATCCGACAGTGTTCCATCCACGAGGAATGCCGCAATCATGACATCAAACGTTACATCCGCAAAGGGGATTTTATTTTTATGCAGAGCGTGATAGAAGTTTTTCGCATCATATACCGCCTTACCGTTTTCTTCCTTCAGCCATCCCAAAAGGGCTGCGTCCTGCAGGGCATCTGACAGCTCTATGTATTCCGTGCGATCCTGCAGACTGATGGCAAAGCCATACAGCTGGGCATCATAATAGCTTTCATTATCCACATTGGCATACACCAATGCCCCATCCTGTAAAAGATCAGGCGAAATCTGCTTCACGATCGTGCGGCTGCCTTCCTTTTTCACCTCTCTGGTGTCCATGGTATCCTTCACAAAGCTCTTCATTTCATATTTCACGAAGAACTCATGCAGCGCTTCCCCCGGCTCCTTCAGCATCATATCCGCAAAAGGCAGCGGAATTTCAGCATCCACCTTGATGGTCGCAAGATACTTGGATAAAAATGCCTTTTCCTTATCCGTTTCCAGCTTTTCCTTCAGCTTGCCCTTGATTTCATCGATATGCGCATACACGTTATCCACGGTTTCATATTCACTCAAAAGCTTCAGTGCCGTCTTCTCACCAATGCCCTTCACACCCGGTATGTTATCCGCAGTATCCCCCATCAGCGCCTTCAGATCAATAATCTGTGACGGTACAATTCCCATGCTTTCCTTCAGCTTTGCCTCATCCATGACCTCCATTTCCGTGATACCCTTTTTCATCAGATAGACATCCGTTGTCGGATCGATCAGCTGCAGGAGGTCACGGTCACTGGATAAGATATGTATTTCCACATCCGGATATTGCTTTGCCATACTACCGATGATATCATCCGCTTCGATTCCCTCGCATTCATAGCGCTTCATACCATAGGCATCCAGGTATTCACGGGCAATCGGAAACTGTACGATCAGCTCCTGATCCAGTTCTTTTCTGGTTCCCTTATATTCCGTATACGTCTCATGCCGAAAGGTCGGCTTGCCTGCATCCCATGCGACCAGCACCGCATCCGGCTCCACCATGGACAGTGCCTTGTTGATCATCGTGATAAAGCCATATACTGCATTGGTCGGCACACCATTGCTCGTTTTCATCATTCTTCCATATACTGTTGCGTAGTATGCACGAAACAGCATGGAATTTCCATCAATCAGTAAAAGTTTTTTCATTGGGGGTTCCTCCATACGTTCTTATTTTACCACAGTTTTTGTTTCTTAGAAGAAGGATGCCTGATAAATTATCCAACTCAAAAGAAAAAGGTCCGGTTATGACCTTTAGGATGCTATGGATTCCAGTGCCTTCAGGTTATCGTACATAATCGTCAGATAATCCTTGCTGGCCTTTTTATCTTCGCTTGAAATGCTGGAGAGATTGTTCAAATTTACTGGTATCAGTGCCAGCTCATCGATTAGCTGCTGCTGCAGCTTCTCCATATCCTCACTCAGATTCTGTTCGATTGCAATATATCGCACATGATCGCTTTTGATACGCTTTTTGATAGCCGCCAGCTGATCGCTTGTCGGAAGTGCTCCGTATTTGGACAAGGTTACCGGATATACCTTAATGCCATAGGATTTCTGCCAGTTTCCAAAGGATGGCGTCATGGATACAAAGCTAATGTTCATCTTGCCATCCGGAATAGCCTGAAAGTCTGCCTCCAGCCGGGCAAGATCCAATTCCAGAGCATCGTAGTTCTCATCGAAAATATCCTTATACTGTGGATACTTCTGTACCAGATAGTCACGAATATCACTCGCCAAGCTGGTCATTGCTACAGGATCCATCCAAAGCATGGGGTCTGCATCATAGGTATCCAGATTGGCAAATTCCTCACCTTCGTAATAAGGACCTTCCGTTCCTGCCGTTATGCCGTCAATCGTTGTTGAGGTATAGCGTTCAAATTTATAAATCGCACTCTTTGTCGCAAGATCCACCATATCCACTCCGGTATCCCGGATGTCATCCACATACAAATCCATATACGGCTCCAGGCCACCGATATAAAACAGAGCATCGCTGTTCTTTAAAATATCCTGAAAGCTGGATTTGATCTGGGCACGCTGAATCATCGTATTTTCTGTTATATTGCTCACGGTTACATCATCACCGCCGATTCTTTCCACCAGATACTGTACAGGATATACGGTTGTGGCAATGCTTGGATTTTTCTCTTCACAGCCACTGACAAGAAACAGCGCCAGTACAGATACAAGAAATAGTTTTATCTTCATAGATCCTGCCTCCCTTGCGTTCCATTATACCATTACATGCCCCTGCACGACAATAGTCTTTGCAGCATGTGTCGCAAGGGTACCGCATCCCCCTTGAGTATATCACATTTCTTTACGGGCGCCTACTGTTTTTCTCGCTGCTGAAGCGCTGCCTGAGCCAGTCTCTCTCATCTATCCAGCCTCTGCCGTACTTTATGAAGTTTCGGCGGCCACGGTATAAATCGAAGGATTCATTGAGGATGGGAGCGTAGGCAACCGGATGCAATCGGCGGTATTGAAAAAACTGCAGCTGTGTCAGGGGAAGCGAGTGCCAGGAGAGGAAAATCTGTAGGATTAGAAAGATCAGTACGATAAGCGCACTCACTCCCTGAAGCAGATGAAAGTAACAGACAGCTGCAATGGAAATTAGCGAACACATCAGGGTTGCATGCTCCGCTGTACGAAAGCGTAAAAAGCAGTGAAAAAAAGTCTGCATAAGCCGGCCTCCGTCCAGCGGATAGATCGGCAGCAGATTAAACAGCAGGATGGAGGCATTGATCGTATGCAGATAAACGGCAAAGGATGGCGACAGAATCCCCTTTACAACGCAGAATTGGAACAGCGAAGGAAACAGAACATGCATCAGCGGTCCTGCGGAAATGATCAGAATCTCCTTTATCAAAGAGCCGTGTCCGATATGCGGTATGGTTGCCGCCAGCCCGAAGGGATAGATATTGATTCGCTCAATCGGGTAATGAAAGAGAATGGCACATAACATATGTGCCATCTCATGAATGGTAAGCATGATAAAAATCCATCCGACCAGACGGGCTACAGGCAGGTAAGGCAGCAACAGCAGATACGGCAGCCAAAGCAGAGAAATCCGTATCCGCACCTTATGAAAATGCATCGCTCACCTTGATTTTCTCATTATCCTTTAATGCGTTGATGGTGACATAGCTGTCAGCCGTCCCCAGAACAGCCTCCTTGAGTATGCGGTCATCCTGCTTTACCTTGACCTCATTGAGGTTTCCATAGGTTACCACTACACCATTGTCCTGCTTTATGGTGACGCTGCTTTTTTTATCAGCCTGCTTTTGCACATGAAGCACGATACCGGCATAGCCGTTGCGTGCCTGATTGGTACCGTTGGAATAATGATCATCCTTCAGCAGCGTATACACAGGAGATGTGGAAACAGCTTCATCCTTGAGCGAAAACCAGCTTTCAAAGGGCAGCCAGCTCCCCAGATCCTCCAGATTCAGCTGCTGTATCACCGCCGGCATTTTCACTAGATTCAGCTTCTGATTAAGCAGCAGAGCCAGTACGACAACACAGATGCACATCATGAGCATGACCACATGATAAATCATACGAAACAGGATGAACGGACGCTGCTTCTGTTCCTGCGCCCCTGCTCCGTCAAATCTGCGGCCTCTGATTCGTTTCCTTACTCTTCTTAAATCGTCCATATCATCCCTCCTGCTATCACTATATGCGCACACGGTTGGAAATAGAAGTACGCTGCCACTTTCCAGCTTGTGTTTCTGCGGATGCATGTATAACGGAAACAAATGTGAATACTGCTGCGGATGCAAGCAAGGGATACAGGAAGCTGTGAGGCATTGACGCAAAAAGACCTGCGCATGCCGCTAACTGCACTGCCCTAAATGATCGCCACAATGTAAAAAAACCTGCCAGTACATACTGACAGGTCTATGCTTTCATATGTATATTGCACCCTCTTATTTCTGTGATGACTGCAGGCAGCCCGGCACTTATGTTTCTGCCTTGGGCTCCTCTGTATTATCGTACAGCTTGCGGTCTGTTTTCTGCTCATACACCTCGATTGCAGTTTTGATGGCGATGGCAGCAGGTACACTCACCATGATTCCAACGGCTCCCATGATCACACCACCTGCGAACACAGCGAATAACGTGATCAGCGGCCCCATGGCACTGCGCTTTTCATGAACCAGCGGCGATATGACATAGGCATCCACATTGGATAAGATCATAATGCCGATAATCAATGCCACAATGTTGCTTGGCGGCAGTGTCAGTGCAGTGATAATACCGATGCTGTTGGCAATCGTACCACCCAGATAGGGAATGATAACACCAAACGATGTCAGTAAACCGATAATCAGCCAGTCCTGATGGCCAATCATAAAATAGAAGGCAGAGTATTCGATGAATTTGATTAGCATCAGAATAATCAGGGATTTCAGATAAACGGTGACATTTTGGTCGATTTCATGAAGATACACATCACTGTTTTTGAAAAACAGATGCACAAATTTTCGCAGACCACGCTTGATGCGTTCAAAATCAAACAGCATATAAATCGCGATGATGATGGAAAACAAGACATTCGTCACTACATTCAATACCGTATTCATCAGTCCCGGCAGGCTGGATACCAGCTGCGGGACCCAGTCATCATAGGACTGCAGAATATTGACAATATTATTGGTAATGCTGTTTACCAGTGAGAAATCCTTCATATTTCCCAGAGTCTTGATCTTATTGGAAATCCAGACAACTCCATCAATCATGCTGGTCATAAATTCATTGATTTTATCATACAGAACCGGCATCAGCATAACAAGCATCACGATCAGAAAAACCAGCACGCATACCCATATGGCGATAATGGAAAAATTCTTCGGGATTCCCTTCTTTTCCAGAAATTCCACAAGGGGATGCATAACGTAGGCAAGGACAAAGCCGATGATAAACGGCTGCAGAATGGATCGCAGCATTCTGTACCAGCTTCCCCATACGACCTGTGTCTTGATTAGCAGAAACAGAATCAGTAAAACGCAGATCACCTTGCACAGGGTATAAATAGAAAACCTCTGATCTATTTTTTTCAGAAACCTTTTTAACATAACGCCACCATACTTTCACGTTACTATTCTACCATGGCAAAGCGAAAAAAACCAGAGAAGCATATTTTCTATAAGACAAATAAAAATTCTGACTCACCCCTTGTGTGCAAGTCAGAAGCCTCTGCTCTGCAGTGCGCGCGCAGCCGTTCAGCCAAACAGCTTCTGCAAAAATTTCTTTTCCCGGTATTTCGGCAGCGGACAGCGCTGTCCCAGCATACGGCGGACAATGCAGTCAAAGCAGCTGTAGGTCTGTGTTTCCCGCTGCAATACGATCGGCTTGCCATGATTGTTGGAGCGCATCATATTCTCATCATCGAATACGTAGCCGAGAAAATCGATGGACAGCCATTGCTTTGCCTCCTCCAGCGATACGCTGATTCCCTTGTCCATATGATGCACGTTCATGCGGTTGACGATAAAGGAAATATGCTCCATTCCCTCTTTCATGAGAATACCGATAATGCGATCTGCATCCTGCAATGCCGTCACATCGAGAGTCGTTACAACGATTGCTCTGCTCACACAGGCGATCGAGTGTACAAAGCCGCTTTCAATCCCTGCGGGTGTATCCAGCAGTATATAGTCAAACTGGGTTTTCAGCTCCTCCACGACGATTTTTAAATCCTCTCCGTGAAAATACTGTATATGTATGGTTTTGCATGCCGGAAGCAGATACAGATTATCCTGACGCTTATCGCGTATCATCGCATTTGCCAGCGTACAGCGACCCTCCATCACATCCTTTAAATCATAGATGACACGATTTTCCAGGCCCAGCATAACATCCAGGTTTTTCAATCCCAAATCCACATCGATCAAACAAACCCGGTAGCCCTTCTGTGCCAGGACCATGCCCATATTGATACAAACGCTGCTTTTTCCAACGCCGCCTTTTCCGGAAGTAATTGCTATTGCCTCTCCCACATTCTCTCCTCCTTATATTCCTTCATTTCCAAATGTCTGTTCTCATAATAGACTTTGCAGGGCGCAAAGGATGTCATATTTTGGAAATGAGTATCACATATCCGCACATTTCCATCCATATGCGAAGCCGCCAGCACGCAATCCTCATGCAGCAAATCCACACTTCCCTGCACACTTCCCAGTACATACAGCGATTCACTGCTTGTCACAAAGGCCTGCTTACGGATGTTGCCCAGCAAAAGCAGTGGCTCATGAAAGCGATAGTGCTCGCCTCCTCGCAGCTCCTGTTCCAGAATGCGTCTTGGCTTAACCTGTGGCAGCTCATTGATGCCGGCAATTAGGGTATGACAGTCCGCACAAAGCTGAAACAGCGGCTTTAGATGCTGCGGCTTCAAGCCCTCGATATGAAAAAAAGCCTCAAAATACTGTCCGTTTTTATTCTGACAGAATTTGAGTCTTTCCTTCAGCTGCTGGAAAAACGCAGATGCATCATCATACTGCGCATAGATGTGATAGGCTTCATTTATTCCTTTGATTTTAATCTGAACCATTCGACCTTCTCCCCTTTTCGTATACGGAGTGCTTTCATTTCCAGATAGTCGTCCTTAATACGAATGAGGAATACGATAACCATGACAAGGATCGCATTGGCGAGCAGTGTCATCAGCTCATAACGCTCCGCCCACAGCATCAGCGACATACTGGTAATTCTTTGAAAGTTCATATAGCAGTATATCAGAAGATCCTTGACGAAAATTGTCACAATACAGAGAACCAGCGATTCAATCAGCGTCTCTGTCATATGCTTGCTCCACAGCTGCAATAAACACGCAATGACAGTGAAGATTATCGCATAAAGCAGAAACGTGTTCGCAAAACAGAAATCATAAATCATGCCGCAGCCAAAGGCGAACAGGCAGGAATCCAGAAAGCTGAACTTACGGATGGTCAGCACCATGGCACAGAAGCCAAGATTCGGTATGAACAGCAGATCGTTTATCAGATAGCTGTTGGGGAAAATCACGGTCAGCACTTCATCGATCAGAAAACAGATGATGACAAAGACGATATGCGCCATGCCTACTCATCTCCCTTTTCAACGATGACACTGACAACAGAGAATGTCTGAAAATCATCAATTGGCCGAACATAAATAGTTTGTCCGGTCTGGTTGGAGAGCGCCTGCACGCTGTCTACGGTGCCGATCAGCAAGCCGCTTGGATAGCCGCCGCCCTTGCCGCTTGTGACAACCTGCATTCCCTTTTTGATTTCGCTGCTGTCATCAAACAGCAGAACGATATAGCAGCCGCGCTTGACATCATAGCTCTGCAAAACACCCAGAGAGCTCTTCTTTTCATCCAGCAGAATCTTAATGGACGCTGAATTCAGCTTATCTTCACTGGTCAGCAGCTTGACAACGCTGGTATGGGCAGAAACACTCTTGATCTTTCCAACCATGCCATTCGTGCTTTCCACTGCCATGCCGACCTTAATGCCTTCCTTGCTGCCCTTATCAATGGTGATTTCATTGTTCCAGGTAGCCTGATCACGCAGAATAACCTTCGCCCACGTGCGCTCATATGTATCATCACTCGTTTTGATTCCCAATGCTTCCTCTAGCTCTGCATTTTTTTGTTTCTCATCGACATACTTTGCCTTGTAGGAAGGATTTTTACTCAGCTCATACCGCAGCCGGTCATTTTCCTCATTCACGCTCCATAAATTCGCAAAATCACTGAACAGATTTTTCACAGTTTCTGTCGGATAATCAATCAGTGCATATTTCAGCATCGTGACAACATCATAGCCGATATTGCTCGTTACAGAGCCGCTCATGCTCCTTAAAAGGATTCCTATCATCACAAAGAACGCGATAACGCCTAAGATTATTTTTTGAAAACGATTCAATTTTGACATGCTCTCACCTATTTCTTAATGTTTCTCATATATTATATAGGGGAAAGAAAAATAGTTCAATGACAATCTGGTTTTTGTCAAAATCTTAAGAAAACTTTAGGAAAGTCCCGGCTGCAGCAGTCCCTTCTGTGCAAAGCTGAAATATGTATTGCGGCTGACAATGATATGGTCGATCAGTGGAATTGCCGTCATGATACCGCATTCCTCAATGCTTCTGGTCAACGTGATATCCGCCGAGGAAGGCTGTGGATCACCGGATGGATGGTTGTGTACACACAGGATTTTCGCACAGCCAAGCTGCATCGCTTCCCGAAAGATTTCTCGGGGATGCACACTCGCATTGGTCAGTGTACCGACAAACATGACACGGCTGCTGATCAGCTGATTTTTCTGATTGAGAAACAGTACGAGAAAATGCTCCTGCTGTTCGTAGCCGATCTGCTGATTGATCCATTCCAAAATATCCTGGGGATGGTGAATTCCCGGCGCATGCAGCACATCATCAAAGGCAATTCTGCGCCCCAGCTCGAATGCAGCCAAAAGAGAAATGGCCTTTGCCTCCTTGATTCCCGATAGTCCCATCAGCTCCTGCATATTCGCCTTTCCTAAATCGCCCATGGAGCTCCAGTGCCTCAGCACCTCATCCGCCAGCTCCAGTGCGGACAGAGAACGCGTGCCGCTGCGTAAAACCAGTGCCAGCAGCTCCCGATTGGAAAGCGCCGCAATCCCATACTGCAGCGCCTTTTCTCGTGGACGCTCCTCCTTGTTTAATTCCTTTACTTTCATTTTCCAATCCTTTCCAGTGCCTTGTCATATGCCTGCTCATCGATCAGTTTGACCACATCGGAATTCTCTACGGTTACATTTTTCGGAATGTAGCTGTATTTTAATGCTTTCAGCTTCTGCTGGACCTGCTGACTTTCTTTTTCATCGCTGCTGACACCACAGACAACAGCCGTCAGCTTATCCTGCTTCATCGTATAGCTTTTCAGCCCCTCCTTTTCCAGCTTTTCCTGCATATCCTGCACGCTCTGCGCCTTCTCATACAAGCCCACCTGATTCATATACAGCGTGCGCTTAGCATCATTCGTTTTCCCCAGCGTAAAGGAAAACAGCACATAATACATCAGACAGAATACCACGGAAAACAGAATGCCGAACAGCATTATCAGCCGTTTATTTTCCACATGCATCACCTCACCCTAACCATATGCCCGCTGCATTTGACACATACCTCATTCGACAGGAAAGGATAAAACACCTCCTTACGCTATATCTATACGATTTAAAATTGGAAAACTCCTAAAAAATTCGCAAATTCATGTAAATCTTTCCACATTTCCCGTCACAGATGTCAAAAAAGCGGAAAGCTGTGGTACAATTACGAATGTGGAGGTACCAATATGAAAAAATGGATTGCACTGCTAACACTGACCTGTCTTTGTGTTCTATCCGGCTGTACAGAAAAAGAAACACCGCGTTCCCCTGTGGAAACAACGGCTGCCTTTTTAAACGGCATTCAGAATCAGAGCAGTGATGCAGTAAAAGCTTCCAGCGACTGGGAGGATTTCAATATAAAAGCATTTACGATGGAAGACAGTGATTATATGGATTCTGTGGACAAAGAGCTGCAGAAGCAGGCATATGAGAAAATGACACATTTTGAGCATACGGAAGGCAAGGAAACCATTCAGGGTGATCAGGCAAGCGTCACCGTGGAAATCAAGCAGTATGATTTTTCAAATAGTCTGAAAGCCGGTATGGAACAGGCGGAGAAGAAGGTACAGGAGCTTAGCAAAAAGGATGTCAGTGATGCGGAAACCGAGGCTGCCATAGCAACTGTTCTCTTTGAAAGCTTGCAGAAAACGGATACCATGAAAACTACGGAGGTACAGATTCAGCTGAAAAAAACAGAGGATGTCTGGGTGGTGAGCAGTGATAATGCGCCGCTGCAGAAGCTGTTGAGTGCAAACCTCAATCTCCTCCAGGACCATAACTGACAGAGGCTTTGATAAGCTTCTGTTTTTTACGGGGAACAGACTTCTTCGGTTTGCCCGCTTGCATGAGCCAGCTCTGGTATGGAGAAATTTCATGGAGGATAACGTGGTCTGTAATACAGCATATATGCTCTTATCGTATCGTGATTTCCAGTGCTGGCCTAAGACAAAACAGCGGACGCAGAAGATAGTTGATGATGGAACAGGAATTACAACAGCGCAGAAGTAAGATTGTCGATTATCTCCTGTATATTTTGAGCACACAAAAAAAATAGGAAATTATGCAATTTATTGTTGACATTTCTTTGAAAATAAGTAAAATAATAGAGGTAACCTTGGAGAGTTGGCCGAGCGGTTTAAGGCACCATCTTGGAAAGGTGGCGTAGTGAAAGCTACCGTGAGTTCGAATCTCATGCTCTCCGCCATTGATAGTATACGTCCCATACGGGACGTTTTTTTTGTTTATCCATCCCTTACCCTAGCTGATAGTTAAAACGAAATACAGCACTGATTAGGCTACGCACTCTTTCGCACAAAACAAACACCCTGTTCAAATATACATGGTGATCGAATAGCATATTTCCACGGACACATAGCTTACAACGTGATATACAATAGCAATCTGCTGTAATCCTTTACTAGCCATATCATTGTAGTTTTTACTTAACCGTTGTTTGAATGTATTAACTCGATTCATTATAAAATCTAAAATGTGCATTAAGGCTCTTACTCGCTTGTGGGCACAGCCTGAAATAGGGAATTCAAAAACAATCGTGTTCAGTAATAAAAATTGAATTCCCTTTTTCACAAACACTCTAAAGTAAGAGAACCAGCCTTGGAAACAGCATATTTATATACAGGTGTCGGAATATTAAAACATCTATAATGTCACTATCCTTTAACAGGCTTTCAATCTAACAAAAATGGCAGCTATTACACTATGAATACTGAATTCTTCAGCAAGCCCCTTAGACCTATACTAAAAAGTTTTTTTAAAACAAAATCATCTGCAATACATTTATTTACATCTACATAGTTCGTTCATCTGCTCCTTAGCACAATACCTACGCTTACTGTCAACTAACCTTATGTACATTAAAACTACCACATTATTTAAATTAAATGTGGCTTTTGTTTATATACTAAGAAGAAAAAAGAATAACTCGCTGTTTTTCATGATTACCAGAAAAGACATCCCCTCTATTATCTCGCATATCTTCCGCTATATATTTTGGTCTTCCCCCTATGTATCTGTTCCCTTTCCTTTCTTTTTCTTCCCCTCCTGTACTCTTTTTGCATATTTATAAAACGTTGATTTCTTCATCCCGATTTCTTCACAATACTCACTCAATGAAAGGTTTCTTTTGAGACACTCCTCTATTCGCTCATCAAAGTCTTCCGGCAGGATCGTTTTCGGTCTCCCATACGTACCTTTCCCCTCATACTTTCTTTTCAATGCCAGATTGATCCCCTTTCGCTGGCACTTTTTCAATTTCTCTTTCTGTAAAGACAGCACATGCTCAAGAAACTGCTGCAGGAATATCGGCTCTATCTCTTCTTCATCGAATGTTAGTATCGCTTGCTTTTTCTGATAATAGCGTAATGCGCTCCTTACCTCTGTCAGATCCCTTCCCAGTTCCCATAGAGAATCCATATCAATTCTTATCCTAGAATCCATGTTTCCACTCTCCTATTTTATTTATCTGCTGCTGTTCCCCCTTTGATGTGCGTCCCATTCGCCTGTTGCTTCTTTCACGTTCGCTGCTCGCGATTTGTCTTCTCCTTCTCCTCACTTTCCTGCCCCATATTGATTAAGTCCTTCGGTGTTCGATAGATCCGTATATCGTTATCTCCGTGATCTACGATAATCTTTCCTTCTTTGATCGCCTTTCTTTTCTTAAACTTATTCATATCCTGTCTTCTCCATTCTTATCTATTCTGATACTGCCCAAGGAATCTTCTGCTTCCGTAGGTCTTCCTACTAGAAGGCCTTATCATTTCTACTTCGTCATGTGATATCCTTCAATCTTGTCCGCTATCGATCGTATCTCATTTCTTTCTGCTTTTCTTTATTTTTCTGAATCCTGACTGTCATGCTTCTTTCCCCATCTTCTTTTTAGGAACACATAGGACAATCCACCCAATGCTATCGTAAAGCTTCCGATAGCGACAGCCGCATATGTATGATCGACCTTTTCATTCTGTCCCAAAAGGCCCTTCACCCAATCCCAGAAATCTGTTTGTATGATCGGCTTGTCTGTGATCACCTGATCTGTTTTCGGTGTTAACACGACTTCTACATACCCATCTTCATCTGCTTTCAGCATCATCTTTTTTAGAACGAACTTCCCATCCTCGTATATATAATGATACAGATACTTGTCCTTCCAGCTTTCCGGCACCTTGACTGCGATATGCACCCTCATCCCGATCGGTTCTTTTTCACACTGCAGGATCCATAGTACATCCTTCCCTGCGATCTTCTGTATCTTTTCCAAATGCCTGCACTCACCAAGATCGATCGTGATATCCTTTTCTGTACTCTTGATATCACTATATACGATATGAATTCGATACTGTTGTTGTGCTTCTACATACAGATAGATATCCTGTCTATCCGCCTTTGCCCTCGATAACAGCGTTCTGCTGATGGTCAGCTCCCCTGTCCTGTCATTCCAGTAATAACCGACTCTTTCCAGTTCCTGCTGCTTATATGCTTCTGTATATTTATCCTCATTTGTTTCTGACTGCTTATTGGTAACCTTGCCTGCATTTGATGATGGATCCTTCTTCGATGCTTCATTCCCTGTTCCCGGTTTTACTGGATTGATCGGTTCTGTCGGGACGACGATGATGATATCATCATCTCCCGGCTTATCCGGTTCCTGCGGCTGATCAGGGTCTTCCGGATGCACTGGTTCTGGTTTTTTGATCACGCCCAGCATATACCCATACATACCTCCATTGACTTCCTGCTTCCATGGCAGATTCGACTGCACCTCTTCATAGTATTCCTCATCAGTATCTTTTTTCTGATCCTTATCTTCTGCGTGGATCGAACTCATGCTCATGCAGACGATCATGAACAGGATCATCAGAATGCTTACCCTTTTTCTCATTCTCTACACCTCCTAGTGTTTTATATGTACAACATTCTCTGCGACTGCCTCGCCGACGAACTGTTCACTCTTGACATCATAATTCTTAAAATGGATACTGACCGGATAATCCCCTTTTTCCAGCTTCACATCCAGTGCATCCTGCTCGATATAATATCCCGGTTCGATAGCGCCACTCTTATAGATTCTTTGGTTATCCTTCTTCAGATACATTTCTACGACTAGAAGATAGTGATTGTTCGGAGAATTCAAAATCCTCATATCTCCCTTTGCTGCTCCATTCTCAAAGTTTAGCACGCTATTGATATTGATCTGAAAGCTGCCTTCTTCCACCTTTTCATTCAACATATTCTGAATATCCTCTTCGCTCATGCCGGGAAGCTCTCCCTTTTCCCCTTCTCTGATTAGACCTTCCTCTGATTTCCAGCTCAGCTTATACATGACCAGAGACATTCCCAGCAGAAATAAGGAAATGATTAGGATTATCTTCTTCTTGTTTTTCTTCATTCTGTTATTCCTCAACCACGATCGTCAGTTCTCCGATCGCTTTTCCTACATAGTCTTTTGTTTCCACATCATAGGCGGAAAACACCGCCTGTACCGGATAGCTGCCCTTTTTCAGTTTCACATCCAGCGTATCCTTTTCGATCTTACTTCCGGGTCTGATTGCACCACTCTCATACAGCTTCTTCCCCGGTGTTCCATCACTCTTGCGCTCATAGATCGCTACGACCATGAGATAGCGATTCTGTGGGCTGTTCTCGATACGCAGACTTCCTTCACTGCTTCCATTTGGAAACTTCGGTTCCTGATTGATGGAGATGATGAACTCTCCTTCGGCTGCTTTCTTTTCCATCAGCTCCCTGATCTCTTTCTCACTCATGCCATCCAGAGTGCCTTCCTCCTGATCCGGATCCAACTGTAAGCCTCCCTTTTCATTGAATGACCAGCCGATGACTGCCACGATAAGGATCAGAAGGATCGTTATCAGAGATCCATATGTTTTTATCTTCCTGTTCTCTTTCATATAGTCTCCTGTCTCATGCTTCTGAATAAGAAAGAGAGTTCTTCTCTTCCTTGTTCAGGAGCACGATGTCTCGTGCTCCTTTGCTTTATTTTACCTGCGTGATCGTATAGACCACATCGAATGCTCGCTCTGCATTCCCGTTCAATGCTGCTTTCACATCTTCTCCCTCACCGCTCAGTGCTGCGGATGTAGGTGTCCCTTTCACATTCAGCGATTTCTCTGCACCGATGCCTACCTTAAAGTCTGTGATCGTTTCTCCAGATCCATATTTTAGATCCGTACCGGCGATGTTCAATGCCACCGTCTTCATTGACGCCACATCTGTTTGACCTTTGGTAGCTGCAATTCCAGCACTATCCGTCAGTGTCCATGCGCCACCTTCCGCATTCTCGATCTGGATCTTTGTCAGCTGCACACCCACCTCAGAATCTGCTTCCACCTTGATCTTGTAGTTTCCTGCTGCAAATATATTCTTATCATCTGCATCACCTTCATTGTGATATACCGCAAAGTCCATACGGATCGGTACGGTCACCTTCATCTGCTTCAATGGTTCCCCGGATAGTGTTGCCCACACCTCACCACTCTGGTTTGATTCCGTGTCTGTCGTTCCTGTCGTCTTCGTGTCTCCATCTTCTGCCGCTGATACTACGCTCGTTACTCCTAGCATCATCATGACAGCCATGCTCATCGCCAATAATCTTTTCATGTCCGTACCCTTCCTTTTCTCATGGCAGCGTATCTTTTACATCCCCGCTCCTCCTCCTGGGATACGTCACTCATCTTTCTACTACGATGTTGAGCTGTGCTTTTGCTTCCCCTACCTTTTTATCTGTTTCTGTATCGTATGCCTCGAATATGGCTGTACAGGCATAGCTCCCTTTCTTCAGCGCCTCATCCAGATGATCTTCTTTGATCACCTGTCCCGGTCTGATACCTTCGCTGTAGTAGATCTCCTTCTGGTCTTCATCCTTTACGATCCTCACCCGGATGTTGTAGTTGTTTCCCGGTGGGTTTTCGATCCGTAAGGTACCCTTGCTCTTCCCGTTTTCAAATACCGGGTTCGCATTGATCGAGATCGACAGCATACTCTTGTCGACCTTATCCTTCAGCATGTCCTTGATCTCCTGTTCACTCATGCCATCCAGACTGCCATCCTCCGCAGCCTCATCGAAGTGAAAGCCGTCATCCTGCAGGAATGTCCAGCCAATGCCTGCTCCTGCAAGTACGATCAGGATGAGGATGATCCCGATCCGCTGTTTCCGTTTCTTCTCTGTCATCTCATCCCTCACTTCTTCGCTCGATCTTCATACTGCTTCGTATCGTTCTCTGAGATTCCGGTCTTGAAGCTGATCTGATAGGCCTGTTCTGTTTTCTTCGCTCCATCGGCGTCCCATGGCCAGCTTTGTTCATCGCTGACGGCTCCACTGATATAGAAGCCGCCGCTTCCCTTATATCCCAGATCATAGATCGGCTGTGTCTTTGACATGCCATCTGTCGTGAACCATACGCCAGCATTCTTATTGTAGTCACTGCCATCATTGCTCAGTTTCAGATAGGCCTCATCGTTCTTGATCTGACCTAGACCTATATCCATACTTCCCATCAGCTTTGGCATGTCAGTTCCTTTTGTGACCTTCTGATCGACACTCAGTGTTACCGGCATGTAGTTCAGTTCATTGCTTACCTTGGCATCGTTCGTACTCTGCTTGATCTGCTGTCCATCCAGATTCAGGTCGATTTTGATAGGAGACAGGCTCTTCAACTGCGTGATCATGGTCACTTCCCCCTGATACACGGCTGTTTCCCTCTCACTATCTTCCAGCATCAGGCTCCATGTATACGCTCCACCATCGGATACGGCATTGGCACGATAGATTTCTATCGTCATATGATCAGCCTCTGTCGGCACCGTTATAGTCTCACCTGCTTCACCACTGTCGCGCAGATTTCCTGATGCATCATACACCTTCACAAGCAAAGCAAAATTCTCATTCGCCCATCTGCTTCCCTTTTCCATCGTGTCTTTCGTTGCCTTCCCATCACTGTTCGCAAACACGCTGACCGGCTGAACATGAAGGGGTGTACTGTCTTTCGCAATACTCAGTGCAGTGATCGTTGTGCTTCCTCTCTTCAGACTATGAGGAATCGTGATCTTACCACTTTCATTACTAGAAGCTGATCCATCATTTTTATTGGTGATTTCCACACTGCCTGCATCGTTATATGGAAGTGTCTTAATCTCTGCTGATGCGTTCGGATTTCCTGCAGTATATGTTTCCGTTTCGGCTAGGCGTGTATAAAGTACATAGGAAGTATCTCGCTCAAGATGTGTGAATTCATACTTTCCTGTACTGTCTGCTTTCAATGGCGTCCAATCGCTTTCTTTCTTATCCGCAATGCTCTCTCCACTTTCTAACAGGATATATTCCTGCGTAGCCTGTACATTCGTCACATACAGATTCGTATCCAGTTCTGTTTCCATGACTGGCTTCACTGCAGTTCCTGTGTTTTTTGCCTTCACGACTTCAGAGCTGCTCTTTTCCACACTGCCGCCGTAGTTTGCGGCATCTGCTTTCGCACTGTATCTCACAACGATGCGCTGTCCGATATCGGCTGTCGTACTTTCATACAGCAGCGAAGTGCTTGTCCCCATCGTCGTTCCTGTCTGATCTGTTTTTAGAGTGGTTCCATCACTTCTCTCGATCGTGAAGACGCCTTCGTCATAACCGTCTCCGCTGTAGATCGCGGTGATCGTCTGACCAGCTTCCAGAACATCCCTCTGCGTGATGCTCAGGTTCTTCTCCTCTAACGGTATGCTTCCGGTTTTCACATCGGTAACAGCAGAGTCTTCACTTGGCAGATATTCACTCGTTACTTTATACATCGCACACACTTCATAGATCGTATTGGCCTTCAGCTTTTCGGATCCTCTTCCGATCCATGAGTCGCCTACTGTATTCTCTTTCCACTCTT
>ERZ781275.674-NODE-674-length-34916-cov-16.614957_pt1 | contig 34916 bp, 32 predicted proteins | sample MGYA00375853_ERZ781275 | MGnify/ENA primary metagenome ERZ781275 (study PRJEB29790, sample SAMN03653691) | human gut metagenome | host: Homo sapiens | place: USA: Dallas, Texas | collected 2012-07-23 | study: EMG produced TPA metagenomics assembly of the Gut...
TTCTATTATAATAAGGTGAAGTGCCGCAAGATAGAAAAGCTCTTACCGGTATTGAACAAACTAGTGATAGAAGAGCAAAAGTACCTTTAGCATTAGTAATATGGATGATAATGAATTAAAAGATATTGTTCAAAATCAAATATTGATTCCTTCGATATGCAAGTTGTATAAAGAGGATTTTAGTAATATAAGATTTGATGTTTCTGAAAGGAATATCTGTGCAAGGTTAGCTCATCATATGGAGAATATAATGAGAGAATACGATGCAAAGAACAGAACCTCATTTTTCACGTCCTATTATGCAGATGTTGAGTATAACAGAATGGGTAATGGAGATATGAAATACTATGAGGATAGTCTGAAACGTCCCAAATACATGGTGAGCGATTTGCTTATTCAAAGCAGAGGTTATGAGGGAAACCTGTTAGCTGTTGAGTTAAAAAAGAAAGGTGCTACAAAAGAAGCTATAGATAATGATATAAAACGTTTGACGTCTTTGGTAACCCCAGGTTCTCTCAGCCAGCTTACAGGATGTGTACATGATACATTGCTTGGTGCTTTCATTATCTACTCAAAGGATGGTGTCGATATGGATATTTTCAAATTCTTGTCAGAAGAAGGAAAAGTTATCCCTCGTAAATACTCTTTACGATGTCTATTCCGTGATTATGATGAAACAATGGTAGAGGCGATGGAAATCTGCGCTGGTACTCAATGTAGGTTAATTGATCTTGATGAACCATTCGTTCCGAGATGGACCTACAAGGATAGGGATAACTAGGAATGGAAAATACCTTCAGTGGCAAAGAACTTTAATGCTTTGTTGTCAAAGAACTAAAAATTGCAGATACAAGTCTTTTATATTTTTGACTACCTATGATAGTGAATCAATTGAATTAATGTATTTTTAAATAATATTGCTTATGTCTATAGTTAAATCTTTTTCATTTCCTTGTGGTGAATTACGTGGAGATACGTTTTATATTCAACACAATTCTAACAATTTTACGGTCATTGATTGCTATCTTAAAGATGGTAATGATGCAAGTTGTAGAAAAGAAGAGATAATTAATGAAATCGTTGAAGTATCAAGTGACAGAATTTGCAGATTTATATCTACTCATCCTGACAACGATCATATTTTAGGTATAGAAGAGTTAGATAAGAAATGGTCCATCACAAATTTTTATGCTGTGGAAAATAATATTCCAGCAGATAAGAATGATCCAAGTCTTTCAAAATATATAGAACTGAAGAAAACAAAAAACTTCCCAATTAATAAAGGGATAAAAAGAGCTTGGCTGAATCAAACTAATGATGATAATGGAAGCTCTGGTTTAGAATTTCTTTGGCCGATAGTCACAAATGAAAAGTTTAAAGAAGAGCTACAAAATGTAACCAAAGGAGAAAGTCCTAATAATATATGTTGCATCTTGACTTATAAAGTTGAGAATGGCGCAAAGTTTATGTGGATGGGAGACCTTGAGACAGATATGCAACAAGAATACTATGATACGTGTAAGGATGAAATCCCGCAAGTCGATATCTTGTTTCAACCACATCATGGAAGAAAATCAGGCGCATTACCTGTAGATTTACTAAAGGCATTATCGCCCAAGTTGATCATTATTGGCAATGCTCCTTCTGAACATATAGACTATGGGGATTCACAAATGACCATAACACAAAACACTGCAGGAGATATTGCTTTTGTAAATGAAGAAAATGAGGTTCATATTTATACAACAAATGAGATAAGTAATAAACCCATTTGTCTTTATTCAAAAAATGGCAAGGAAAATATTGAAGATGAAGACGGAAACGTTATTTATTATTATACAGGAACATTAGTTGTGTAAAATGGATATTATAAAACTTATATTTGATAAGCTATCGCAATATAACTTTCTTACAAATATATTACCAGGTACAGTCTTGTGTATCATCTTGAAGAATCTAGTTGGTTATGATTTGATACCTACAGATTATTATCAAGCGGGTATTGTTTTCTATTTCGTGGGAATGGTTAATAGTCGTGTTGGTTCTCTTATTATAGAGCCAATATTGAAGAAAATATGTTGGATTAAGTTTGCACCTTATCCAGAGTTTTTAAAAGCAGAAAAAAACGATCCTAAATTGACAGTTCTTAGTCAAGAGAATAATGTTTACCGTTCCTATATCTCTGTAATGTTTATAGCTGTTATGGGATATATATACAAAAATATATCTTTCGATTGGTGTCTGTTCTTGAAAGACGAACCATTGGTGTTGATAGTTTCTCTTTTGGTTCTTTTCTTATTTGCTTATAGAAAGCAAACTTCATTTGTAAGGAAAAGGGTAGAGAATTTTATGAAGAATAATAAGGAGAACAAAGAATGACTTATAGCATGGCGGTCCCATCCCGCACAATATGTCGAAGACCTTAGATGGTCCGCCACTCTTATTGTGCAGCGGTTCTGTGCACATCAAGTAGGTTACATCTTTTCTTCAAGAAACGGGTTCCTGCCACCAATAAAGGGGAACGGAAAGTTGTTGTAAAGATTTCGGTATGTGTTAGGTAACAATCGATAATTATATTTCATATGAAAGAGAATATACGTGAAATCTTAGGCTTGCCAATCACGACATTATATGATTATTGGACTCATTATTGGAGAAGCTTAATTTCTCAGCTTCAGTCTAAATCTAACATAGATGTTGCACTCGACAGTCCTAGATATGTACTTGAAGATATCATTTTGGAAATAAAGGGTAATAGGTTGAAAAACCAAGATAATGCCAAATACTTTCTCTTTCGTTTATCAGAATTTGACAAAAATGATAGGGCATTTACAGGCTTATGTCATCCAATAATTTCTACTATCTTAGCTTCTCAGCTATCAGAACAAAGTTGTGAAATCGTATTGAATTTATGCAATAAAGCATTAGATATATTAGATAATAGTAGTTATCATGATTCTTTATTAGAAGAATTGGCGCGAATTTTGAATTCTGATACAGGCTTAACTAGTGAAAACAAGTCTTCTTTGATATATGTAACAAAGTTGATAGTATCTGAATTTATAGCTAAAGGTTATGAATTGGAAGATATAGATTCTTTGCCTTTAGCTGTTCCAAATGTATTTCTTGGATGTGGGGGAACAGTACTGCATGTGCCAAATGAATATAAAGGTATGAATATAAATGATTTCGAATCTGAAGAATTGTATCATGAAGCTGTTTCTGATTATATTCAACACCGTTCCATAAAGGAAAAACTTGAAAGTTTATATGAACACTTTCATCGTACGGAGGAAGATGCTATCGCATTGATGAGATTAAGTAATATTAAAGGTGATATTAATGTACAGATTGGTGATGTTTGTATCTATTCACCACGTTCAAGGAAATATATCTCAGACAAAGACAGTCTATCAAAGATTGAAGAAGTAGATCCTGAATATAAATATTTAAATGCAGCAGTGCCGATTAAGCATTTAGCATTTAATTCTTCCAAGAATAGATCTAAGGAGAAATTACTAAAAATCTTGGATTTTATCAATTTGGGATTGAACAAGAAAAATCCTGTTGGTATCATGCAAAATGAGTTTGTGTTGATTAAAGAAGGAAAAGAGATAGGACAGTCTACATGTATGGAGGGTAATGATCCTCGATATGCTGATCGTCAGCCGGATTTTTCCTATTTAGAATCATTTGATGCAGAACAATCTAAAGCAGATTTGGAATGGATAGCAAGTCATTTTGTAAGTTTTGATATGAATAAGAATATTCAAATTCAAAATTCCATGCATTGGCTTTATAAGGCAAATCAGTCTGAAAAAAATGAAGATATTTTATTATTTAGTTGGTTTTCTTTAGAGAGTCTTTTGAAAATTGATGATGCTTCAAGACAGATGATTGTCATAAAGGGTAAAAACTTAAAAGGAGTTCTATCTGTAATTCAAGAAATAGTATGTTACATTATGCTCAAACATACATTTCATAATAAGATATGGGATGTTTATGAAAAGCAAATTTATTTTTATAAGAATCATGACAATTATTATGATGTACCAGAAAATATAGCTCATTCAGCTGCTATTGATTTGGAGGAAGGCGAAAAATATAGAATAAAGGATTTCTTTGAACATTTGAATGTTTTACTGCATTCCCTTAATGATGAAATAGAAAAAGATAAGCTCAAAGAGGTATATGAATTTTATAGTGGGATAGATTCAATTAATAAATATTTCGACAGTTTGAAAAATGATTTATTGATGATTTATCGACTTCGCAATTTGATGGTTCATAATGCTATGATTCAGTCTATAGGATTAGACAATTATGCAAAGAAAATAAATTATATAGCATGTGTTGTATTGCGGCATTTTTTAACGTATTTCAAAAATCATCCAAAATCTACTATTTTTGACTTTATGGTTGAAACTGTAGCTTCAGGAAAGGTTTTTATGGATAATTATGAATATGAATTGAAAAAGAAATTTGGTAAACTTTAAATTTAAAACTATTTACTAAAGTAGTTTTAAGAGAATAATATATAGCAGGTTAAATTCCAGAAACTTATTTGTTAAGCTACTTTACGGCTTTCATTAGGGAGTCTGCCTTTTAAAATAGAAAGATTGAAAAATGACAACACAAATCATAATCATGGCCGGCGGCGTAGGCAGCCGCTTCTGGCCTATGTCAACCCCCGATTACCCAAAGCAGTTCATAGATGTGATGGGAGTCGGCCGTTCCCTCATTCAATTAACAGTAGATAGATTGAAGCCAATCTGTCCTGTCGAGAACATGTGGGTAGTGACAAACGAGAAATACATTCGCATTGTCAAGGAGCAAATCCCTGACATGCCAGTAGATAACATATTAGCAGAGCCGGAGGCTCGCAATACCGCTCCATGTATTGCTTATGCCTGTTGGAAAATCCAGAAGAAGCATCCTGATGCCAACATCGTGGTGACACCATCCGATGCCCTCGTCATTAATACCTCAGAGTATCAGCGAGTGCTCAGCAAGGCATTGAGCTATACTTCCGATAAGAACGCCATCGTTACCATCGGTATCAAGCCAAGCCGCCCAGAGACAGGCTATGGCTATATAGCCTCAGCAGAGCCAACATCCGTAGATGAAATCTACAAGGTTGAGGCTTTCAAGGAAAAGCCAAACTTGGAGACTGCTGAGCAATACCTTGCCGCTGGCAACTATTATTGGAATGCCGGAATCTTTGTATGGAACATTGATACCATCAGCAAGGCAATCCGCACCTTCCAGCCTCAGCTTGCCAGCATCATGGACGAGATGGCACCTTCTTTCTATACTGAACAGGAGAAAGAGGTGGTCGGCAAACTCTTCCCAACCTGCGAGAAGATAAGCATTGACTATGCCGTAATGGAGAAGTCTAAGGAAATCTATACGCTGCCAGCCGAGTTTGGCTGGAGTGACTTAGGCAGCTGGGGCAGTCTCCGAACCTTGCTTCCACAGGATGAGGCTGGCAATGCCAAGGTAGGCAAGGACATCCGTTTGTATGAATGCAAGAACTGCGTGGTTCATGCAGCTGATGAAAGCAAGGTGGTAGTTCAAGGCTTGGATGGCTATATTGTTGCTGAGAAGCACGGACAATTGCTTGTCTGCTCTTTGAAAGAGGAACAAAGAATTAAAGAGTTTGGAAAATAAATATTAAGTAAATATGAAACATGCGTTTTTAATTTTGGCTCATAATGAGCCATATATTCTTGAAGTATTACTGGGGCAATTGTCAAAAGGTGCTGATGACATCTATGTTCATGTAGATAAAAAAGTTGCTGATGAAGAATTTGATAAGATTAAATCAATATGCGTTGCTTATGGGGGGGGTACAGCTGGTTTCTACGAGAATTGATGTTCGTTGGGGAGATAGTTCGATGCTTGAAGCAGAATTTATCTTGTTTAAAGAAGCCTCGAAAACTTATCATGATTTTTATCACCTTTTATCAGGTGTTGATTTGGCAATAAAACCTTTGTCTGTAATACATGATTTTTTTGATAAGCATTCAAATGAAATCTTTATGACAATAAGTGATACAGATGTTGACAAAAGGAGGATGGACTTTTGTATAAATTATTACCACCCTTTTATTCGGTTGCTAAGAAAAAAGATTATTGGTAAACTTTTTTTTAAATTAGATGATTTATCTGTTTATATTCAACGCTTGTTTTGCCTGAAGAGAAATCCAAGGTTGAATTTGTTCAAGGGGCATCAATGGATGAGTCTTCCACATGATTTTATGTTGTTTTTGCTTTCAAAAGAAAAATATATTTTGTCACGCTTTAAGTATACATGTTGTGCAGATGAAATAGCTATACAGACGATTTTAATGGATTCAGAATACAAAAAGCGTTTATATGTACCTATACAAAATCAAAATGCAGCTTTGCGATTAATAGATTGGAATAGAGGGGAACCATATGTGTGGAAAAAAGATGATATAGAAGAAATAATGAACTCTAATAATTTCTTTGCAAGAAAATTCTCTTCTTTCGTTGATCGAGATATTGTGGATTTTATAAAACTTAAATGCTCTTAGTATGTCTACAAGATATCCTGGCTTCTATTATTTGGCAGGTATATTTGTGTTATTTTCATTCTATCCGATAATATTATTTACTTCAAAATTCTTCTCTATATTCTTAGGAGAGAGAAAAGCATAATCTTTATGAGTATTAAGCGTAATTTTTTATACAGCAGCTTTCTTACGGTTGCAAATTATATATTTCCTCTTTTAACATTCCCATATGTTTCAAGAGTTTTGGGTGTTGAGGCTATTGGTAAATATAATTTTACTGATAATATTATACAAATTTTTATCATAGTTTCAATGTTAGGTATAGAAACTATTGGGGTAAGAGAAATAGCTCAAAATAAAACAGACCAAGATAAATTGAATAAGTCCTTTACGGCGTTGCTCCTCTTTAATGCAATAACAACTTTGATTGCTATATTGGTGCTGTTTGCAGCGATATTTATAGTACCAAAGTTTGCTGACTACAAAGATTTATTGCTTGTTGGAAGTCTTAAATTATTTTCAATGTTTCTTTTGATTGATTGGTTTTATAAGGGTATTGAAGATTTTAAATTTATTACTCAGAGAACAGTAATCATTCGAACGTTATTCGTAGTTTCTGTCTTTGCTTTTGTACGTTCTCCGCAGGATTGTCTCTTATATTATTTCTTAATAGTCTTTTCAATAACGATTAATGCGATTGTTAATTTATTATACGCTCGTAAAATTATAAGTTTTTCATTTGATGTAGCTACAATAAGGCGAATTGTCAAGCCGATATTGATATTAGGCGGCTATTCTATTTTAGCATGGTTATACAATTCTTTTAGCATGTCTTATCTTGGTTTCGTCTCAACGGACGAACAAGTAGGATATTATGCTACAGCTAGTAAATTTTACAATATATTTCTTTCTGTATTATCAGCATTTGCTGCAGTTATGTTGCCTCGTCTTAGTCTGTTGGTTAGTGAGCATCAGACAGCATCTTTTCAACGTTTGATAACGAAAAGTTTCAATGTGGTTTTGACGATAACTGTTCCTTTTGCTATTTATGCGATATTCTATGCACCTGATATAGTCAGATTAGTTGCAGGAAATGGGTATGATGGGGCTGTTGTACCTATGAGATTGATTATGCCTCTAATCATAATTGTAGGTATTGAACAAATTCTTATCATTCAAATTCTAATGCCTCTGAAAAGAGACAAAGAAGTTTTGATAAATACAATATGGGGTGCTGTTACAGGTTTAGTTCTTAATGTTCTATTAGTCCCCAGTTATTTATGCGTTGGTGCTGCAATCAGTTGGTTGGTTTCTGAAATGGTTGTTATGTTTTCTGCTATTTATTTCATCCGTAAAAGAACAGAGATCAGATTGGCTGTTAATCTTGGTAAACGAATTGTTCCAATAATTATGATAACATTAGTAACATATCTGTCTGGTTTTGTTTTATCTGGATTGAATTATGTTGTGAATATTGTCTTAGGCGGATTTATCGTTGTTGTAGGAACGTATCTGATAGAAAAGTATATCGTAAAGAATCCTATCCTTAATGATATTGAAAATGCGATTATAACGAAAGTCTTACATTTTAAAAATAAGTAAATTATGAATTTGTCTCTCTGTACATATTGTATAGCTCTTACTTGTATAATTTTAATGTTATATTTTCATAGAATACTTTTGATGCTATTTTTTTCTCCTTTGACAATACTTGTTTCATGGTATAAGAGTAATAAGGGTACAACTAATGGCTTGTTAACAAAAGTTTCTGAAAGATATTCTTGGCAATTTGAAAGATTGTTTCTCTATTGGATAAGCCAAATCCATAGTCATTTGATTCGAAATTTTTTCTATCGTTATATACAAGGCATTGAGCTAGGTAAAAATGTCGTTATTTATAGTAATTGTGAAATTCGCAATCCTACTAAATTAAAAATAGGTAATGGAACCATAATAGGAAATAATGCAATTTTAGATGCAAGAGCAGGATTAGAACTGGGTGAAAATGTAAATTTAAGTTCTAATGTGAGCATTTGGACACTTCAGCACGATTATAGGGATAGAGATTTCGCCTGTACGCCTGAACATTTTGGACCTGTGAAAATATGTGATAGAGCATGGATAGGTCCAAATGTTATAATTTTGCATGATGTTACTGTAGGTGAAGGTGCTGTGGTAGCAGCTGGTGCTGTTGTTACTAAAAATGTTCCTCCATTTACATTATATGGGGGGGTGCCTGCCAGACAAATAGGAGAAAGACCGAAGAACATACGGTATGTCTTCACAGGAAATCCTTGTCCTTATTTATAAAGTTGCTTCTAGGTAAAATTTTAAGTCAAAAAAGAGACTTGTTGAAAATCTATAGACTAGGAAAAATCGTTAGTCTAGTTTATGCGATGAGTTTATTAAAATTGCGAATAAAACAAGTTTTTCATATGGATTCAGAAAAAGATTATTTATATAAGGATCGTCTACTTCTGGAATGGTTACATGAAAATTTTAAAGATATAGATATTAGCTGTAAAAGTTATATGCATGAAGAAGTTCCGAGAAACGATGATGTTCATTATATTTGGATTTATTGGGACAATCCGAATAAAATGCCTTTAGTGGTAAAGCAATGTGTTGATAGTATTCTTTTAAAGAATAAAAATAGTAAAGTAAATATTATAAGTGAGGAAAATGTAAATGATTTTGTGGAGATACCTCCAATCATAAGGAAAAAGTATAAACAAGGTATCATTTCTAAAACTCATTTTAGCGATGTTGTTCGTGTTTCTCTCTTATTGAAATATGGTGGAGTGTGGGTTGATGCAACTTTGTATATGGTTCATTCGATTCCAGAATGTATTTGGAAAAAACAGTTCTATACTGTTACCCCAAAGTTAGAAACGCCTTACAAGGTAATTTCACACGGCAGGTGGGCTGTTTTCTTTTTAGCTTGTCAACCTGGAAATGAATTGATGAGGTTGACCTTAATGATGATGATAGAGTATTGGAACAAATATGATGAACTCTTTGATTATCTTTGGATTGATTATTTTTGGGCTTATTTTCAAAAGCGTTCAGGAAGTATAGCAAAACTGTTTTCATCAGTGCCTTCGAATAATTTACATTGTCTGGATATAAATCTTGCTCAAGCGTATTCTGAAAATAATCTAGAAGCATTAATTAATAGAGATGATACTCTGTTTTATAAATTAAGCTACAAGTTTTCCTCTTCAATTCCTTTGTACGATACATGCGGAAAAGAAACCTTATTAGGCCACATAGTTACAAGAAAAATATGAAAATATCAGTTATCACAATATCTTATAATGCAGTAACTTGCATTGAGCCAACAATAATGTCTGTTATAAATCAAAGGTATAATAGTTTTGAATATATTATTGTTGATGGTGCCAGTAATGATGGCACTTTAGATGTGCTAAAAAAATATGACCAGTATATAACTCGTTGGATCAGTGAGCCTGATTCAGGGATTTATAATGCAATGAATAAGGCCGTAAAAATGGCTAAAGGAGAATACTGCATATTTATGAATGCTGGAGACCGATTTGCTAATCCTTTAGTTTTGAAGCAAGTTTCGCTCTTTTTAAATGATGGATTTGATTATTTGTGCGGCAATGAAATTTCATTAAAATCTGGTAAGGTTATAGATTATGTTTATGCTCCGACATGTATAACTAAAGATTTATTTGTAAATCGGTCTTTAAGCCATCAGGCTAGCTTTATAAAAAGAGAATTACTGCTTTCTAATCCTTATGATGAGAAATTGAAACTTGTAAGTGATTGGAAATTTTGTATTGAGATTCTTTTACTTCAGCACAAAAAATATCGCTCAATAGATGTTGATGTTTGTAAATTTAATCATGATGGAGCTACGTTTACCCAGAAAGAGTTAGGCAAGAAAGAACGTATGAAAGTCCTGGAGGAACTTTTGCCAAATGAGTATAATCAAATTAAAAAACATAAACAAACTTATATTGATATAATAGCAGAACATTGTATGGAATCTTTTGAGTGGGCTAATATATATAATGTTGCCGCAAAGAAGTTTACGACGATGTTTACTTATATTCAAGTTATGGGCTTTCTTGGTCTTTTAGCTGTTTTGGGAAAAATGATTCCGGGTGTTTTGGGACTAAAAATTAAGCATAAGGCCATACTTTCTTTCTTAAAGAAAAAATATGGATATGTTGTCAATAATAATGCTAATATAGTAGATAAACAAGTTTCTATTGGTGATAAATTCCCAATTTGGGTATGTTGGTGGCAAGGAGAAAATATGATGCCATTAGTTCCTAAAATTTGTTTAGCCTCTTTGAGAAAAAATCTCTTACCTAATCAACAACTTTACATTATATCGGCTGATAATTATAAGAAATATGTTGAACTTCCTGAATATATAATTTCGATGTTGGAGGAAGGGCGAATTTCACTAACTAATTTTTCGGATATTCTTCGTTTTAGCCTGTTAACCAAATATGGTGGACTTTGGATTGATTCAACCTGTCTAGTCTCTCAAAAAATGAATGATTTATCTCATATGCCATTCATTACAAGTAAACAGAAAATATCTAATGTGGCACAATATGTTTCTGCTTATCGATGGGCTAGCTATCTTATAGGAGGTAATTCGTTATGTATATTCCAAAATATGAGAGATTTATTTTTTGCTTATTGTAAAAATGAGAAAAAAATATTGGATTATTTGCTATTGGATTATTTGCTAGAGGTAATATATGAGTTATGTCCTGAGGCCAAGAGCATCATTGATGAATTCCCTTATGATAAAGGTAATATGCTAAAGCTTGCTGGGTGTTTGAACGAAAACTTAAAAGACAAGGATTTTTCTTCTATGTTAGAAAATGTACCGATTCATAAGTTGAGTTGGAAAATAAAATACTTTCCTTATGACAAAGAAGGACATTTGACTATTTTTGGTAAACTTTTAGAAATAATTCAATAGATAAAAATGTTAGGAATATTATTATTAGCAGTTTCTGTAATCTTATATTTTTCGCCTCGCAAAAGGTATCTATCATATTTCCTATATATAAGTTTTATGTTTGATGGATATAAAGTTTTGATAGATCCTGTTTTAGGTGGAGTGAAAAATGGTGATATTGCTTTAGTCTATACTTTTGTTATATCTCTTGTGATGATATTACAAAAGAAGTATGTCTTAGTTCATGATAAAATAACGAAATGGTTTGTGGTTTTTGTCTTATTCTTAGGATGTAGTATGATATTTTCAATGTACCATTATGGCATTCCTTTTATGCAGGTTATTCAGGGAGGCAGATTTCTTTTGTTGGTATTTTGTTATCCTATTCTGCGTAATATGAAACTGCAAGAATGCAAGCGACTGTTTAATTTGTTGGCTAGATTTACAGTGCTGGTTGGTATAGTGGATGTGGTACAAGTAATAATTCAAATTCCTATCATACCAACTTATGAAATCAATAGAGATCCAGCAACAGGGCTCATCCGATTCTTCAATTATCCTGTGTTTTCAATATTTTTTCTCATAGTATGTTTGGTGAAGCCTGATTATTTTGGAAAAAGGACTAAATATGTATTGGGACTTTTGCTTGTATGTATAATGGGAACTTTAGGAAGGTCATTGATGTTGATAACCTTGATATGCATTTTGCTAGGTTTATGGTTCCAAGGAAGGCGCAGTGCTATTATTAAGTATAGTTTGATTATAACAATTTGCGCCTTGCCATTTTCTACTATGATTTCGGAGCGTTATGTGTCTTCTAATAGTGGTACACAAGATGATATAAATGCAGTTCTGCATGGAAATATTGAGCTGAACTCATATGAACAAATAGAAGGTTCTTTTACATATCGTCTTTCTTGGGTGCTGGAGAGATTTCAATATTTGGAAAAACGACCAATTGGTGAAAAGATATTTGGCTTAGGTTTACTATCGGATTCGTCACCATTATCTCAGCAGATGTATCGTTTTATCGTTAATATAAAGTTCTATGGATCGGGAATGGTTCAACAGCTGAGAAGTCCAGATATTGCTTATGGTACCATGCTTGCATATTTAGGTTTTGGGGGATTCTTTGTTTATGTTATGTTTGTATATAACTTATTTAAAGGAATCTTTAAAATGAGAACTTATAATTGCTATTTTTTAGCTGGTTCTATTTGGATAATCTTTACTTTTTTGATTTCATTCTTCTCAGATGATTTGACTAATCCTTATATTTTTTCATTGTGTTATATATTATTGTCAATAAAAGATAGATTAAAAAATGAAACTTCTCTTTATAACAAGTTGCTATGATGCTGCTGGTGGTGGCAACGTTATAGCAAAACGTAATTTTACAGTATTAGAAAATGTTTTTGGCAAAGATAATGTTACAAAATTTATTGTTACGAAATCTCGTTTTAAAATTTGTGATTTCTTGTACAGATTGAAAAAACATTATGTTGGTGGACTTACATTAAACAATGTTAGTGATATAGTTCGTTTGTCTGGCGATTATGATGTTATATGGATTGATGGCAGTTTTTTTGGTGCTTTGTCAAAATGCTTAAAAGAATTTGGATATAAAGGGCGCATAGTTTGTTTCTTTCATAATATCGAGAGAAATTTTACAAAAGTTACTTGGAGAAATATATTCGCTTATCCAATTAAAATTCGCCCTATTTATAAGGCAGAACACGATGCAATTTTTTACTCTGACGATATAGTAACGTTAACTCCTAGAGACATGAATTTTGTTAAAGAAACAAATAAGTTTGCTCAAATCCATATATTGCCTTCTTCTTTAAACGATAGTTTTAGAGAACTTCCTTTGGATACTAATTTTTCGAAGGTTTTTACCCTTCTATTTGTAGGAAGTTATTTTTATGCTAATGTTCATGGTATAGAATGGTTTATTGCTAATGTTTTACCTTTTGTTGAGGCAAAACTAATAGTAGTTGGGGCAGGAATGGAAAAGTTAAAGTATACTCCATCAAGTAAATTAGAAATACATGGATTTGTAGAAGACTTGGGCTATTATTATCGTAATAGCGATGTGGTTGTTGCACCTATATTTGAAGGCTCTGGTATGAAAACTAAGACAGCGGAGGCATTGATGTGGGGAAAATATGTCATAGGGACAAAAGAGGCTTTTTGCGGTTTTATAAATAGTGACGAATGGGGAGTAATATGTTGTACAGCTGATGATTTTATTCAGCAGATTAAAATAATATCTTCAGCTCAGAAAGATAAATTTAATCGGTATTCCAGGAAAATTTTCTTAGAAAAGTACTCTTTGGAAAATTCGGAGAGGATTATAAAATCAATATTTAATTGTAATGCAAAATCATAGATATGAAAAGATTTTTGTTTCTCATAATTTATTATGCTTTCGCTCAGCATCTCCCTAGCAGTTATTCGGTATGGGGGGGGCAAGTTTTGTAATATGATCAGAATATTCTGTTGCCGTAAAATTTTCAAGCATTGTGGTAAAGTATCCACTATAGATAGGCACGCTTATTTTGGAAATGGTAGGAATGTAGAAATTGGTGATTATAGTGGTATTGGTGAAAATTGTGTTATTCCAAATAATACCGTAATCGGAAAATATGTAATGATGGCTCCAGAAGTTCATATTGTAGCTAACAATCATACATTTAGTGATACAGAGAAGCCTATGTGTTTTCAAGGCTCTATTGAAGGAAAAACGCCGACGATTATTGACGATGACTGTTGGATTGGTATTAGAGTAATCTTAACTCCAGGTCATCGTATAGGCAAGGGAAGTATCTTGGCAGCTGGAGCCGTTGTAACAAAAGACGTAGAACCTTATTCCATAGTTGGAGGTAATCCTGCCAAATTAATTAGAAAAAGAAAATGATTATGGATAAAAAAGTTGCAATTATTACACAGTCGTATAAAAACGACTTTAAAGAGTGTAAGCTCCTATGTGAAAGTATGGATAAGTTTGCACCTGAGATAGATCATTTTATCTTTGTGAACGATGAAGATTTAGAAATGTTTAAAGATTTAAAATATGGTCGACATCAAGTATTTAAGAAATCAACTATTCTTCCTTGGTTTTTAATTCGTTTACCTTGGAAGATGTTGGGACATCATTTTCATGTGAGTTTGCTGACAATTCCTGTTCGAGAGTGGATAATTCAACAGATTTGTAAGTTGGGTGTATTTAAAGTGATAGGCAATGAGTATGAGGCAGTTTTTAATATAGATTCAGAGACAGTATTCATGAAGCCTTTCGATTTGAATATGTGGAAGAAAAATGGTAAGTATCTCATGTTTCGTGTAAAGAATGTGAATGAACCAAGTCATGATGATTATTGCCATGCGGCGGTAAAACTTCTAAATTGGCAAGGTACGTATGAGGATATAAGCTATTATAACTATATGAATACCCCTGTATGCTTTGTACGCCAGAATACAGAAAAACTTCTCAGAGAAATAGCAAAAAACTATTGGATGCACAGTTGGAAGTTGGCCTTATGCAATACTTATCGATTTAGTGAATACTATACTTATGCTATATTTACAGATAAACTGTTAGATATGGAAAATCATTTTTTGATAGATTATCATGTCTTTCCGCAGATTGATATCTCAGAATGTTCGGGCATCGTTGAGTTTAAAGAAAAGATGAAGAGGTCACTTTCAGACGAAAAGGCTGTTGGCTTATGGCTTCAGAAAAAAGACAGAAAACTTCTTGCGGACAAATATTTAAATTTCGAAGAAATTGAGAAAGTTATAAAAGAAAGCTGGACTCAATTTCTATTAAGAAAGTCTGATTAGGTATCTAAATTATTGGGATTGTTATGGTCGTAAAATATATAGATAGCAAAGATTCTTTAAATGTCTTATTCTTGGGTGTTTCTAAGAAAACGAAGGGTGGTATGACTGCAGTTCTTGTATCTTATGATAAGTATATTGAGAACATGCGTTTTATTCCAACTTGGAAGTTGGGTAATAAGTTGGTGAAGTCTTGGTATGCTCTGCAGGCATTGGTGCGAACTTGGTTCTTACTGACCTTTGACAAACGTATAAAAATCGTGCATATACACGGAGCAGCTAATGCTTCGTTTGATAGATGTAAGTTATTTATTCGTCTTGCCAAGAAATGTGGTAAAAAGGTGATTCTGCATGAGCATGCAGCTGACTTTGTTGAGTATTATCATGACGCAGAAGATAAACAACGTATTACTGATACATTGAAAATGTGTGATGCCTTAATTGTTTTGTCGCAATCATGGAAAGAGTATTTTTTATCCATCGGAATGAACAAGGACAAGATTCATGTTCTTAACAACATCGTGTCGCCTCCAGAGATAGCTCTAGATAAACATACTGAAGATGGTAAGTTGCATCTGATGTATATGGGGGAAATTAGCAAGCGAAAAGGGGGGTTCGATTTGTTAAAGGCTATTGTGGACAATAAGGAGTATTTTGCCGATAAACTTTTGCTTCGTATGGGAGGTAATGAGGTTGATGGTGATATCAAGGTGTATATTCGTGAGAATGGCTTGGAATCTTTTGTAACCTATGAAGGCTGGATTGCAGGGCAGAAGAAGATAGATTGTTTGAATTGGGAAGATGTGTATATCTTGCCATCCTACAACGAGGGGTTGCCTATTGCTATACTTGAAGCTATGGCGTATAGTCATCCTATCATATCCACCCCGGTTGGTGGTATACCTGAGATTATTAAGTCTGGTGAAAATGGTATCTTGGTCAAGCCTGGTGATACTGCAGCCATTGCTGATGCTATCAAGTTTTATATTGAAAATCGTGATGCGATTAAAAAACATGGCAATAATGCTTTCAATGTAGTACAGGACTTTTTCCCCAAAAAAGTATTTGGAGATTTGAAAGCATTGTATTTGAAAATGCTGAGTAATAAAAATGAATAATAGAAGGGTGGTGGTCGTGGATTTCCTTAGAGGATTTTCCACATTTACTATAGTTTTAATGCATCTTGCACAGAGTTATCCTTTACCTGGCTTCTTGCAAAAGGCAGCTTCATTGGGTGGTGCTGGTGTTCATGTCTTTATTTTGTGTAGTGGATTTAGATTGTATCTGTCTTCACTGTAAACCACCAATACAGCGTAAGGTGGGGTAAGCGAAAAATATTATCTTTGCAACCGTTTTAAAATTCACATAAAATGGAAAGCAAAGAATATTTTGAAAAGGTGATCCAGGACTACAACCAGTAAATAACCGTTAGCCCGTATGGCGGTACCTATATAATATATTACCTTTGCATCCGTAATCAAAACAGTTTGATAATGGAAACAAGGGAATATTTCGAAAAAGCGATGCAGGATAGGGGTTGGATGCTTACTTATGTTCGCACATAGATCTCACGGATAATAAAAATCCCAACCTGTATTGCTACAAGCTGGGATGATTTTGAACACAAATAACTCGAATAGTACGAATTTCCGGGAACTGTCCGGGCTTTCTAGAGATGGAAGTCGATTTCCTTCAGCCATTCCTTGACATCGAAGCAAGGACTGCTCTTGCGAACCCAGGGAAGGTCACGATGACCTAGAATCTCGGCATCGGGATAGTCGAGGACGAGACTGTAGAGGAGGTCTTCCAGAGATGCTTTCTGGGCTGGAGTGCGAGTATCGGCAGGCTTGCCTTTCTCGTCGAGACCACCCTCGTAGCAGATACCGATGCTATGGGCGTTGTAGTGGCGGGCGTGAGCGCCCACCTCGCTTTCTGGACGGCAGGGATAGACCACGCCATCCTTCGTAATGTAATAGTGGTAACCAATGGAGTGGAAACCACGGGCCTTGTGACAGGCTTCTAAGGCTTCTACAGGGAAGTCCTGGTTAATACGTGTGGCACTGCAATGTACCACGATCAAATCGATTTTTCTTTGATTCTTCATTGGATTCTATGGTTTTAAAGGGTTTAACTGAACACGAATTTCTCGAATGACACGAATTTTCCGTGCTTTGAACAGATATTTAACTGAACACGAATATCTCGAATAGCACGAATATGTCCTTTGAACAGATATGATTCGTTCGATTCGTGTAATTCGTGTTCAGACGCTATCACTTGCAGCTCTGCACACAGAAGGAGCTGAGAACGGCAGTGAGAACGGTGATGACGAAGTTGATGACTTTCTGGATTGTTTCCTTTTTCATTTTTGTTAGTGATTAATGTAATTAGTGTTTAGTGATTAGTGTGGGAAGACAAGAAGGAAGCGGGCAGGATGAGCAAGTATCCGTTCAGGGCGATGATTTGACAATGTTGAATGGTGAGTGATGAACTCATTCCTGATGGGCCCTCGGATTACTCCGGACTGCATCCTGCCGATGCGCTTTCTCTTGTTTCAGATGCGAGGCGGATTGGGCTACTCTAAGCCGTCGCCTCCTCCTTCTCCAGTGGTTCCGCTACCGCCCTGGTCGGTGTTGTCACCACCAGGGGTATCCTTTCCGGTATCCTTCCCGGTATCCGGGGTGGTATCCGGGGTGGTATCCGGGGTGGTGCCATCACCTAATAGAGCAGAGGCCTTCTTCAGCGTAGCTTCGAGGTTGATGGTCTTGGCGCTAAACTCACCGGTGCCACGAGCACGGAGACGGAAACCTTCGATGTTCTTGGCGATGGTGAACTCCTTCTCTGAGGCGGCTCCCTCCTTGTTGCGGATGCCGATGGAGAAGATGGCGAGGTCGTCAATCTTCACAGCGAAACCTTGCAAGTTGAGTTCCTTGATGCACGATACCATATCGGTAATCATGCCCTTGATGGCTCCCTTGGAGAAAGGAGTGTTGTGGCTAGCCATGTGTTCGGCCAGGCCGTCGATGTCTACCGTCTGAGTGATGACTGGATAGGCGTAATACTTGCCGTATGCCTCTGGCATCTTGGCGTTCTGATTTAGTTTTAGTACGTAAAGCAACATAAGTTTTAAAGTTTTAAGTGTTGAATGTTGAATGTTGAATGTTGAATGGGCGCTGCGCAGTGCCTGGTTTAATGCATATGACTCTTTCTGAATCACATTGCAAAGATACAACATTTCATTTTCCCAACTCACCGATGCTCATTGTTGCTCACCGATACTCACCGATTATCACTGATAAATATCAGGGTTCTCCCAAATGGAAGAAAATATAGGATACTTGCAGAGGATTGAACTCCTTGCAGCTCTTGTTGTATCCACTCTTCAGCAGCTGCTCGTAGAGCTGGGTGCATCTTACTATCCATCTCATCAGATGGGCTCTTGCCACGTCCGGGTCGGAATCCGGAAAATAGAGCAGGGCTAACTCCTGCTTGGTGTAACTTCGTAAATCCATTTTCTATAATGTTGAATGTTGAGTGTTGAATGTTGAATTTTGAACACGAATCTCTCGAATCTAACGAATCTTTCGTCTTCAAGCAACTTATTCGTGTAATTCGTGTAATTCGTGTTCCGAAAAAACGATAAGCAATTCGTGTTCTGTAAAAACAATAAGCAATTCATGTTCAGTAAAAACAGTACGTAATTCGCGTGCAGAGAAATATCTATTAGGGTTATGCTTCGTAAATATGATACTTAGCCATCGTAACCATGATACTTAGCCATCGTAACCATGATACTTAGCTATCGTAACCAAGATACTTAGCTATCGTAACCAAGATACTTAATCCTCCACGGTATCGTTAGGATCGATGAAGGCATCGTTGTTGATTTCGCTACCTTCCTTCTCTATCACAGCCCAGCCGTTGCCGTTCTTCTTGTGAATCTTCTTGAATCCAAGACGCTTCATCACGTTACCGATGTTCTGGTTGTTCAGGTTCTGGCGAAGAGCAGGGTTCACACCTATCCTCTCCAGTATCTCAGCACTGTAGCGGAACTTGATAAACTGTAGCGGCGTATCTGGCTCCGGCACCCGGTAGTAACGGAGTATCTGCTCCTCGGCATAGTTGGCTACCATGAAGAGGCGGTTGTGACTGCGCATCAGTTCGATGTCATCCCTCGTCAACCAGTATGTCCACTCCAGAGGCTCGCCCTTAGGATGGCTCATCACCTCCTGACCCAGTGCCACTGCTTCGGCAAACACGTGGTCGTAGTCTATCGGGTGCTCTATCGGACTCTCGATGCTCTTTACCAGCCAAGGACAGTAGCGGCGGTTCTCCTCGTCGGTGATGAACTGCTGGTTGTTGGTTGTGCCGCAGAGCGATCCGCGGTGGGGCATCTCCGAACGGTACTTGTCGTAAGGTCGGCGTATGGAGAATGTCACCTTGGTCATGTTGCTCTTGAAGGCGCTCAGGTTCTTGCCGAATACCATCTCAAACTCGTCGAGACAGAGCAGAGCCTTGCTGCTGAAAGCCTCCATGAAGTCCTTGTCGGTATAGGCGCCCGTCGAGTCGTTGAGGAAGTACTGACGCAACTGTGGGGGCAACAGCATGTGGAAGAACGTGGTCTTGAAGATGCCGCCCTTGCCCACGAAGATGAGTATCATCTGGTTCACCACCTTCAGCGTTACCCACGCCACTACCATCGCCACCAGCCACTTCTTGAAGAAATAGCGGAAGAGGCTCTGCGTATGCTCGTTGTCGGGCAGGTTCTCCACCTCGATGCGGTCGGCGAGCTGGTCGATATAGTCGGGATCCTCTCCCTTCTTCCATTTCGGCAGACTGCGCAGGTAATCGTCCAAAGGGTCGAACGGCTCGCTGAAGTCGCTGTTGATGATGTTGTGCAAGGTCTTCTCAGAGAGATGCAGGCCCGACTCGTCCATCTCGCTCCAGATGGAGTTCTCGATATTGTCGTCGATGCGTACCCAGTCAGGATACTTGCCGTCTAAAACGAAGCGGCTCTCCACCTCGTAAAATCCCGTCAGCACGTTTCGGCGGAACAGATAGTGGGTGAGTAGCCACTGCTTGATGCCCCTTACCGATGGCTTGGCGCTGCGTCCCTCGCCATGGCGATAGAAATGCCAGATACCAAACTTGTTCAGATGCTTGTAGCGAGACTTGATGACGGAAGCCGTATCTTCGTAGCTGGTGCCAAACTCACGGTCGGTGTAGGTCAGAACTTCTTCCTGCGGGATGCCATAGTAGATGCAGATGTCGGCAAAGTGCCATACGTACTCGTTGTGATGCTCAGGCTCGAACCGATAGCCCCACAGGTCGAGCAGTTCCTTGATATGGGAAGCTGCCTCCTCGATGGTAGGCGTACCCTTGTCGCTTGACTTCGCCTCCTCTTTCACCTTGCTGCTTCGCTTTCCTCCCTTGGCGTTTCGCCTGGCAGAATACTTCGCCTGCAATGCCTTCTTCGTGTAGAGGGGGTTCAGATCCTTCGGTCCCAAGGCAAAAGGTTCGGCATCCCAACGGAAATAGGCATCTGGGTCGTAGGCAAGACCGGCGCATCGGGTGATGTCTACACACTGCTTGTCGGGAGCGATACCTAGGAGCTGGGTGTAGTAAGCCATCGCCTTCTGCAGCACGGCATCGAAGAGTTCGAGCACGCTGATGTCATCGTCATCTACAGGATGGTAGGCACAGAATACTCTGAATCCCCTGCCGCTCACGGTGATATACTCTACCATCGTATGACTGTCGCCTCTCACCAGTTGGATAAGCTGCTCCATATCTTCCTTCTTCACATGATCGAAGTCGAGCTGTAACATGTAGGTAGGTTTGAGGAAGTCGGCAAGTTGTCTGCCGTAGCCGTTCATGAGTGCCGAAACAGTGATGGCAGGCATCTCAGGCTTGTACTGGTCGGCAAACTGCTTGCTGATGGCGAGGCGCTTGCGGTAAGTCTCAGTCATCATTCGTAGCTCAGGGCTAGAGGTAATCACGCTCTTGAGATACAACCAGTCGGCGAGTGGATGGCTCTCCGAAGATTTGATACAAGGGAAGTACGATGGCATCGTAGCTGTTTCTCCCATACAGTTGGTGTTTGATTCTTTTTCCATTTGATTAAAATTGTCTGTTGTTTATACTATTTTGTTATTTGCAACGTTCTCTAAGTAAGAGTGTGGGTGAATACTTGGCGATGAAGTCGGTGAAGGGTGAACCCCGATGCCAACCTTTAGCGTTAATAATGTGTTAAAAATACCCCATAACCCATTATAATAGAGATTCTTATATTTCTAGCATGCACTGTATATACAAAGTTCTTTTTACTAGGGTTCACCCCTGAGCCGAAAAGGTGAATGCTTGGGGCAAGTGTTCACCCCGCTGTTCACCAATCGGTAACTTAAGATTGCTTCAGCCCTCGTTCTTGAAAGCTGCTGCGAATTTAAGAAAAAAGGTTGAGACCGCCAAGAATCCTGTACTTACATATATAGGTACAAAAAGGCGATGATTTTATAATAGCTTAACAAAAGATATTCAAATTTTTTAAATATATTAAGAAATGACACGATTTACAAAAACTAAAAAGGCACTGCGCGCTTTGACGGATACCATCCTCGGCGGCAGTAGCAATGTGGTACGCACCTTAAAGGTGGCTGGCCACATGAATGAGAATTCAGTCAAGCATGTCTAAGAGGGTTATGCCAGTCATACCCAGTCCTACTGCCTTCTTCGTTCTTCGCTGAAGAAGCATCACTGCACCAAAGACCAGGTGATGCAGATAATGGACTATCTTGACAACATGGAAGAGGAGTATCACAAGTCCTATCCCGACGATCCCTGCCCGATGGACGGTGGCTATAAGGCGAACTTCGAAAGGTTTGTGATAGAATCCTTGAGAGCAGAGTGAGATAATCAGCGTGAGATTTAATACCTCAGACCGAATAAGTCTAATAAATCAGTGTTAATCTGGGGGAGATTAGAGCAAGAAGCAAAAACTCCCCCCAAAATTTGGTAGTTTCGAGGAAATATCCTATCTTTGCAAAAAATTAGAACTCATAAAATATTGCAACATGAATATCCGAGTGATTATAGATAAGTTAGGTCCTATCCAGAATTCTGAGATAGAGTTTAAGCCATTCCTGGTTTATACTGGTGAATCAGGATTGGGTAAGAGTTATACGGCATTATTGTGGTATAACCTTCTTACTGCTATGGCTTCAGAGAGACTTTCTGAATTTATCAGAATGAAGTCTAACGGAAGCCAAAAGGACGAACTCACTCTTAAATTCAAGGATTTCAGAACATGGCTTAACCAAAATACTAGTGCATACTTGGGATATTTATTGGGTAATACTAATTTTGATTGTGCGGTCAATTATGTGTTCGAAGGAATTGATGATGAGATGGGGCTTTTATTGAGACGGCAGAATTATGATTTAGTCAATGGTTTTTGCCGCTATGCCGTTAATGAAGCTTCTATGATATTCCCTGTGGATATGGATAGTAGGGTTATGATGAGTATGATTCTTTCTTCATATTTAACAGATAAGTGTTTAGGAATTGCATTAATTCAGCCTTTGATCCTCCCTCCTGCTAGAGCAGCCTTTATGGGTGCTAATACAACATCTCCTATAGGAATGTATCGTGACTTTTTACAACAGTTGGATGATCTCAAAACTCCTTCTCGCATTGCAGTAGCAGATAATCAATTCTATGCAAACTATATCGCTAAGTTGGTGGATGGCAAGATAGTGTTGGAGAATGGTAGCGTGTTCTTGCAGTTTGCATCTGGTGAATTGATACCAGTAAGTGCTGCAGCATCTTCTGTCAAGGAGTTGATGCCATTCTTGTTGATGCTTCAAAATGGCAAGAATCGCCAGTATAACAGCTTGCTGTTTGAGGAACCAGAGGCTCATGTTCATCCGAAGAAGCAATTCTTGGTGATGGATATGCTAGCAAGATGTTGCAACAAGGGCATGCTCATCCAGATGACTACCCATAGCGACTATATGTTGGGACGAATGAACCAGTTGCTGCTTTTAGGCAAAATCAAGCAAGCTTCGGAGACTTCTTTCGGGCAATTCTGTGAAGCTCATCTGCACAATAAGAATTTGTATCTCACAGACCTTCAGGTGGGAGCTTATTACTTTAAGCGTGAAGAGGGTAAGGTTGTCATCGAGAAGCAAGATTTGGCAGAAGGCTTGCCATTCAGTTCTTTCGAACAGACAGTGAAAGACCAGATGGACTTGTCGGCTGACATCTCAGAAGTAGCTGAGCAACTTGGCATAGTATCTAATCTATAAAAAGTGAGTGATATGGATGCAACGATAGAAGAGTTTGGCAAGCTTTACCCAGCTTATGCTACCTTGTATTTCAAGGATGAGTGCGAGATAGTAGAAACGGCTCCCAAATCAGGCTTGGACTTTAGACGACTTGTCGTTTCAGGTGGAGAAGGCTATGCTTTTCCACGAGAGTTGGCAGGTGATTCGGTCTCCTTTTATAGTAAGGCTGGTTGTCAGGAACCCATGCTTCTCAATAGTGATGGTATCTTCTTTGCGGAGGTTGATGGTAGGAAATGCTTGTTTGTTTGCGAACTGAAGAGCTCCTTTGGCGTTGCTCAAATCAGCCATGCCAAGGAACAGATTGTGGGAACATTATTGCGCTTGCAGGCTCAGCTTAGCATTCTACAGTCTCTTCCTGAATGGGAATACCATGGAGTGATTGTATCCTACGAGCCCACAGGTAGCCAATTGGTCGTAGCAAGCAAGTTGACGAGTCGTGATGCCAGTTTCTCTAGATATTTGTGTACGAAGAAGCACAAGCTGATTTCATCTTCTATTGCCAATAAGTATTATGCGCCTTTGGCATTGCCAGACATCAATATCCACTATGTTGCTGTTCCAGGTAGGCTGAATGAGTATCAGGTAGATTTGAGGGAATTGGTAAATCTTTAGCGTTATGGAAAATTGCTATATGGCGAGTTTGAGAAGATGGAAAAGGTGTGTTGAAACAGGTTCAGCTATGACCAAGGAAAATACACCAAATATAGGTTGGCAAGAGTGAGAAGCTCATTATTTTAAGGAAGGGTAAATTATGAAAAAACTCGATGATATAATATCGTCATTAAAACGCTCTCATGGCGTTGTGGTGGGATTGACTACTTTGTCAAGTTTAAATAGAATTTATGAAAATGTTCACGATAGTGAATTGTTGGAATATGTGCCGATAAAAATAGTATCTTTGATGGAGGAACATTTTAGACAAATATATCGGGAAATAATTGATAATAAGGAGTATCGAGGAAATTTAAAAAAAGTAAAATTCTTGAAGGATATGCGTTTTGACTTTGATGTAATTGATGCATTTCAAAATCAGAAAGTTACTTTAGGGGATTATTTGTCATATCATTTTCCATGCAGCTCTGTTAGCCAGATTTTTGATCAGTTTGGGCAGTTATTAGGGGTGGATTTTAGAAGCAGGCTAATAGATAAAATAGCAGAACAAGAAGGGGAGGTTGAACTCCCTAAGGAAGAGGCTCGAATTAATATTGTTTTCTTCTTTAAGTCTATTGATATGATTTTTCAAATGAGACATGTTCTTTGTCATGAGGGTGGTATTGTTAGGACAATAGATAATGATTTTGTTATGCAGATGATTTCGGATTCTCAATTATTCGTTGAATATACAGATCATCTGATAAGCGATATCATGTATCCAAATTTCGATTACACACAAGCTTCAATGAATAAAGATGCAAAACAATCATTTGAGGCTTCAGATAAGCAACTTACAGCCATCATTAAATATTTGAAAGATAAAGATACAGAAGATGTGTGGAATTTCTCTTATATGGAAGAGTGGAAGAAATATCGAGAGGCTAAGGCAGTATGTGATTCTAAATGTTGTGAAGGTGGTTCTATGTATCCTAGTGTTTATTATTCAAGTTTGTATGATACTACTAGTCATATGATTTCTCAACTCAAAGTTGATTTTCATCTTTACGATTGGGGTAGTGATGGTAGAGTTAATGATTAGAATTTTTCTATTATACTTCTATGTAACTTGATGCTGTGTTATCTTGTAATATATAAAGTTTATGAAGAATTATAGTTTAGAGCTAAGACGCATTTTTGATAAGCCATATTTTTCCGTGAATGTTGCAGACCTGTCTTTGTTGGAAAAATTGCAAAATGATTTAAAAGAATTAGAAGGTATTAAAAACGTAAATATATCAGAAGGCAAAAGAAGGCATCTTACAATATATGGTGAGACATTTGTTGATGTGAAGGAGGTTCATAAGCAAATTAAAGACTATTTGGATGCATTTAATGATGCGAACAATATTTTGGAGAACTCAAGCAAAGAGCAGGTAAAAAATCCTGTGGATAATTTTACTCCACCAGTTCCGCAATATATGGAAATACCAAAAGATTGTCCTACAGTTTTCATTAGCCATGCATGGGATGATGAAGAACATAAGAAATGGATATTGAAGTTAGCACATGATTTGGAGGCTGTTTATGGAATAAATGTACTCTGTGATTTTTATAATCAAGGAGGACTTGATCTTACTAGTTTTATGATCCATGGAATTTCTAAGGCTAATAGAGTCCTAATTATTGGAACTCCGAAATATAAAGAGAAGTCTGAAAGCTTGGATAACAGCGGCGTTAGCTTTGAAGGTATGATTATGTCTTCAATTTTGTTTAGAGAAAAAAATGTAGAAGCCAAGTTTATTCCAATTTTGAAAGAAGGTTCTTTCGAATCATCGTTTAATACAATGATGGGGGTCCGAACTGGATATGATTTATCGACAGTAGAGAATTACAATGCAAATATAAAACTCTTGGCACAAGATGTATGGAATGAACCTGCAATTCAAAGACCGAAGCGAGCACACAAGCCAAATTTTAATAGAGTAGATAAAGAAGAGAAACAAGAATCAGAGCTTCCTATATGGAAGAAAATTGTATTGTATGAAAAAATGCAACCTGAAGAGTTTCTTGTAGCATATAATACTTGCTTAGGTTTATTGCGACTTAACAATATTCAAAATCCGATTCAATTGGCTCATCTTGTAAGTACGTTTGTAGAATTAGATGCCAAAGGCGTATCTTTGTCTTCTGAGGATAAGAATATGCTAAAGGGGAACATTGATAGATTATTATCTTCTAAGGGAAACAGAGACGATCTTTATGAATGTTATATTTTATATGCTCAAACCCTTAATGTAAATGGTTATGACAAGGATATGTCCGATTTCTCATGTGAAATAAGACATTTCTTCCATAATAGAGAAAGGGAACTTTGGGAACAATTTAAATATAAGCTTGTTCTGTTGTTGGAGAACTTAGATGATAGCAATGTTTTAGAATTAAAATCCTTACATCTTACTGCGCCTGATCATGGAACTGCTTATTCTTCTTTGCCTCTTTTGAAATATGTGGATTTGGATAAGCTTGTTGCTAAGATACTAAAGTTGTCTTCTACGAGTCGAACGATGTTGGCAGATTTTTTGATAGAACGATACTTTTTAAGTTATGGAGTAGAATCTGTTAATGAAAACCTGAGAGAAGATATAGATGCTTTAAAGGAATTGTCTGATAAACTACAAGTTGCAATATGTAGTTTAACCCCTGTAGAGAAGTTGTCGTATTATAAGTTGACAAATGCAATAACTTCTGCTTTTAAACGTTGCGAAGGTACAACGATAAGGTTGGTGGATTGATGGTATATCACCATTACAGCGTAAGGTTTTAACACATTAAGTATTTACCTTTGCATCCAAATTCTTAAAAATCAGAATTATGGAAACAAAGGATTACTTCGAAAAGGTGATGCAGGACTTTAAAATGTATATTTATGATGAATAAAACAGAAGATCCTGACTTTGTTGCCTCTTGGCAGAAAGTTGAGGAGGCTCTAAAGCGTCTTGATGAAAATCAGGTGGAACGTTTGTTCTCAAAGAAACATGCGTCCTTGGCTGATTTTCACCAAGCTCTAATAAAAGAGTTGGAACTAAAGGCTACTGCCTTGGAATCTGCTGTGGCTTCTTTGAAGGACGAGAGTAAGGCAATAATGCAGGAAACCTTAAAAATCAAGTCAGAAACAAAGAAACTTCGTGAGGAAAGAGAACGGATGAATGAAGAATTGTTGCAGAAAAAGCGTGAGCTAGACCAGTTGAAAACTCACCCTTACCCGTATGAAAGATGGGGATAAGGACTATAAGTCTATGCTTCCATGTTACTATGTTGAAAAAACAGATGAGGTGAAGGAGTGTGCTTAGCAATCCTTCACCCTAAAAACGATACAAGAATAACTTTTTTCAAAAAACTGATAGGTGTAACTACTTGGAATATAGTGGGGACGCTGTATTGGTGATATACAATTGACTATTCTTGATTAATTTGTATTCAAATGAAATATTCAAAAGGAAAGATAATTATTGGCGTATGCTTATGTCTTGTAGCGATATTGCTCGCACCATATCTTTTAACGAGACCTTTTAGTGATAAGGTATCTTTTATGAATACTGGTCAAATTGGAGACACTATAGGTGGCACTACAGCGCCTATTATTGGCATAGTAAGTATAGTTCTACTTGCATATACTTTAATTGAACAATTGAAGTTTAACGCAAAGCAAGTTGACTTACAACGACAAGAACAATTTAAGGCAACATTTTTCGAATTATTGAAAGAACAGAGAGATATAACAAACTCTTTGTTTACAATTTACGAAGGAGTTGATATGAAAAATCCAACAAGGATACAAAAAATTCATGTGACAGGGCAGGAATTTTTCAGAATGGGTTCCTTTGTCCTAAGGAATTTATTTGAATCAATGGAATATGGATATTATTGTCACGTATATGATCCAAAAGAAATTAATGCACAACTTATAGGCTTAGATTCTTATTCAGAAGATTATATTGTGGATGAACAAGGTAATCTACACTCTTTTGATTTTGAAAAGATTAAAACGCAATCAAAGTTCTGCTTTCTGAATGATAAGTATAAGATAACAAATAAAGAGTTTGAGGCTTATAAACATTTGAATGTAAAAAAGAAAATTGAATTTGTTTATCGGCGTTTTTTCAATGTTCATGAAGAATGTGGTAACTATTTTAGGCATTTATACAGAATTTTACGTTTCGTGAGTCAGTCTGAGGAAGAGGAGTTAAATGATACTGAGGATGATGTTGTAAGGCAGCAAATATTCAAAAGATATTACGAATTGGTCCAATTTGTTCAAGCTCAGATGTCTACAAGAGAATTGCTAATGGTTTTCTATAATAGTTTTTCTTTTCCTAAATTAAGAGATTTGCTTATAAGGTATAATCTTTTGGAGAATTTGACAATCGAGAATCTTATTGATAAGAGTCATAATTGTATTGTTGGTTATCATCTTAAGCACCAGTGATTAGAGGCAAACATAATATGTTAGCATTATTTTCAATGTATAATGACTTACAATATAAATATTAAAGAATCATCTCAGAAGAAGATTATTGTAGAAGCTTTGAAAACAATGATTCGTAATAACAATCCTGAGCCTCAAGCAACATATCTTTGTAATCAACTGGATGATGCAAGTTGTATAGCTGATCGTTTAGAGGAATTGTATAAGCAGATAAGGCTGCATCCCTATGATGGTCTATAATCTGGCGGTCCCATCCCGCACAAACATGGCGAAGACCTTTGATGGTCCGCCAACCTTAGAGCGTAGCGGTTACGAGCACCGAGTAGGGCGGTTTTCTTCTTCTCGCCTGAGGAGAGAAGACCGAGATGAGAGGTGGAGCCTTCTTTAACGGTAAGGAAGGACGGGTAGGTTTTCGAAATAAATAACAAGATTAATGCATAATTTCACCAACATTCATATTATAATCATGGCTGGCGGCGTAGGCAGCCGCTTCTGGCCAATGTCAACCCCCGATTACCCAAAGCAGTTCATAGATGTGATGGGTGTCGGCCGTTCCCTCATTCAATTGACAGTAGATAGATTGAAGCCAATCTGTCCTGTCGAAAACATGTGGGTAGTGACAAACGAGAAATATATCAGCATTGTCAAGGAACAAATCCCTGACATGCCAGTAGATAACATATTAGCAGAGCCGGAGGCTCGCAATACCGCTCCATGTATTGCTTATGCCTGTTGGAAAATCCAGAAGAAGCATCCTGATGCCAACATCGTGGTGACACCATCCGATGCCCTCGTCATTAATACCTCAGAGTATCAGCGAGTGCTCAGCAAGGCATTGAGCTATACTTCCGATAAGAACGCCATCGTTACTATCGGTATTAAGCCAAGCCGCCCGGAAACAGGCTATGGCTATATCGCAGCAGCAGAGCCAACATCCGTAGATGAAATCTACAAGGTAGAGGCTTTCAAGGAAAAGCCAAACCTGGAGACAGCCGAGCAATATCTTGCTGCTGGTAATTACTATTGGAATGCCGGAATCTTCGTATGGAACATTGATACCATCAGCAAGGCAATCCGAACCTTCCAGCCAAACCTTGCCAGCATTATGGATGAGATGGCTCCTTCTTACTATACCGAACAGGAGAAAGAGGTAGTCGGCAAACTCTTCCCAACCTGCGAGAAGATAAGCATAGACTATGCCGTAATGGAGAAATCGAAGGAAATCTATACCTTGCCAGCCGAGTTCGGCTGGAGCGACTTAGGTAGCTGGGGTAGTCTCCGTACCTTGCTTCCACAGGATGAGGCTGGCAATGCCAAGGTAGGCAAGGACATCCGCTTGTATGAATGCAAGAACTGCGTGGTTCATGCAGCCGATGAAAGCAAGGTGGTGGTTCAGGGCTTGGATGGCTATATCGTAGCCGAGAAGAATGGACAGCTGCTTGTTTGCTCTTTGAAAGAGGAACAGAGGATTAAGGAATTTGGAAAATAACTAATTTCATTAGTTTAAAGAATTCTATTTGTTTTAAACACTCATAACTTAAATTCATGAAACAATGGGACAAATTGATGAAAATGTAATAAAAAAGTTGGATAGAGTTTTATTGAAAGGATCTCCTATCTTATTCACAGGTGCGGGTTTCTCTAAATTTGCTATTAATGGTGATGGTGAAACCGTACCTGATGGTTATCAATTGAAGAAAGCTTTAATAGAAAAGCTTTTGTTAATTGATGAGTCAGAACCTGAATTTTCGGAGTTAATGGACTCTTCTTTGTCAGATTTATGCTCATATTGTGAATTCGAGAAAGGAGTAGATACACTCAGAGATTATTTAAATTCAGTTTTATCTGGATGCAAACCTCAACCTTTTCATAAAATTATTGCAAATTTTGCTTGGAAAAAAGTATACACAACAAATATTGATGATTTATTTGAGAATACAAGAACTGTAGATTCTTTAGCTGTTCAAAATAGAGAGCGTTTGGTTTCATATACAAGAGCAAAGTCTATAGAGTATATAAAATTACATGGTTGTGTGCGTAACCCTTCTGGTTCAATAGTTTTTTCTAGGCAAGATTATATTGATTCTTTGTTGAATTCTAGAGATTATAGATTCAGTTCTTTTGCTACAGACATGCAACGGGAGAACTTTGTTTTTCTGGGATTCGAAATGGATGAAATTAATCTAGACTATTACCTAAGTTTGTATGAAGCTGTTCAAGGGCATTCTTCTAATGGTCAATTATTTTTTGTAAAACCTAAGCCTAGTCTTATTTTTAAAAATAAGATAAAACGAATAAATGGCTACGTTATAGATTGGACTGCTGAAGAATTTGCGAATCATTTGTCGTCTCTCCTAGAGCATAAACAAGATGCTGTTAGTCAAAACTATCAGATTGATGGTTTTCGGTTCTTGGATGGTATATATCATAATGAAATATCTTTTAAAGGGTATAATTCAGATTTATACATTGGTAAAAATCCTTTATGGAAAGATATTTTCTTTGATTGGGATTTTATCAATCCTCAGATTGATAGCTTAATTAGTTCTATTTTGAGTACTACTTCAAAGTCGTCTAGAAATCTTATAGCAGCAATTATAGGAAAGGCTATCTCTGGTAAATCGGTATATTTGAAGAGAATAGGGTTGACTTTATATAAAGAAGGATTCGTTGTGTATGATTTTGTTGGTAGACGATTTGATTATTGGGCATTTTTGCAGCATTGCAAGAAAATTGAAGAAAATAAGATAGTATTATTAATGGATAATGCAAGTTTTTTTTATAATGCAATTAAAAACTTGTTGAATAAATTCCCTGCTAATAAGCAAATTGTTATAATATCAACATCACGTCCATACTTCCATAATAGAAAAAGGTATAATTTAATCTCAGAATATAATTTTATAGAATTGTATCTTGGAGAGAATTTGCGAATGAAAGATAAAGAACTTTTTTCTAAGAATATCGCTAAAAAACTTGATGAAAAAGGTTTTCTGGGCAATCTTAAAGCTGATACTTTTGATGATAGAGTAAAGAAAATTATTAAAAAAAATGATGTTGCTTCATTATTGTACTCTATAACTTATGGTCATGGTTTCGTCAAACGGGCGATAGATATTTATAATAAAATGATTTCATCGTATGACGAGGATTCTATAGATGTTTTAAGGGCTTTAGCTTTGTTTCAGAAGATGGATTTGCCTTATTTTCCATTAGAGTTATTAGCTCTTTGGTATACTTCGAGTTACAGTACAATATTGAATAAGATATCTGACTTAGTAAATGTATCAGATGAAAATAATGGAGTATATTTGAGAAATAATATACTTACTACCCATATCATTCGTTCTATTTCTTCTGCAAAAAAATCGTTTTTGTTAAAAGATATTCTTGCTTTAGTATCACCTCAGATATCTAATACGGTTCATTCGTACTGGAATGAGATTCAGTCTACGTTGATGAAAGTTAAGCTTCTTAAAATCAAATTGAAAATGACTAATGTTGAGATTAAGAATCTTCTTTTTGATATAAAAAACTATTATAACGATGATTTTAATTATTGGCTCCAAGTAGGCTTAGTTGAACAAAGTGAAAATAATTTTGAAAAAGCGCTCAATCGCTTTAATCAAGCAGATGCTTTATCAAATGATTCCTATGTAGTTCAAAATGCAATTGCCAGAAATTATCTCCGTTTTGCAAACTATACAACAGAACAGACTGAGGCAAAAGCATTGTTTGAGGAAGGTGAGAAAAGAATGTTGAAATTGATTAATAATAGAGATGAGTATCAAGTTAAGGCTTTTTCTACCCATTGTTATATATTTGAACAAATTAGATATTGGAAAAGATATGATATATGTCCGTCTAAGGCTGAAGTGGAAAAGCTTTTTGGTATGCTGAAATCTTTGTTAAATGTTGATCAAAATGATCCTATGGCTAAACATATTAGTAATTTGCTGTTTAGGTTTATCCGTGATTCTAAAATAAATGGTAATATATCTTTGGGATCCAATTATGACTTAGGTTATCTTAAAGAGATGTTTTCTGATTATTCTTCAATAAATATTGAGCAAATGTTAGAAGACTATGAAATTGATTAATTTCTCAGTCTAATTTAAATAATTGTATGGAAACTGTAAAAGTATTAAATATAGATATTCAGAACATTACTCGCCAGGAGCTCTTAGAGAACCTGAAGGAGGGTGTTCTTGTGACTCCTAATCTTGATCATCTGATCAAACTTCAGAAGGATAAGGAGTTTTATGACGTGTATCAGAAGTCGGAATGGGTGGTATGTGACAGTAAGATTCTCTACCTGTTCGGTAAGTTGTTGAAGACTCCAATCAAGGAAGCGATTCCGGGTTCCAGCTTCTTCACCTCTTATTATATGTATCATAAGGATGATGCTGACTGCAAGATCTTCTTGCTTGGTGCCAAGGAGGGTATTGCAGCCAAGGCTATGGAATGTATCAATGAGAAGGTGGACCGCCAGATGGTGGTAGGTGCTCATTCTCCTTCTTTTGGCTTCGAGAAGCATGAGGATGAATGTGAGAAGCTGGTTCGCATCGTGAACGAGAGTGGTGCTAATGTGCTGCTCGTTGGTGTAGGTGCTCCAAAGCAGGAGAAGTGGATTATGAAGTATCGTGATAAGATGCCTGGAGTAAAGGTGTTCATGGCTCTGGGTGCTACCATTGACTTCGAGGCAGGAACTTTGAAACGTGCGCCTAAGATTTGGCAGAAAATTGGTATGGAGTGGTTGTATCGTTGCATGAAGGAGCCAAAGCGCCTCTTCAAGCGTTATTTCGTGGATGATATGCAGTTCTTCTATTACTTCGGTAAGCAGCTCTTGGGAATATACAAGGATCCTTTTCGAAAAAAGTAGGATTACTTTCTTCGGAAGAACTTACATAGTAAGGCTATCGGAAGAAGGATGATAGCTGCTATGTAGGATAATATGATGCGTATGGCTTGTTTCATGCGTGCAAAAGTACAACTTTATGTTGAAACAACAAAAGATTTTCTTTGAATTCTTGCGATTCTGCATAGGTTCAGCCAAGGAAATACCTGATTCTTTGAAGGAGGCGGATTGGAAGGAGCTATATGCTATCGCCAAGAAGCAATGCCTGGTGGGTGTTCTCTTTGATGGTATCAAGAAGCTACCTGCTGAACATGTGGGGATGAATAAGGAGCTGCTGCTCCAATGGATGGCAGAAAGCCAGATGTTGGAGAAGGCGAATGTTCGGTTGAACGATGCTGCCATCCAGGTTTCTGAGTGGTTCCGAAAGAAGGGATTCAGAACCTGTATCCTAAAAGGGCAGGGGAATGCCTTGATGTATCCGAATCCTTATTCCCGGACTCCTGGTGATATTGATATCTGGGTGGAAGGTGGAGATAAACGGGTCATCTCCTTTGTCCGCTCTATCTCGCCTCATGAAAAGGCGTGCTATCACCACATAGAGTTTCCCTCGTATAAGGGTGTGGAGGTTGAAGTGCATTATCGCCCTAGCTTCCTACTGTGCTTCTGGCATAACAGAAAGCTTCAGAAATATTATGAGATGGTGATGGAGGAGCAGTTCTCGCATCGGGTGATGTTGGGGGAGCAAGGGGAGATTGCGATTCCGATGGTGGAATTCAATCTCATCTTTCAGTTGACTCATATCTTCTCGCATCTGATGAATGAGGGGATTGGGTTAAGACAGCTTATTGATTACTACTATGTTCTTTGCGACTTTTATAAAGTCTATCAAAATTTTTCGAAAACCCACCCGTCCTCCCTTACCCTTAAGGGAGGCTCCACTGCTTTCCCCAAGCCCCTTTCCCCTCAGGGGACAGGGGATGTAACCGCTCCTCCTCGTCGCTCGGAACCGCTACGCTCTAAGGTTGGCGGGGCATCAAAGCCCTCGCAAGATTGTGCGGGATGGGACCGCCTTTCTATAGAGGGAGATAATTCAGCTGGTTCTACTACTGCTGTTACTTCTTCTGCCTCTACTGCTTTAGATGTGGTGCAGAAGGAATTGAAGGAGTTGGGATTGTGGAAGTTTGCCGGGGGTATCATGTATATCATGCAGGAGGTATTCGGCATGCCTGCCTCTCGCCTTATTGTTCCTCCGAATGAGAAGTATGGTAAGTTTGTGCTGAATGAGGTGCTGGAAGCTGGGAAC
>ERZ781275.684-NODE-684-length-34596-cov-3.910715_pt1 | contig 34596 bp, 29 predicted proteins | sample MGYA00375853_ERZ781275 | MGnify/ENA primary metagenome ERZ781275 (study PRJEB29790, sample SAMN03653691) | human gut metagenome | host: Homo sapiens | place: USA: Dallas, Texas | collected 2012-07-23 | study: EMG produced TPA metagenomics assembly of the Gut...
CGTACGGTTCAATGGGAGGGGCAATAAATCTTGAATTTATTCCTCTACCCCTATTATAAAAAATGCGGGAATGTGAAGAATTATGTGTAAGTAAAAATCGACAGGTTTAGATATGTAGATGACGAATCATGTCTAATCATCATCTATTTATGTATTATCAGTATGCCCAATTCATCATGGGTTATACTGATTTTTTATATGTTTTTATCTTTACTCTTTATCCTTCTACTGCTTCCATAATGGAAAGTTGATTCTGAATAAGATCCCAGTTTCTACATCTTTGTGTCCATTTATTGCTGAGGTTTTGGATTGCTAAATAAAACATCTTTCTCAAACTGTCATCGTTTGGAAAAACTGTCTTTGTTTTAGTGACCTTTCTGAACTGTCTGTTCAATCCTTCAATCGCATTTGTCGTGTAGATGATTTTGCGTATTTCGACAGGATAATCAAAGTATGTGCTTAATATATCCCAGTTTTCTTCCCAGCTACGTACAGCGGTTGGATATTGCTTACCCCATTTATCTTTGAAAATTGCTAACTGATTCAAAGCCTGTTCCTCGTTGTTTGCTTGGTAAACTGTTTTTAAATCCTTCATAAATTCCTTGATGTGTTTGTAGCTTACGAAGCGTGTGCTGTTGCGGATTTGATGGATAATACAGCGCTGTATGCGCGCCTTTGGATAGACCGCTCCTATGGCTTCTCTGAAGCCTGTAAGGCCATCTACACAGAACAGAGAAACTTCTTTAACTCCTCTGCTTTTTAGTTCATTCAGCACTCCCATCCAATATTTTGCACTTTCGCTTGCACCTCCCCATAAGCCTAGAACTTCCTTCATTCCTTCGTTATTAATGCCCAAGACAACATATGCAGCCTTTGTCACTACCTGATGATCTTCCCTGATCTTATAGTGAATCGCATCCATGAATATAAACGGATAGAAGGCTTCTAAGGGTCTGTTCTGCCATTCTGTTACTTCCGGTAAGATTCGCTCGCTGATTTTGCTTACCAGCCCTTCTGAAATTTCTACATCATACAGCCCTTTGATCTGATCTTTGATATCTCTTGTGGACATTCCGGTAGCGTATAAGGAAAGAATGCGTTCCTCAATGCCATCAGCGTTTCTCTGATATTTTCCAATAATCTGTGGCTCAAATTCACCATTCCGGTCACGTGGTACGTTTACGTCCACTTCACCTAATTGTGTTTTCATAGTGCGTTTTATAGTACCATTGCGATAGTTTTTCTTCCCATCGCAAGATGTTCTTTCTGCACGATCATAACCTAAATGCTGATCCATTTCAGCCTGCAATGTCTGTTCTAAAACATCCGCAAACATGCCTTTCATGCACTCCATGATATCCTGTGTTGATGTAAACTTTTGTTCATTGACAAGGTCCTTAACCTGCTTTGTCGAAATAAAAGATGTGTTCATAGTATTTTTCCTCCTGTAAGTATGTTTCGTATCTACATTCTTACCCGTTTTTTACTATTTACACATCTTTTGCTACATTCCCGCTGAGTCGCGCTGTTATATTTTTACAGCTATAATATTCATATGATTACAAGAAGGTTGCCTGGCTTTGCATATTGATTATTGCTCTTAAACTACTATTGCTGTCGTAATAGCGTACTTTATGAAACAGTGTCTTTATACGATACCATCCATTTAGCCTATAAGACCCCTAAAAATTGAACTCTTCTTCCCATGCAAAACTACCCGATGCCTCCAGGCTTTTCGGCCAATGCGCACACCACGCAGGTACTTCAGGAGCCTCAATACGATCAAGACTAGGCGTATAAGGCTTTATATCCAGAACAGGTGAGCCATCATTCGCATCAATATAAGCAATCTGTATTACACCCTTATCATAATCAATATAAAGTATCTCAACTGCAGTCAATGCAATCGGGTTCGGACGAATCGGGGATCTTGTTGCAAAGATTCCCATTTCCTCCGGAGCTTTTTTATATGGCTGTTTCGTCTTTAAAACAGTCCTGTACACATCCTCATCATAGCCATCAAACCACCAGATAATTTGCAGATGGCTGAAACCATCCAATGCCTGCAACGCTGGAATATAATTCTCATCTACCTGAATAAATGTACCTCCCTCTTTACCACTGTGAATAGAACCTACAGAATGAACTTCAAATTTTGTCATAATTTTTTTCCTCCATTTCGTCTGTACCAATACGATAATCCCTCACACCATGTGAGGGTCAAGAGGTAAATTCAATATTTTTTAAGCATGCGCAAAGGAATCTGCAATTCCGTGAGATAACTGCCGACATCTTCCTCATTCCACGGACCACGGTGTATCATCTGCCGATTTGCACCTTTCATTTCATATTGTCTGTTTGTCTCCAGCCATTTTGCAAAGGATTGATAGGCCGCAGATATATTTGAAAAATCTCCATATACCATAAGTGAGGCCATCAATAGCTCTTCTTCCACCTCACGACATTGGAATCCATCACAAACCCTGATTGCTTTTTTTACAGGCAGGCACAATTCCACATCCACATTCGCTTCTCTGTAATCCTCATCATGATAAATGGAAATGGTAGTTGGAGTACAATCAACTCTATGTTGCCTTGCAAAATCAGATAGCTTCTCCCAGAGCATTTCTTCCGCATAATAATCAGGAATAATTTCTCTTATTGATACCACAAGACAGCGTGGAATCGATTTTATCGTAACATTAGAATGCAGATCAGCAGTTCCCTGAAGAAGGTGATTGATTCTTCGTAATCGCTGCTCCTCTATCTTGATCGTAGCTGCAATCTCCTTTTCCTTATTCTTTAATGCCTCCATCATCCTATCGTCATTTCCTAAAACTAAACCTTCCATCTCAGCAACTGTAAAACCACAATCCCGTAAATATAAAATCCTGTTCAAAACAGGAATCTGCTCCACAGCATACATGCGATATCCTGTCCATGGATCACTCTGTGCCGGCTTCAGAAGTCCCACCTCATCATAATAACGCAGCATTCTGACAGAAACCTGCATTAGCTTGGAAAACTCACCAATTCGAAACATAAACCGCCTCCATTCTGCTTCTTATTATAAGGCAAGATTTTTATACTTCAATAGGAAACGCCATGCACATACCAAAGCACTGAATTTAACTTGAAAAACCAGTAGACTACTGTAAAAATCACTAAATAAACTACTATTATTTTCACAACTATTCTAGATATGACTCCTTAAAAATCTATAATATAAATAAAAACAATCATAGTATACAATTCGTCGCATTACTTAATCATATCTTTATGTCCTACATTGTTAATTGCCTATTCTTAAGTGAATCCTATCTGATTGATATGTACTTCTTTCAACAGCTTACGATAATCATTTTAATATTTCACTAGGCATGGTAAAATATGTATATCATTCATAAATCCAACACAAGAGGATTTTCTTACATCACAATATATATTATAAATCATACCATTAAAATGAAGGAGCATGAGCCATGGAATATTTAGATAAAGTAAAAGCACAGCTAAAGAAAATGTCATTAGAAGAAAAGGACGCATGGATATTAACGCAGGCAAAATTGATCTCCAATTACAAGCAAAATGATTTTTTACTGTCACTATCCGGGACAAAGAAAATTATCAATATGCCGACACTTGATGATATAGATATCTTATGTACGAGGATTGAAACAGGTGATATTTATCTTGAATATGTTACTCATTATCATGAATTTGACGAAGATGGCAGATATATGGATGATTGGGTAGTCTGGTATAATGATCCATTTTCAATACTGCCAATGATGCGGAGAATTTTTGCCGGGTGCCATCAGCTTGTAGTGCTGGAGGAATATCAAACGGTATACGATTTGTTAAGCAGGATTTTTGAATTAAAATTCTTTATCCAGGAGGGCGAAGATTCTGAGGATGCACCGGAAGAGGAATTTATTGAATTGTCAGATTCTAAAATAAAAGAAGAGTTATCTTATAATTTAGACAAAGCAGCTGCGGACTGGATAATCTCATTTATGTATTTAACAACTGAACTAAGCGATAAAGATCGTGCAGAAAAGCTTATCAAAATGTTAGAAACATCCATCTGCAAGAATCTAAAACCAAGAATTCTGAAGGATTTAGGCGGAACTGAGAAATTGTTTGTTTCTATGCAAACCGCTTCAGAAATTGCAATTGCTGACCTGGAAACAAAAAAGACCGAAATTCTGAAATCCGGAAATAGAGGTACAAAACTTTTTGAAATAAAAGAAAAATTAACTCGAAGTAACGAACTTCTGATAGATATCCGTATGCGATGCTTAGAAAGGAAAAAGATAAAACAAATGAAATCATTTTTAGAGGATAGCTGGAATGATGTGTGTGAGGTTGTCGAATGGTTGAAATTTGAAAAATATATCGATGATCAACCGGAAATTGATACTGTTTTGGAAATTTGTAAAGAACTCGTTCAATCTGATGAGATTCAGTTTGATGATAGGCAGTTAAGAAAAAAGGTACTTACCGATATTGTTGAACATGATTACTATGATTATCTTGGCGCTTCCGATATCATGGAAGAGCTTGCTGAAAAACTATGTACAAATGATGAAGAATACCTGGCATATGCGGATATACTGTATATCAATGAAAATAAAGAAAAAGCAGCGTTATTATATAATCAACATGGCAGAGAAGATAAGTATATTACTTATTTAGAAAATCATTTAGGAAGAGAACAAAAGAATTATAATGCTTTAATTACATACTACAATCAACATGATCAAAAGGATGATGCAATACGTGTTGCTCAGCTGGGATTAAAAAATTGTAAAGATGATTTAACAGATATCTTTATTTTTCTCCTTTTACATACAAGAGAAAATGATGCTACATGGTTTAAAAAATTATTTGCTAGCGCAAAACGGAGAAAGAATGTGGATATGATAAAAATTGATATAGCAATGCAAAGGTGAATGATGTAATAAAAACATGTATTTCTTGAAGATATAAAGGCATCCAGCAGTTAAATCCTGATTATGAACGCGCATTATGAGTTAGGAAAAATCAAAAGCTATTTTGATGTCCTGCAGGAAAAGGCACATCAAAATGTTCAGCTGTATGTCGTCTTGAATGATGAGCAAAGACAAAAGGAAATGCTTGTGCGGACGATAGAAGGAATGGGGGCAGCTATTTTGTACTCCAATCATTCAGCACATTTTGTTGTGATCGATAAAGAAATTATCTGGTACAGTGGTATGGATTTCCTTGGAAGGGCCAAAAAAGATGGTTTAAGTACAAGGCTGAAAGATCCGCATCTGGTAAATGAAATTATGAAAATTGCACAGGATGAACAACTGCAAAATATAGAGAATGATAAAAAGATAAGCTTATGGTGAATAAGAAAAGTGATGTAAAATATAAAAGTCAGATACTCCAATGCCATTTGGAAGAAAGGAAAAAAGCTATATGAAAAACATGCCATTCTGGAAGCTTTTGCTGTAAATGATACCAAAGCCTGTTTCCGCGTAAAAAGGAACGATTGACTAAACTGTGGTTTTACAGAAAACAGAGCATGCCGTTGCGATTGCTTGCAACTGTTCGTGTTTTGGAGAATGGTAGCACAAGGTAGCTGTATTACCGTATCTTAAAAAGCATCGCATCCAGTATTGAAAACCGAAAACAGACTGGTCACTATGGAGATTAGTCATTTGGATGATTTTAAGCTTGAGCAACAACTGTATGAACTGGATGAAAATGATGAGGATATATCGTATGAGGGATGACTGTATTTACGCTATCAGAAAATTCGACATGAAAGGCATATGGAAACAGCCACGGATGCCGATTTATTTATCAAAGAAAATCGTTGTATCACCTGATGTATAGATGGTGATTGTTAAGGATTTGAATGAGAATCCGGAATCTATAAAAGCGGTAATTTCAAACATGAAGGAACAGGATATGATGTTCATGCTAAGCGAAGCAATACGGGCTGTGAAGGAATCTGATTCCTCAGCATACGAAGCATTGATAATATGCTTTCAAGAGAAACTGTTGGAATTGGAACATGTATTTAGAAATACAGGTCCATAAGGCAGGATAGCAGGAAAGTCAAAACTGTAATTACGTTCTTATAAAAATCGGAGGTCCCCATATGGATGAGCATTTTATTTATATCGTACTGGAAATCGTATCGGAAATACCCAAAGGAAACGTTGCGACCTATAAACAGCTTGCAAAGCTGGCCGGCAGAGAGCGAAATGCCCGGCAGGTTGGCAAGATTCTTTCCGCATCCTCCCTGTATGGCGAATACCCGTGCCATCGCGTCGTTAACAGTGCCGGAAGGACTGCACCGGATTGGGATGAACAGAAGGATCTTCTCATAGACGAGGGCGTTACCTTCAAACCCAATGGAAACGTTGATCTCAAAGCCTGTCAGTGGAAGATATAAAGCAAGCACCTCTATCAAAAGACCCACCAACAAAATCCAAACAGAGGCACGCATAACCTGCCGACCGAACTTTCCCAACTGCTGAGTGACAAATTATTTTCAAAAAGCATACATCAACCGTGCAGTTTCTAATGAGAAACCATCATTTCCGGAATTCATGCTAACAAATTCAGAAAAAGTGTCTTATAATGTAACTGACAGGAGAATTCTCTCGCAAACATTACAAGCCAAGGAGCAATCGATTATGGAAAAAAATATACGTCTGGTTATATGTGATATTGACAGTACCCTCGTTACTTCTGAAAGAGAACTGACACCGAGAACGAGAGCTGTCATCCATCAGCTTCACACAAAAGGAATTTACTTCGGCATCGCATCGGGCCGGCCATTGGATGAACTGGCAAAAAAAGCAGCACTGTGGGGAATCTCATACCCCTTTGATATCCTGATCGGCATGAACGGCTCCGAGCTTTGGGATAACCTTCATCAAAAGGAATACAGCTACTTTAAAATGAAAAAGGAGTGGATCAAAGAAACAATGGAGCTGATGAAGCCCTTTGATTCCAACTGCTTTATCTATCGCGATGACTGCCTGCTCTGTGAACGCGATGATGCACAGATGCGCAAATCCGCCCTAACCAGTGACAAGCATATGGTTGTCGTGGACTCCCTCTCTGTCATGTATGAGCAGGAAAACGCTAAAATCATGTATCGTGTCAAAGAAGATATCGTGGATGAAATCGAACAGTATTTGAACGAACATCCCTCTCCTTACTATAAAGGTTTCAAAACACAGCCGACCCTCATTGAATTTGCAGATCAGCGGGTATCAAAAGCCTATGCACTGAAAAAATTCTGTGAATGCAACAGGATAACACCGGAAGAGGTCGTTGCCTTTGGCGATACGACCAATGACAATGACATGCTGGCATACAGCGGTCTGGGTGTCTGTATGATCAATGGTAGCGATGATACCAAAGCGATTGCAGATGATATCACGAAATACAGCAACGATGAAGACGGCTTTGCCAGATACATGGAAGAGCATTTTCTGAAATAACAGAAGCATACAGGTAAATATCTCTCGATGATCAGCCGAAACACAATAGACACATACAGGAACACATCTTCATTGCATTGTTGCAGCCTGCATGCAAATCCTGACAACCCCCAGCAGTGCCAGTCTTTTCATGTGAACAAGGAAACACAGCATGCAATCCCCAATACCAACAATAATATACCTGTAGGATTGCCTGGTTTATGACGATATATAAACACACGCATATCCCAAGAACCCGGTCTGCATACAACACGATAAAGCCCATAGAAAAAGTACCCGTAAGGGATTCACTTCCACCAGGAATAAATCCTATAGCCAGCCGGATACTTTTTTACTACACGAATTTTCTTCTTCCTCTTATTATTATCACACAGCATTCAATACCATACCAATCAACACTTCCTGATTACACCTATCGCTGTTCCTTTACTCCATGCTCTTCAAAGACTCCACCATATCAATATGATTCAGCACACGGTTTGTAATCAGATTCACAACAACAGCAAACCCAAAGGATAATAGCACCGTATACAGATAACTGATGGGGCGTATGGTCACCGCAAAATGGATGGATGGCATATTCAGCACAAACGTAAGACTCTGCGCAAGTATCGTACCGGCAGGAAGCCCGACCAGAATACCCAGCAATGTCAGAAGCAGCGTCTCCTTATTCACGTAGGAATGCACTTCCTTATCATAAAAGCCCAGCACCTTGATCGTCGCAAGCTCCCGTATCCGTTCGGAAATATTCGTAGTCGACAACGTGAACAGAACAACGAAGGCAAGAGCGGCAGCCATGGCTAAAATCAGATAGACAACCGAGGTTATCAGGGAAAAGGAGGTTTCAAACGCATCCTGCATCGACGAAGTGCTCACAACAGACAGCACACCATCCCTGTCCTCCAGCTTCTGCACATAGCTATCCTTCTGCTGTTCACTGACCTTACCCTTATAATTCGCCAGCACTGCATTATCCTCATAAGAGCCGAACAGCGTCTCATAGGTGTTTTCACCCATATAGATGGTATTTCCAAGGTAATTCTGAACGATCCCCGTGACCTTCACACGCACTTCCTTCAGATCGCTGTTTTGCACACGTATCGTATTCTTCACAGAGAAATCCAGAATCTGCGATGCATTCTGCGTCACGTATACATCGTCTTTCTCAAGCGTAACAGGATCACCGTTCAAATCCTCCAGTGAGAGATACGAAGCCACATCCGCCTGTTCAGAAAAGACCATCAGCTGTACGCGTTCTTCCTTATTTCCACTGCTCTTGATTGTGGCATTATCCACCAGCAGCGCCATGCACTCGCTCACCTCATCATCCTTTGAAAGCGATTGATATACATGCGCATCATCCATCATCACCATAAGATCATAGCGGTAAATATGCTCATACTGTCTCGGAATCAATGCACTGACGGAATCATTGATCGCCATGGCGCACAGCACCAGCGCACTGCAGCCCATAATTCCAAACACCGTCATCAGCATTCGTTTCTTATAACGAAACAGATTCCTTGCCGTAACCTTATTCAAAAACGTCAGATTTCTCCATAACGGACGAATCCGCTCCAGCAGAACTCTTGCGCCTGTTCGTGGTGCCTTAGGCCGCATCAGTACAGCCGGCATATGCCTCAGCTCTTCGTGAACCGCAATCCACACGGCAATCAGTATCCCGCCGGTAAACAATGCGATTCCACCGATTCCATACCATGCGTTAAACTGCAGACTGTAATTCGGAATCAGGTATAATGTCTGAAAGATACTGAACACAAACTTCGGAAGCAGAAGGAAGCCGCCGATATCCCCGATGATACCTCCCAGTAGACAGGCACTCCCCGCATACAGGAGATATTTCTTCATGATTTCTATATTACGGAACCCCAGCGCCTTGTAGGTGCCGATTAACAGACGTTCTTCCTCAACCATTCTGGTGATTGTCGTTAACGCAATCAGAATCGCAACCGTAAAAAATACAATAGGGAAGGCTGTACCAACTGCCTCGATGGAAGCTGCATCACTCTCAATATTGCTGTAGCTGGAAAGTGAGGAGCGATCCTGAATGTACCATTTCGGATGCTCGATGGAAGAGGTATCCACATAGGCAGCGGCCTGCGGATCGACTGCATATGCCGCAAGCTTCATCTGCTCCACCAGCTCGTCATAGCGTCTGTCCTCCTGCTGCCTCCTTACATCCTGTTCCAGCGTTTTCTTTGCCTGTTTGATCAGCGCCTCATATTCATCTGAATACGATGCCATATCGCGGCTGCCCTTTACCTGTACATAAGCTGCCGTATATGCAGGGACAGAAATACTGTCCTCCCTGATAAAGCAAACATAGCGGCTGGCTGAAATGGAGCGAAAGGACGCTGCCCCGTCTTTATTGTTCAAATCCGAAGGGTCCTGCACGATAGCCGATATGGTGTAAGTGCTTCTAATCTGCGATGGCTCATGAAACCGAATCGTATCACCGATTGTTTTTCCGCTGTCATCTGCATAGGTTTTGGAAACAGCGATTTCTTTCTCGTTTTCAGGCAGCCTCCCCTTCAGGAGATAAGGCATATTCAACTGCCCGCCCAGTGTCTGCACATCCGCATTCTGTGAACTGCCGTTTACGGAGGTATACACCGTTTCACGATAAACACCTTCTGCACGCTCGATCCCATTCGCCTTTCGCAATGCCGCAAGATCGTCCTCATTCAGCCCCATCGTTGACACAATCTGAATATCGAATACCTGCTGTTCGTCGTAAAACTGATCCGCACTGTAGCGCAGATCGTCACAGGCGGCCTTCAGTCCGCTCAGCATCATGACACCAAGCGCGGTGATTATCAGGATGGAACAAAAGCGCTTCTTATTGCGGAATATCGTTCTGCGGATATCTTTATTGGATGCTTTCATCATCTCACCACGCAATTTCGGAAATCGGCAGCGGTGTATTGCGTACCATTTCGCTGACTGTACCATTTTTAAAGCGAATGATGCGATCCGCCATCTGGGCAATGGCCGCATTGTGCGTAATGATGAGTACGGTCATCCCTTCCTGATGGCTCAGCTTCTGTAGCAGCTCCAAAACCATCCGCCCGCTCTGATCATCCAGCGCGCCGGTCGGCTCATCACAAAGCAGCAGCTTCGGCTTTTTGGCAATGGCTCTGGCAATGGCAACCCGCTGCTGTTCTCCCCCGGAAAGCTGCCCGGGGAAATTACTGCTTCGATGGGACAATCCGACGAGCTTCAGAATTTCACCTGCATCCATGCTGTCTTTCTTCATCTGATTTGCCAGCTCGATATTCTCAAGGGCGGTCAGATTCGGTACCAGATTATAAAACTGAAACACAAAGCCGATATCATAGCGCCGGTATTCCACCAGCTGTCTGCGATTGCAGGCGGTGATATCTCTGCCATCCACAAGCAGCTGTCCGCTGGTAGCGGTATCCATACCGCCCAGAATATTCAATGCCGTCGTCTTGCCGGCACCCGATGGTCCCAGAATGACCGCAAGCTCGCCCTGCTCTACGCAAAAGCTGGCACCGTCCAGCGCTCTGGTTGTGACATCTGCACGATGATAATGCTTTGCGATGTTGTCAAATGTGATATATGCACTCATAAAGTCCTCCATAATTCCTATGAACTATTATAAAATGGAACGTAAAACGTATCAATAAACAATATACAACACACTGTTGAGTGATTGAAATACAGTGGCCGGCATGGTATCATAAAGCAAGGTGAAGCGTAAAAGAAAAGCTGGACAGGCAGCCTTATATGATTAGAACCGACGATGTGCAATACTTGTATGATTATGGTGTTCATTCACAACCCTTATTCCCGTGATACGCGTTCCTCATCTGTACGTTTACCAGCAAAATCATCAGCTCCACGTACATGTTCTGCAGTGTTATAAACTACACAGCTAACGATTCTTTCAGAAGCATGTATTCCCGTTATTCCATCCGATTCTATGCCAGCATAGCCGTCTTACCATACAAAAAGCAACCTGACAGCGGCATAGAACAAAGCAGCTTTGCTTAGGAACTATGTGTGTACCACCCTATAAACATCCAGTGCTTTCCTGATAGTGCTGCATAATAGAAAGTGCATAATGAAAAATCCAAAACACCGCCATGTTTCACAGCTATGCATGAATTCTCAGAAAGAAGGGAAAAGCCACTATGAAAAAACAACCGCAGATTACAGAACAGACAAAGGACAAGCTGCGCTCTGCCTTCTGGACACTTTATTCCAGTAAGCCGATCGATAAAATCACCATAAAGGAAATCACAGATCTGGCAGGCTATAACCGTGGAACCTTCTATTTGTATTATAAGGATGTCTATGATATCTTTGCATCGATTGAGACGGAGCTGTTGCAGGCGTCTGAGCAGATTCTTGAAACGGCAAGAGAAAGCGAGCTGTCCGGGTTAAAAAATCATATGAGCATGATTATGGAGCTGGCTAGGAAATATTCCGCCTATGTAAGTGTATTGCTGCGGGACCCCTCCAGCAATCAGTTCAGCAGAAAGCTGCGGGATATGATCTGGCCAATACTGCGTCCGTATGTAATCCAGCATCCCTGTACAAAACAGGAGGAAAGCATTCTGGAGGAATTTTACCTCTGCGGTCTGCTTGCCGCAATATCAAGCTGGGTCAAAGAGGAGGAGCCGCTTCCCATTGATCAGTTTATCAGCTTTGTGTTATCCAATGTGCTGCCATTCAGCAAGGAAGCTTGAATACAGTGTTTTGCAGGCCATCAGGAATGTATGCAGGAAGCATCGGTACTTTGATTTTGCGCATACAGAATAGTAGAATTATCTGTAGAGTATCCACTTGTATAAAGGACGATAGAACCGTCTGTGAATTGCATACAGGGCTGTAGGAACTCCTGTAGCAGTCTGATGAGGCTGAGCATGAATTATGAAATGAGAGGAGAGGGTGACGATATGAGGATAGCTATTGTAGAGGATGAGCAAGCTTTAGCCTTGGAACTGCATGCGCTCCTGCAGAAGCTGGGGAATCATGCTGATCTGTATTCCAGCGGAGAACAGTTTCTGTTCGCATGGGAGGAACAGCCCTATGAACTGGTGTTTCTGGATATTCAAATGCAGGGACTGAACGGGCTGGAAACAGCAAGAAGGCTGCGTAAAAAAGATACGCATGCTTATCTTGTATTTCTGACGAACGATCCCTCCTTTGTATTTGAGGGCTATGAGGTGGATGCTGTCCACTACTGGCTGAAGCCGGTACAGGAGGACAAGCTTTGCCAGCTTTTGGATCAGCTGGAAGCACCAAAAGCGTATCTGTTATGGTCCATCGATGGAGAGCTGCGCAAGCTGTATGAGGAGGATATTTATTATTTGGAGAGTGATGCACATTATGTACGCTGTCATCACTGTAAGGGAATCTTTCGCATGAAGGGCAGCTTCCAAAAGGTATGCGCCGAACTTTCCGGCGACTTTCTCAACTGCCATCGCAGCTTCTGTGTGAATCTGAATCATATCCATGCACTGCGCAAGGACGGCTGTATGCTGGATAATGAGGAATGCATTCCGGTAAGCAGAGGAATGAAGCAGCGGGTGCAGGAGGAAATCATGAAGCGCTGCAAGCGGGATTTGTTATGCAGATTCTGATACTGCTGCCGCTGCTGGTTCACCTGTGGCTGCTACGGAAGCAGAAAAACAGACTGCTGTGGGAAGGCGCAGCTTCCCTGATCGTCTTTTCTGCACTCCTGTATACAGGAGATCGCCAGCTGTATGCCACATTTCTTCTGCTTATTTTTATCATGGATACCGCAGGGGAGTATATCCTGCATATCATCGTACCAGTTTTTATCCTGCTGACCTGGCCGCTGTCGTATGCCCCCTTTGTCTGGACACTGATGGAGCTTATGCTCGTACTCTATGATAAGCTGATGATTCGCAGCTATGAACAGCAGCTGCAGGAATATCAGAATAAGGTATTTGACCGGCAGGTGCAGGAGGTGGAGCACATGTATACCACCATGCGTGCATGGCGGCATGACTATCATAATCATCTGCAGAACCTCAAGGCGAAGCTGCGCAAAGGTGAGGTAGAGGAATCTCTTCGCTATCTGAATGAGCTGGAACAGGAGCTGGATGATATCCGGCAGCTGGTGGAAACCGGGAATGCCAATATGGATGCAATTCTCAACTCCAAGCTGTCTCTGGCACTGGCGCAGGGAATCGATATCAATGTAAAGGCAAGTGTTCCGAAAAGCATACCGTTTCAGGATACGGATATGTGTGCCCTGCTGGGGAATCTTGCGGATAATGCGGTGGAGGCCTGTGCAAAGGTAAAGGAACAGCCGTTTTTACGGCTGTATATCGGGTTGTACAAGGGACAGCTGTATATCTCCTGTACCAATGCCACCAGTGAAGTGGTGCGTAAGCTGGATGCGGATTATGTGACAAGGAAACGCGGCAATCACGGTCATGGGTTAAAGCGTATGAACCTGATTGTTGAAAAATATGATGGCTTTATACAGCGAAAAAATGAACCGGGAGTATTTATTACAGAGATTATGCTGCCGCTGCAGGAATCTGAATTACTCTGAAGGAAAATGCTGTGGAGAACACTGATGAGGTATTCTTGCTGTATGCAACAGCCTCTGTACTGGCATAGTCCGGTTTCAGTTAAACTACGCTGTATCCTGTTATGGAGAAGGGTTACAACCATTCGTGTACGGAAATCTGCAATTCGTGCACGTTTTGTTATCTTTGAGAGCTTTTGCTTTATACTGCAGATGTGAGGTGAGAATATGAAAAAAACGATACCGGGAAACATGCTGTATCTGCTTAAAATTTTATGGAAAATCGACCGCAGTACCTTTTGGAGTATGCAGCTTCACATTCTGCTCGGTGCGATTGTTCCCTTTGTTTCTGTATTGATTCCCAGTGTGATTATAAATCTGCTGTTGAAGGAACGTTCATTATCAACGTTTGTACTTGTGCTGGGAGGACTGTTGCTGCTGTATGGGATCCTGCAGGGACTGGTCAGCTATTTGAACGAATACAATGCATTTGCGTTTATCAAAAGCCGTGGACTGTATTTTGTCCGTAATGTATATCTGGGAAGAGCCCATCTGGATTATGCTTTACTGGAAAATGAGCAATACAAGAAAATACTGGAGGACGCGGTAGAGGCAATCGAAACCAATAACAACGGGCAGGAGGGGATGTTTCATGACTTCATCATCTTTGCCACATCGCTTCTGGGACTGATACTGTATGCACTTGCAAGCTCTGGACTCAGTATATTGTTCGTCCTAGGTCTGCTTCTGCTTGTGGTTTTGCAGTATGCATTGTTTTCCATCGCCAGACATTATGAATATTCACACCGCCCTGAGCTGGACGGCTATCTGATTGAAACGCGCTACCTGAATCAGATTGCATACGATACAGCGGCAGGCAAGGATATTCGCCTGTATCAGCTGCAGGACTGGATCAATGATAAATTTGAACATGTAAACCGTTTGATTGCCCGTATTCGCGCAAGGGATTACAGTGCCTATATGCTGGTGGATACACTGGGGATTCTGCTGGATTTTGTGCGTGATATCGCCTGCTATGCATTCTTGATCAATCGGCTGATTGCAGGAATGGCAATAGATGAGTTTGTGTTTTATCTCGGTATTATTTCCGGTTTTTCTCTTTGGTTTAAAAAGGTGGAGGAAAGCTATGCGAGAATGTCGGTAAACAATGTGCTCATTAACCGGATGCGTACGGCATTGCAAATGAAAAACAGGATGCATCATGGCAGCGGTGTCAAATTGGATCAGAAAGAGATAACGATCACCTTTGATCATGTATCCTTTTCCTATCCGAATCAGGATAGAAGCATACTGGATGATGTTTCCTTTACTCTGCATGCGGGACAAAAGCTTGCACTGGTCGGCGCAAACGGAGCCGGAAAAAGCACAATCGTAAAGCTGATTCTTGGCTTTTATACACCAAGTGCGGGAAGCATTTATATCAACGGCACGGATATACGTGAGCTGGATCTGGATGATCTGTACGCACATATCACAGGGATTTTTCAGGACGCTGTGATGCTGAGCTATTCCATTGCGGAAAATGTAAGCATGCAGGATATCACCGATACCGATCTGCAGCGGGTGAAGGATTGCCTGAAGCGCTGCGGACTCTGGGATTTTATATCTGCACTTCCACAGCAGGAGCTGACGCATATCGGCAAGGATATCGAAGAGGATGGGATTCAGCTGTCCGGAGGTCAGAAGCAAAAGCTGTTTATGGCCAGAGCGCTGTATCGTGACTTTGGATGTCTACTGCTGGATGAGCCAACTGCGGCGCTGGATGCACTCGCAGAAAAAGCGCTATATGAAAGCTATCACGAGCTGACACAGGGAACCTCCAGTCTGTTTATTTCGCATCGGCTGAGCTCCACGAGATTCTGTGATGAAATTCTCGTGCTTGATCAGGGACATATCGTAGAGCGGGGAAGCCATGAGGAGCTGTTGGGAAAACAGGGAATTTATGCGGCGATGTTTCAGGCACAATCGCAATATTATGAGGAAGAGGGTGATGGATGTGAACGCATGGCAGGAAATTAAAAAATTTACCGGTATTGTCCGGTTAAGCAATCCGCATATTGTCTGGATCTGGGGTGGCTATGGAATTACAAATGCGCTGTCTCCGTTCATTACCCTGTATTACTCCGCAGAAATCTTGAATCAGCTGATTGTAAAAGAATATACAGCTGCATTGCAAACGGCACTTCTCATGTGCACAGGGGTACTGATCTGCTCCCTGCTGGCAAAGGCGTTTTATAACCGTCTTCAGGTCATCTGTCGTACAGCGGTACAGCGAATTGATCAGAAGCTGCTGTATAAGGCGATGCGCATGGAATATGAGCTTATGGAAACACAGGAAACCATGGATACGCTTAGAAGAACACGGAATTCCAGCAATGGCTCCGGAAAAATTGACTCCGCAATCGAATATTTCGCAATATGCTGTTCCTCACTCTGCACGATTCTTCTGGCACTGCTTGCCTTAGGCACTTTGATGCTGCAGATTCGCACCTGGGATATATACCTCCTGTTGCTGTTGGCAGTTTTAGCTGTATTTCTGATATTTAAGAATGCATTCGCAAAGAAGCACGGTGCGCTGCTGGAAAAGCTGTGTAATGAAAATGATCATAACAATGCTTTGGTTAATTACCTGTGGAGTCTGTTCTACAGGATGGAAACTGCTAAGGAAATCCGTCTGTATCATATGGATACGCTGTTTGAAGTGAAAAATGAAAAGCTAATGCAGGACCCGGCTTTCCGCAGCTTTGGAAAGGATAACGGAAAGCTGCTGTTTCAAAGTGATCTTTTGGGGCAGGTACTTTCCTTCAGTGCCTACATTTATGTTGCTACTCTGGCAATGCGCTCCATCATATCCATCGGGCAGGTATTGTATATGGCAGGCATCATCCTGAAGGCAGTGGATGCGATTGCACAATTTCAGGTAGACTATGCACAGCTTCGTCATCAGCTCTCCTATCTGAATGCATTTTATGATTTTCTGCACCTTCCCAATATGCATTATGACGGAACACTTCCCATTGAAAAGCGGGATGATGGAGAATACGAATTTGAATTCCGCCATGTTTCCTTTCGCTATCCGCAACAGACAAACGATGTCCTGCATGATGTGAATATTCGGTTTCGTTTAAAGGAAAAGCTGGCGATTGTAGGAATGAACGGTGCCGGGAAAACCACGATTGTGAAACTGCTGTGCCGACTCTATGATCCTAGTGAGGGAGAAATATTATTAAACGGAATCAATATTCAAAAGTACGATTATGCGGAATATACAAGTATCTTCTCTGTCGTATTTCAGGATTTTGCGTTATTCTCCTATCCGCTGGATGAAAACATCGCAGGAGCATCGGCACCAAACGCCAAAAGGATCGCGTCTGTCCTGCAGCGTCTGGATATCTGGGAGCGCATCAAATCATTTACCGATCAGGAGCATAGTCTTCTGTTTACGGATTATGCGAACGGTGTGAACGTGTCCGGTGGGGAGGCGCAGAAGCTTGCGATTGCCAGAGCCCTGTATAAGGATGCTCCCTTTGTGATTCTGGATGAGCCGACCGCTGCGCTGGATCCGCTGTCGGAGGCGGAAATTTATGAGCATTTTGATATGCTGGTACAAGGAAAGACAACCCTGTACATCTCCCATCGTATGAGCTCCTGTAAATTCTGCGACCGTATCATCGTTATGGAACAGGGGAAGGTGGAGGAAGAGGGAACACACGATACTCTGCTAAAGGAAAACGGTGTGTATGCACAGCTTTGGAATGCGCAGGCGGAGTATTACAGTGAGTAACGCTGTTTCGGAACGATTTCATATACGTGAATATCTATCCGGCATAGGACGTTCGTATTGAAAAGAGAAGTCCGAAAAATAGCTGCCGCCTTATGCTTGATATTGGCAAACAGTGCAAATCTTATTTGCGAAGACTTGCTCTTTCAAGCATCCTATATATGCAGGCTGATAAATCAAAGCAAAGAGGAAGAACTTCCCTGTGAGGTTCTTTTTTTGCGAAGTCAAGACGATTTTCATAGCGTATATGGAATCAGTAATATGCAATAATTAGCCTGAAATTCCTGGACAGTGACAGCGCACCTTCCTTCGTAATTCAATTTCATGCATTGCTCTAAGATTACTCATGCGTACATGCCGTATGCTGGAGCATCTTGTATAGACTGTGACGAATCAGCAATATATCAGAAAGAAAGTCATAAGGCGCTGCATCGTAAGGGGAAGCAACTATGTATGCCATCAATCATGACATCTCTTATGATTGGAATAGGCTCTTTCAGAATTGAAACGGGAAACAGCTCCCACGGTTTACGAAAAAATGTAAAAAAAACTATCTTTTTATTTTCATACGGGGCAAAAAGCGTTAAAATGAATCTGTGCTATGCGCAAAAAGAAAAGAAAGAGTTAATTGGAGGTAAGACATGAGCGGTTTTTTTGGAGTAGCTTCAAAAGAAAACTGTGTACTGGATGTGTTTTTTGGTGTAGATTACCATTCACATCTGGGCACGAGACGTGGAGGAATGGCGATACATGGAGAAAAGGGCTTTGCCCGTGCCATTCATAACATCGAGAATTCTCCGTTTCGTACGAAATTTGAAAAAGATATTGAGGAATTTGATGGAAATCTTGGAATCGGATGTATTTCAGACAACGAAGCACAGCCGCTTCTGGTAAAATCCCATCTGGGATCCTTTGCCATCACTACAGTTGGCCGTATCAACAATCTGGAAGAGCTGCAGAGTCTATGCTTTGAACGCGGTGTTACACACTTTCTGGAAATGAGCACCGGAGAAGTAAATCCGACAGAGCTGATTGCTTCGTTAATCAATCACAAGGCAACCATTGTAGAGGGTCTGCAGTATGTACAAAGTCTGGTTAAGGGCAGTATGAGCATTCTGCTGATGACACAGTATGGTATTTATGCGGCAAGGGATTTGCTTGGAAGAACACCAATCGTTCTTGGAGAAAAGGAGACGGGCTTCTGCGCAACCTTTGAGAGCAGTGCATTTTTGAATCTGGGCTATCATCACTACCGTGATTTGGGAGCCGGAGAAATTGTCTTCATTACGCCGGAGCGTATTGAGGTATTGCAGAAACCGAAGGAAAAAATGAAAATCTGTTCCTTCCTGTGGGTGTATTACGGTTATCCGACATCCACCTATGAGGGAGTCAATGTAGAATGTATGCGAAACCGCTGTGGTGAGCTGCTTGCCGGTCGTGATGATGTAGAGGTGGACAGTGTCGCAGGTGTTCCGGATTCCGGAATTGCACATGCGGTAGGGTATTCCAATGTTTCCAGTGTGCCGTTCGCAAGACCGTTTATCAAATACACACCGACGTGGCCGAGATCCTTTATGCCAACAGGACAGATGCAGCGTAATATGATTGCGAAGATGAAGCTGATACCAGTACAGGAACTGATTCGGGATAAGCGCCTGCTGTTAATTGATGATTCCATTGTGCGGGGAACGCAGCTTGGGGAAACTACAGAATTCTTATATGAAAGCGGCGCGAAGGAAGTACATGTCCGCCCGGCTTGTCCGCCGATTATCTTTGGATGTAAATATCTTAATTTTTCACGTTCAAAATCGGAAATGGATCTGATTACACGCAGAGTCATCCGTAAATTGGAGGGGGATGATGTATCCAGTGAGGTCCTCGCGGAATACGCAGATCCTGACAGCGAGCGCTATCAGAAGATGTGTGAGGAAATCCGTCAGCGCTCCAACTTCACATCCCTTCGCTATCACCGTCTGGACGATATGATTGCATCCATTGGATTGGATAAATGCAAGCTGTGTACATATTGCTGGGATGGCAAGGAAGACGACGAGGAGTAGGGAAAAGAAGCTTCGTCTGCTTTCTGAAGGAGAATAGACGGATATTGGAGAAATTCATACCGATATCCGAGCAAGAAAGGATCAAAGATACATTCTTTCTATATTTAAACAATAAGAAAAGGAGATACCTATGCTGTTGATGCAGGTCAAGCATACATATCTCCTTTTTTGACTGCTGCTGGAAGAAATTGACTTTTTCTGCACAAATGAGCATATCCGATGACAGGACTCTTGGACGCATGAAAAAGCTATATGATACACAGCGGTATCCATCAGCATCTATATCCTTTTCACTGTCTTGCACTCTGTTTCCTCGATCATTTTACGTATCCTGTAAATGTCTTTCTAAAAAAGCAGGGATATCTGCCAGATCGGCATTCCAATGTACTCTTAAATAAGAATAGTGAAAGGAGCATCAACCATTATAGGAGCAATTGCTTTCTGTGCAATATAACTTCTGTAAGACATAAGAGTCATTTGCTTTCACAAACAAAAAGAATACAGCGTATATGCTTGACAGCTAACGATCATTAGCTTATACTAACAGTAGTTGGCTAATAACTATTAGCCGAAGGGAGAATAGTCATGAAACAGTTATCCACAAAGGAGCGTATCCGTACGGAGGCGCTGCATCTGTTTGCGCAGTATGGATATGATGCAATCAGTGTCGCACAGATCGCAAAGGCGGTCGGCATACAGGCTCCGTCCTTATACAAGCATTATGCAAGCAAGGAGGACATTTTTCTTGCCATCATAAAGGAAATGGAAAAGCGCTATGCACAGCACGCTGCCGGTATGCAGATCAATGGCAGTGATGCAGAGGAAGACGGAAAGCTGTACACCCGGATTACCGATGACCAGCTTGTTGATATGGGCGTGCATATGTTTTCTTATTTTCTTCACGATGCATATGAGAGCAGCTTTCGCAAAATGCTGAATATGGAACGCTACCATAATCAAAGACTTGCAGAGCTGTTTCAAAAGCAGTATTTCGATGATGCAATTGCATATCAGACGGTGATTTTTCAGCACTTGATGAAAGCAAGTATACTGAAGCCGCTTGATCCGCAGATTATGGCACTGCAGTTTTATTCACCAATCTTTCTGCTGCTTCAGCTATGCGATTCCAACCCACAGTATGAACCAATGGCAGTCGAACTGCTTCAGCAGCACATTCGACAATTTCTGAAGCTGAATTCTACAAAGGGTGACTGATATGAAGGTTACGTTACTACATGGTCAGAATCACAGGCAGTCTTCGTGGCATGCGGCACACCTGCTGCTGGAGCAGCTGCCGGTGGAAGTCCTGCATGAATTTTATTTACCTAAGGATATGCCGCATTTCTGCTGCGGTTGTTATCGCTGCATGGAGCTGGGAGAGGACTTCTGCCCGCACACAGCATATATGGCTCCTATTATGAAAGCAATGAAAGAAGCAGATTTACTTATATTTACAACCCCTACTTACTGCTTGCGGACAAGCGGTTCCATGAAAGCATTTCTGGATCACTGCTTTCTAAATTTCGTTGTACATCGTCCCCTGCCTTCCATGTATCATAAGCAGGCGGTAATCATAGCCTGTGGTGCAGGCAGCGGGATGAAAAAAGCCGTAAAGGATATCCGCACAAGTCTGACGGGATGGGGGATAACCCACATAAGCAGCTATGGCTTTCGATCCATGGCAACTACATGGGAAGCAGTACCCGAAAACATCAAACGAAGACTATCGACAGATCTTGCAAAGCTCGCCAGCCGTATCAAACAAAAGCAGCACCATAAGCGTATCAGCTGGAAACAGAAGCTGCTGTTTCATGCAATGCGGCAGATGCAAAAGCACGGGATGGGGGCAGGAGAACTGGACTATCAATACTGGAAGGAACGGGACTGGCTTGGACGCAGTCGTCCATGGACGGATGATGAATAGAATACGTGTATTTACTTCTGGCGCACTACTTGCATTTGCCTGTTACTGTGTGCTGTTTGATAGAAATCTGCCCTTTTCGCTTCCTTCCCCTGTTTATGCTGCCGCGTTTCTTTACTTTAGCGTGTTTCCGATAAAGGATATGCTGTCTTTCTGCAATGCCACCCTGTATAAAGGGCGGCAGTTTCAGAAAAATTATGAGGCCGGGGAGGAATCAGTGCAGGCACTTCTCACGGAAAAACGCTGCTATGACCGGCGTGCTGCTGGCGCAATGCTGTTCTGGCTTACCTTTCTCGCCATCCCCGGGTATCTGTATATGAACGGATATCTTGATCGGATCTGGATTTTCTTCCTGTTTGCTCTCTCCAATTTTTCCGTATTTTTTGCTATATTCGGCTGGTGCCCGTTTCATTCCATCTTCATTCGACCGGACTGCTGCATGGAATGCAGGATCTACAACTGGGACTCCTTCTTCCAATACAGCTTTCTGATCTTCTTTCCCAATGTATTCACACTCACACTGGTTCTGCTCGGTGTGCTGTCCCTGATAGTTTGGGAAATTCGACATGCACTGCATCCGGAGCGCTTTTACAAATGCAGCAATGCTCGTCTTACCTGTGAAAACTGTGACCTTGACGGCTGCCGAAAACACAAGAAAAAACTGTTCCATAAGACGCTGAAAGAAGAATATAGAAACAAATGAATGGGACAACGCTGCTGAAAGGATCAAAAGGTCATAAAACAGCCGTGTATTTTTGGATTATCAAAATCTGCTCTTGACGAAGCAGCATCGTGTGAGTATCATAAATACTAGCATTTAAAAAGGGAGAGTAGAAATTTTATGGAGGTAGAGGAATCAAAAAATTTAATGACAGAGGGAACGATATGGAAGAAAATCATATTCTTCGCCCTTCCCCTGTTTTTGGGAAATCTGTTTCAACAGCTGTATAATACAGCAGATTCATTGATCGTAGGGAATTTTCTCGGCAGCAATGCACTTGCTGCTGTCAGCTCATCGGGAAATCTCATCTTTCTGATGGTCGGCTTTTTCAACGGCATCGCAATCGGGGCAGGGGTCGTGATCGCCCGTTATTTCGGCGCCAGAGATATTGACAATATGCAACGAGCGATTCATACAACAGTTGCCTTCGGTCTTGTTTCCAGTCTGATTCTAACGGTGCTCGGCGTACTACTGGCACCTCAGATTCTGATCTGGATGGATACACCGGCGAATGTTTTACCGCAGTCGGTAACCTATTTCCGCATTTATTTCATGGGCTCTTTGGGGCTTGTCATGTACAACATCTTTGTGGGAATCCTGCAGGCGGTAGGTGACAGCAGACATCCGTTGAATTATCTGATCATTTCATCGATTATCAATATCGTGTTGGATATCGTATTGATTGTTGTCTTTCACATGGGGGTTGGCTCTGCGGCCTTTGCGACGATTCTTTCGCAATTCGTCAGTGCATTTCTGTGTATGAACCGGCTGCTGCGGACAAAGGACAGCTATCGGCTTTCCTTGCGCAAAATCCGCTTTCACAAGGATATGCTCGCACTGATTATCCGCTATGGTCTGCCAAGCGGTCTTCAGAATTCCATCATCGCCATCGCCAACGTGGTCGTGCAATCCAATATCAACGGCTTTGGGGAAATGGCAATGGCCGGATGCGGAGCCTATTCAAAAATCGAGGGCTTTGCGTTTTTGCCAATAACCAGCTTCACCATGGCACTGACAACCTTTGTCGGTCAGAACCTGGGGGCACGTCAATACGAACGTACGAAAAAGGGCGCGAAATTCGGTATGCTGTGCTCCATGGCGATTGCAGAGGTGATCGGAATTGTCATTTTTCTGGGGGCACCGCTATTGACAGCTGCCTTTAACAATGATCCGCAGGTGGTGATGTTTGGAACGGAGAGAGCCAGAACCTCCGCAATGTTCTTCTTCCTGCTGGCTTATTCACACTGCATATCCGCGATTCTGCGCGGTGCCGGAAAATCCATGGTACCAATGATCGTCATGCTGCTGTTCTGGTGTGTGGTGCGGGTGACCTTTTTAACGGTTATGATTCACTTTTTGAATGATATCGCCGTGGTATACTGGGTATATCCGCTGACATGGTCTTTAAGCTCCATCGCCTTCTTCCTATATTATCGTAAGGTGAACTGGATGCATGCGTTCGAGGCGGCCTGAGACACGCGTACGATGTTTGCGACCGGAAGGCCTGTATGCGCGTCATAGTGGCTATGACATTTTCCGCTAGTTGCAGGATTGGAGCTGTCCGGAATATTTGCCTTTTATATCCAAGCGGCTTCAAAAAACACTGCAAAGTCGGGCAAGAGGACATACTGCGCGAAAAGACTTTACAGAAATGAATTGATTTGATTGTATGAACCGAAAGGAACAGGGAACCTGCATGCAGGCACGCTGTTCTTTTTATATGCGATTTTTTATAACATCAAGGTAGCATACAGCTGTAGGGCAAAGAATACAGCGGCTTTTGCTTCATGCGATATCTGACGAGAACGTACAGTGAAATATGAAATTGCTTGTTCGCTATGGACAGGGAGCAGCTACAAACGGATAACGCGCCATCAGTCAGGAAGCTGACAAATTTCTTTTCTTTTTTCCTCAGAACTCTTATAATGAAAAGAGCAGCTCACAAAGAAAACAGTGCGTGATGCTGTATGCTATGTATGATGAAAGAAGTGAAATGATGAACAATATAAATATCGGAATGCTGGCACATGTGGATGCCGGTAAAACAACGCTGTCAGAAAGTATGCTGTATGTATCCGGAAGTATTCGTCAGCTGGGACGGGTGGACCATGGAAATGCCTTTCTGGATTATGATGCACAGGAGAAGGATCGCGGTATTACAATTTATGCCAAGCAGGCTATCTTTGACTGGAAGGATACACACATTACTCTGCTGGATACACCGGGACATGTGGATTTCTCCGCAGAAATGGAGCGCGTGCTGCAGGTGCTGGATTATGCAGTAGTGATCATCAATGCACTGGATGGTGTACAATCCCATACGGAAACGATCTGGAAGCTGCTGCAGCATTATAATATCCCTGTCCTTATATTTGTAAATAAAATGGATGTCAGCTATACAGAGCGCACACAGATCATGGAGGATTTGAAACGGCATCTGGATGAGCATTGTGTGGATGTTACACAGCAGGATGAAGCATGTCAGGAGCAGTTGGCCATGTGCAGCGACGAATTGCTGGAAAGCTATATGGAAACAGGAGGAATTAGCGATGAGCAGCTGGCGGATGCGGTTGTGCAGCGAACAATCTTTCCCTGCTGCTTCGGCTCTGCACTGAAAATGGAAGGGGTTCGGGAATTTCTTGATATTTTGAATTCCTGTACAAAGGCTCCGGCATATCCGGAGGCATTTGGAGCACGAATATTTAAAATCAGTCGGGATGAGAATGGAAACCGTCTGACGCATATGAAAATCACCGGCGGCAGTCTCAAGGTAAAAACGAAGCTTGCGGAGGATGAAAAGGTCGATCAGATTCGTCTGTACTCCGGAACCCGTTATCAGCTTTGCGAGGAGGCATGCAGCGGCTGTGTCTGTGCAGTAAAGGGATTGACCGGATTTCATGCAGGGGATGGTCTTGGCTTTGAAAAGAGGCGGCAGGAGGTTCAGCTTACCTCGTTTATGAATTATCGGGTGCAGCTTCCAACGGGTTGTGATCCCTTTGTCATGCTGAAGCAGCTGCGTCAGCTGGCGGAGGAGGATCCGCAGCTGCATGTAAGCTATGATACTCATGTAAAAGAACTGCATGTGCGGCTGATGGGGGATATTCAGACTGAGATTTTGAAGCATACCATTCAGGAACGGTTCCATACAGCAGTGGAATTTGATGAGGGCAGTGTTGTATATAAGGAAACGATATTGAACACCGTAGAAGGAATTGGGCATTATGAGCCGCTGCGCCATTATGCCGAGGTGCATCTTCTTTTAGAGCCTCTGCCAAGAGGAAGCGGTCTGCTCTTTGAAAGTGACTGTAAGGAGGATGTGCTGGATCGTCACTGGCAGCGTCTTATCCTGAGTCATTTGCAGGAAACGGAGCATGTCGGCGTATTAAGCGGATCTTTGATAACCGATATGAAAATCACCCTGCTTTGCGGTCGTGCCCATCAAAAGCATACTGAGGGTGGGGATTTCCGGCAGGCAACCTATCGGGCATTGCGGCATGGACTGCGCAGTGCACAAAGCATGCTGCTGGAGCCGTATTATGAATTTACCCTTCGGATTCCTCCTTCCTGCGTCAGTCGTGCGGTATTTGATATCGAGCGCTTTCACGGTACCTTTACCCTGCAGGAGGACAGTGGGGAGATGAGCGTAATCAGCGGCAGCGCACCGGTGCGAAAGCTGCAGAATTATGCACAGGAGGTATACGCATATACAAAGGGCAGGGGCCGTTTGTTCTGTTCGCTGAAGGGATATGAAGCGTGCGCTGATGAAGAAGAGGTGCTGCAGGAGCTGGCGTATGACTGTGATGCGGATATGGATCATCCATGCGGCTCCATCTTCTGTTCTCATGGTGCCGGCTATTATGTGCCATGGAATGAAGTGAAGCAGCATATGCATATGCAGAGTGACTGGGGTCGTATACAGCTAAAAAAGGAAAGCTATCAGAGCTATACAGCAAAGCCTGTGGATGAGAAGGAGCTGGAGGAGATCTTTGTTCGTACATACGGTCCGATCAAGCGAAGACCACCGCAGAGAACCAAACCCTCCTCGAATATTATAGATTTAGAAAAACAGAGCATCAGCTATCAGCCGCTGCCGGAATGCCTTCTGGTGGACGGATATAATGTGATTCATGACTGGGAGGAGCTAAAATCCATGGCAAAAGATCATCTGGATGCGGCACGTCATCGGTTGATCGATATCATGTGCAGCTATCAGGGATACCGCGGCTGTGAATTGATTCTTGTTTTTGATGCCTATAGGGTGAAAGCAGGAATCGGCTCCTCTCATAAGGAGGGAACCATCCATGTCGTGTATACAAAGCATGCGCAGACAGCCGATATGTATATCGAACAGGCAACGCATCAGCTTGCGAGTGAATTTCGTGTTACGGTGGCAACCTCTGACGGAATGGAACAGCTGATTGCCAGCGGACAGGGGGCATCCCGTATGTCATCCAGACAGCTGCATGCCGAGGTTCAGCGTATGAAGGACAGCTCGGTAAAGGAATTTGAGCGTAAGCAGCTGCGCGGTGGTGCAGAACCGCTGAAGAAGCTGCGGGATTATCAAATCGAAGCCACAGATGAAGACATGAAATTCTAAAACGAAGGGAACTGGGAAACAAGAGCATTGGATGAGCGATTGCCTGTGTGATTCCTCTGCTCTGCTGAAAGACTATGCAGGCAAAGCGTCTTTCATAAACTGAACTACACCGCTGTAAGGGGCGATACTGCAATGTACTGCCTCTCTTGTTGGTGTTTTTTATACCATCGTTTTCACGCAGCCCTGTTCATTTAGCGTTTGCGAAACGAAATAGGAAAAAATCATCTGCTCTGCCAGAAAATCGGATATGCCTTGTAGGAATATGCTCTGCATAACGGACTGGAAGCAGGATTCAAATGCTGGAAGAGCGTTCGCGGTCTACAGGATGAATATGATTGTCCGAAAGTGAACAAAAAAACGTAGGATCAAATAAACAAAGCCGCAATCACAAGCAGCTGCTATCTGCACGGAAAGCAGGCTGTTTAACATAGTCTTTTTCTGAGCAGCAAAGGACACGGCATTCATGTATGTGGGCGGGAAACGACCAACCCTATGCCTCCCCCCTCTTCCACCTTCGTTTTGCGTATCGTAACAGAAAATCTTCATAAACAGAAATCAACGGCAGACATATGGATTTTCTTTGTATGACAGAGGTAAAAGCCTGCACAGTGTGATAAAATAGAAAGTAGAACAAGAGCGTATGGCGGCAGCGTATTGCGATATGCGGGGAAACTCCCGTTGGTTAATCGCTGCCGGCTCTATAGGAGGTAAGACGATGCATCGATTATCATGGAATAGCATAACAAGCGAAACACGGATTCCGCAGAAAACATCCGCAAACGCAGGAAAATACCGCAGTGAAATCGAGAGTGACTACCATCGGATCATCCGCAGTGCATCCTTTCGCAGACTGCAGGATAAGACGCAGGTTTTTCCCCTCGATCATAGTGATTTTGTGCGCACAAGACTGACACATTCCCTGGAGGTGTCCTCCATCGCAAAGCTGATTGGAAAGCAGGTATGTATACAGGTGCTCGATCAGCAGCTGGCACCTGTTGAGGATCAGCCTGATTCCTTGAAGGTTATCGAAATTCTTAACTGTGCAGGTCTGCTGCACGATATCGGCAATCCGCCATTCGGCCATTTCGGCGAGAGTGCTATTCGCAACTGGTTTGAAAAAAATCTGTCTCTATTACAATATAAAAATAAGCCTTTACAGGCATGGCTGGATGAACAGCAGCAGGCTGACCTTTTGTATTATGAGGGCAATGCTCAGGCGCTGCGTATTATTACAAAGCTGCACCGTCTCACAGGGCGAAGCGGTATGCATCTGACCAGCAGCGTTATGGATACGATTATCAAGTATCCGGTGAACTCTCTGGAAAAGCTGGCCGAGGATACAAAGGAGAAATCACAGCGCAGTCTGCTCAGAAAAAAGGTCGGCTACTATCAGAGCGAAACGGATCAGTTTCTGGAAATCAAACAGAATACCGGAACTCTGGGCTGCCGGAATCCACTGTGCTTTATTCTGGAGGCGGCAGATGATCTGGCCTATACCTTTGCGGATTTGGAGGATGGCTATAAGAAGGGGTTGTATTCCTATGAACAGCTACTGGATGTAATCGAAGAAGCACAGGATGAGCGGGGAGCGGAGCTGCTGCGGCAGGGACTGGAGGAAGGACGCCAGCTGAAGCAAACGAGCGAGAAGGGCTTTGATCCTTATCAGCACGCTGTTTTTACATGGCTTACAAAGAAACAGCTGTTCAGTATTTCCGGTGTATCCCAAGCATTTTTGAAGCATTACGATGCCATCATGAACGGGAGCTTTGAACAGGAGCTGATAGCAGTCAGCAGAGAAGGAAAGCTGATCCGCAGCCTGAAGCAATTCGCCTTTGACAGGGTTTACAACGATGCCGCAATCTTAAAGCTGGAGCTGATGGGAAATGAGATCATCACCTTTTTGCTGGATCGCTTCATGGACGCATTACTGCCCTATGACAGTGGTTTGCGCATGAGTGAAATTCAGGAAAAGTACATCGATCTGCTATCCGGAAACTATCTGAACACCTACCAGTATACTGCACAGGGGAAGGCAGATGGCGAGCGGCTGTATCTGCGTCTGTTGCTGGGAGCGGATTTTGTGGCCGGTATGACAGACAGCTATGCAATACGTCTGTATCAGGAGCTGAAGGGAATCTAGGTGATGCAATGAAGCAGGAATTATTTGAACAGCTGAAAAGGGAGCTGTGTGCCTGCCGTCTCTGTGAAGGAAAATTTGACCATGAGCCCCGTGCGATTTTTCAAGGTGCGCAGGATGCGAAAATTATGCAGATTTCACAGGCTCCCTCTATTCATGTACACAACAGCGGTCTGCCATTCTATGATGCCAGCGGGAAGAAGCTGCGCAGGGAATGGTATCAGATCGACGATGCACAGTTTTATGATGAGCATAACTTCTATATCGCCTCCATGGGACACTGCTATCCGGGAAAGGGTGCACAGGGAGATAAAAAGCCTCCCAGAATCTGTGCCAAAACCTGGCTCATGCGTGAGCTTGACGCTGTAGATAATCAGCTGTATATCATTATCGGGGCATTGGCCGCTAAGGAATTGTTTCCTGGACAAAGCTTTGAAGAGCTTGTATTTCAAGATCAGCAGCTGCGCGGAAAGACGGCTCTGGTGCTGCCGCATCCATCTCCGCTCAATGTACGCTGGATGAAGGAGCATCCACAGTTTGAAGCAGAGCGCCTGTTGCATATCCGTAGACTGGTACATACTGCTTTGAAGCTTTGAAGGCAGACGATCTGCTGGTGATCACCATCGTATAGGGGAATAAATACGAATTGCATAAAGCGGGATGCCATACGAAGGACACGATGCATGAATGTATATAAGGAAGTCTTCTGAATTTTCATAGGCAGCCCTGCAGCAGGTATGTTATCCATAAGCAGAGCCTGGGATAAGGAGTGCCGTTTGCTTGTTGAGCAATCAGGTGCTCCCTTTTTTATTGGGGAAAAGTAAACCACCAATAAGGATTAGCAGCCTCTGGTAATGTGAGAAAGCAGCCATTGCAGAAAATAAAAAAGAGCTGTATCTATTAGATGATTACTATGGTGCATGAAGTAAGGGAGCCTGTTATGCTTGTTTGTTTGCACATCCGGCAGGGGCAAGCAGATTTCTGTGTTATTTTCCATAAGCAGGAAAAAACTTTACTTTCTTTATGCAAATCACTTTAAAAAATAAAGTTACTATGGTATAGTATGGATGTAAAGCAAAGAAGCACATGCTATAGGAGGTATTTATGAAATCATACGACGCAATTATCATCGGCTTTGGAAAGGGTGGAAAGACCCTTGCCGGATATATGGCAAAACAGGGAAAACGGGTGGCAATGATTGAAAAATCAGATCAGATGTATGGAGGTACCTGCATCAATGAAGGCTGTATTCCCTCAAAGTCTTTGATCATACAGGCAGACAAACAGTCCTATGGGCAGGCGGTAGAGCGCAAGGAAGCACTCATTGAAAAGCTGCGAAAGAAAAATTTTGACAAGCTGAATTCTCTGGAGCTGGTCGATGTCATCACAGCAAGGGCTTCCTTTGTCAGCAATCATGAGGTACATGTACAGGGAGCAGGCGTGGATGAAACACTCTACGCAGACTATATCTTCCTCAATACCGGCTCTCTTCCAAACATTCCCAATATCAAGGGGATACACGAAGCACAGCATATTTACACAAGTGCGGAAATGATGAAGGAACATAGTCTTCCTGAAAGGCTGGCCATTATCGGCGGTGGCTACATCGGCTTGGAATTTTCCAGCATGTATGCACGCTATGGCAGCGCAGTCACTGTATTTGAGCATGGGAGCCGTCTGGTAAAGCGTGAGGATCAGGATGTTGCGGACGAGATTCAGAAGGTGCTGGAGAAGCAGGGAGTAGACTTTGTGTTTGAAAGCAGTGTCAAGGAATTTTCCAATGCCGGGGAACAGGTTGTGATCACGTATGATGATGCACATGGCACAGAGCAGCATATCAAGGTTGATGCTGTCCTGCTTGCGGCCGGACGGAGTGCAAACACGAAGCAAATCGGTCTGGAAAACACCGGAGTAAAGCTGGATCAGCGTGGCAATGTCATCGTGAATGAGTACCTGCAAACCAGTGTGCCTCATATATATGCAATGGGCGATGTAAAGGGGGGATTGCAGTTTACCTACATTTCTCTGGATGACTATCGCATTGTGAAGGATCATCTGTTTGGAAACAAACAGCGGACAACAGGAAATCGCGGTCATATCGCTTATTCTGTCTTTATTTCACCAACCTTCTCCCGTGTGGGACTGAGCGAACAGGAGGCACGGGAACAGGGCTATGCAGTAAAAACGGTTTCTATGCCTGCCGCCGCAATTCCAAGGGCAAATGTCATTTCACAGCCGGATGGACTTTTAAAGGCTGTCATTGATACGAAAACAGATCAGATTCTTGGCTGTGTATTATTCTGCGCCGAATCTGAGGAGGGCATCAACTTTGTACAGCTTGCTATGAATCAGCAACTGACATATCAGGAGGTTGGAAATCATATCTTTACACATCCGACGATGAGTGAGGCCTTAAATGATTTATTCAGCTGATAAAGCGGTGTAGAGAATCAACAAGCAATGAGGCAGGAAATGTGTCAGGAAGCTGGAGCTTTCTTCGATGGTTGAAAAACTTACGATGCAGCCCTGCCTATATCGTAAACATATAAAATAAAAGGAGGAAAACACGATGTCTAATGTAATACATGCAAAGGAAGCGGAATTTAACGAACTGATTCAGAAGGAGGAGCTGGTACTGGTGGACTTCTTCGCTACCTGGTGCGGACCATGTAAGATGCTGGCACCGGAAATCGAAAAGCTGGCAGATGAGTTCAAAGGAAAGGCGAAAATTGTTAAGGTGGATGTCGATCAGGAGCAGGCACTGGCGATGCGCTATGGGGTGCAGTCCATTCCAACGCTGATCGTATTCAAAAACGGCGTTCAGGCTGAACAGCGTCTGGGCTATCAGCCGTATCCGAAATTGAAAGAAATGTTGAACAGATAGGAGAATAGAATGCTGAATCCCAACGACGTATTAAGCCATATCAGCTTTCTGCTGGTCTTTCTGGAGGGCTTACTATCCTTTTTATCCCCCTGTGTATTGCCGCTGCTGCCTGTTTATATGGGATATCTGGCAGGGCAGGATCAAAAGCAGCCGCATTCGCAGCGTAGAATTTTCCTGCTGACGGTCAGCTTTGTAATCGGAATTTTTACCGCGATACTGCTGATGAATATTTCGGTGCATGTGCTGAGCAGCTTTTTCAAGGATCACATGGTGTATTTTGTGCGTATCGGAGGTATCCTGATCGTTCTTTTGGGGCTGCATCAGCTGGGAATCTGGAAATTCAAAAGTCTGGAGCGCACATGGAAGCTTCCATTTCAGAAAAAAGGCGGTGTAAATGCAGCCATCGCCTTTCTGATGGGCTTTACGTTCAGCTTTGCGTGGACACCGTGCATCGGCCCTGCACTGTCTTCCATACTGCTGCTGGCGTCATCCTCCGGCAGTCTTTGGGTGTCTACCTTCCTGATGATTGTGTATGCGCTGGGATTTACGATCCCCTTCCTGATATTGGGATTGTTTACCGGAAAGGTACTGCACTGGATATCCAATCATAAAAATATCATGAATATTGCGGTGAAGCTGGGGGCTGTTATTTTAATTGCAATCGGTCTGATGATGTTCACTGGAAAAATGAATACCATCAGCTCATATATGAGTACCTCCGATCAGGCAACTGCCAAAAAGGATACGGATACGGCCACACCAAAGCAGGAAGAGAAGGCTGCGGATACTCCGGATACACAGACCGAGACGGAGCAGCTGGATTTTGTGCTGAAGGATCAAAACGGAAAACAGGTATCCCTTACTGATTATCGGGGAAAGGTTATTTTTCTGAATTTCTGGGCAACCTGGTGCCCACCATGCCAACGTGAGCTTCCGCATATTCAGGAGCTGTATGAGAAGTATCGAAACAGTGATGAGGTTGCTGTTTTGACGGTGGTGAATCCCGGCGGTCAGGAGAAGAATGAGGAAGGTATTCGGGCATTTCTGGATGAACATGAGTATTCCCTGCCTGTTTTATTCGATGATGGCTCCATGTATTATTATTTTCAGATAACAAGTATGCCAACGACGTTTATGATTGATAAGGACGGGAAGCCGTTTGGGTATATCAAAGGGCAGCTGACACCAGATATGATGGAGAATATGATACAGCAGACATTGTCAGGAAAAAAATAAGGGATTGATGGTATAAAGGAATTGATTATATATGAAAAGGGATCTATAAGAGGTGATGAAATGAAAAAACAGTATGATATGCATTGTAATATCGCACAGACACTCAATCTGATCGGTGACAGATGGACACTGCTCATTTTGCATGCAGTGCGTGAGGGAAGACGCACCTATAAGGATTTGCAGGAGGGGCTGGAGGGAATACCGACGAATCTGCTGTCCAGTCGATTGAAGTCCTTGTGCGAGGATGAGCTTCTCAGCTGCAGCCTGTATCAGGAGCATCCGCCGCGTTATCAGTATGAGCTTACGGATAAGAGCAGGGATCTGGATGATATTTACAATGCGATGATGATCTGGGGTGACCGGCATCTGCATAAGAGCTATAAATGTCTGAAGCATAAGGGCTGCGGGGGGGCTGTTGATATACAGTATGTATGTAGGGAGTGCGGTGAGGTCATACGAAAAGAGGATCTGATTGCAAAACCGGTTGAGGGGTGAAACGGGTACAGCTGGCACAGACTGGCTGTATCTTTTTTTTATGCATTTCTGGAAATTAAAAAGATTAACGATAAAGAATATGAAAAATATGATATGATAGTAGCTGAGGTGAGTCTTACATGAAATTGATGTTTATCATTGCAGGAGATGAGTATGCTGCCGATATTTCGGAAAAGCTCAAAGAGCATGCATTTATGGCGACAGAGGTTGGAAGTACAGGTGATTTTCTGCAATATGGACAGACTGTTTTGCTGCTGGGGGTGGATGAGCAGGAATGTGATAGGATCTTAACCATACTCGATCCGGAAGCTGATTGGGAAGGCACAGAACACAGGCATCCGTTTCATGAGGAGGTTTCTATATTTGTTACGGATGTAAATGATTATGTGAAGGTTAATGCATAGCGATGGTCGGTTTATTTTGGGCTTCAGAATAGATGACAGATCATCCTTTTCTTTTGGTGTATTTGATTAAAAGGCCTTGTTTTAAAGGGTTTAAAGGGGTTCGATTTCATTAGATAAAAAAATTCAAAAAAATTCAAAAAAGTTGTTGACATAAAAAAAGTCTAATGGTATTATATATGAGTGCTGATGAGAACGGCGCAAAAAAAGAAGTTCAAAAAACGTGGAGGCTTAGCTCAGCTGGGAGAGCGTCTGCCTTACAAGCAGAGGGTCGGGGGTTCGAGTCCCTCAGCCTC
>ERZ781275.685-NODE-685-length-34532-cov-3.162775_pt1 | contig 34532 bp, 34 predicted proteins | sample MGYA00375853_ERZ781275 | MGnify/ENA primary metagenome ERZ781275 (study PRJEB29790, sample SAMN03653691) | human gut metagenome | host: Homo sapiens | place: USA: Dallas, Texas | collected 2012-07-23 | study: EMG produced TPA metagenomics assembly of the Gut...
TTTTCTGCTTGCTTTTTTTTCCCTTCATTCCGGCAACCTCCCTCGGTGTCTCTGTGATTTAATTTAAACATATTTTTGATCCTTAATCAAGTCTTTATCCAAAGAACTGGACGCGTTCAAAAATCATTGACTTTAGTAAAAAATAATGTTATTATTGTTTTATAATAAAACTGAACGCGTACAGTAAATAATCTAGGAGGGTTCTTCCATATGAGTGAAAATCAATTATCTGCTGGAGTACTTTCAAAAAATAAGCTTTTTGAAGACGTGTTTGATGGAAAGGTTCCGGAACGTGTACCACGCCTTGTCTTTGGTGACAACGCTTTCTGTCTTGAGTATGCCGGCTATGATCTGAGAAAAGAACAGTACAGCCTTGTAAAAAATCTGGATGCCATTGATCTGGCAACAAAAGATTTTGATTCCGATGTTGTTTTTGGCATGTTTTTGAGAATGCCGCATCTTTACAAAATGCTGGAAGCCATTAACTTTGTAATGGGCACAGACGGCTTTATCCAGCATCCTGAGGTGCAGGGCTTAAAAGATGATGAGTATGACGACTTTATCGCTGATCCCATTAAAACACTTTGGGACAAGGTACTGCCAAGACTGTACCCCGCTTTGGCGAAACCGGGTTTTGAAGGCCAGAAGGCTTTGTCTAAAGCGTTCTATACCTTCTTTACCTCCATGGGTGTCATGCAGCAGGGCTTTGGAAAAATTGCCGAAAAGTATGACAAATCCATCTATTCTATGGCCCCTGCCGCTTCCTGCACGCCACTCGACATTCTTTCCGACCAGCTGCGCTCCTTCTCAGGCATCAGCACGGATATGCGCCGCCGTCCCGAAAAGGTAGAGGCTGCCTGCAACGCACTGCTTCCTGTCGCGATCAAGGCCGGCTCCGGGCCAAACGCCAACCGCTATGTACGGACCTTTATTCCTCTCCATATGGCGCCATATATGCGTGAAAAAGATTTTAAACGCTTCTACTGGCCAACCTTTAAAGCCTATGTTGAGGCGCTGGACGCAAGAGGTATCGGCGCAAACCTGTTTGTTGAGCATGACTGGATGCGCTATCTTGACTATCTTAACGAGCTGCCGCCGCTGACACACATGAGCTTTGAGTTCGGCGACCCCAAGCTGATCGCCGAAAAGGTTGGAAAACGCCATGTTATCTCCGGCCTGTACCCGCTTACGCTGTTGAAAACAGGAACAAAACAGCAGTGTATTGACAAGGCAAAGGAATTAATCGACATTCTGGCTCCAGGAGGACAGTACATCTTTGCGCTCGATAAAAACCTGCTCAAAGCCCGGGATATTAATCCTGAAAATCTAAAAGCAGTTCTGAATTTTGTAAAAGAATACGGGAAATACTAAGGAGGGTTTATTATGGAAGATTTCAAATCCGAATATTATACAGACCTTAAGGAAACCATGGAAAAATATGATATTCCGCCGGAAGCAGTCGAATTTGCGGCTGACCCGATGCAGTCGCTCGAGGAAATGTTTTTCTCTTTTGCAAACTATTTGATCTCATAAACGAAAAGCCAGGATATCTCTTGATGAGAATCCTGGCTCTTATTGATTATTTAAATAAAATTGCTTATTAATCATCACATTTTGCAAGTGCTTTTGCAGCTAAATCAGCAGCGATAAAACTATAGAACATCATAATAAAATCTCTCCTTTCTCAAAGCACCATTTTTTCTTTGCTTTATTAACTGATTCTAGTTTACACTTTATCCCGCTTTTGGTCAAGCATCATTTTCACTTATTTACAATTTGTTACATTTTTTTACAAAGATGCGTAAAAAGGCGATTGCTGTTTTTTTCTTGATAATGCGTTTACAGCCGCTTTAGCAAAGGCTTTTCAATATTTTTTTATTAATTTGTTAAATTTCAAACCCATTTTTTATATTGATTATAATTAAGAATTTATTAAGTTTTTGTTTGAATATATTTATATTGGCAAAAAATACGTCAAGGGTAAATTTATACCTTTAAGAAAAATATTTTTTTAAAGGCGCTTATAAATTATTCTTCTTAAAATTTTCAAATACTGTTGTTTCACAATTCTCTATTTTTCCTAAACCGCCATCGATAATGGTTTATTCTCATCTTCAAGATAACGCAGCAGTATTCTGTTAAAATCATTATTCTTTTTTTGATCTGCCCTTGGATTCTCACCACAAATATCTACTCCGAGGACAGTCTGCCTGTTAAAAAGACAGCTTGTTATTTTTTGAAATTGTTCCAGGGTCAGACTCCCCTGGTCCCAGTTCGTATCGACGGCGGCAGTGGTAAAAACATCCTTGTCCAGGGACAGATAAGCGGGATAATGTACATGGCTGAGCGCAAAGGGCATCCAGTCATCGCTTCCTCCGATCCTTTTATCGCTATAGCAAAAAACCCGGCTTCTGTATTTTTTCTCAATTGCGCAAATCAAATCCTCCCGGGCGCCGACAATAAGCACCTCGCGAATATTCGGGCATTCGTCCAGCGCCCGTTTTACCCAGCAGCCACAGGAAAGAAGCTCTGGAAATCTGGCAGGCAGCATATCTGTATGATGATCGCAGATCACCAATGAGCAGGGCTCTTTGACCTGTTCAAGAAAAAAGCAGGACAGATAATGATAATTGCCAGAGCCAATAAAGCGTACCAGCCCTATGCTCTCTTCCCTTACAACCTTTCGCAGTTCAGCAGCCGCGGCTTTGTCGCAATAGGCGTTTGTTCCTGTTAAGCCTGTCAGATCAATTCATTGGTATGGCCGCCCGGTATAAAAATCCTGCTCTCTGTAAAGATCATCAAAATTAAAAATCGTTATTTTCATTTTTCACCTCATTACAAAAAAGGGAATGTTCTAAAAACATCCCCCATGGATCACTGTTTCTATTCGTCTTATATACACTATGAACTTTTCCTTTATGGGGATTTTCACTTCATAATATACCTTTAATCTGCATTAACATTATATTCATATATAATATTGATGTCAAATCAGCCTTTAAGCTCAGCAATTGCCTGTATAAACATATTTCAGATGATTCTCTGCGATCTCAGCCAGCCGGTAAACTGTTTCGATCTCAGTCGGTCCTCTGTCCAGCATTTGATAGCATGGGAAAAACCGCGACACATGCAGTGGGATTTCAGGATTAATACCGGCCAGCCACTCTGCCAGCGCATCCATTTCTGAATCACTGTCATTTTCTCCGGGAATGATCAGCGTTGTTACCTCAACATGGCAGTGTTCTGCCGCCAGGCGGATATTTGTCTTAACTGTGCTAAAATCGCCGCTCACCACCTCATAAAAGGATTCATTAAAAGCCTTTAAATCAATATTCATGGCGTCGATCAGAGGGAAAAGCGCTTCAAAATAGTTTGAACAGATATTGCCATTGGTCACTACCACATTTTTCATGCCTTTTTCATGAATAAGCGCTGCGCAGTCCCGCACAAACTCATAGCCGATCAGCGGTTCATTGTAGGTATAGGCAAGACCGATATTTCCTTTTTCCTTCAGGCTTTCCGCCTTGTCCGCCAGCATTTCCGGCGTGACTTGGATCGTTCGGTTGTCAAGTCCATTCATTGAAATCGAGCTGTTCTGGCAAAATGAACACCGGAGGTTACAGCCATAGCTGCCCACCGAAAGAATGGAGCTTCCTGGAAAAAAACGCTTCAGGGGTTTCTTTTCAATGGCATCCACAGCTACTGCGGTAAGCCAGCCGTAATTTTCACTGACAATCCGGCCGCCATTATTGCACCGGGCCTGGCAAAAGCCTGTCCGGCCTTCCTCTATAACACAATGGTGCGGGCATAAATCACAGGTTATTTTCATAAATGACGCACCACCTCAAACCGCTCCAGCCCGCAGGCTTCATCGGATGGTATTCCGGCTTTTTGTTTCGCAATGGCGATCTGCTGTTCCACACTGTCTACGCCATCAAGATTCGGCAGGAGTAATCCCCGCTTCTGCCCTTTTGTAACGATCACCCCATAGCGGTGGGGATCAAGAGCATCGGGCGAATCAATGGCCTCCGGCGGACTCAACACATCCACACTGTAGGCAAGTTCATTCAGCTCTGAAGCCTTAACCTGCGGAAACCGAGGGTCTGACAGTCCTGCGCTGACAGCATTCCTCAAAATTTCTTCTGCCACACTGGCCGTTACAGGAGAAATTGTTCCAATGCAGCCACGAAGCTTTCCATGTTTTTTCAGGGAAACAAAAACACCTGCCTGCCGGCTTGTCAGCTCTTCTGGCAGGTCATTTGGCAGCTGGGCCGGCACGCCGGTCTTTATGTAGGCTTCGAGCGCATAACGCGCCAGACGGACATAAGCATCCTCCTGGCTTTTCAGGTCTTTCAGCCGAGTTTCCTCCCACCTTTCATATTGTTTTTCAAAATGGTGGTCTGAAGCCTTGCCTGCTGGATAAAAGGCCGCTACCGCATAGCCTACCCCAAAGGGGCCTTCATAGGACAAAAGCTCTGGGTCTACTGCCATTCCATCCAGGGCTCCGGCCATGATAGCAAAAGAACCAAGCCCGCATTCGGCCGCCCTTTCATAAAAACCTGGCTCGTAGGTCAAAAGCTTCAAAAAATCCGCATGCTCCATGGCTGACGTCACATCTGCGTCAAACGCTGGCCCTTCAGGGGCAAAACCGTAAGGCCCTTCCTGTTTTAATTTATGGGACAAATCGCCGCTGGCAATGATCACAATCCGGCGGTCAAGCTTGTCGGCCGCCTTTGCAATACTCTCGCCAAAGCGGTAGTGGTCAATCATCGGCAAGCCTGAAAGGCCTATGCGCACCACCTCAAAAGAAAGGTTAAAGGCTTCAAGAAAACGCAGCGGAATCAGCGTGCCGTGGTCAAGCCTTGAATCCTTTTCGCCGAGCGTCCCGGCTGGAATACCATCTTCCTCAGCCTGAATGCCAATGGCCTTTGCAAGCACTTCGTCATAGGAGGCTTCTACCGTAACACCGCTGACACCAAAGTCACGCAGATCACCCTGTGCCCCGCTCCCCGGTGAAATATGAAAATAATCGGCATACATGATTGAATGGGGAGAGGTAATCACGATGGTATCCGGCTTCAGCTCTGCAATATGTTCTGCCACAGCTCTGTAAGCTCTGGCTGTTTTTTCAATCTTCTGTTCCTCGCCGCGCCCCACTTCCGGCAAAATAATGGGCGGATGCGGCACAATAAAAGCACCAAGCACAGACATCTTCAACACCTCTTTTTTCTTTTTAATATATCACACCAATAAAAAAATCTCCTTAAGCTTTGGCAATTTCTGTAAACTTTAATCTTTATACCGCAATAAAGGGTACAGCCTTTTTACCAGCTGTACCCTTTCGAGATGAACATTTATAAACTTTTAAAAGCCTCTAGACCATCGCGATAGGCCTGACATACATTCCCGTCGCACATTTAACTTTTGCGGGCAGACAGATAAAGCAGAATTCATAGCATTTATCCTTTGCCAGCTGGTCCAGCTGCAGGTATTCAATAATATGAACGGCCTGCTGGATCAACAGATAGTGGTGCACTGGCTGCGGATGCTCCGGCACAGAGGATGAACCATCTGCGTTAAAACCGTCAATACAAGCCATATCATCGCCAACCAGAAAAGCGCCATTGCCTTCTACCAGGTACCGGGCGGCGGAAATACCCAGGCCGGCATCACAGCAGGCTTCAGGTCCCGGCCAGTTTTCACCGGTTCTCAGCAGCACGGCGTCGCCTTTTTTCAGCTCAACGCCTTCCCATTTTGCGCAGCCATCGCAGTCCTCAGCGGTAATAATATAGTTGGGGTCCAGCCGCTCTACTCCTTTATAGCCTGCAATGTCCAAAAGCACGCCCCGCATCACCATTGGCGGAATCTTGGAAATATCGCATTTGACCGGGCCATAATTGGTGCTGTAACGGTCGGCGGAGTAGCCATTATACCAATGGTTATCCTCGCCGGTTGTCCAGTGGCACAGTGCGTCAATATGGGTGCCTGCATGAAGCGGCGCAATGAGCATTTCTGTGTTTAGTCCCATTTTATAGGCGTCCTTGCTGCTGTCCAGCATTCCCCCGTCCTCAGACCAGTTGAACTCTGGGCTCAGCCCGCTGCCCTTCATATTTTTACGGCCAGACGGCGAGGCGTAGGCTAATATATCGAAGCCGCAGTGTCCTGCCCAGACAGGCATGCCCTTAAAACGTTCGGTCTCCAAATCATATATTTTCCCCTTTTTAATATACTGGACTGCCTTCAGGACAAGCTCTGGTGTCAGATCATTCATGACGCCGACTTCGTCTTCTTCGCCCCATTCACCCCAACGGTTGCTTTCCATCCAGCTGTTATCATAGTAATCTTTCATTTTACTTCTCTCCTCTATCTCTGTTTAAAATAAATTTTTCATATATCCCTGTTGATCCCAGTTGATCTGCACTTTTCCCATGATCTCAACCCTGCCCTCAAGCTCTGGCAGCAGTGCTTCTGAAACGATAAGCTCCTGCAGCTCCAATGTGTTTTTAGCCAGGACCATTCTCGCATTTTGAGCTGTGACATACCGGTTGCAGCAGTTCAGCGCAGTTTCAATCGCCTCCCGGTCATTTTGGGCGACAACCGGCATAAATCCACGTTCCAGAAACCCTGACGTCATTGTGTTGACATAGGTAGGCTCAAGATCAATCTTTTCATACATTCTGCGGGTAATTAAATCCGCGATTCCCACACCGATGGCATTGTGGTGGCTTTCCTCGGTCAGATCCAGGCAGACAATGCGGTAAATATCTGGAAGCTGGTCCGACATATTCCGAATAAGGTAACGGCCGACAATGTTAGGATCAATCCCAGTTCCGCTGATGTTTTTACCCATTTCCTGTAAAACCAGAACATCCAGCTTATCACAGGGAAGCGCGGGCAGAAGTGCCTTTGCTTCCTTCAGCAGCTCACGCTCACGCGCTTCAATACGCTCCACAGGCAGCACCTCAATTTTAGCTGTCCGGTCCTGCTGGTTTTCCAAAATGGCTATCCCCATCAAAATCGGCATTTTATCCATGATAATCCGGGCCGATTCGGGCATGAGAACACTCAGGCCATAGACGCCCCGGCGGTGGATGGTGGATGCGCCGCGCTGTTTTCCAAGCCCAATGACCATCTGCTTCATGATACCGCTCTCGATTTCACCATGAAAATCTGTGTGTGGCTTAATCCGGTTGACCATGATGATACCATCCATTGAGCAGGCATTTTGATCAAAATGTACCGGTACCCCCTCTTTTGTATAACCAATCGTATTCGTTTCCATTGAGGACAAAAAAGGCGCGCCCATGCTCTCTTCAGTAATGCCATAGCCTTCCAGAACTTCCAGCTGTCCTTCTGCTGTCGCGCCGCCATGGCTTCCCATTGCAGGAATGATAAAAGGCTCTGCCTTTCTTTCCCTTACACAATCCACTACTGCCTTTACAATCCGGCTATAGTGATAAATTCCACGGCTCCCTGCCGCGATACCAATCCGGCTGCCTGGCTTGATCCGCTCTTTATAGCGGCTCATCTGGCGCGCAACCGTATCCTCAGGATCCTCTAAAAAAGCAGTTTTCCATTTTTGCCGTATGCGGTATAGCTCTGGTATTAATGACGGTCCAAATTCAATCAACGCATCCCCTCCTTTATCTGTACGTTGTTTTCAGGAGAAGATGTTTCATTTCAGAACATATTTTGTTCTCTACTCTTACTCCCTTAGGTCAGACGTATTCTATCACCATGATTCAGGGACTTCAAGAAAGTAAAGAGTCGAAAGTGTTTTATTATAAATCATTTTTCAGTTTTCGCCAGAGTGTACTTCGGCTGATCCCAAGCCTTTTTGCCACCTTGGACTGGTTATGGTTTTCCTGCTTCAGCAAAATCGTAATAATATCCCGCTCAATGTCTTCCAGAGGCTGGTCGAGATTTAACCCTGTATCTTTTTTTTCTTTTTCTGCCGGATATCGGTTTTGGTTTTTTAAAAGATACCCAAGCCTGTCTTTTGAGATATAGAGGGTATTAGACTCTAAAACCAGCTCCTTGACCAGATTCCGAAGCTCCTTAATATTAAAATGCCACGGAAGTGTCTCTAAAAGACTGTAGGCTTCCTCCTGAAACCCGACAATCTCTTTGCCATATTCGCTGTTAAATTGTGTTATAAAAAGACTGCTGAGATTGCGGATATCTTCCTTACGGTTCCGCAATGGCGGCAAGAAGATCTGAATACCGCTGAAAAAAGTATACATTTCAGAGTGGAGAATCCCCTTTTGGATCATTTCCTCAAGGGATATTTCTGAGGACGCCAGGAGCTTCAGTCTCTTAATCGAGGCGGCCTGGTGCAAAAAGGACAACAAAAGAAGCTGGGTGGACAGATCCAGATGGTCAATGTCATTAAAAAAAATAATTTTAGATTTTTTGTTATCAATGAGTGAAAACAACGTGTCAAAGACTTCGTCGCTCTCACTGCAGTTCAGGGCCATACAGTTTACCTGGATGAATTCTTTATTTTTTTGCTGTTTTTCACGATGAATGGACAGGGCAAAATCCTCCCGGCCAGTGCCCTGCTCACCATAAATTAAAATCGGCTTATAGTTCTCGCAATTTGCCTGTGCTGTCTGTATGGCCCTTTTCATCAAAGCGTTGCTGCTCTCAAACCGGGACAGAATCATTGTATTCCTGCCAAAATCATTATCCAGCTTGATGATATTCTTTTCTTTCAGCCGCTGGCTCAGGTAGCGTTTTCCATACAAGAGATAGCGCTTCTCTTTCCCCTCGATCAAAGATCCCTCGACATGCCACAACTCATCGCCCATCGTCAGATTAAAAACAACATGCCCTTTCAGGTCGATCTGGTCCTTGTAGCGCTGAATATCTGAATGTGCTCTGATCCCTTCGAACATCTCTGCTTTGTCATTGGTAAAAAAGATATTTCCGTCCTCATCAAACACATCAATGCGGACTGCCTCATTGGCGATGAGCTTTTTATAAAAATTGCGCTCTTCGCGGAGATAGGAAAGCTGTCCATACATTTTCTTTGCCTGCTCCAGCGCCTTGGAAACACTTTCTCGGCCAGAGGTGATCATGGCATGGTTCAGGCCGATGCTGTCCGCTGCTTTTGCTGTGATCACATCGCCGGCAACAAAATTATAGCCCTGGCTCTGCAGACTGGAAAGCATGGGAAAAAGCTCATTTTCGCTGTTGATCTCAAAACAGTCAATTTCATACTGGAGCAAATCGCACAGCACATAAATACTTTTGATAATGGCCGAAAACCCCACCACAGCGGTTTTTCCCGTATAGGTCTGAAGCAGACGGATCAGACGCACCATATCATAACCGGAAATATCGATATAAACAACCGGGATATGGGTCGCCTCCTCAATCAGACCAGCGGTGCGCCCCCGGGAGAGCACAAAATCATAAGTGTCATCCTGATAATGCTCCTTAAAAATTTTCAGGCCTTCATACATATCCCCGACAAAAAGATCGGCCGAAATATCCGGCTCCTGCCCAAGGACTTCCGCCACTGTTTTCATGAGGCCTTTGTAAGGCAAAATTCCAAGAATTTTCATAAAACTGCTCCTGTATAAGCTAACATTCTTTCAACCACATCTTCTCTTCCCAATCCACCTGCCTTTGAAATGACGCGGTAGCCTCCTGTCTCGGACAATACCACCCCTGGCTCAATCTCCTCGACTGGCCTCAGCTCGCTGAGCTTTAAATGGTTAAGCACTGCCAGAAGTGTATCCCCGCCAAAAACAGCAAGATCCTTATAGCCAAATGTTTCAGCCGCGCGCTTTGTAATGTAACCCAGACGGTCTGCAATCCGCGCTCTCTCGACACTGCGCTCAGGCCGGAACGGGCTCTTACTTTCAACATCAGAGCTCGCCAGAATCATTGTATGCCCAGCCTGGCTTTCCATATCCCTCAGCAGCCGATTCAAACCCTGATACCCATTTTCACTCAGCTCAAGATAATCCGAAAGCTTGAAAAGGGGAATGCCCAGGGCCTTCGCTTTTTCAAGCTGGCGTGCCGAAACCGGGCAGATACTGCCGCACATTAACAGTAAAGGCCGTGGTATCTTCAAAGCCTTTGTCTCCTGTATCTTCATCTTCAAAAGGGAAGGCAGAAATGCTGCAAAGCCTGCGCAGCCGGAAAAAACACTGAGATGGCTGAAGGCGTTTAACTGTCCGGCAATCTTTTCCATATCTCTCTGGCTCCCGGCATCAAAAACATAGATCCCCTCTGCTTCCAGATCAAGGTGTGCGAGCCCAGTGACTGGAACTTCATAAACTGGAATCGCGCACTGGCTGTGTATGATCTCAGAAATACGACTGGAAATGACTGGATTAAAAGGATCCTGCGCAAAGGTTGTCTCTGAAAGCGGCGTCTTGTCAATATACTGCAGGCCGCCCCGTGTGTACCTTTTGTTTTCCGGATAGGCTGGCGCCAGCATTACCTGTTCTGCTTTCATTCCCTTCATACAGCCGTACAGCTCTGCCCCAATGTTTCCCCTGAGGGTCGAGTCTATTTTTTTATAAAGAAAGGGAACCCCTGCTTTTTTAATCGTCTCGGATATCTCACAAAGCTTTTGACCAGCCTTTTCCTTTGTTAAATGTCTGGACTCTGTATTGATGACCAGCACCTCACAGTCACCGGCTGTACACATGCAGCCATCAATCTGCTGTGTTACAACGGTATTGATTCCCAGTTTGCCAAACTGTATGCCTGTATCGAGCGCTCCGGTAAAATCATCCGCCAGCACGACAAGCCTGATCATTGCCGTTTCTCCCTGCCGCGCGCCATAACTGCCGCCATGTGCAGGGCATCAATCATGGATTCCTCATTGGCTTTTCCTGTCCCTGCCACCTCGAAGGCGGTTCCGTGGTCCACAGAGGTTCTTATGATCGGCAGGCCAACCGTACAGTTCACACCGCTCATACTGGTAAAAGCACCGGTTCCAGCATCCATCTTAAACCCACAGAGCTTAAGCGGAATATGACCCTGGTCATGATACATGGCCACCACCATATCATAGGCGCCGCCAAGCGCTTTTACAAAAACCGTGTCCGGCGAAACTGGGCCAATGACCCTTATGCCTGCCTTCTGAGCCGCCTCTATGGCCGGAATAATCTCAAGGGCTTCCTCATCGCCAAAAAGACCGCCTTCTGAACAGTGCGGGTTAAAGCCTGCCACCCCTATTCTGGGGGAATCAATCCCCAGAAGCCGCAGCGTTTCATCCGCCAGACAGATTGTATCGTAAATCCGGTCTTTTTTGACCATGTCGCACACCTTGCGGATTGACGCATGGGTAGTTACGTGGATCACCCTCAGCTTTTCACCCGTCAGGACCATACGGTATGTTTTCGCGCCAGTATAATGGGCGAAAATTTCTGTATGCCCTGAAAAATGATGCCCTGCGAGATTCAGCGCTTCCTTGTTAATCGGGCCAGTCACCACACCGTCGAGAATCCCCTCCATAGCAAGTGTAATACCCTTTTTTATAAATTGGAATCCCGCATCGCCGCAGCCCGCGTCAACCTTACCGAACTCCCAGTTATCTTCCTTAAAAATTTCCATATCAATATATGGCAGCGCGTCTTTCTCAAGATGAGCCAGGGTTTCCTTTAGGCTGCCCTCCTTGACGGCAATCAGTTTCTTTTTAATTTTCGTGATTTTCAGAGCATTTTCCAGTACTTTTTTATCCCCGACAGCCACCGGGCTGCACACTTCCAAAATCTTCTGACAGGCCATTGCTTTCAGCGTGATCTCTGGTCCAATACCTGCCGGATCGCCAATTGTAATCCCTAAAATAGGCTTCATATCCTTCTTCCCCCTTTTTTGTCTGTTCAAATATCAAACACTTCCAGACATATTCTTTTCTGGTTTTTATACTATCGGATTCCGCATTCTTTTTCAATCCGGATTATGTTTCATAATCAAACACTTCCGGGCATAAAGTCGCTTATGGCAATAAAAAAGCACAGATGCTCTGAGCATTTACACTCAGGCATTTGTGCTTTTTATTACTTGTAAAATTTTAGAATACCAGGGACCGGTCCTTGAACCAGAAGGATTTTTTATCCCAGGTGTATTCCAGCTCTGTCCCCATTTTCTCAAAAAAAGTATTGATCACTTCATACAGGGCTTCATTCGCCTTGGGATTACCAGCATTGTTCAGGCTCTCAATCCACATGCTTTGGGAACCGCAGGCATCGCTCAGATGAATTTTATAATCCAGATGTTTTTCCTGTAAAAGCTGATTCAACGCGCCAATTTCTCTAAAAGTAACAATCATATGATAACCTTCTTTCCTGATTTGTATGTTTAAAATTCTTATTATATTTTTTATCCTATGGGTTAAGACCTGCCAGCTGAACGCTGAAGCAGTCGCCGATTTCAAAATGCAGTGTTTCAACGACTTTTCTGGATTTTCGCAGGTTATCCTGAATCCGCTTTTTATCCAGCACCAGAAATCGGTAATACTCTGTCAAAAAAATATCAATTGCGTCGCCATAGGCAATATCAATCTTTTTCCCAAGCACATCTCTGAAAAACTGAATCTCCATTCCCGATGTCAAAGAGGCGATGGCGTCAAAGTAGGTCTTATCCTTAATCATCGCGCTGGTCTCAAACTTCAGCCCGTTCTCAAAGCGCTTCTGTATGAAATAATCTTTCAAATCAATGGTCATCTGCGCAAAACTTTCGAGAATCGAAATGTCTTTATAAAACTGCTTTATCTGCTCATTGGCGTTTATGCACTCAAAATAAGCGCGGTACTCAATCATATCTACGAGCAGATAATCATTTTTAGCCGTATAATCCTTCAAAGGCTCCTCAAGCACCAGCGCAATATCATTGACAAAATCCTTAAAAATACTGATTGCCACAGATTCCTTGCCCTCAAAATAATAAGTGAACAAGCCTAACTTTGATTCGGCGTCTGTAATAATATCTTTAATGGTTGTCGCGCCATAACCCTTCAAGTAAAAAAGTTTTTTTGCACTGCTGTACAGCGAAGTCTTTGTCTCAGTTCCATTTTTATAGTTTGCCATAATCCACCTCATGTTTATTATAGCATGACTTTTTGTAAAAAAAAGATAAATTTAAAAAAGGCTTGACAAATTTGTACATATACAATATTGTAATCATACAATATTGTATATGTACAAAACATGAAGGGAAAATTTGAAATGGAAGAAAAAATTGAGCGGATAAAAAGTACCATGGCCGGAAAACCAACCGACCGTGTGCCAGTGATACTGGATTTTGAAATCAGCTATGCCTGTGAGTACGCGGGCATTGATTTTCTGGAAGCAACCTGGAATTATGATAAAATCATTGAAGCCTATGAAAAAATTTTAGACACTTTTGAAATGGATGCCAACCTGGGTATGGGGTGGCTTCCTCCCCAGCGCAACGAAATTTTAGGAAGCAAAACGTGGATTCAAAACCGGCGAAACGGAACCATGCAGCATCCCGAGGTCATGAGCCTGAGTGCGGATGATTATCCGGCACTGATCGAAGACCCCCTGCGCTGCATTGTTGAAAGAGTACTCCCGGGTATGTACAGCGCCCTGGGTAAGGACAGCGTCAAGGACATTACAGCCATTTCCAAGGCTTTACTGTTTGAAAAAAGGCAGGTCACAGATTTTTATAATAAGCTCTATGACCTTACTTACGCTAAAGGTGTTCCCATTTACTATGGCACCATGTTTTATGCTCCCTTTGATCTGCTGGGCGACCATCTGCGCGGTATTACTCAGATTTCTATGGATCTTCGGCGGAAAAAGCGCGAATTGGAAGCCGCCTGTGAGGCGCTTGCGCCGGTTATGACCGACTATGTCGAAAATACCCTGCCCGTTGACGCCGATGGTATTTCCTGCGCCTGCTCCTGGGTGCACTTACCGCCAATGATCAGCCCCAGACATTTTGAGAAATTTTTCTGGCCTACCTTTAAAAAGGTTTGTGACACGCTGGGTGCAAAGGGGCATACCCTGTATTTGCAGTTCCAGGGCGATTACACAGATGGACGCTATTTTGACTATTATTCCGAGCTCCCTGAGGGAAAGGTTATTTTGGCCGTGGAGCACCAGGACTTTAAAAAGACGCTGGACATTCTCGGCTCTAAAAATATGGTCTGCTGCTCTTATCCTCTGGATTATCTGACAAATTATTCTACAGAGGAATGTCTGGACAAAGCCCGTGAGCTCATGGATATTGGCATGGAAACCAAACGATTTTACTTCGGTTTTAACAAACCTGCTTTCAGTTTTAAGGACGCACCGCCCGAAAAAATGAAAGCAGTGATTGATTTTGTCAATGCGTATGGAAAATATTAAGGAGATTAGACAAATGCTTAAAGAAAAAGAAAAAATTGAAGCCCTGGTCAGTGAGTATGATGAACTGTATCAAACGCTGATTCGAGATTGTATGACCGAAACGGAAAAAGAATTTGAAACCTTTATTCTAAGCTTAATTATGTAGGGAGTCTATAAAATGAACGAAGTAAATAAAAGTAATTTTACAAAAGGAATTATCTATGGCGGGATTGCGGGTGTTTTATGGGGAACCCTCGGCGTTTTTATCGCATTACTCCAAAATCTGGGGCTGAACGATGTGGCGGTCTCCTCCATGGGGCCGATGATTGTTATCCTGTTCTATGGGATAAAAACCCTGATCAAAAACCCAAAGGCCTTTAACATTGGGTGGAGACGTGTACTGATTGTCCTGGTGGGCGGTGGAATTGCCAATGCAGTGCTGTACTACTCCTACGCTCGGGCTCTCAACTATCTGAGCACCGGTGTTTTTTCCATCCTTGAGTTTTCCCATGTTTTTATTCTGATGCTTCTGTCCTCCTTTATTTTTAAATACAAAATAACCAAGGGCAAGATCGCCTCGCTGGGACTGGCCATTATCGGTCTGGCACTGGTTCTGAATGTCTTTTCACCCGATGCTTTTATCGCACCCTCAGGTATTATGTGGATGGCGCTTAACTGGGTAGCCAACTGCGCGATTGCCCTGATCATCAAATGGGCTTTAAATAACGAGATTGACAATGATGTGGTCATCACTTATTATAACCTTGGAGCGGCTCTGATCTACTGGGTTGTCTGCCCTCCCTGGGCCGTCATTGGCCAGATCGCTTCCGCTCAGAATGTCCTGCTTCTTATTCTGATCATTATCGCCTATGGACTGCTGACACAGATTCTTTCATCTTATGTCTGGGTAAAATCTTTTTCGCTGGTCGATCCTGCCATCACCAACATGATGAATGCTTTCTCGCCGATCACGGCCTCTATTCTCGGTTATTTTATCTTTGGACAGGTTATCTCATTCCCGCAAATCATTGGTATTGCCGTCGTGATTCTCGCGGTTATTGTCCTGAACAAGACCGGAGCGGCTGAAGAGCTTTAAACTTATTTGACATATACACCGCTGATAGAAAAAAGACATTTTCCACAGAGTACAACTGGGAAAATGTCTTTTTCCATACTTTTTTATATCATTGATGGATCGCTTCACCCAAGGCCTGAACAACCGCCGGATCATACAGGATGCCGCTTTCCTTACAGATGTTTTCGTACGCTTCATCCGGCTGCCTGCCCGACTCCTGCAAATGGTCAAAAGCATTGGCGACAGCACAGACTCTGGCAATAACTGGTATATCCTGTCCGCTTACCATTTTGGGGTTATCCTTACCGTCATAACGATAGTGATGAAACCGGCAGAGATCTGCAGCGACACTGCAGAAAATCTGTTCCGCGAAACAAGTCGTTTTTGTTTCATAAAGATTTCTAAAAAACTGTGCGCCCATTGTACAATGGCCAGGAGTGTCTTCTGTTTCCGCTTTTCCAATGTCGTGATAATCCACCGGAGACATTTCTTCCAACTGCCAGATTGAAAGCAGTTCTTCACGCCCCAATTCTTTTATTATTTTCCTTATCCAGCTGCCTGTACGCAGGCAATGCTGCCGAACGCTTTCCGAACAGCGCTCAAACTGAGTCTTAATCAATGCTTGCATGCTCTCTACCTTTATTGTGATTCCTTAGAATACAGGGTATATTTTTTAATGAAAGTTCGTAGAATACCATATTTCACGACAATTTATGCCGCTTTTCCATATATTGTTGAGTTTAGTTTGTCCAAAAGTACCATTTCTTGTTTTTTGTGGAGATCTGTAATGTGCAGATAGATGTTCATGGTGACGGCTGTTTCTGAATGGCCCAAAATTTCACTGATGATCTGTATGTCCATTCCACTTTCCTTTGCTCTGGTCGCAAAGGTGTGCCGGAGATCATGAAAACGATAATTATCTAGTTTTAGAACAGAAATAATCTTTTTAAAATAGCGCTGTATGGTTCTCACATCATAGGCTGACCCACCTTTTTTTGCAATTACAAAAGCCTCTGGTTTTGCAGTGCTTTTTTCGTATCCTTTGAGTGACTTCATTAAAATGGATGTAATGGGAATTGATCGAAAAGCCTTCGGGGATTTTGGCGTGCCTATCTGGTTAATGGTTTTGCGCTGACCGGCTTCATGATTTTTTACACGCTGAACATTTCTGCGAACTTGAATAAACCCATTTTTCAGATCAATATCTTTCCATTGCAGCGCCGCAATCTCGCTGATGCGCATCCCAGCGAAGAGGCCGAGCTGTACGGCCAGGCTCAGGTTATGCTCATGTGCTAAAAGCCAGTGTGTCAGGGCTTTTTGGTCTTCAATTGTCAGAATTTTCCCTGTTGTGGTCTGCCATTTTTTCTGAATAACGATGTGCCCGCAGGGATTTTTATTAATCAATCCAGCTTCCACTGCCTTTTCCATAATTGATGATAACCTGCCGATAATACCCCGAATCGTAGAGGTATTAAGCGCTCTTCTCTCCAGCGTTTTTACAAAATCCTGCACTACTTCAACGGTTATAGTATCCAAGCGGAGATCACCCAGTTCTGGCAACAAATAGCGTTCAATAATCCGCTGGTAATTGGTGAGTGTAGACTCCTTAATCTTTCCTTCATCGCCACGCTTTCTTATCCATTCGCGGCTGAACGCTTCCAGCGTTACTGACCTTTTTGAGAAAAAATGACGAATTGATTCTGACCACATTAAAAATGTTTTTTTCATAATCGTGCCTCCCTACTAAAAATTAATTAGAATTTTGCTAGTAATAGCAATTTATAAATGATATAATAGAATCCATAAAAAGTAAAAAAATGACGTAGAATATGGTATTCTACGATCTTTATTTTTTTGCTTACATACACTTCATATGGATTGTTTTATACTAAAAGATAACTCCGTATTAATTTTTATCTATATACTTTTAATCTGTTTTTTTCTATAGTACGTAAAATACCTCCTGTCAAAAACATGCCGATTTCATAATTTAATTCTGTCGTTATTAAGGGACTCCCCATAAAAAAATCCGGATTGCTCCGGTCTTTTAATTTTCCTGTCCCGCTGAACAGTACGCTATACAAAAGCTTCTGTTCTATGGTAAAATGAGATCAACTCATGTAAATCGCGGAGGATAGTTTTGGATCAATTAGCTTTTGCTGCACTGCTTTCACTTATTCAGCTCCTGCCGGCGCTCTTTTTATACCGGGCTGTTTTTAAAGGCAATTTCCGGTTTGGCACTGGCGTTAATATTCTGATGGCTGCTGTACTTCTGATTTCAAGCACTGTTACCTATGCTGCTGTGTTCACACTTGACACCATGCCCGATTCTGGCAATGCGCGCATCATTATCAGTGTTTTGTTTAATGTCACCATCGGCCTGATCTTTCTGTTAAGCGTTAAAGAAAATTTTTTCCTTAACCTTTTTGTGGTATTTATTATTAAAAACTATCTGGATATCGTGGTATTCTTCAGCCAGATATTCTGTAAGCCTTCTCTGTTTGCTAACCCGCCTCTTTCTGCCTTTATTCAGTCTTTAATTTTTGTGTTCACACTCCCCTTTGTTGGGTTCTTCACTGTAAAAGTCATTAAACCCACTGTTCTTGAGACGGGCAAGATGCCTTACTGGCGGTATCTATGGGTTGTTCCTGTCTGCTTTTTTTTGCTGTACCGCTTCTGTATCTATCCGGGTTCCCTGAATCTAACCTCTGTCTCCGCTTATCTTTTGCCTTTTGTCTGGTTTATCGGTACTTTTCTAACCTATTATGTTATTTTAAGGCTGATTCAGGAAAACCAACGCGCTGCTGAGCTCCAAAACAAGCTGGAAATATCGGATTATCAGGCCAGTATGCAGCAAGAGCAGTATAACCGTCTGAAAAATAATATCGAGGAGAATGAGAAGGCCCGCCATAACCTGAAGCATACCCTGCTCATGCTCAAGGGCTATGCGGAAAACAGCGCCCTCGAGCAGATAAACACCTGCCTCAGCGCCAGCCTGCAGTCTGTAGAATCGGACAGGGTGCTGCCTCTGTGCAGCAACGCTGCCATTGATGCCATCGCCCAGCATTACGCCGCTCTCGCACGCCAAAACGCCATTGACCTGCGGATTGACATCAAGCTTCCTGAGCCGCTGCTTTTCTCTGAGGGTGATCTTTGTGTGGTTTTTGGCAACCTGTTTGAAAACGCCGTTGAGGCCTGCCTGCGCCAGAACGGAGCAAATCCCTTTATTTCTGTAAAGCTTGGCATCTCGGGTAAAGGTTCGGTGGTGATTTCCATTAAAAACAGCTATGATCATATAATCTGTAAAAAGGACGATGTCTTCATGTCCTCCAAACGCCATGCAGAAGGGATCGGTATTCATTCGGTTCGACGGATAACTGAAAAATACAGCGGCTTTGCAAAATTTAATTATGACCCTTATGTATTTGAAGCCTCTGTTCTTCTCAACCCTGCCGCACAGACAGCAGGCCGCCGGTAAACATCATAAAAACAGCAAAGTCTTCGGACAATAAAAAAACAGAAACGGCGCTGTGCAGCACCGTTTCTGTTTTTTTATATTTTTTATTTCAACTGTATTTTCTAAACCTTTTCTTTTTCCATAAGTGTTTCTGGCGGATATTTCAGGCTATTTGGCAAAACAAAGTAAATCAGCGCGATGATGCCGGTTGTGGCAATCACATCAAAAACTTTGATAACCATGGTGCCGATGAAACAGGCCAGCACCCAGGGAACACCGGCGGATATGGCCAGGTCGTAAAAATAAACCTCCCACGGATGGGTAAGTGTCCCGCCGGTCTGCCAGATACTGAGCAGAGCAGACAAGACACCAGTGACTAAAATCAGCAGGCCCATGGTTGGCACTGTCTGCTTCCAGTCGATCTGTCCATTACGGCGCATATTCACCCCCACCACCAGGGCGGCGGCGGCACTGACCGCATAGAAGATCAGCGAGCTGCTGCTGTAATTAAACACCGCCAGTCCAAAATTATTCACAAGCCCTACCAGCAGCCCGGCGGTGGGCTCAAGCAGCAGTGCTGCCAGAATGGTGCCAGACATGTCCAGCCAGAAGGGCAGGCCAAAATGCATTGACAGAACATAGAGCAGCCGGTTCATTACAACGCCCAAAACCATGATGATTAAATAGCGTGTCTTATTACTCATTCTGTTCCTCCAGTTCCTCCTCGATGACTTCATCGAGATTCTTCCCTTCTTTTTTTGCCTTTTCAAGGCGTTCCAGCTCTTTTGCGCGTCCGATTTCATCCATAAACCCAGCCGTAACAACACCAGCTGGCATTGCGATCACCGCGATCCCAAAGAGCGATGAAATCATGCTGATCAAACGCCCCACCTCGGTTACAGGGTAGACATCCCCATAGCCAACAGTGGTCAGAGCAGTGGTTGCCCAGTAAAGCGCTTCAAAAAAATTATCAAAAGTATCCGGCTCATAGGCAAACATGGCCAGCGCAGATACAAAGATATAGGCCAGCGCGATGATGAGCACATAGCCCAGAGTTTTGCGTTCGTTTTTGAAAACATTGGCTACATAGGAAAAGGTTTTGGAATAATACAGCACCTTAAACACACGCAGCACACGCAGAATACGGAAGCCCGCGCCCAGAAGCCCAAGAGACGGCAGGATTGACACCAGGTCGATCAGCGCAAAGGGAGTAAAGGGATAGGCCACAAACACCCAGGGTGAATCTTTTTTAATCTTATAATCATAGGTAATCCAGTTAAAAATATAATCGGTAAAAAGAATATAGACGGTGATGGTGTCAATCATCACCAACATTGAATTGGATTCCTTAAACATAAGCGGACAGACACTGATAAAGGCCACCACCATGATGAACACATCATAATATTTGCTGATGACATCTCCCGGCTCCGCTTTTTTTACAACTTTATATATCTGTTCACGCATAGATCAACGCCCCGTCCCTAGAACATATACGCAGACATGGGAAGAATGATATTCCCTGCCACGACAAGGACTAAAATGGTATAGAACATGACACGCCCGTAGAAGCTTGCGAAATCACGATCCTCATATTTGTTACGTATCCGGTTGATATTGATGATTGTCATCGCCACTGCCAGAATGGTCACAATGCCAAAAATATTAACGAACTCCAGCAGGCCAAGCTGCAGGGCGTCCGGAAGCAGATTTGCCCCGACCATAATGTTGGTAACCGTCCCAAAAAGGGCTGCGGGAATCATGCTGAGTGGGTCGACACGGTGATAGGTACAGATAAACAGGGTGATAAGCACCCAGGTAATGGTTCCGACCAGGGCGATAAAGCATTTGACATACAGGCCCATACTGTCACGGTTGAGCTCCAGCGCGGTAATATGCTCTGAATTGATGATGCCACCCGGTATTTCCGGATCACCGTGGTTATTGTCGTATTCGACCATGGTTGTCCCGGTTTCATTACGCCTCAAATCGTAGCCGGAAATCCCAAGTGAATCATTTATGCCGCTGTTTTCCCTGTCATTCACAAATACAACGTCATCCACTGGCAGCTCGGATTCCACATACATGCGGAGCTGATGGGATTCCAACGGGAAACGGCGGTTCCAGTAGTTTTTAGTAATGGACACATCGCACCGGACGGCCTGGTAATTCACGCCATTTTCATGATAGTTTTTAACAACTTCTGTCTTGTTAATGGTGCCTTTATAAATGCGGAAATGTTTGGCCATATCCAGATTATCATTTCCCTCCCATTTAAACCAGATTAAAACCACCATGCGGAAGCTTGAGGTTTTCAGGTTGACTTCCTTCAGGTTTTCCACATAGGTGCCAACCTGCACCCTGGTCGCGTTCTGATCAAACTGAGCCGCCCTCTCCTCAATGTCTTTTGGCGTCTGCAGCATTGAAACCCAGTAGTCGTCTTCTGCTTTTTTGTCGGTGTACATGGTAACCGAAGCATACGCCAGAAAAACAACAATGACGATGACATAGGTTAAAAAACTGAAAAGCAGTCTTTTTTTCTGCCAACTTTTCAATTCGCCGAATTTCATTTCTCTCTCCTCTCGTCTTCTAAAGTCTATTTTGAATACCATCTGGGTATATCAAACATAAAAAGGGAGACAACCTTTCCTGTCTGCCACATAACGGAAACGGAACGCCGCTGTCTCGCTGTTTCTAACTTCGTGCAGCGCGGGCAGGGCTTACTGCATTACGATTGGATGAGAGGATATGTGTTCACACTGTGAAAGCATATTGGTGTAATGCAAAAACAAAGCGCCGCGCTGCTATCTTAATGAATGGAAAGCCTCTGCTTTTCATTTTCTTAAGACCTTATTAAATATCACTATAATCATAACTGTCTAAAAAAGCAGAATCAACATTCTTACCGAAAACGTCTTTTTTTTACCAATTTTGCGTTTTAAATTTCCAGTCTTTTTTAACATAATATGATAAAATTTGATTGCAATAATTATGAAAGGGGGATGTCTTTATGAAAATCGCGATTATCGACGATCTAAGAACAGAATGTGAACTGCTCTCCGAATACATCCACCGTTACTGCGCCGATCACCAGCTTGATGCGGAGATTATACTCTTTGAAAGCGGTAGCCATTTTCTTGAGCGCTTTGCTCCGCACACCTATGATCTTATTTTTTTGGATATTTACATGGATGGTTTGAATGGCATTGAAACGGCTGAAAGAATACGGGAGAAAGACAGTGACTGTCTCCTCATTTTTTCAACCACCAGCCAGTTTCACGCGGTAAAGGGATTCAGGGTCCGGGCTTTCGACTATCTGGTCAAGCCTTACAGCTATGAGGTTTTTGAGGAAACCATGCGCTATTGCGACGAAACGCTGTTTAAGCAGAGCCGGTACATTGAGGTAAAGGAAGGGCGAACCCATGTAAAAATCTTCTTAAAGGATATCGTTTATACGGATTACTCAAACCATTATATCTACATCCATACTAAACGGCGCATTGTCAAATGCTATATGCCTTTCGCAGATTTTTCGGCGCTGCTGCTGCCCTACCCACAGTTTGTGAACTGTTACCGGAACTGTATTGTGAATATGGATGAGGTCGATGTGCTTGACGAAAAGGATTTTGTCATGCTCACAGGAGAGCGGGTGCCCATCAACCGCGGGCTTCGCACAGAAATCCGGCAGCGCTATGCCAACTATGAATTTGACAAATTAAACAGGAGGTCTTGATTTTGGATGTCCGAATCGCTGTTGTCATCTGTCTTGCCCAGCTTGTCCCTTGTTTTTTTTGTTTTTTTGCTGTTTTTATCGAGCATACACGGGTTCCTAAATGGATTTGGTTTGCAGCGATTATCCTGGTTCTTGCTTTCAGCGTGTTTATTACAAGGATCTACTTCACGCCTGACAGCAGCTTCTATAACATCCGAGGTGGTCTGACATTTATATTTCTGCTCTTTATCATTGCAGCGGCCCTTTTTTGTATCCAGGATAATTATTTTACAAACCTTTTTGTTTTATGCTTTCTGACCAATTACAATGACTATATCCAGCTTCTGGCAAAAATTTTTAATATTGTCTGGAAAAACAGGATCGGCTTTTTTAATCCCTCTGCCGACTATGCCATCACCATTGTGCTGCTAGAGCTGGCCGCTTTTCCGTTTTTGTTCTGGTTTATGCAGAAAATCATCAAGCCTGTCATCGAGCAGACCAGCGCCATGCGTGCATGGCGCTACCTTTGGATTATTCCCATATCCTTTTACTGTATTTTCCGAATCGGTCTTTTTCCGACATTCAGCGATGCCTGTCTTGTCTGGCACAACAGCCTTTTCCTGCTGCCTGTCGCGTGGATTATCGGAACCATTATGACCTACTATATTGTCATGCGCACCCTGTTAGAGAGCTTCACTAATTCCAGACTGCAGTCACAGCTGAGTGTTATGGATCTTTAGATCGAGCTTCAGAAAGAGCAGTATGAACAGCTCCAGAAAAACATTGAGAGCACGCGGGCCGCAAGGCACGACCTCCGGCATAACCTGCTGGCCCTCAAGGGCTACGCTGACCAGAGAGACACCGACGGACTTCTCCGGTATATTAACCACTACCTGAAAATACTGGACACCGATGAGGTGACTTCCTTTTGTGAAAACTACGCGGTCGACACCATCCTCCGCCATTACTACCTGCTGGCGCATAAGTCCGGCATCGAGGCTGGTATTACGGTCAATCTGCCAAAGGAGCTGCCAGTCACCGAGATGGACGCCTGCGTGGTTCTGGGAAACCTTTTGGAAAACGCGCTGGAGGCCTGCCTGCTCCAGACAAAGCTGCACCGTTTTATCCATGTCAGCATCGGTATTGCCGGAAAGCGGATGGTGGCCATTAATGTGAAAAACAGCTACGAAAATGAAATCCGGCAGGAAAAAGGAAAATTTTATTCCACCAAGCGCGCCGGAGAAGGCATTGGCCTCACCTCTGTCCGCCATATTGCTGAAAAGCATCAGGGCTTTGCCCATTTTGACTACGCCGATCATATTTTTAAAGTCTCTGTTTTACTGATGCCGGACAGCAAAAGCAAATAAAAAACTCCTGCCAGCTGCAGGAGTTTTTTTATTTATGGCTTCAGATGAACCAGGCAAAACACATCAGGAGGAAAGCATATCTGCCCTTTCCATGAAAATTCCCCGTTTTATGGAAAAGGCACAGCATCAAAGATCAATGACCGGCGCTCTGGATAACACCGGATTTCCAAAAGCATCATATATGGAGGCACGCTTTGGAAGATGATTAAAATGAATCGGACCAACGCTTTCAATCGGATTGATGCACCTGTCCTGGCTGCCAAAAATCGGAATTTTTAAAATAATTCTGCTGTTATTTTCTGATGCCGCCCCCCAGTTTGAGATTGTGGTGTATGGCCAAGGGGGGCCGGTCCGCCGGCCGCAGTGGTGAAAATGATAATGTTAAAAGCGTGTTATTTTTGAACCAGTTCTATGGCTTCAAGGTGATGAAGCTGTCTGGAGGAGTCCCAAAATCACAGCCCCGCTGGTTCGGCAGGACTACCCCTCATGACTGTGTTCCATAGCACAGCCATTTTTACCGGCGCCATCAGAAAAATCAGAAACAGCTGATGTGTCATGAGACCTCTTAGCGAGAACCTCATCTCCCCATCAAAAACAATTTGCTGTATTTTTTTACAAGAACACAGCGAAAAACTTGTTTTCATTATAAAAATGAAAATAAACAGCACAAATGGAGCGTCTACAGCCATACCAGAGATTTGAATTGGTATGGATGAGAGGATTTTATACTTGCTTTCACAAATATAGTCAAACCTCTGGAATGGCAGGGTGTGCTTATCTCAAAAGGCGTGAGCATATGGGGCTCTTCCTTTTGTGATCCATCGGACAACTAAATTATAGCACTTCAAGTCATCTTATTGTAAAATATTACGGTAAAAAATTACCCGTTTCGGTAAAATTTGGGGCAACTATCCCTATTTGGGTATATGGTTAATGGATACTTTAGCGCTGTTTCACACTTGCTTATCTATCTCTTTTCCATTATAATGAAACGGAATACAAAGACAGGAGATGACCTTTTGAACGCTTTCAGCCAAAAAATTTATTTAGAGCTGCCGGCACCGGGCCAGGGCGACATCACAGCAGACCGTGAACGGCTTCTGCAGGGCCTTGAAGCTACCTTTTCACCGCTGGCGGTCTCCTATAAAACCTATAAAAAATATGCTGCCGTCTGCCGGAAAGCCGATTTCAGGGTAACCTGCACCCTGGTTTACGCCGGAACCCACTGGGAGCTGACGCGCATTGAAGCCGGTGACACCACCGCACAAAACTACGGACTGGCCGTGGATCTGGGCAGCACCACAGTGATCATGCAGTCCATTGACTTAAATACCGGACAGGTGCTGGCGGAGAAAAGCCGCTTTAACAGGCAGATTGACTACGGCGATGAGATATTGAGCCGCATTTTTTACACCAAGGGCAGGCCTGACCATCTGGACGAGCTTCAGGCCAGCACTGTCCGTACTTTCTGCGACTTACTGGATGACCTCGCCGCCCAAACCGGCATCGCGCCAGAAGCCTACAGCATGATGATTGTGTCCGGCAACACTACCATGACCCACCTTTTCCTCGGCATTGACCCCTGGCCTATTTTTGAGGTTCCTTTTACCCCCATGTTCAACCATACGGGCTTTATACCCGCTGACGACCTGAGCCTGCCCATCGGCGGACTGGTTTACTGTATGCCCTCAGCCGCCAACTACCTGGGCGGCGACATCATCAGCGGCCTGCTGGCCGCCCGGCTTGATAAACAGAAAAAGCCCTCCCTCTTTATCGACATTGGCACCAATGGTGAGATGGTGCTGGGCGATGAAAACTTCCTGATCGCCGGGGCGGGCGCAGCCGGACCGGCACTGGAGGGCGGTATCAGCAAGAGCGGCATGAAGGCCGGACCGGGCGCCATCGACCATGTGTCCATCACAGATGGTGTTTTGAGCTGCACCACAATTGATAACGCGCGGCCTAAAGGCATCTGCGGCTCTGGCATCGTGGATCTGCTGTCCGAAATGCTGCTGAATGGCTGGATCGACTTTTCCGGAAAGTTTAATCCTGACGCCACAGACTGTATCGTGCCCACTGAGGACGGCTATGCCCTTCGGTACGCTGACGGGGAGGAAACCGCCGACGGCGCCCCGCTTTTTTTCAACCAGACAGATATCACGCAGTATCTGGACACCAAGGCTGCTGCCAACACCATGGTGGCCTACCTTCTGGAAGCCGCAGGTCTTGGGCCTGAGGACATTGACCAGGTCTTTATCGCCGGAGCTTTCTGCGCTCATATCAACCTGGAGGCAGCGATCAATATTGGTCTGTACCCCGACCTGCCAGCCGGGCGCTTTACAGTTCTGGGCAACAGCTCCCTGACCGGCGCCAGAGCGCTGCTGCTGGACTACACCCTTTTTGATACTGTGGGCGCGCTTCAGCACAACATCCAATATCTGGAATTTGGCGCGGCATCAGATTTTCTGACCCGCATGTTCGCCGCGCGCTTTCTGCCCCACACCGATCTGAGCCTCTACCCCACCGTGCGGCAGCGCTTAAAGGAACGCGGTGTCCTGCGCTGAGCACAAAAAATCCCACGAATCATTCGTGGGATTTTTAAATGCTCATTCCTATCTTTTTCCGGGCATTTCAAGGCCCTCCAAAGCCTTATTGATAAAGTCATTAAAGGGCTTTATCCGTCTGAACACATCCACAGCCTCCGCCAAGAAGGCCTCACGGTCCAAAAACAGGTCTTTCTCTACAGGATACTCCACATACCAGGATTTATGCTTTAAAAGTTCGCCATAAGGATGTTCTTTATCATAACCGCGCGGCACATTTTTAAGCTTTTCACCCTGGAGCGTTAGTTTTTCACAGAAGGCAGGCGCCGCTAAAACAGCCTCAAAGCTGCTGCCCTGCGACACAATCTGGTCTCTTATACGCCGGGTGATCTCGGGCATTTTGGCATGAAAGACGCCGCCGCCCAGAAAAATCTGATCCGGCGACACAAAGAGGTAATCCCCCACCGGCACCATGCCCCTGCCCTCCGGCGAAATATGCGCGCGGAAAGACGGCGCGTAAGGGCTTTTATCCTTGCCGAAGCGGGTGTCCCTGTTGAGCCTGAAAACCAGGTCGCTGGGGTTTATGAGGCCCAGACCGGGTTCGTCTGGCAGCATTTTTTCCATTAAATCGGACACAAGGCTGACAAAGGCGGCGCGGGCGGCCTTGTACTCTGGCTGGTGGCTGTGCATCCATTCCAGCGAGTTGTTATCCCGAAGCTGTGCCAGGAAATCCAGCATTTTTTCACAGTCGTTCATCTTATATTCTCCCCGCTTTCTGAATCGAGACCATTGAATCTGAAGCCACCAGGCTGTCGATAAAGGCCCGGGCTTTTTCCGGCACGCGGTACTCTGGCAGGCTTTCAAACACACCGGCCAGAGCGTCCATATTTTCCATTTCCTGTTTACAGACCTCTAAAGCGCTGTACTCCAGACGCGCAGGGTCCAGGCGCTTCTGTCCCACGGCGTAGCCAAGGCGCTTGCTGCAGGCGCACATACCGCTTCCGCTGAGGCCGCAGTATTTTTTCAGAAAGTCATTAACCTGCCTGCGGATGCGGGAGAGCCTCTGGCGGTAGTTTTCCGGCGTTGTGTCAAAAATATCCGCTCCCATGGCGCTGTCAATTCTGAACATGGCGCCCAGCACATAGATGCAGCGGCTTTCCGCGTCCAGGCATTGCAGCATGACATTGGTACAGGAAAGCTTCAGCTCCTCGGCCAGAAGCTCGGCGTCCACTCCGGCCTGGGGGTCCGGGCAGCGCTCGGCCATGCCCTGCTCAATATCGCGGGCGTAAAAATCAAAGGTGAGGGGCTGGCGGTCGAAACGCGAACGGCGGTAATCCACCAGATAGTTTTTGGCGATGCGGTAAACCCAGGTGGAGAAAAGGCTCTCTCCCTTAAAAGACGACAGGCTTGTCATAACACGGATCATGATCTCCTGGGTGGCGTCCTCGGCGTCCTCAATCATCCCCATCATGCGCAGCGACAGGTTAAAAACCATATCCTGAACCGATTCCAGCACTGTCCCCAGTGCGTCTTTATCCCCTTCTACGGCGCGTCGGATAAAAATGTTCATCTCTTTTTCTGAAACCATAATGTTTCCTCCTTTATGCTTATACAGAATTAGACGACAAGAAAAGTCAGCTGTGACAAAATTTAAGTATTTTTTTCGCTTTTTTGGCGCCTAAATAAAAAGAGCAGCCTCTAAGCCGCTCTTACTGCCGTTTAACCGGCGAATACATAGCCATTTTTACTGTTTTTCTTACGCGCATACAGGGCCTGGTCGGCCGAACGCACCAGTGCGCTGTAGCTACTGCCATTATCCGGTGACTGGGCAATGCCAATACTCACAGTAATGCTGCAGCCGGGAATATCCATGACAGGCTGTGTCACAATCTCACAGAACTTTTGCGCAGACTGGCCAATGCTGTCCCGGCTGGCTGTCTTTTCCGCAAAGACCACGAACTCGTCGCCGCCCGCACGGCCCATGATGCTCTGGCCGCCAAAGCTCTCGCGTATCCGGTCGGACAGAACTTTGAGCACCGTATCGCCGGCCAGATGGCCGAACACGTCGTTAATCTCCTTAAAATCATCAATATCAATCATCATCAGCACTCCCCCGGTGCCTTGCTCAAGGCGGGTGTTGATCTCCTGCTCGACACTGACCCGGTTTAAAAGGCCGGTCAGAGAGTCCAACTGAGCCAGCCGCCTGAGTTCGTTGGTTTTCTGCTCAAGGGCATGACGGAATTCCTCGTTGCGTTTTTCCGTGATGGTCTTAGGAAAGAACTCTCCCTCCAGCTGTTCAAAGTTTGGGACTGAGTGGTGCAGGTGGATAATCTTAAAGGTATCCCCGCTTACCCGCAGTGTCAGGGAAAATCGGGTGTGCATGGCCGCAACCAATGGGTTGTCACTGGCCTCATGGGCGTCAAAGCCTCCAAAAACAACGACAAATTCGTCACTCATGACCCGTACCTCATACCACTGGTCATCAATGGTAAAATGGCCGTTCCACTCCTCAGTCTCGCCTAAGATCGCTGTGCGAACCTGCTCAAGACTATAACAGATTTCGCCGTCTCCGGTGCCGATATAGGAAGCGTTGTCATCAAATACACTGGTCAGCTTCAGCAGATCGCGGTTGATGAGATAATCCTCCCATATGGATTTTGCAAAGGCGACTGCCTTTTCCTCAATCTTTTTCATATACAGGCTCCTCAGTTTCTCGTTGTATCTATTATACAGTGCTTTTACGCCTGGGGCAAGGATTAATTAAACCATCAGAGCAAGGGTTCTGTAAGGGATTGATACACTCCGCCTGGAGGCACGCCGTTTCGACGTACCTCCATTAAATGCTGAAAAAGGATGCTCCTAAAAAGGGTGCATCCTTACTTACTGTTAAAATATTTACTGCAAAATGTTAAAAATTTTTTGGAAGGGTTATTTTCTTGAATTATTTATTCATTTGATGAGCAGCCGGCGGCAGAGTACCGCCGGCCAGAGGGGTGATCATTTCACTTGGAGAATGAAATCATCGGGTTACGCATCAGACGATGCGTCAAGTTTGCCCTTTCTATGGGCTTTAATGTATTTACTGCAATAGCTGTCTCTGCCCAGGAGCGCGGTGGCGGTGATGATGTCCGCCATCATTTTGCCATTGGTGGGGTCAAGGACGTAGCCGTCCATCCCCAGGGTCATTGTCTGGACAACAAACAGCCGATTGAGGATGCTGCGGTTCGGCAGGCCATAGGAAATGTTGCTCAAACCGCACATGAAGTGTACATCGGGATAATCCTGCTTGATCTGGCGGATGGTGTCGAGCACCTCTGCTCCGGCACTGGTCACGCTGCTGATGGGCTTGACCAGCGGGTCAAAGTACATGTCGTCATCGGCGATGCCCTCGGCCTTCAGCTTGGCATAAAGGTTATGGACCACCTTCATGCGGTCGGCTGAGGTTTCGGGCATACCAGTGGAGTCCATGCACAATACAACGATTTTGGCGTTATATTTTTTAATTAAGGGAAAAACGGATTCATAACGCCCGTCCTCGTCGGAGATGGAATTGATCATGGGACGGCCGTTCTTACACAGGGCCAGACCCACGTCCAGTGCTTTGGCGTTGGGGCTGTCAATGCACAGGGGGGTGTCGACCTCGTCCTGAACAATGTTCACAAGCCATTCCATTATTTCCAGTTCGTTCTTGACCATATTGCCGCAGTTTACGTCGATATAGGTCGCGCCGGCGTCTGCCTGTTTTTTGGCAAGCTCCCGGATGAACGCTTCGTCTTTATTCTGTACCGCCTCCTTGACCAGAGGGCGGCTGGTGTTAATGAGTTCACCAACAATTGTCAGCATCTGAAATGCCTCCTGTTCGTCAAAATTTTATTCGCTGTCTGCTACATGGCCATCATGCGGTCGCAGAGCTCAACCGCGGTGGAGGCGTCCTCTGAATAGCCGTCCGCCCCGATATCATCGGCGAATTCCTGAGAGATGGGTGCGCCGCCGATGATGATCTTAACCTGGTCACGCAGGCCGGACTCGTTAATCATCTTGATGGTATCGTCAATCTTCATCATGGTGGTGGTGAGCAGTGAGGACATGCCCACAATGTCTGGCTTGTGTTCTTTGATGGCTTCCACAAACTGTTCTTCCTTCACATCTACGCCCATGTCAATAACTGTGTAGCCGCGGCTTTCCATCATTAAGACCACCAGGTTTTTGCCGATGTCGTGCAGGTCACCGTTGACAGTGCCGATGATGACCTTGCCCTTGGTGGGCATATCCGCATCGGTGATCAGGGGCTTAACCACCTGCATGCCTTCGTTCATGGTATCCGCGGATTCCATAACTTCCGGGACAAACATTTCACCGCTCTTAAACAGCGGGGCCACAATGTTCATGCCGCCGATGAGGCCGTCGTTGATGATGGCGGCGGGGTCGATCCCCTCATCCACTGCCTTCTGCACCAAGTCCTTGATCTCATCCAGTTCGCCGTCCAACACACAGTTTTGAATATCTTCTAAAATTGCCATTTTTATATCCTCCGATTTTTTTATTCCTGATGAAAGCTGTTTACCTGCTCTTCCGGCGCGCAGTGTGTACTGAGCCGCACCGGAGGGAATTGTCCAAATTTTTATAATTTTTAACAGTGAATTTCTGTTTTAAGAATATTAAGATCAGGCCTTTAATCCATAGCCTTCAGGATGCCACTTGTCCATGTCCAGCTCGGGCTTGATTTCTGCGTAGAACTGTTCCGGATCGTCTGGAATCTTGTCCACTGCTTTTTCCATCTTGTCGAGCCATTTCATGTCGCGGCGGTCAGCCTTGACCTTTTCGGCCTTGATGGCGTCGCGCAGCTCGTTAATGGTTAATTTGGCGGCCAGTTTGGTTCTCAGGAAGTTATCCTGCTCTTTCACCAGCCCGCCGGCGATCTTAAGCACAACATCGGGTCTTAAAACCCATGCCTGGACATCCAGCGGCGCGTCAGATTCAACGAGCAGGTCGCGCATCATAAGGCCCTGGCCTTTTTCCTTGGCCACGTTCATGAGACGGCAGTCATATACCAGCTGTTCCATGCCCACCACAGGGGCCATCTCGGATAAGAGCTTGACCTGCTGGATGGATTCATTACTCCAGGTGTCGGCCACGGCTGCCGCGATGTTGCCAACTGGGCTTAAATGGGCGCCAGCTGCGGTTTTACCTTCCATGGCGATGGGACTGCCGGTAATGGCCTTGAGGTATGGGCCTTCATAGGCGCAGTCCTTGCTCGGTCCAACCGCGCCCTGTTCAAAGGCCACCAGGGCTCTCGGCACTGCCACAACACGCATAACCGCTGCGAACACATGGGGGATAAAGCCTTTTTCGGCCAGAACCATGGCGGTGTTGGCAAAGCCACAGGCAGAGTCGCCAGCGGCGAAGCAGCCATTGGCATCGGATAATTTAACCAGATTGCCCCAGAGGTATTCCATGTCGCGGCAGCCCAGCACGCCCATGGCGAAGATGGCTTTGCGGATATCGGCCTTTACGAGGGCTTCGTCATTGATTTCCTTGCCCCCGGTCGATTCGATGGATAAAAAGTCTGAACCATCCTTGGCGCACTGTTCGTACAGCTCCAGCATGGTATCCCAGTACTTGCCGCCGCGCATAACCGGAGGACGGCTCATTTCGCGCAGGTCGTTGGGGGTGGTCCGCAGGGCGGCCTTGAGGCCGTACTTGTCTGCCGCTTCTTTAATGCCATTGATTAAAATACGGTTGGCGTCAATCCCATATTTAGGATGCTCGGTAAAGTCCGGCACAGTTTCAAATTCGACCAGTACACCGGGCGCGTAGAGCTCTGCCGCCCTTTTGAGCACACCGTCAATGATGTTTGAATAAATGCCCAGAGCCTTGTCGATGGTCGCATCGTTGACATCCATGCCAGGAAGCGTGAAGTTGATTTCCGGATAGATGGTGCCGCCGCCGATGACCATGCCGCTCTTGGTGGTGACTGGGTTCGGGCAGGAACCGTAAATAAAATCATCCAGATTATTAATTGCCAGTTTATCAAATTTCTTTGCCATTTTTGTATCCTCCACTTTTTAGTTCGTTGAATGCTGAAGGGAGTCTTTGTAACAAGGGTTGATGACAATGAACCCGGCCATTTCCACCAGGCGCCGGAAAATCTCATTCCCGTCCCCCTGTCCATCTCCATAAACAGGGCCAAGGGCAATGGCGCCAGACTTCAGGTCATCCATTTTGCTGCCGACCACAGGTTCCAGCCGCTTTTTGACCTCTTTAAAAAGCTGGCCTGCCAGTAACAGATCCCCGGCAAAGTATTCCCCAGCCTCAAAAAGTGTTCCGACCTTCTCCGTTCCCCGCCGGCAGGCTTCAATCACACCTAATCCTTCTTCCCTCGATGGATCTAAAGCTAAAAATTCATCGACAAACACCATGAGCTTTTCTTCTTCCAGATCTGCCATCAGATTTGTGATTCCTTTAAATTCCATAAGAGCCTCCCTAATCCTAAAATATTCTTTTTAAAATATCTCTTTAACTCTTTAATACACTCCTCTTTATTAAAATATACATTTTTATAACCCCGCGGGACTTATTAAATAATTATTTATGTTATTATAATACACCCGGCATGGCTTTCTGTCCTTGGACGATTTATATACTTTTCGGTAATATCTTGCTTTTTATGATTATTATGCTAATATACCATCAAAAAAAGACGCTGTTATTTTAAAACATCGTCTTTTTAAGAATATAAACCATGCAAACAGTCTTGTATCCGCAGCTTTAATGGCTTTTGCCTTTAACAGAAGCATTTCGAAATTTTCCATTTTCCATTTTTAATTTTCCATTTTTATGGTGGTGGCCGTGGCAGATGGGACAGGCCTCTCCATCGTGGTGATGGTGTTCATGGGCTTCCTCGGTAAAGGTTTCTGTCACCCGCATGACCACCTGGCTGTAGTCCTTCTCGACAAGCAGCCAGGAAAGGTTTAAAAGCTTCCGGCTCTCCCCGGCGTCGATGCCGCTGACCAGGGAATTGATGACCATCTCCGCCTGGCCCGACGTTTCATTTCCGCCGGTATACTCGTGATGGACGCCGGTCAGGGCGTTGACACAGCTGAACTTGATAAAGGCTGTGTCCGAAAGCTCTGCCAGCCCCTTGATATGGCCGATAAAGGTCTTTTCCTTTTCAGAGATGCGTTTGGCGTACACGCCCATCAGGCTGCCAATCATTTCCTCCCACTCCTCTGGCGTCATGGGGCTGTCGGATTTAAACTGAAGCTTGAAAACCGCTGGAATAAACTCATTTTGATACATTATTTTCTCCTGCCTAACGGACTAAATATGTCTTGAATGCCGGTGTCAGCCCAGTGCTGACATCCATTTTAAAGACCGGCAGCCTGTCCCCAAGCTCCCGGACCATGCCCTCCGCCTCGCGCACAGCGCACTCGGGGGCTTCATCTATCTTGTTGATCACCACCGCCCGGGCCAGCCCCAGAGAGCTCATGAGCAGGCTGTTCAGCCGCACGCGGTACAGATCCACCCGCAGCGGGTCAAAGATAAACACATTGCAGATATCCTCGGGCGTGTACCCGCAGTTTTCCATGGACGGGTACATGGAGGCCGGATCGGCCATGCCAGACGGCTCAAACAGGATGTAGTCAAGGCCGTCGTATTCTGTCAGCAGATGGTTGATGGTGGCCTCCAGGGTTACCTTCAGCGTGCAGCAAACACAGCCGCCGAAGAGATCGTGCACGTCATAGCCCAGTCTGCGCATCTGCCGGTTGTCGATGCCCACCTCGCCAATCTCATTGACAATGATGGCGCACTTTTTATTTTCTGCTGCCAGCAGCTCGATGGTTTTAAGCAGCATAGTTGTCTTGCCTGAGCCTAAAAACCCGGTAAAAAGGATGATATCCGGCTTTTTTTCACACATTTCTCACACCTCACTTGTCCCAAAATAGCCGCTGCCCCTGCCAAGAATATGGTTGACCACGTCGATGGCCCCAAAGATATCCTTACCGTAGCCGTTGGCGCCCACCTCATCGGCAAAGTCCTGGGTGACAGGCCCGCCGCCC
>ERZ781275.687-NODE-687-length-34339-cov-3.643099_pt1 | contig 34339 bp, 28 predicted proteins | sample MGYA00375853_ERZ781275 | MGnify/ENA primary metagenome ERZ781275 (study PRJEB29790, sample SAMN03653691) | human gut metagenome | host: Homo sapiens | place: USA: Dallas, Texas | collected 2012-07-23 | study: EMG produced TPA metagenomics assembly of the Gut...
GACAAGATCATCGTCTCCTGCTTCGATCTGGTCACCGACGAGGAGAAGGTCAATACCGCCCACGAAATGCCCGCCACCATGGCGATGCTGGACGTGGAGCCCTAGCGAGAAACATAAAAGCCCGCCCACCCCAAGCCGGGGCGGGCGGGCTTTTTTCGGCACACGGAGAGGAGGCGCTCTCAGGGGTGAATGATAACCTTGCGGGCCTGCTTCTGGACGATGTAGTCCAGGCCCTTGCCGTAGTCCTCCAGCGGCAGCTCGTGGGAGATCAACTCCTTGACCTGCACCGCGCCGCTCTCCAGATACTCCAGCGCCCGGCCAAAGCAGTGGGTCTGGGCGAAGGAGCCGAGGATGGTGTACTCCTGGCTGAAAATGTCGTAGGGGCTGACGGGTACCTTGGCGTCGGCGGCGCAGACGCCGTAGGCCACAATCTTGCTGCCCATGTGGACAAAGTGGAAGCAGGACTCGAACACCGAGGCGGCCCCGGTGGCGTCGATGACAATGTCGAAGCCCTTGGGCATGATGGCCTTGATCTCGGCGGTGTGCTTGGACGGGTCGGCCTTGTCCATGACCACCAGGTCGGTAAAGCCGTACTTGCGCAGAATGTCCAGTTTGTCGGCGTGGGGATCGGCGATGACCATGCGGCCCGCCCCCGCCCGGCGGAGCAGCTGGGCCAGGATGATGCCGGTGGGGCCTGCGCCGAACATGAGGATGGAGTCGCCGAAGCGGGGGGCGATGCGGTCCACGCCGTGGACCGCGCAGGCGGTGGGCTCGGTAAAGGTGGCCTCCTCAAAGGACAGCTTGTCGCTGAGGGCGAACACCTTGTCGTGGTTGATGAGCACATACTCGGCAAAGCCGCCGGGCATGTTGCAGCCGTGGGAGTTGAAGTTCTCGCAGTACAGGGGCTTGTCGCTGCGGCACGGCTCGCAGTAGCCGCACAGCTCAGTGTTGTCGGCGGTGACCCGGTCGCCCACCTTCCACTCGGTGACGGCGCTGCCCACCGAGTCGATCACGCCGGCGAACTCGTGGCCGTTCACCAGGGGGAACTTGGCCAGAAAGCTTCCGTCGTGGATGGTCAGGTCGGTCTTGCAGATGCCGCAGGCCTTGACCCGGATGACCACCTGGTGGGGGCCGGGCTCCGGCTTGGGCAGATCTACCACGGCAAACTGCCGGGGGGCGGTGTATTGAATGGCTTTCATGCGTGCGCTTCCTTTCCGTCCGGCCGCGGCCCGCTTACAGGCCCTTGCGGCGCTTGCCCAGGGTGTTGGCCATCATGATGCCGTCAAAGACCATCTGCGGGTTGACGGCGAAGGGCTCCACGTCCCAGTAGGAGTGCATGGAGGTCTCGGCCACCTTCCTGATGTCGGCCTCGGTGGCGTCGGGAATGCCCAGATCGTCAAAGGTGCGGAGTCTGGCGAAAAGATTATGGCTCATTTCCTCCGGGTTCTCCCGGCTGCCCAGGGAGATGATGATCCCCGAATGGTAGTTGCCCATGGTCTCGTCAGTTGCCAGAATGCCGATTTGCATTTCCTCGTGCTTCTTGATATGGCGGTTGATTTTTTCAACCTTCTCGGCGTCTGTGCCCTTCACAATGACCAGATCGCCCTTCGGGGAATAGTGGGTATACTTCATGCCCGGAGATTTGGCCTTTTCCGGGATCACGTTTTCGATGGCGTTGGGGGACACCTGCACCCTGCCGATGACAGCCTCCAGCTCCGCCACGGTCACCCCGCCCGGGCGCAGCACAGTCGGCGGCTCGGTGGTGGTGTCCACCACCGTGGATTCCAGCCCGACATCTGTATCCTCAGACACAATGATGGCCGAAACACGGCCCATCATATCCTCGATCACATGCTCGCTTTTTGTAGGGCTTGGCCGTCCCGAGATATTAGCGCTGGGCGCCGCGATGGGAACCCCGGCGGACTTGATGAGCCCCAGGGCGATGAGGTTGGAGGGAAAGCGCACCGCCACGGTATCAAGCCCCGCGGTCACAACCTCCGGCACCCCGCTGCTCTTGTGCATGATCAGTGTCAGAGGCCCGGGCCAGAAGGCGTCCATGAGCTTCTCGGCCTTTTCAGGCACCTCGGTCACCAGCTTTTCAAGATCGTCCCGGTCAGCGATGTGCACAATGAGCGGGTTATCCGCCGGGCGTCCCTTGGCTTCAAATATTTTCTTCACAGCGTTTTCGTCCAGGGCGTTGGCTCCCAGGCCGTACACCGTCTCTGTGGGAAAAACCACGGTCTCTCCCCTGGCAATCAGTTCGCCGGCCTTGGTCAAATGGACGACCCCGAGCAGGGGGCTGTCTGTTTTAAAAAGTTCTGTTTTCATAAGATCAACCTGCTATATTATTATTCTGCCTCGCTCAGCAGCTGCTGCTTCATATCCCAGAGCGGCTGGGAGAGGTCCACATGGTATACGTGGGGGTTTACCATACGCTTGAAGGCTGGCCACAGGGTTTGTTTTTCCTGCACGAGCCGGTCGTGAATTTCGCGGATGGCGGGCTTCTCATACACGCATTTCCCGTCCACAAACACCGGCACCAGCAGCTCTTTCACATAATAATCCGTAATGGTGCGCTTTTTCCAGGTGTGCATGGGATGGAAGATGGTAAGCGGCTGGCTTTCGTCAATGGTTTCGGAATCCAGGGTCATCAGGTCAGCCAGAGCCATGTTGTTGCTCTTGCCGTAGATCCGGTAAATTTTCTTATAGCCCGGATTGGTGATTTTCCAGGGATCGTTGGACACCTTGAGCTTGGGCTTGCCGTCGATTTCCGCCAGTTTATAGACCCCCCCGAGGGCCGGGCAATCATAGGCGGTGATGAGCTTGGTGCCAATGCCCCAGGAGTCAATTTTGGCGCCCTGGAGCTTCAGGTCCTTGATCAGGTACTCGTCGAGGTCTGAGGACGCGCAGATGGCCGCGTCCTGGAGGCCCGCCGCGTCCAGCAGCTTTCGGGCTTCTGCGGTCAGGTAAGCCAGGTCGCCGGAATCAATGCGGATGCCGTATTTTCCGGTAATACCGCCCTCTGCCAGCGCTTTTTTAAAGACCTTAATGGCGTTGGGCACCCCCTGCTCCAGGGTGTTGTAGGTATCGACCAGCAGCGTAGCGTTCTGGGGATTGTATTTGACAAACTTCTCAAAAGCCTCCAGCTCCGTGTCATAGCTGAGGATAAAGCTGTGGGACATGGTGCCCATGGAGGGCCGGTCCAGCATGGCTTCAGTTTCGACTACCGAGGTGCCCACACACCCGCCGATGACTGCGGCGCGGGCGCCGAAATAGCCTGCCTCAGTGCCATGGGCACGCCGCAGGCCAAATTCCATAACCGCGCCGCCCCGGGCTTCCTCCACAATGCGGGAGGCCTTGGTGGCGATCAGCGTCTGGTGGTTGATGATGCTCAGGATGGTGGTCTCGACCAGCTGAGCCTGTACCAGCGGCGCCTTGACCCGGATAATGGGCTCAAAGGGGAAAAAAATTGTGCCCTCCGGCAGGGCGTAAAGCTCTCCGGTAAATTTAAAATTGCGCAGATAGCTGATAAATTTATCTGAAAATTCCGGGTGGTTCTTTTTGAGAAGCCGTACATCCTCTTCTTCAAAGGCCAGCCCCTCTATATACTCGATGACCTGTTCCAGCCCGGCTGCCACGGTATAGCCGCCGCTAAAGGGGTTGTTTCTGATAAAAACGTCAAAGACAGCCATTTCGTCCTGTTTGCCGTCCTCTACATAAACGTTGCCCATACTCATCTGATACAAGTCGGTCGCGAGCTGGAGTTTCCGTTCAAACTGCATAAGTCTCTCCTTTATCACACATCGGTTTATCCGTTTTTCAATGGGTGTGTGTTTCATTCTCTATTGTAGCACTTTAGTCCGTTCAAATCCAATTCTTTTCAAAATTTTCCACTCCGGGCCTCCCGAAATCCCGAAAAAAAGAACCGGCAGCGCCGGCTTCTCATTTTCTGTCATGCTTCTTTATTCTCCGTAGACCGCGTATTGATTTTTGCCTTTGCGCTTGGCCTCGTACATGGCGTCGTCCGCGTGGCTGTACAGGCTCTCAAAATCCTTTTCGCTGTTCTCAGCAACCACCACGCCCAGGCTGCAGCTCACATACTGCCCCTCGGTCACAGGAATCCGGCGAAAATCCGCGATCAGCTCCCGGGCCCGCTTCAGTATATCCTCACGGGTGTTGGTATTTCTCAGAAAAACGGCAAACTCATCACCACCGATGCGGCCCACTATATCCGAGGTCCTGAACAGGCGCAGCAGGCAGTCCGCAATATCCCGGAGTACCTGGTCGCCCACCCCGTGGCCATAGGTATCGTTAATGCCCTTGAAATCATCAATATCCAAAAGGAAAAAGCCATGACAACAGGTTTCGCGCCGCTCATTTTTCAGAATAAAGGTAATCTGTTCCTCAGTGGCTTTTTTGTTGTAGAGATTGGTCAGCGAGTCTCGGCTGGCCTGGTTCATGAGCTGGACCTCGCGCTTTTTCTGGGTGTCAATATCCTCAATGAGCCCCATGATCCGGCGCACATTGCCCTGCTGGTCTCTGATCCCCGTCAGGCGCACACGGCACCAGAAAATACTGTTGTCCAGGTGCCGCATCCGGTATTCCTCCTCGCCGTGGCTCAGGCCGCCGCGCACACTCTCCAGAAAGCCCGCAAAGGACAGGGCTTCATTGACATCCACAATCCCGCCGGATTCCACTTCCGCAAGAGTTGGTGTATAGCCCATCCGCTCCTGCCAGCCCTGGGAGCAGACCAGAGTATTGTCCGTCAGATCCCATTCAAAGAACAGGGCGTCCATATTTTCGAGCAGCACGCGGTAGCGCTCATTGTCCATTCTGGACAGCTCCTGCCGCTCTTTTTCCTTGCGCTCATTTCTTCGATGGCTCAGGCCAACGTACACACCCACTGCCAACAGCGCCAGGCCGATTTTTACACAGAGCAGCAGCGCCATCTGGCTGATGTACTCCGCCTGGCCCATAATCACCCGGTCTGGCACCATCGTCACCACATACCAGTTATTAATGGTTGTGGGCACATAGCAGAAGTGCCAGGTTTCATCACCATCTTTGAAGGAGGCATAGCCTGACTCGCCGCTGTGCATTTTCCTGCTGACCTCCTCCTCAGAATCACCATTCGCCAGCCATTTTGAAATCTCGATATTACCGTTCCTGGGCAGGAGAACATAACTGCCATCTGTCTCCACCACATAGGTCAGGCTCTCTCCTCCGTACACCTCCATGTTTACCACATTGTTGAAGGTTTCAGTCAGGTAAGAGCCTGAGAGCACGCCGGCCAGCGCCCCCTCCCTGTAAACCGGCACCGCCACCGCAAAGCCCTCTTTGCCCGTATGAGCAGAAACGATAATACCTGACACCGCATCCTGACCCTCCAAGGCTTTTTTATAATACTCGCGGCCGCTGAGGTCCTGCTCTGCCCCTGTGGAGGTGTAGGCCATGCCGTCCGGCTGGATATAGGTCATGCGGTCAAAGGAATAATTCTCACAGCCCAGTCTGAGGTTGCGGGTAATCATGTCTTTATTGTCAATGGAGTCATCCTCCACCATGATGGCCGCCAGGCTGTGAAGAAACTCAAAATCCCGCTTAATCTGCGTCTCTAAAAGCAGAGCACTCTCGTGATTCATATCGTGCAGAGTCTGCTCCGCATTGCTGTGGACCGAGTTCCGTACTCTTTGGGAAAACTCAAAAAAGGAGGCCGCAATCAGAAAAACAATCAGAGCGGCAAACAAAATATCCAGGACAATACGCTTGCCTGTTCGTTTGACTTTTTTCTGATCCTCCATTAAAGCAACCCCCTTTTATCTGTCCAATACCTTCTATAATATTCTATTATATTTTATCACAACTGCTTCTCCTTTACAAACCTTAACCCCCTGAAAAATAAACATCTGGTTTAACTTTAAGATACCTCCGCGGTCGTCTCCAGCGCTGCTGTTTTCGGGTTTTCGGGATGCAGTTCTGTGACAACCGAAGCATTTTTACCCAACACCTCATCCTGTAAAAGCGGATTGATGCCGTAGCGCAACGCTTTGGGCCTTCCATTCTTTCCAGCCGCTGCTTCCTCCTCTGGCAGTACCCTCAGATACCCCCTCTCTATGAGCCCGGAGATATACGGCCTTTGCTCCTCATTGGTGCGCAGACGGCCGCGGCAGCTCTCACGCAGCACATCGTGCGGCACCACCATTTTCTTGAGCGCGCGGCATTTTTCCCACACATATTTCAGACTCTGCACCTCCTCGCTGTCCTCCACGGTTTTGTGCGCCGCCTTGGTGTGCTCCAGAAAATAATTGGTCAGGCGGATGGCCTTCTCCACCGTCTCCGCCGAAATCTCACGCTTTTCCACCGCCTTGCCGCCATGCTCCATGAGGTGCAAAATTCCCGCCAGGCGGATGGTCTGGCCGATCACGCGCCGCGCCACCCGCTTGATGCAGGCCAGATCCTCCTTAATACGTTTTTGAATGTTCTGGTCATTATAAGCAACCATCAACCGTTCGGCCTCTTTTGAAAAACACAGCTCGTAAAGCTCATGCCCATTGCGTTTAATGGACATAATATCTCTGATCTTATTTTCATAATTCGCCAGGACCAGCGGTTCAATATCCGGTGAATCCCCAAGACAGCGCTCGTCCAACTCCTTTGGGATTGAATAGATAAAGCGCGAAGTCATCCCCTTTTCAATAAAATCCCTGCGCATAAAATCTTTAAGCACCGTAGGCTGAATAGAAAAATTTACCGTCAGATAGAGATGATCGACATGAATATGACCCTGTCCCGCGCGGTCTTTGTCCAACGACTCATTACTGTATCCATGCAGATAAACATCAATATTTAAGCTGCCGTCCTTGCTGTAACGTCCCCCCATAATATCAATGACGCCGCCCTCCGTCGAGACCACCGACATAACCCCATTGTTCTCAGCCAACAGGTTCTCAAGGGCCTCCGACGTTACATTGTCCGTCATGCAGCGCAGATTTTTTACAGGCTTAAAGGCCGAAAATTCCTTCTGTACCTTCTCCAGATCCGAATACTCGGCCTTGCCACTCACACACTGTTTTTTCGTCTTTTCCACACGATCCCTCAAAACATTCTGCCAGTTCGCGTCCATGTCGATTTTCCCCTTATACTTCTCATTAAAATCATGGACAAAATCCTCCACCGGCTTTTTAAGCACATTCATGATCTCCGACTTGCCCGTACCCGATTCCATCACCGTCATGGTAAACAGGTTAACCCCCTTCTGGTACACCGCTGCTTTTCCTGGATTTACCTTAAAACGGCCCCCCTCCGCCAGAGAGATCATCGAAAGCAGCGATACCCCCACTGCGTCCACTGGTGCCTGCTTACAGGCTGCCAGGTCTTTGGCAAAGCGTCTAAAATCATCCGTCAGGCAGTCCAGCGGAAAATCCGGCAGCCGATCCTGCACCAGCTCAATACGTTTGAGCGGCGCGTATTTCGCAATTTCATCCAGACGGCGCTTTTCACGCGCTTCCGCCTCCAGTCTCAACGCGTTTGGCGATTTCTCCCCAATCATGCTGCCATTCCCCTGAACCATTAAATTCGTGATTGTTGACATCCTCATTACCCCGTGCTTTCTTAAATTTTTGAAAACTACTTGCCAATTCATCTTATTCCTGATATAATCACTATAGTGAATAATATATAATTTATTCACTATAGTGATTATTCTATTTTATTATCCAAACTCCTTTAAAATAATCAGTATTTTATAAAATTTAAGCATTATTTAAGAAACGAGGCCCAGAATGTCCGACATCAACCTTTCCTATTTTCCAGCCCGCCTCCGGGAGCTCCGGAAATCCCATAAACTTACCCAGGCTCAGATGGCTGCCCGCCTCGGTATCGCCCCGGCCAGCCTCAGCTATTACGAAAGCGGCGAGCGCCTGCCCGACCTGCGTGTCATGGATACCCTCTACAACGAGTTTGACGTCAGCTTTGAGTATATGCTTGGCTATACCCAGTCCCCCCTGCCACCAGACCCCACTGTTCTGGATTTCCTGGACCTGAGCCCTGCCGCCTGCGACAACATCGTAGAGCATTTTAATAAAACCCATACCGATAACGCCGCCCTCAATATCCTGCTGGAATCCCAGAGCTTTTTCGAGTACGCCCGCCTGCTGGCCGACAAAGCCATCCGCCAGCTGCGCAAAGAAGCCCCAGACCCCGATGCCGATAAAAATGAAAAGCTGCTGTACACCCTGATTGAGGAGAGCATTGAAACCAGCTACAGCCAGGAGCTCAGCCGTCTCGAAAAAAGCATGGAAGCCGAAATGATCGAAAAGGGCACCAGCCACCCTGCCTTCCAGCATATCTCCGAAAATGTGCCCAACCAGCTGGACGACTGCCTGGAGCTTTTGTATAAATACCGTATTTATACAAAGGAAGGCCGCCCCTTCCCGCCAGAGGACCAGATGAAGCTGAACAAGCATTTTAAATGGCTTAGGCAAATGGATGAGGAATTTGAGGGAGAAGCATAAAAAAGACGACCGGTAAATTTTGCCGGTCGTCTTTTGATGTTTGGGGATAATCTTATTTAATTTTGATTTCGTCCGAACAGATACTTTTTATTAAACAAGTAAAAACTCCCGAAATCCTGAAAAGTCCTGGAGAGAGAGTTTTCGGGTTTTCGGGAGATATATTTAAAAATTTCTCAGATTACTTTTTCAAAATGGTGGTCTATTATCCATTTTTCCAGTTCCTCGCTATTTTGAAAGCTGGTTTTGTTAGACAGACTGTCGGATTGATCGAGCATTCCGTTATAGTTATTTTTTTTGTTGTTCTGTAATACACACCATTTATTTCAACAACATATCCTTTCCACTGCGCATGATCTTGTGTATTCGTTGTATTAGCATACATGATATAAGTTTTTTCACCATTTACCTCCATAGTCAGTGGACGCCAATATAGGGATTCTGGTTTTCCGTTAATCGTTGAATTCCAATCCTCACCAAAAATATTTTTCAGGTCAATCTCATCTACAGGTTTTAAGCTGTTATTATTTTCTTTGAAAAACTCTTTAATAAAATCTGACTGCTGACTTGATTTAAATAAATCTAATAGTTTTTCTGCCAAACTTTTTGATGCGTCTAAATTCGGCCGTGATGAATCTTTATCATGGTGCACACTACATGGGACTTCTTTCAAACGATAATATCCATTTTCAAATTCAAATCTACATTCTGCCAGATTATACTCACCACCTGCTGGACAACCCCCCTTTGCGATATTATTTTCTATCGTCGCATCACCATAGCTATTCTGAATTGCCTTTGCTAATATGGGAATCGCTTCTTCTCTGGTTGCCGGCAGTTTTTCTGTGGCCTGCGACTGATAGTAACGCAGACAGTCACTCCTTGCCGATTCACACAGCTTTTCTTTTGAATTACCGACAAAGCCCAACATGGCGGGAATTGTAAAAGCGGCCAGAATCGCGAGGATCACGAGGACGATGATGAGTTCTATGAGGGTGAAGCCGCTAGAATTATTATATTTTTTCATCTTTCTCAAATTATTTATCCTCTATCCAATTGGCATTTGTTTCGATATGTTTAATATCCTTTTCACCATCAGAGTGTACTCCAACTTCTGTCTTGGCATGATAAAACTTACCTGTTGAAACATTGTATTTTGTTACATATATTTCACTTCCCTCTGGTAAATCATCAATAAAAGTTTCTGTCCAATAAATATTATAGTCTTCACCAATTTTTTCAATACGCCAACTACATGTTGTCTTTGTATCAACGCCTAAAAATTCCAATATTTTTTGTACATCTGGCGCAAAATTCTTACCTGTAGAGTCCAATGTACTCGTTGGATGTGCATTAAAATAGCTTACTATAAAGGAATTATCACTTTTTATATCATTCTCAAGAGTACGTATCGCAATATGCGTTACCCCAGCCTTGTCACTTGTATGTCCTTCACAAGAGCATAGAATATGCATCTCAACTTCCGTACCTTTACTTTCTTCGGTATCTACGAACTGAATAAGATAAATCCCCCCGCTCGGACAAATACCTTTATAAACTTTTTCCACTTTACTTCCTGTTTCATCTTCTGTATCAAGCACTTGGGTTTCTCCGCCGTATTTATCAATAACAATTTTATCAACAATCGAAAAGCTCCGATACTTTGTAGGTACCTCTACACCTTTGTCAACCACTAAATCCGTATAAGATCGCTTAATATCATTTGTTTTCGACCGGCAATCCTTGGCCTTAGCATCATCGACAAATCCCAGAAGTGATGGAATGGTAAAAGCCGCGATAACGGCCAGTACAGTAATCGTGACAATGAGCTCGATCATGGTAAAGCCCTTTTCAGTTTGAAAGTAATTTTTTTTAAAAAACCTCAAACAACGCTTTTTCATTCCACTTTTACCCATGTCCCTTCCTGCGTGCTGGCTTTGTTTGTTATTTCATCATAAACGGGGGTTTTACTGCTAGATACACCATCCTCTTTTCGCCAAACTTTATTGTCTATAGTAATATTATCTGTAATTCTCCCGTTTGTTCTTTTACCCTCTCTATAAGCAAGATAATACCATCCGCTTTCTCCTGGTACATCGCAGTAAATCAATCGGGTTGCCCACTGTTGCCCCTGTGAATTCGAAACATATACAAAGCATGAGACTTTTTTTGTATTGGATTCCGATATAAGATATGCCCGCATTTTCATCGTGCCTTTATAATTTGTCAGATAATTCGTCAAGGTTTGATTATCACTTTTTTTGTCATCTGCTGTCCCCTTATACTCTGTAAGTTCCATTACTTTTTTGTCAACATTATCGATGGTATTTTGATCGAATCCCGGGAAATCCGGCCAGTATGCATAAACAATATCTTTACTCCAGCTTCCCAGATAAGGCTGTCCTTTATAGTAAAATTGTGTAACGTAAGCTGAAATGAAATCATTTGAAGCAAATTGATTATTAATTAAGCCCGTTATCGCTTCACCGTCTTTAAGGGCCTCACCCTTTATGATTCTACTGTAAGTATCCAACATCTGATCTTTCAACGCGAGTGGATCATAGGTGGTGGTGGCTGTTTTTTCTTCGTTGTATGAAATCACCGGGTTCGTATAAATAACATTGCGTTCGCCGCCTGTCACTAAAATGCTCCCGCTATCCCGTGTATTGGCCTTTAAATTAATGGTCTTTAACACCTCGCTGGTGCTATAAACCGGACTGGTGTTTCCCTTGTCCAGTACATTGACTGTTAATTCTAAATGGGTTGTATCCAACACTTTTACCTGATAATCTACCTGATAGCCACTATCATAAAATGCTGAACCAAAAACATTGGTGTAAGCGTAAGTTTTCTTCTTTTCTTCTTCTTTTTCAAACGTTCCAATCATAAGCTGTCCGCTATCGCTTAGCCTAAAAAGCTTATCATACTGAGGATCTTTATCTTTCGTTTTATCTGGATTCATGATCTCCACATGTGTAGCGTAAGTAAGACGTCTCTGTACATATTCAAAAACACTGTCACCAATATATTTTTGGGTATTTTTAACTTCAGTTTGAGCAAAAAGATTGTTTCCAAAATACAAATAATTTCCGGCCACTGCCAGTATAATGGAAAAAATAGCCAGCGTCACGATTAGCTCGATGAGCGTAAAGCCGTTCTGATTCCTTTTTGCCTTTCCTGACAGTTTTAAAATTTTCATTCGATTTTCTTCCTTTCGTACTGGTATATTTCCCAGCTGTTTTGAAGAATACCGCCTTTATCTGCAAGCGTCTCCCCTACCTTTGTCGCATTATTATTATAGGGTTTTCCAGCCTGCTTGTAGCCACTTAAGGGCAAACGGCTCGGAACACCATTATTTTCATTTTTAGAAAAGACTTTTCCTTCATTGTCCGTCAGCCATTCATCGGAATTATTTTTTTTAGAAATTTCGACATCTTGTATCCAATAAATTTTAACATCTGTATTCTTCTCTGTCGTTACTTTTGGCTTTGTTTCAGTATTGCTTGTACCTGTAATGTAAAAGGGAAATGGCACAATCTCGCTACTATTTGCATTTCGATTAGGATTCATAAAATTAACGGAAGCTTCATCCTCCATATAAATAAAAATATCTGGCCCATAATAATATTCCCAAGCTTCAGTGGTATACTCGCCCTTCTCATTTTCAAACCATTTATCCTTTTGTGTTGATGTTACATTTTGAGCCGTAGTATTTTTAAAAAGCTCATAATCCATTCCATAAATATTGAGAGTTGCGCCTTTTTCTAAATAAATAAAAACCGCTCTTTTTTCAAGGTTCCCGTTTCCCACTATATCCCTGCTAATGGTTAATTTACCTGAAAGTGTTTTTTCTGCTTCCAACTTATAGACTGCCACATCCATTGTGTTATCTGCTACATTCTTTTTTGTTTCATCGTTCACGATAGTGCTGTTGTTTCCCACATAAATTTTTCTGCTGTTTTTGTCTCCGCTTAACTGTTCATCATCTTTCAACGTAGTCGCCCATTCTTTCGCTGGCCAGATAATACTTTCCGGCTTTCGGTAAGCATCTAAAATAACTGTCTCTGTTGTGTCGTTTACCGTTGCGGTAGAGGTAATAATGGCATGTCCTTTGGACATGGCAGCTTCTACATTCGCTTCTCCCATACCCTCCGTATTTTCCTGAACAGAGCCACCATCCTTTTCGAGAACATTGTCATATTTCACAAAATAATTCTGCCCGCTCACTTTATTTCCATAGACAAGATTCTTATATAAATCATCATAAAAATTTTTACTTTGATTATTGCCGCTAACATATCCATTCAAGCTATTAAAAACCGAATTAGCTGTAGACAGTGCAGTAAAATAGCTCTGATTAAGATTGTCATTTTTTATACTTCGCCGGTTCATGGACAGGGCAACCCAACCAATGGCGATTCCTAAAAGACCAAAAATCAGGCAAATAACCAACACCCACACCAATGCAGATCCCTGCTTGTTATTGATTGCTTTCATGGCTAGTTATTATCCTTAAATAAATTTGTGACATAATCATACACGATCTGATTTTGATCTAAATAGGACATGTTTTTGATATTGCAGACATCAAAATCTTCTTTTTTCATGCTAAAAAGATCTTTCCCCGCCGTACCTAAATCAATCAGATAATATCCTTTTTCAATGCCTGTCGTTGTCCCGACAGTAACATCATTGGCAAAATAAATTAAAATTTTATTTTTATTAGTGTCTTTAACTGTTTTTATATTGGTTAGTATTAGCTTACTATTGTTTTCTTGTATAATATTACCTTTAACATAAAGAAAATCCAAATCCAATTTCAGGTTTTTTTGTATCTCCGGCATTTTTACCTCAATAGAAGTCGTATCTTTTGTAAAATAGAGCTGACGAACCTGATTAGCACCACCTGCATCTGCATCGGTAAATGGTTGTGTTAAAGTGATTACGCCAATATATGTATCTTTTTTCAATTTATCATAATATTTACCTGTTTTGCTGTCGAGCACTGATCCACCATAACCAACATTGGCATTTTGTTCAGCCGGCACTGTAGGCGCTTCCACTGGTTTTGCTTCTTTTTTGGGTATTTCTGATAGTGTTGGCGTAGTTAGAGCGTCCACGCTATTATCTGGCTGAAACAGTTTCATATCCATATCTGCCTTTTCTGTCGAAGTCGCAATATAAAATGTGCCAGGCACTGCGTATTTTTTAAAAAAGGTTAATATCGTCGTCTTGCCATTTTCTGGAATCGTCGTAATCTCCGAATTTTTCAGCCCCTCAAATTCCTCAAGCGCCGAAGCACCCACCGCATTTAATTTCCCTGTATTCTCCTGGCTCGCATTCTTTATAGACTCACTATTCCCCATCACCTTCAGTGCCCCGTTAAACCCGGTAATCAAAATCGTAGCCGCAATCGCAAAAATCGCAAACGCCACGATCACTTCCAGCAGGGTCATGCCCTTATTGTCGAGCTTCCATTGTTTTTTCATCCATCAACGCTCCTTTCCGGGCTTTTGGCTGTTCTGCCCGTGGTGCTGGACCGGTAAATTCCACCAGTCGTCTCATCGCTTCCCGGGACGTAGCGTTTCATTGCCGTCCCGGACTTTTCCATTTCCTTATCACAAAGCACCCTCGGGTGCGCTCTGATCAAAAAACAAAAATAATCCTAAAATCCCCTCCCGAAATCCCGAAAAGTACCTGGCGCAGTATTTTTCGGGATTTTGGAAGGTTTATCAAAGGAGAACGGGGCGTGCCCATCCTCAATTAATAGCTTGTTATTCAGCCGTGTTGGCCGCGGCAGCGCCTTTATCCACCATATACACGTTAAAGGTCACGCTGACCGTGTTTGTGCCCGCACGCAGGTTGGCAACCTTATTTTTGCTGCCTGAGCTTGATGCACTGCTGGTTCCCGGGCTCACATCAAAGGCGGTAATCTGGATATCGGAACGGGCATTGACAGTGTCTAACAGATTCTCGAACTGGCCGATGTTTCCCTGGATCGTCATGGTGACGGTCCCGATATAGATACCGTTGATGGTGGGCTCAGCAGTGGTGGTTGTACTGTTTTTATCCGTGGTGGTATTGCCCTGCATCTCGGCCAGGTCTTTCATTTCCTGGGCCTCGGTGGTGGTGTCGCTGGACTCGGTAGACTCGGCAGCGTCACTGCCAAAAGAGGCGACTGTGGCAATCTCATTGGCTGTGATCGCGAGATCCTGGGCTTTAAAGCCTTCGTTCACCACCAGGTTGGTAATGAGGTTATCCAGCTCATCGTTGGTCATACGCTTTTCGTAGCCTTCTTTTTTAGCTGAAAGATCCGCAGCGGCTGCGTCCTTGATGGTCTTATTGGCTGGCAGGCTGGCAATGGCCATTTCCATTTCCTGTTTTTTAAACTCGGCCTCACTCCGTTCCTCGGACAGGGTCTGATATTTGTTGATCCCCGGGAAAAACACCAGGTACAGGGCGGCCATGATGAGCAGGGCCATGCCTAAAACATAGAGCAGGCCCTTTTCACGCCTGGTAAACTCATAATTGATGTTCATCTTGATATTGGGTTTTTTAAATTCTGGCTTTTTCATGGCTGCACCACCCCCGGTTTCAGATAGGCCACAACGGAGAAGCCGTAGCTGTCCGGTGTTTTGACGGTTTCGGTATTTGGGGTTGTCACCGTCTGGCCGTTTGGCAATGTGCTTGTGGATGAGCCATTGGTCACTGTGGACGTGCTGCCTTCGCTCAGGCTGTAGCCCTGGTACTCAATGCTGCTGAACAGGCCGGAACGGTTGAGCTCGCTGACATAGGCCGCTGCCGCAAACTCATTAGGCGCAGAGGCGGTAATGCCCACGCCGCCAGTGGTCCAGTCATAGCTCAGGGCGCCCACGGTAATGTTATTGCCCAGGTTGAGCACCTGGTAGACTTTATCGCTATTGACCACCGGATAAGATTCCATGGCCTTTCGGTTGGTATCCAGAATACTGGTCTGGCTCTGGATGATCTTCAGGGCGCTGTCCAGCTGCTGGGCCTCGCTGTACTCGGACACGTTAGTAGGGTCGTTGATGTATTTGTTGGCCTTTTTAAGGGCCCTGTCCACATTGTAATTCATGATGGTAAAAAACGTAAATCCAATGACCATAACCGCCACCACCACCAGAGGCGGAATGGCCCATTTGTTTTTGATAGAAAAGGAGCGTTTAGGCTTGAGCGCTGTCTTGTAGCTCGTCAGCAGATTGACATCGTTCTTTTTCTCAAAGAAAAGGGACGCTGGGTAAAAATAATCGGACAGGAGAAAATCATCGTCAATGCTGAAATTTTCCTGGATATTCCCGGTGTTTTCCACCGCGCAGACGGATACCTCGGTGTCGTCCACATACGCCTGGAGCCGCCGGATCTCGTCTCTGGTCAGGCCAGCGTAGTAGGCCTTGTCCAGAATGTATTCGGATTTCTGGCTCTTGTTAAACTGCACCAGTGAGGACAGCTTGGAGGCCATCTCAATGGTAAAGGCCTCAGTGCCACGCTCTGCCATGATTCTGGCCTGGCTGGAAAATGTATACACACCATTTTCGAAAAGGGCGTACATAAGGTTATTGCCGTCCAGCATGTTGATGGCAAAGGTCTGTCCGCTATATTCGCTTGTGGCCTCCACATAATTGATGGTGGCGTTCAGAGCAGTGTCGATGCGTCTGAGCTTGATGCCCGCCGTCTCGAAAAGGCGGATGTAGCTTTCCAGCACCTCCCGCTCCACGGCACAGCAAAGCATGTTGGTGCCCTGTTTCCCTCGGATACTGCTGTAGTCAATGATCAGATTCTCAAAATTGGTGGCGTCCTCAAACTCATGGTGGGACAGCTCGGTGAGCTCCTTTGGCGTCATCTTGGGCACAGCCACATTTTTGTTGACGATCAGGCTGGAATTGATGACCAGATTGGTGCTGTGAAAATCAATATCGCCTGCCTCGTCGGCCTGGTCAATGGCGTCAAGAAGCATATCCTCGTTGGTGATGACCCCGTTGATCATGGCGCCCGGTCCCATCTCCACGGTCAGGTGCTTTGATATGGTCAGCTTGCCGCTGCGCACATCCCCCTGGAGTATCTGAATGGCGTCGCTGCCTAAATAGATGGTTGTCTGCATACTCTCTTATTATCCCCCTAACCGATACTCTGATAAAATGTGACGATCGGTACCATAACGGACAGCATTACCGTCCCAACGATCACCGCCATGATAATAATCATTACCGGCTCGATGATCGTAACCATTCGCTGTATGGCCATTTCTGAGTCATAATCGTAGGAATCCGCAATGGAGTCCAGCATGGTGTCAAGATTCCCGGTTTCCTCACCGATAAAGATGGTGGATACCAGCTTCTTATCCATACCGTCAATGCTGCCGATGGCCTCGGACAGAGTGCTCCCGCTGCGCACCATCTGGGTGGCCGGGCCAAACTGTCCCTCGATATACTTATTGCCCACAATGCTGGCGCTGATTTCCATGGCGTTGATCATGGAAAGGCCGCTGGAATACAGCGAGCTCAGCGTCCTGGCAAAACGCGCAGTGTAAATAATTTTAATAAGCTTCCCTGCCCAAGGCAGGTGGACCTTCATCTTGTCAAAGCGCAGCCTGAAGGACGGCGTACCGAGAAGCGCCCGGAAAGCCCCAATACACAGGGCCACCGCAATAAGCAGCCAGTACCAGTTGGCGGTCATAAAATTGGAAATCCCGATGACCATGACCGTAATCGCTGGCAGTGCCGCATCCATGCCCTCAAACAAATCAAAAAACTGGGGCAGGATAAAGGTAAACAGCCCGATCACCACCACGACCGTTGCCACTAAGAGCAGGATCGGGTAGATCATAGCGTTTCTTATTTTGGTGTGGAGGCGGTGCTCCTTCTCATAATACAGCGCCATCTTGTGCGCGGTCTCGGCCATCTGGCCGCTGGACTCGCCCGCCCGGAACATATTGATGATAAGCTGGGGAAAAGAGCCCCGGCTGTTTTCCATGGCCTCCGACAGGGTAATCCCCTGCTGTACCTCACGGTAAAGGGCTTTATACACCTTTGCCACATTGGGCTTGATGTTGCGCTCCATCATAATGGAAAGCGCGCGGATCACCGTAATCCCCGAGGCCAGCATGTTCTCTATCTCCCTCGAAAAATCCGAAAGCTCCATGTTTTTCATCTTGTAAGCTTTCTTCTCAGCGTCCACTTCACGGCACTCAAGCAGAAATTCATCCTTTTCCCGCAAAGCCTTACGCAGCGTGCTCTCGTCAATGGCGTCCGCCATTCCATTTACTATTTTTGAGTTCATGTTTTTTGCTTTATACTTAAACTTTGGCAAAGTCTCATCGCTCCTTCCGGCCGCTTCATAAGGTTGAAGTCCAGGGTGTCTACCTTCTCATTAAAGTCCAAAAAAATTCAAATACCAAAAGATGATCTGCATTCCCCACAACATGGATACCAAAATCCCCACTGAGAGGTATGGGCCAAAGGCCATGTGCTTTTCCCCGCTCTTGCGGATAAGCTTGATGACACCTACAATACCGCCCAGCACCAGGCCGATAAAGGTCGCCAGCAGGGTGCAAGGCCAGCCGAGGAGAAATCCAGCGACTGCCATGAGCTTGACATCTCCGCCGCCAAAGCCGCCGGGAATGACCAGTGATAAGACCAGCATGGGCACCGATATGACAAACACACCGATTACCCGGGAAATAAGACTGGGTTCCAGAAACACAAAGTAGCTGGCCGCCACAGGGATTATCAAAGCGATCACCAGGCCATTGGGGATGGTCATGGTGTCAAAATCTATGAGGGTAACTGCAAGTAAAATGGCCGCTACCGCAAACCCCACCACCGCCTGAAGGCCAAAATCATAATGCCCGGCCATGAGCAGGGCCAGCAGCCCGCCGCACAGCTCGGTAAAGAAATACCGTGGCGCGATTTTCGCCCCGCATTTCCGGCATTTTCCCCGCAGCCACAGATAGCTGAGCAGGGGGATATTATCATAAAACGCAATGGGCTTGCCGCAGTTCGGGCAAAAAGACCGGCCCTTGGCGACTGAAATGCCAATGGGCACCCGGTAGACCACCACATTTAAAAAACTGCCAATCATACAGCCAAAAATAAAGACAAAGGCATACAGCACAAAATATATCAAAGATAAAGAATCATACAAAGCGAAACCTCCAGGATTTATGTGTGAATTCATACATTTTACTTTTGATCATCCCTGGAATAAACAGTTCTCACCTTTCCATCGACAACCACATTTTTTCCTGGTTCAATTATAACATTGATGTTATTTTTAATCATCTCAATTTTATCAATGGTGCCGTCACGGTTATCGTCCACAATGGTCAGCTTTGTAACCCCCTCATAGACGTTATCCGGCCCCACCAGATCCCGCAGGTCATTGGCATCCGGAATGCGGTAAGGGTTTTCCGCTGTCTCGGCGGATTTAAACTCCGTTGCCCGTATCTGGGCCGCCAGGTAGATGGTTCTTGCCTCAGCCACCACCGCGTCTTTTTTGGCGTCGCCGATGAAATGGAGGTACCCTGGAATGATGATCACAGCCAACAGGGCAATGACGACAATGACAGTGATGAGTTCCATCATGGTGAAGCCGTGAACGCTTTTGATTAAGTTTTCCAGTTTACGGTTAATCATGGACAGGCTCCTTTTGTTCTTACTAATTTAGTTTTTGGGTTTTCGGGATACAGGTTTTAGTTCTTTTCTATTTTTGTGATTTCGGCGGAGCCGCCTGCCGAAATAATTACAATATATTTTCCAGTTTTATCTAAATATTGAATTTCTCGAACTTTCCCCTCATCTTCAGTACCTTTTTTACCAAGCATTACATAAATACGATTAGTTTTAGCCGCGTTATTATCAGAAGCTAAATCATGCCTCTCCCCATCATCGAAAGAGTCTGTTTTAAACCAAAGCTCGTCTTTACTCATTCCAAAATCACTCGCTAAATACTCTGCGATTTTTTCAGGAATTTCTATTCTTGAATTATTATTACTGTAGTATTCCGTAGCTACCGCCTGTGCCGCCACATAAACCTCCCGTGCCTCGGCAATGGCGGCTTTTCCTTTGGCGTCCTCAACAAACCCTAGCATGGCGGGGATGGCAAAGGCTGCGAGAATAGCCAGAATAACCAAAACCATAATCAATTCGACCAAGGTGAAGCCCGAACGGGACCGAATACTGTTTTTTAATCTTCGTTTTAGAAAAATCATCTTCCTGCCCCCTGCACAGAAAATCGGAATCCTGCTCTGCCATTCTCCATTCTCAATTTTTCCATTGAAAAACCCCTCCAGAAATCCTAAAAACACAACGGCTCATCTACTGAAAAAGTAATAGAATCTTGTTTTTAAGGCAGAAAAGCATTTAAACCAATTTTAAATTAGTTGATAGTTGATAATGGGCAGTTGATCGTTCATGTACAAATTACCAAAAGCAATTTGCTCCATAACTATCCACTATCAACTGTCAACTACTCTCTTTTCTTTCCGGCAATAAAAAAAGCGCCTGAAAAGATGGGGAAAAAGGCCGGCTGCGGCGCTGCAAGCTCGGCCTTAAATATAATATTATTTTATAGTAACTGAACCACCTGAAGCATTTTCTTCAATAGTAATCAATTTTCCATTTGCCCCCATGTATTCGACTTTTTTTACAATAGCCGCTCTGTCACCTGTATCCATTGTAACATTTACTTGACCACTAGTACCAGGGGTAGTTGTAACTGGTGCAAAATTCGGAATATCATCTTTAACTAATTTTTGTACTTTTAAAGGAAAAGCATCTGTCTTATCATTCGCAAGAGCAGCAGTCCATACTGGAGCTGCATTAGTAGTATTATAAATTTCTGTCGCGGCTGATTGTGCAGCTACATAAATTTCTCTCGCCTTTGATACCTCTGCTTTTTCTTTCGCATCATTCACAAACCCCAACATCGCCGGAATCGTGAACGCTGCTAAAATCGCCAAAATAACCAATACTACAATCAATTCTACCAAAGTAAAACCTTTCTGGTTTTTCTTCAGCTTATTAATCATCTGAATCATTTACATCTCTCCTTTTATGTTCTCTTGTTTACCTTTAAATATAAACCTTTATTTTAACCGTCCGCGCCATGACGATTATAAACAGAGTGATTGCCTGCTCCAGCGGTCCTTTTTGTTAAAGGCTACTCAAAAAATAAAAATAGCCGGAAACCATACAGGGGTTTTCGGCCATCTACCGGTTGTGGCATCTGGCTGTCATATCGGCCTGGAGCTTCCGACGTAGACCCTGTAGTTTTGCGCCACGGGCTTTCGCACCGCTTTGCCTTTTGAACAATTCTATTCTACAACTGATTCGGACATTTGTCAAGAACTATAAAAACCAGTTACTTTTAAATATTCCGAAAGTTTCCTGTCAATCACTATTCATACACGTTGACACACTCTTAAAAATATGTAAATCTGCTTTTTACGCTTCTCTTATAGCGATAAGTTATTATAAATGCTGTTTCATTTACCACCAGCATTAAACAAATGGTAAAAACAGTACTATTTGGGTAAAATACTAAATTTTTTCAAAATTTTTTCAATTTTTGTTTCCTTAAATCATATTCAAATTCGATTGAATTTCACCACTCAAACGCACCGCAATTCCGCAGAATATCCAAAAAACCGGAGCCACAGTTACCACGGAAATATTAAAGCAGGCGGCGGCCATGTAGGCAGCGATGCTGCAGACAAGCGGCACAAGCATGGGCGAGCGGCGCCAGTTTTTAATACCACGGTAAAGCGTCGTTCCCTCAAACGCCAGATAGCTGAGGGCTGCGGGGATACCGCTGCTCACCGCGATGTGCAGGTACTCGTTGTGTGCCCGGTCGATGACCAGGTGGCGGCTGGTCACCCTGATAATATCCTTTTCAAAATACTGGCCCATGACCTGGCCCAGGGTCTCGATGCCAAAACCGGTCAGCGGGCGCATGCGGATGAGCTCCAGGGTTTTTGACCAGATAAAAAGCCGGTAAGAACCGCCTTTTTCCCAGTCATCGCCCCTGAGCATTTTAGACAGATCGGCAAAGACACTGAGAAAACGCGCGCCAAAGCCGCTGTTCACCAACAGAAAAACAAGGGTTAAAAGCACAAACACCCCACTCACCACCGCGAAACGGCGCCGGTTTTCCCGCTCGCCCAGCAAAAACACCCCCAGCAGCGCAAAGCCCAGCAGACTGCCGATCCACGCTCCCCTGGTGTTGGTGCACAACAGGCAGAAATACACCAGCCCGCAGGGCAGCAGGTAAGCCTTTGGGCCTCTGATAAAAGCATAGATGAGTATGGGCAGCGCCAGTGTCAGAAAGGAACCCAGGAAATTCGGGTTGCCGATGGTGGCGTAGGAAGCGCCTGGCCCGCCGTACATCAGAGGGTCCTGTGGCTGAAAGTCCAGACCAAATTTCTGGAAGATGCCGTAAACCGCCACGCAGGATACCCCCACCACGTAAAGGCGTACATGCCAGGGCTTAAAGGTATAGAAAAAAGCGCCCAGCATCATTAAAACACCATAAAACAAAATAGCGGAGTAGCTCTCCAGGCGAAAGGACCGCCCCTTGAGCGACAGCATCACATCTGTCGAAAAGGGCAGGGTGATGGTAACGCACAAAAGGTACAAAAGCACCAGCTTCACGGACAGAGGGATTTTCGGCTTCCCGGTAAAATACTCGGTAATGGGCCGCACATACAAGAGCAGCAGCCCAAACACCAGCACCTCGATGGTCATCAGCTTGGGCATATACAGGGTATCCCCAAAGGGCGGCACTACAATCAGCGGCACCGCCCCGGCGACAATGGCCAGCACTGCGGAGACAGCGGTTTTAAGTTCAAGTTTTCGCATTATTTTCCTCAATATTTATGTTTTTTAAATGGCATCATCCCTTTAACACACCTGCATTTTCTACCATTCCCCATCCAGCTTCTTAAAAAACTCGTCCATGGGCATGGGCTTCGCGAACAAAAAGCCCTGGGCGCTGTCGCACTGGATACTTTTCAGGAATTCGGCCTGGCCGGTGGTCTCGATGCCCTCAGCCAGCACCTGGAGGTCGAGCTCCTTGGCCATGGCGGCAATATTTTTGAGAATGACCCGTTCCTTGGGTGAGAGGTTTTCCTCCCGGCAGAGGGAGCGGTCAAGCTTGAGCACATCCACGTCGATTTCGGACAGCAGATTTAATGAGGAATAGCCTGAGCCAAAATCGTCGATGGAGACCTTAAAGCCGTCGCTTCTCAGCGTGCTGACCAGCCGTTTGACATAGCCGCTGTTTTCGATGAAGATGGTCTCAGTCACCTCCACCTCAATGAGGCCAGGGTCGATCTGGTATTTGTCTGCCAGCGCCCGGAAGCGCTCGATGTAGTTGCCGGATTTCAGATGAATTCTGGACATATTCATGGAGATGGGGACGCATTTCAAGCCTCTGGTTTTGCGGTAATAGTGGGCTTTAAAGACTTCCTCATACACGTAAAAGTCCAGCTCGACAATAAAGCCGTTGCTCTCGAAAATGGGGATAAACTCCCCGGGCAGCACAATATTGCCCCGGTCATCCACCCAGCGGGCCAGAGCTTCGGCGCCCACCACTCTGCCGCTTTCCAGATCAATTTTGGGCTGCAGATAGACAAGAAACTCCTTATCTCTCAAAGCCCTTTCCATCCGCGCCTCAATCTGGCGGGTTTTCAGGATCTTTTCTCCCATGGATTTATCGTAAAAGGCAATGCCGGTCTTGCGGCTGCCCTTGATGGATTTTCTTGCAATGTCGGCGTTGTCCATCATTTTTCCAATATCCCGCTCGCCTTCCCTGGCGTGGTACACACCAATCTGAAAATTGAGGCGGATGCCTGGTATCACATAGTCCAGCCGTTTGTTGATTCCGTCGACCATCTGCATAATTCTCATGACCAGGGCTTCCTCACTGGTCCATTCCACCAAGGCCACAAACACGTCGCCGGTCACCCGGGCGCAGACCTCCGCGCCGCTCATGGCGCCCACCAGGCCGCCGGAGATATAGCGCAGAAGCTGATTGCCCATGCTGTAGCCGTGAAACTCATTAATATACCGGAACTCGTCGATGTCAAAGGTGACCATGGCGTATTCCTTGCCGGTTTCATGGTCAAAGATTTCGGTGGTATCCAGCTCAAAACGGCTGAAAGTGGAAATGCCAGTGAGCTTATCCACATACAGGATGTTGTCCACAAAATTGGAGATGTCGTCCATGGCGACAAGCACAGCTTCTCTGGCACCCCGCCACTGCAGGCTGTGGCACTGGAAATTAAACCAGCGGTTCCAGCCGCTGATGTAGCGCTGCCAGTTAAAATCTGGTGTTTCCTGGGATATTTCATCCAGACGGCAGAAGGGGCAGGGCGCGTCCAGGCCCATGACGGTCTCGTAGCACAGGCTGCCCACCCGGGCATTTGGCCGCTCAGCCTTCAGAGACGCGCTGACAAACAGCAGCTCATGGGTTTTGGGATCGATCACATGGCTTTTGATACTCTGGGAATCCACGATGGCGCGGGCCACCTGGCTCTCGTAGGCGTTTTCGGTCTGGAGCTTTGCTTTATACAGGTTTACGCTGATGATCTTAGCCACCAGGCTCACAAATTCCTTTTCGCTCTCACTCCAGACACGGTTGTTCCGACTGCCAGAGAGCCCGATGCACCCTAAAAACCGGCCGTTTTCCACCAGTGTTTTATAAAGTCCGGAGCAGATTCCCCTTTCCCTGAAAAACGCGCGCTCCCGGGCCGGAAAGTTGTCCACACTCCCCAGGGCATACAGGCCGTTTTCATCAAAAAAGGTTTTGTAATACGCATGCGCTTCTTCCCCAACCCGTTCGGTTTTGGGGCGGACAGCAGTGCCGGAATACCAGCTGTACTGGTTGACCAGCTCCTTTCCTTCCTGCTCCTGCTCAAAAATACAGACCCGCTCCACGCCGATAAAACGGCCGATCATCCCCAGAATCAGAAGCATGGAGGAGGTAAAATCCTTAGAATCGGCCAGGATTTCGAAAATGTTGATGAGTACCCGGTTTTCTGCAGAGATCCCGCTTTTCTGAAAAATTGCGGTATCAATATTAGTGGCATGGCCGTTCAGGTAAGACATACCGCTCATCTTTTCATCATAACGGCACCAGCGGTCTCTCCCCTCCATTTTCGCCATGCTCAGGGCCTGGTCAGCGCAGTGGAACAGCGTCTCGAAGGTGGTGCCGTCCTTAGGGCAGGCCGCAACGCCCAGGCTGCATGAAATGCGGTAGGCCTGGCTTTTCCCCTCAAAGGTATGGTCAAAAATGCGGCGGATACGGGCTACCCGCCCGGCAATCTGGTTTTCTGCCACGCCTGGGCTGTAAACCAGAAACTCATCGCCCCCGATGCGGCCGATGACATCGCCGGGAGCCGCGTGGGCTGTCAGCTTTTCGGCGGTTTCCACCAGGACGGCGTCACCAAAAATATGGCCCAGATTCTCATTAACGGCTCGAAAGCCGTCAATGTCTATCAGCATCAGGATACCTTTATCCATCTTATTGTTTGCTTCCAGGGCCTCGCCGATTTTTATGCGGGTCCACTTTTGATCGTAAAGCCCTGTGAGCTGGTCACACCGGGATTCCTCAACCAGGCGGTCCTCTCTGCGCTTCTGGTCGTCAATATCCCGCATGATGCCCACGGTCTCTGTCACTCTGCCCTCACTGTTTTGCACGGTGGCGGCCCTGACGAGTGTCCAGTGGTAACGTCCGTCCGTTTCATCGGGGCGGGTCACACGGATAACGATGGCCTGGACTGTCAGCCCGTTGATCAGGCGGATGGTTTCCTCGATATCATCGGGATGCACCAGATTGCCCAGGTGCAGGGCCTCGGTGTAGCGGTCCACCGCCAGCGTGTAGTGCACATACCGGCCCTTCTCCAGCCTGGCTTCGTCGAACAGCATCCGGTCCTCGTCGATATGGTAGTCAAATATAATGTCTCCGGTGGTTTCCAGGATTGTCCCATAGCGTTCTATTTTCTTTTCCAAAGCGGAGAGCTGTTCATTGCTCATGGCGATTTTCTCCCTTACTTAAAAGTATTGGTTAAACTCGTTTTTGTCTGACGACCACTGGAGACCGGTATCAAAGCCGATCTTTCCTTCCTTCACCAGCTTGGCCAGGTGGCTGTTCAGGGTGTTCATGCCGTCCCGGCTGCCGGTCTGCATGGCAGAGGAAAGCTGATGGGTTTTGTTTTCACGGATAAGGTTGAGCACTGCGTCGGTGCCTGTCATCACCTCAAGGGCGGCCATCCGGCCTTCGCCGGAAGCCAGAGGCACAAGCTGCTGTGTCACAACACCCTTCAGGGTGCTGGCGAGCTGTGTCCGTATCTGCTGCTGGCTGTGGGGCGGGAACACGTCGATAATACGGTCTACTGTGTTGGCAGCACCGATGGTGTGCAGAGTAGACAGCACGAGATGCCCGGTTTCAGCGGCGGTTACAGCGGCCGAGATGGTTTCGTAGTCACGCATTTCCCCTACCAGAATGACGTCGGGGTCCTCACGCAGGGATGAGCGTAGCGCGTCGGCAAAGGAGGATACATCCACTCCCACCTCACGCTGGTGGATCATGCTCAGTTTATGGTAATGGCGGTATTCCACCGGGTCCTCAATGGTGATGATATGCTTGGCAAAATTGACGTTGATGTAGTCGATCATAGCTGCCAGTGTGGTGGATTTCCCACTCCCGGTCGGCCCGGTGATCAGGATCAGCCCTCTCGGCTCAGCGGCCAGCTTGCGGATAATGGGCGGCAGGCCCAGCTCCTCAAAGGTAGGAATGGTGTCGTTGAGCAGGCGAACGGCAGCGCAGAGCTCATTCTGCTGGCGGTACACGTTAACCCTCTGTCTGAGCCCCTCTGGCGTGACAAAAGTAAAATCCGCGTCCTCTCCCCGCTTGATTTTCTCACGGTTCATCTCACTGAGCATCCCGATGATCATCTCTCCGATTTCCCTTTTGCTCATTTCAAAGGGGCCTTTGACAAGCACCCCGTTGCTCCTGAATACCGGCGGCAGATCTGCCGTCAAATGAATATCCGAACAGCCAGTCTGGCGGCCGTAGTCGATTAGGTCTAAGATGGTTGGCATTTGTTTTTCCTCACTTTTATTTACTCAACGTAATACGTAACCTTCAGCAGCTCTTCCATGCTTGTCACACCCTGTTCTACCAGCTCGGCCAGACTTTGGCGGAGACTGGTGGTTTTGTGGCCTGCCGTCACGTACTCATAGACCTCCTCGATGGGGGACTGGCTGGAAATCATGTTGCGAATGGTTTTGTCGATGGCTAAAATTTCATGGACAGCGATACGGCCTTTATAGCCCGTATGGTTGCACTGGTGGCAGCCCCGTCCGCGGTACAGTACAGGGACATCCCTTCCCAAAAGCTCCCGCTCGGCCTCACTGGGGCTGTAGGCCTCCTTGCAGTCCGGGCAGATTTTCTTGACAAGGCGCTGGGCCACCACCCCGGTCAGGGAGTTAGCGACCATATAGGGTTCGACCTCCATATCCACCAGACGCACAATGGTAGACACGGCGTCGTTGGTATGCAGGGTGGAGAGCACCTGGTGCCCGGTGATGGCGGCACGCACAGCGATGTTGGCGGTTTCCGAGTCTCGGGTTTCACCGACCATGATGATGTCCGGGTCCTGCCTTAAAAGGGAGCGCAGGCCGCTTTCAAAGGTGAGGCCGGCCACGTTGTTCACCTGTGTCTGGTTGATGCTGTCCAGGTTCCGTTCTACGGGGTCCTCGATGGTACAGATATTGACGTTTTTGCTCGAGAGCATTTCCAGAACCATGTACAGGGTGGTGGTTTTACCGCTCCCGGTGGGTCCGGTGATATAGATGATGCCGTGGGGGCTCTGCAGAATCTGGCGCATGCGTGCGTAATTGTCATCGTTCATGCCAAAGGTGCCGGAATGGTCGAGCTTGGTGTTCTGGTTCAGAAAACGCAGAACGGCTTTTTCGCCGTAGACCGTCGGGATGACCGAGGTACGGATATTCATCTCGATGCCCTTGATCCGGGCCCGGAAGTGCCCATCCTGGGGCAGGCGCCGCTCGGCGATATCCAGGTTGGACAGGATCTTGATACGGGCGATGACGGACTGGTGCAGGGCGCTGGCCAGTGTCAGATAATCAACGATGAGGCCGTCGATACGCAGACGCACATTGGTTTTATCCTCAAAGGGCTCGATATGGATATCACTGGCGCCGGTATTATAGCCCTTTATGAGCATGGTATTGATGAGGTTGACCACTGGCGCGTCATCCCCGGCGGCGTCCAGGTCCTCTACGATGGAGACAGTTTCCATATCGTCGGCCATCTCGTTGGCACTGGTGGCTGCCTGGCGGGCCTCGATTTCCGAATAGCTGCTGTCAATGCCCTTGAGAATGGCATCCTTTTCGGCCAGGACAATATCAATGGGCATATTGGTGATGAGACGCAGATCCTCGATGGCGTAAAAATCCAGTGGGTCATTGGTGGCAACCAGCAAATGGCCGCTTGAAAACCCTATTGGGATAAGGGTGTACTTCTGTGCAATATTTTTGGGTATTTTGGCGGCTGCCTCCAAATCCACCTCAATCTGGCTCAGATTGATGACCTGAAGGTCCAGACGTTTTGCCAGTGCACCCAGCAGCTGGCTCTCTGTCACGTAGCCGTAATCGACCAGGATCGCGCCCAGGCGCTTGCTCTTATCCACCTTCTGATAGGCCAGGGCTTCCTGAAGCTGTCCCTCTGTAATATAGCCGTCGCCGACCAGTATATCCCCTATACGGATGTTCTTCATGCTTCTACTCCTTAACGCTTTATAATTGCTATATTATACCACAATTGTGAATGATAGTAAAAAAATCCCGAAATCCTGAAAACCGTTTTTAGATTTTCGGGATTTCGGGACCTGCTTTTCTACTTCATCAAAACCTTGATGTAATCCTTCATGTACTGCGGAAGATCCGGCGGACGCCTGGCCGAAATAATATGGCCGTCGACAATGGACGGGGTGTCATGCCAGACAGCGCCTGCGTTTTCCATATCGTCCCGGATGCCGGGAGTGCTGGTGACATTTTTCCCCTTCAGGATACCGGCGGAGATAAGCACCCAGCCCGCATGGCAGATTTCCCCGATGGGCTTGCCGGCCTTATCCATTGCCCGCACCATGTCCAGAACGGCTGGGAAGCGGCGCAGCTTGTCTGGCGCCCAGCCGCCAGGTACCAGAATCCCGTCGTATTCGTCAGGATTGATTTCGTCAAACCGGTAATCCGACACGCAGGGCACACCGTATTTTCCAATATAGGTCTTACCCTTTTCCTCACCCACCACATCGACAGTCACGCCTTCTTCCTCGCGGAGGCGGTGTACCGGATACCATAATTCCAGATCTTCAAAGTCGTCGCTGATCAGCGCAATAATTTTTTTGGACATTTCAAAACGCTCCTTTTCGTGTATTGTTATCATTATTACCCAAAGCATCCCCTATGGACGCGTCATAAACCTTAACATTGTTTTTTCCGTGATCCTTCATATAGTAGAGCGCCTCATCGGCCATGCTGTAAAGCATCTCAAAGGCACTGTTCCTGAAGGAATAGGCAAGCCCGACACTGACAGAGACCTCGATTTGGCCGCTGTTTCTTTCATAGCAGCGGTTCATGGCCCGGCAGAGGGCTCTGGCTGCCTGAACAGGCTTGTCTCTACAGGCTTTGACATCTTTCACAAAGACCAGAAACTCATCGCCGCCCAAACGGCCTAAAACAGCCTCTTCGCCAAAGCAGGCGGTCATTTCCCGGGCGAGATCCTCCAGCACCTCATCGCCGCCCTGGTGGCCCAGGGTATCGTTGACAGTTTTAAAGTGGTCCAGATCCACAACCATCATGGCGCCTTCCTCATCCCCACGCTCCTGCAGATAAGTGTTCACCAGCTCCTCAAAGGTCGTGCGGTTATACAGCCCGGTGAGAGCGTCCCGGTGCGCCTGGTTGATCAATGCTTCTTTTTCGCATTGCTCAGCGTTGATATTGATGATTTTGCCAATGGCCCGCATGGGCTGGTTATGCTTATCAAAAATGATCATGCTGGTAGCGCGCACCCACTCCTCATTCCCGGAAGGCACTGTGGTTTTGTATTCCACCTCATAGCGCGCCTCCTCCGGCGGACGGCGTTTTATCAGACCCGCAAAACAACGGGCGCTCTCATCAATATCCAGCCTTTTGCTCAGGATTGTGGAAAAAAAGTGGTCAACCTGTGATTTACCGCCAAAGGTATGGGCAAACTGCTCGGATACCACTATGCTGTCCTCACGGTAGTCATACTCAAAAATAAATTCCTTGGACATCTCTGACAGAATACGGTAGCGCTCATAGTTTAAGAGCATCTGCTGGTTGCGCTGCATACGGATATACATGGTCATACCGACCACCGCGGCCAGCACAAGCCCGATGCCCAGGGCCGCCACAATGCTCTCAGTGGGGTTGGCTTTGATAAAGCTCTCCAGGGTAACCTGCTGGTTATTTTTGTTAAAATATTTCATGTACAGTTCGGTGGCGTAGTTGGGGTTTTGCTCATTGATGGCTGCTGTGGCTGTATTGATGCCGCTGACCACCTCAGTATTGCCCTTAGTGACCGCGAAATAATAAGGCCGCCCGTCAAACCGCGCGACAATGCGCTCATCGTCGCCCATGGCGACGTCCGGCCCCAGCAGGGCGTCCACCCCGCCGGACTTCAAAGCTGCCTGCATGGCCTCATCGCTGTCGTACTCAACGATACTCAGGGTAATCCCATTGGCGCGGCAAAATTCATTCAGGGCCTGTATTCTTCGGGTCGCGGTTTTGCGTGCCCCTACTTTCATGTTGTTAAAGGTCGAATAGTTGGTCGCGTTGACATCCTCATTGTCTTTTAACACCGATAAGGTGGAGTAGCTGTAGCCGCAATTATACTCTGGAAAATCATAATCCTCGGCCAGCTGCGGTGTGTACACCATACCGCCCATAATGTCAATCCGGCCGTTTTTCAGGTCCTCCATCATTTTTAACAGGCTCTCATCGCTGCTGTCTCCGGTGATGAACTCATACTCCCAGCCTGTATATTTTGCAATTTCTTCTAAAAACTCGTAAGTATAGCCTGAATGGTTTCCCGCAGAGTCGGTGGATGAAAACCCAGTCTGTTCGGGAAATGCAACCCGGATGATCTTCTTTTCTTCTGCCTGTACCCGAGAGGTTGTCAGGCAGAAAACAAGACACAGTGCCAGGCCCATACTCCATATTTGTATTGTGTGCTTTTTCACTTTTCCCTCCCCGACTTCTTTGTTCTCACTTTAGTATTACTCCTTATTATATACTGATACAACCAAATATACAATTTTTTTGTGAAGGGTTTTCTGTCAAACCAATTTTACGCCGTCATTTCTGGTATTTCGGGAGGCCTGTAAGCTTAAATCTTCCTAAAATTTTAGCACTCACCGCTTGACAGTGCTAACAATCCGACCTATAATATACTCGTAAACAAAGTTAAGCGAAGTCCCTTGAAAAAGGAACCGAACTCAATGGTTATAAAGGTTTATCACTTCATAAATCATGAAAACTAAAATGCAAAGGAGGAATGCCTTATGTTGTTGATGCCTAGAGATCGTTTCGGTTTTAATTTGTTTGATGATATGTTTAATGACCCGTTTTTCAAAAAAGCAGAGTCACCTGCTCTCATGAAAACAGATATTCAGGAAAAGGATGGCAAGTACATTCTGGATATGGACCTGCCGGGCTTTGGCAAGGAAAATATCAAAGCGGACCTTGAAAATGGCTACCTGACCATTACCGCTTCCAGAGATGAGTCGAAGGAAGAAAAGGATGAAAAAGGCAACCTGGTCCATCAGGAACGCTACACTGGCCAGTGCTCAAGAAGCTTCTACGTTGGCGACAACGTAAAAGAAGAAGACATCAAAGCCGGCTATAAGGATGGTATTCTCCATCTGGAATTCCCGAAAAACGAAACCAAGCAAGTAGAACAGAAAAAATACATTGCGATTGAATAAATCATAGATTATCCCTTATCGGATCATTCCGATATTCATTTTATTACTCCCCCGTAATCACAAAGCCGCGCTCACTCCCCTGAGCGCGGCTTTTGTGTTCTGATCTAAAAAAACACCTCCCGAAATCCTGAAAACCCATTCGATCTGGGTTTTCGGGATATTTGGGAGGTGTTTTCAGTTTTAATTTACAATAAAATACCGCGCACCTCATCAATGTTTACCAGGCTCTCGGCCTGGCAGTAGGCTTCTAAGCCCTCGATGATTTTAACCGGCGACTTGGGGTCAATGAAGTTCATGGTTCCCACCTGCACACAGGCCGCGCCAACCATGATAAACTCAAGGGCGTCTTCCCAGGTGCTGACGCCGCCCATGGCCATGACCGGCACGTCCACTGCCTTGCAGACCTGATGGGTCATGCGCAGTGCGATGGGCTTGACCGCCGGGCCGGACAGCCCGGCGTAGGTGTTGTCAAACACGATCTTCTTCTTCTTGTAATCAACGGCCATGGCCTGAATGGTGTTGATGAGCGAGATACCGCAGGCGCCGGATTCCTCACAGGCCAGGGCGATCTCCGCGATGTTTTCCACATTCGGGGACAGTTTGACCATGACGGGCGCTTTGGAGACAGCCACTACCTTGCGGGTGATATCCGCCGCCATTTCTGCCTTGATGCCGTAGGCCATACCGCCTGCCTTGACATTGGGACAGGAAATGTTCAGCTCAACCAGCTGGGCGTTGATGGCGTTGATGCGCTCTATGGCTTCCAGGTAGGAGGCTTCATCCTTTCCGCCCACGTTGACCACAGTGACGGTGTCGATCCCCTTGAGGTGGGGCCACTCATTTTCGATAAAAGCGTCCACGCCGGGGTTCTCAAGGCCAATGCTGTTGATCATGCCCGCTGGGGTCTCCCACAGGCGCATTCCGGTATTTCCCGGACGCGGCTCCAGGGTCAGGCCCTTGGTGCACAGGCCGCCCAGCTCTGCCAGATCATAGTATTCCTCAAACTCCCGGCCGAAGCCAAAGGTGCCAGACGCGGTGAGAACCGGGTTTTTAAAAACAATATCGTTAAATTTCGTTTCTAACGCTTTACTCATAGGGCTGCCACCTCTCTGGTAAACACTGGCCCGTCCTTACAGACCTTCTTATTGCCTTCACTGGTCTCGCAGGTGCAGCCCAGACAGGCGCCGATGCCGCAGGCCATATGCGCCTCCAGCGACACGTAAACCGGGTTTTCGGCCGGGACAATGTCACACAGGCTCTTCATCATGATTTCCGGGCCACAGGTAAAGAATACCTCGCCGGAACGGGCTTCTACCCGGTGGGTGATGATGCCGCCGATATCCACGACCACTTCATCGGCCACTGCGTCAAATTCCTCCACACAGTAGGCAGTGTCGCGGTAGCCCAGGTAAACACGCAGGCTGCGGTCCGGGTGTTTTTTCTTGAAGTCGCGGCACACATAGTATAGGGGCGCGACACCAATGCCGCCGCCCACCACCACCAGGTCAGCGTCCACATCCGGGAAGCCCTTGCCGTACGGGCCCTGTAATTCCACAGTGTCGTCCTTTTCCAGTTTTGACAAAAGCTGGGTGCCCTTGCCTACAATCTGATACAGGAAGGTGAGCACACCGTTTTCGTAATTATGGACGGAGATGGGCCGTGACAGCAGCGGGTCCTTATCCCAGGCTCTCAGCATGAAAAACTGGCCGACGCCCACTTCACCGTCGTAGGCCACGTCCATTTTGTAAATGCCCTCGGCCACAAACTGGTTATCTAAAATTAAAGCCACTTTAAAATGTCCTCCTTCATGGCCAGTGTTTTTTCACGGATCAGGGCTTCAAAGCCCTCGGTCTCACAGGGGGTCTCTGCCTTCTGATGGGCAGTGATCAGCCCTCTGGAGGAATTGATGACCGCGCAGCGGGACTTTTTGAAGATGTTGGCAATATCCTTACCGGTACCGCCCTGTGCGCCGTAGCCCGGCACCAGGAAAAAGGTGGAGGGACACTGGTCCTGCAGCGCTTCAAATTCTTCTGGGAAGGTCAGTCCGACCACAGCGCCCACTGCAGAGTAGCCGCTCTCCCCGATATAAGGTTTTCCCCACTCGGTGATCTTGTCCCCGACTGCCTCGTACAGCTTCTGGCCGTCTTTTTCCAGCTTCAGCTCCTGAAAATCCCGCGATGATGGGTTGGAGGTGTGAAGCAGGACAAAAAGGCCCTTTTCATTGTTTTCGATGTAAGGGAAGTAAGGTGATACGGCGTCCTCGCCCATGTAGGCGTTGACGGTCAGGATATCCACCTCGAAATCGCCCTCAAAATGGCCTTTGGCATACTGGGCAGCTGTGGAGGTAATGTCGCCTCTTTTCGCGTCTCCGATGGCAATTTTACCGCTTTTCCGTACATATCTGACGGTTTCTGAGTAAGCCTTCATACCGTCCAGGCCCAGGGCCTCGTAGCAGGCGATCTGCATTTTGTAACAGGCCGCAATATCGGCGGTGGCGTCTACAATCTTTTTGTTAAACGCTGTTATTTTTTCACCGGCTGACCAGTCCTTATCCTTCAGGTACTGGGGCAGAAAGTCAATTTTTGTATCCAGGCCCACACAGACGGGGCTTTTTAATGCTTCGTTATACAAGCGATCCATTATCATATGCGATCTCTCCTCCTTTAAATGTCATGAGCACCTTGCCCTTGAGCAGTTCCCTGCCAAAGGGGGTGTTGTGGCTTTTTGAGATAAAGGTCCTGGGGTCTACCCGTTCCTCAGCGTCCAGATCCACTAAAACCAGGTC